>Ga0256841_1001104_pt1 | contig 24566 bp, 22 predicted proteins | sample 356308metaG_FD_185971 | JGI IMG/M metagenome (GOLD analysis project Ga0256841, IMG submission 185971) | Hydrothermal vent microbial communities from Mid Atlantic Ridge, Atlantic Ocean - 356-308 | ecosystem: Environmental > Aquatic > Marine > Hydrothermal vents | place: Atlantic Ocean: Mid...
ATCTTTTCACCCAGCTTGCCCGAACGCCCTGCAAGCCGATGAATAACATCGGCTTTTGTCCGTTCGAACAATCTGGGCAAAAATCTCTCCGGGAAAATTCCGGATTCCGGTGCAACATGCGGGCTAGGGGCCCAGGGGATCTCGAAAAATTCCCTCCCTGGGATTCTTCTCGTCGCAAACCCAAAATGCGATTCCCGGTTTGCTCACATTTTCAATCACTTGAGGTGATCGAAAATGGCGGGACATCCTTGTCCCGCGCGGACATCTGGATTTTTCGAGATCCCCTCTATTCTTTTGCCTTGCCAGGCTTGTATCCGGTAACCATCGCCCTGACCAGGTTTTCCCGATGCAGGCGGCTGCTCGCGACCACTCCTGTGATGTGCAGAAAGATCAGCAACAGAGTCAGATTGGCGAAAAACTCATGTACCTCTTCCAGCATTTCATTCTCTCCGCCATCATGTTCTCCATCGTCATCATCTGCCCAAGCCTTTGCCGGCAATACGGCTTGTTCGATTTGGGCAACAGCTGATGCAGCGCCCCCGGTTTCCATAATCACTCCACTTATCACCGTTAACATCAAGCTGAACAACAATGCAAACACCATCAATGCACCAGCGGGATTATGCCCAAGGTAGCGCCTGGGTTTTCCGGACAACAAGGATTTCCCATATTCCATGGTTTCTCGAGGAGAGAAAAGAAAATCCGAAAAACGCGCATGCCTGCTGCCTGCAAAACCCCAGACAAGGCGAAATATGAGCAATCCCCCAATCAGATATCCAGACCAGACATGAATCCGCTCCAGATCTTCCGAGCTGATATATGCAACCACAAAGCTGGCAACCAGCATCCAGTGAAAAATCCGGATCAGCGGATCCCAAACCCTTACCTGGCCGTTTTCTTTATCAGTCATCATTTCCCCTCCCATACATGCCTCAATCGATCTGTTCCTCAAAGTCTATGGGAGCAGCCTTAAGGAACCTCTGATTTAATCGTGAACTCGCATCTTGTGTCCAAAATGCCCCGCTACTGCGTTGCAAATCTTCGCAATAGCGGGCTATTACATGCGATTTGCGCCTTGTATCGGAACATTTTGAATCACAATCTGCTTCGCTCAGATTTAATCAGAGATTCCTTAACTCTCCCTTAAACGAAAATGAAACAGAGCTGAAAATGGCAGCACAGCTCCACCATTAAATCTGCCTGGAAGATTGGTGTCCGAATGGATTGAGAACAGAGCGAGGGCTGGGGTAAACGCCCCGCCACAAGGTGAACCGCGCGAGCACGAGGAGTGAGGTTCCCTGAGCGGCATCCCTGCCCTGCATGGGCATCAGCCCTGCTTTTCCGACGAACGACCGCCTCCCTTGCGCAGTTGCTTTCCCTGGCTGGCTCGTTTCTTGCGGGCTTCTTTCGGGTCTGCAATCAGGGGACGATAGATTTCCACCCGATCTCCGGGATAGAGTACGCCATCGAGTTTGGCCGCCTTGCCAAACACTCCTACCTTGTTCTTCGTCAGATCGATTTCCGGGTGCATCTCGAGAATTCCCGAGGCCTCGATAGCCTGTTTTACTGTCATGCCTGGCTCGCCTTCGACCACATGTACGATCTGTTCTTCGGGCAAGGCGTAGGCAACTTCAACCTGGATCATTTTGCAGCTCCTCTGGCCAGATCATTGGCTCGCTTGCAAAAAGCGTCCACCAGCGAATTGGCAATCTGTGAAAATACAATACCAAAAGCCTTGTCCATGAGGCCACTGGAAAATTCAAATTCGAGGCGCAACACCACCTTGCAGGCATCTTCACGCAATGCATTGAATTCCCAGGCTCCCTCCAGTTTGCGAAAAGGACCTTCGCGCAAGTGAATGTCGATACGGTGATACGGATGCAGCTTGTTGCAAGTGGAGAACGCGCGGGTCACTCCCGCCTTGGACACCACGATCTCCCCACACAACTCCTCTTCGGTCCGCGACAGCAAACGGCCACCCTTGCACCAGGGGAGAAATTCCGGGTAACTCTCTACATCATTGACAATTTCAAACAGTATTTCCGCAGGCACGGGAACCAGTGCCGATTTTTCTACTACTGCCATCAGCCGCGTCCCACTTCCCTGGCCAATTCACCGCTACGCAGTTTTTCCAGGTAGGCATTCAACCTGCGCTTCACATGACCACTGAGGGCATACAAGGCAAACATGTTTGGAAAAGCCATGGACAGCAGCAAATAGTCACTGAAATCCAGCACTGCGGAGGAACTGCCGATGGATCCCGCAACCACCACCAATACAAATGCAATCTTGTAGATCATCGACCAGCGTTCGCCAAACAGGTAAGTCCAGCAACGTTCGCCATAATAGGACCAGGAAATCATGGTGGAATAGGCGAACAGCACTACTGATATGGACAATATGACAGGAAACCAACTGATCACACTGCCAAAAGCCATGGCGGTCAGTGCCGCCCCCTGGTTGTTGGCGATGAGTTCGGCATGTGGGCCATTGGCATCATATACACCGGTTATGATGATTACCAGAGCGGTCATGGTACAGATCACCACCGTATCGATGAAAGGCTCCATCAGCGCCACAATGCCCTGGCGCACCGGATAAGGCGTGCGCGCGGTGGAATGAGCAATGGCGGCAGAACCTATACCCGCCTCGCTGGAAAAGGCCGCACGCCGAAATCCCTGTACCATGATTCCAATAAAAGCCCCCATGCCCGCTTCCATGCTGAAGGCGCTGGAAAGGATCAGGGAAAACACTTCAGGCACCCTTTCCGCATGGGAAAACACGATCCAGCCCGCTGCGGCAAGATAGATTCCCACCATGGTGGGCACAATGGCTTCCGCCACGTGGGCAATTCGACGTATCCCGCCAATGATCACCACGCCTACGAGAAAACCCATGACCACGCCATAGATCCATGGCTCCTGGGCCAAATAGGGGATCTGCTGTTTCACCGCGGTAAGAGACTGGTTGACCTGGAAAGCATTGCCGCCTCCCAGGGAAGCACCAGTGGTAAGGATGGAAAAGAGGATGGCCAAAGCCTTGCCAATACCTTTCCAGCCCATTTCAGAAAATCCCCGGGACAGGTATTCCATGGCGCCGCCCATGACGTGACCATCTGGCCGAATTTCCCGGTACATCTGCGCCAGGCTGGCCTCGGTGAATTTGGTGGTCATGCCCAGCAGCCCGGCAACGATCATCCAGAAAGTCGCGCCAGGCCCGCCAATGCCAATCGCAATCGCCACCCCGGCAATATTCCCCAGGCCGACGGTAGCGGACAAGGCGGTGGTAAGCGCCTGGAAGGGGGAAACCTCGCCCACATCATCTGGCCGACTGTAGCGTCCACGAAGAATCGCAATGGAATGTCCCAGAAGCCGAAAATTGATGAACCCCATTTTCACGGTGAGAAAAACCGCACCGGCCACCAACCAGGCGACGATAAAAGGAAACTCTCCCTCCTCTCCGGGAAAAACATCGAAGAACAGCACAGTATTCAACCAGCCATTGAGTACGCCCAGGGCGTCGTTCAAGGCATGCGCCGCCGCTGCTTCCTCTCCTGCCACCGCTACCTGTACCCCCATCATCACCGCCAGCAGGACGAGAATCCTGAACAAGATGCTTCTCACGGGTTTATTCTCCTCTAAATCATTTTTCATGCCGGTATCCTGCGGGTTACAATTCGGCCATGGCAAAAAAACCGAAAAACAAGAGCCGCAAGGGCAACACCATCACCCTCAACAAGTCCGCCGGACACGATTTTTTCATTGAACAGCGCTTCGAGGCAGGAATCGCCCTGGAAGGCTGGGAAGTGAAGAGTTTGCGGGAAAACCGCATCAATCTCAAGGAGGCATACATCCTCATCAAGGATGACGAACTCTGGCTGCTAGGCGCGCACATCACCCCTTTGCCCACGGCTTCCACGCATATCAACCCGGATCCCACCCGCACGCGCAAACTGCTCATGCACAGGCGTGAGATCGACATGTTACGCGGCCAGGTGGAACGCAAGGGCTACACCCTGGTGCCTACCGCAATGTACTGGAAGAAGGGACGGGCCAAGCTGGAAATCGGCCTCGCCAAGGGCAAGAAACAGCATGACAAGCGCGCGGTTTCCAAGGACAGGGACTGGCAGCGACAAAAACAGCGCCTGTTCAAAAGGGGCTGACGGACATCAAATTTTTGCTCTCCGCAAAAGAGCATAATAATCGAATATCGAACCAGAAACGGAACACCACCATGAACGCCCAACTCATCGAAATCGACGGTCAGCAGATGACTGCCGAAGAACTCATCGCATTGTACAAGGATGCAAGGAACGCCGAAGGCAAACTGAAAAAAGCCGCCAAGAAAGCGCTTGCACGCCGACGCCAGGAGCAGTCTCTCAAGCCGTATCAGGCGGAACTGATCAAGATGCAGCAGTATATGGAGAATACCGGCAAGCGCATGATCATTCTGTTTGAAGGCCGTGACGCCTCAGGCAAGGGCGGCACCATTCGTCGGGTGACGCGCTACATGAACGAGAAACATTACCGGGTCGTGGCTTTGGGCAAGCCCACCAACGAACAGCGCAGCCAGTGGTTCTTTCAGCGTTATGTAACCCAGTTCCCCCGCGGTGGAGAAGTGGTGCTTTTCGACCGCAGTTGGTACAACCGGGCAATGGTCGAACCCATCTTCGGTTTTTGCACCGCCGAGGAGCACAAAAATTTCATGCGTGGCGTGGGTGGATTCGAAAAAGACCTGGTTCGCCAGGGCACGATTCTGGTAAAGCTCTACTTCAGCGTTACCAAGGACGAACAGGCACGGCGTTTCGAACGCCGCAAGAATGATCCCCTGCGCCAGTGGAAACTGAGCGAGGTAGATGTCCAGGCCCAGGAGCGCTGGGATGACTTCACCACCAAGAAATACGAGATGCTGAAGAAAACCCATACCACTCATGCTCCCTGGACGGTGATTCGTTCCAACGACAAATACCTGGCCCGCCTGAACGCCATGAAGGCCATCCTGAATGCCGTGCCCTATGATCGGGGAGACTCTGATCTCGATTTTGTTCCCGACCCGGCCATCGTCATCTCCGGCGCCAGGGAAGTGGAGATCATGGAAGCCGAGCGCCTGCGCAGCGGCAGGTTTACGGCCTGATGCAAGAACTGGTGCTGGGTTCCACCTCACCCTTTCGCCGGCAGTTGCTGGAAAAGCTGGGGCTGCCTTTTTCCAGCGCCGCCCCGGATGTGGACGAGACCAGAGGCAAGGACGAAACTCCGGAACAACTGGTTGTGCGTCTGGCCGAAGCCAAGGCGCGCGCGGTTGCTGCACAGCATTCTGATGCGCTGATCATCGGTTCCGACCAGACAGCCTGCGTGGATGGTGAAGTCCTGGGCAAGCCCGGCAGCCGCAACAAGGCCATCGAACAGCTTTCCGCCATGTCGGGAAAAACCGTGACTTTTCATACCGGATTGTGCCTGTACAACAGCAAGACCGGCCGCACCCAGCTGGCCCGTGAGCCTTTTCTGGTGCATTTTCGCCACCTCGACAGCGGACAGATCACCCGCTATGTAGACAAGGAACAGCCATATAACTGCGCCGGCAGCTTCAAATCCGAAGGTCTGGGAATCACCCTGTTTCGAAAACTGGAAGGAGACGATCCCAACACGCTGATCGGCCTGCCACTGATACGACTGGTGGACATGCTGGAACAGGAAGGCGTGATTCTGCCCTGAAAATCCCGGCCCCGTGTATCAGCGTGCCTGCAACCAGGGAGCAATCTGTTCCAGCTCATCGAAAACCGCCAATGCCCCTTGTTGTTGTAGTCGCTGGGGATGGTGAACCCCATGGCTGACGCCAATCGCATCACTGTCCGCATTCGCCGCCATTTGCATATCGTATTCCGTATCGCCTACAACCAGGGTCTTGCCGCTGTCGGTTCCCAAATAGTCCATCACATCCAGCAACATTTGCGGATGAGGTTTGGAAAATGTCTCATCCGCACAGCGGGTATAATGGAAAAAACGCCCCAGGCCACTATGTTCCAGCTCCCTGTCCAGGCCACGGCGACTCTTTCCCGTAGCCACCGCAAGCAGATAATCATTGGATGCCAGTTCCCGGAGCAATGCCTCCGCCCCGGGAAACAAAGGCGATGGAGGACGCTCCTCACTGAGAAAATGCCGCCGGTACCGATCTGCCAGGGCATCCACCTGCTTCTCATCCGCGCCGGGAAACAAGCGCGCAACCGCCTGATGCAGGCCCAGACCGATAACGTCCTTTGCCCTGGCCACCTCGGGAATCGGATAACCCAGATCTTCCGCGGCTTTCTGCAGACACTGGACAATGGTCGCTTCAGAATCCATGAGCGTCCCATCCCAATCGAAAACAATCAGTTCATACATTACAGTTTATCCAGCACTTGTTGCAGTTCGGAAGACAGAGGCGCTGCAAAAACATAAGGCTCTGGCTTGTCCGGCCAGGGAAAACGCAGACTGGCGGCATGCAGGAACAGGCGCTTCAATCCCCGTTTGCGGAAATCCCGGTTTGCCTGGTCGTCTCCATATTTTTCGTCCCCGAGAATGGGCGTTCCAAGATATTGGGCATGAACCCGAATCTGATGAGTACGTCCGGTCTTGAGTTCAGCCTCCACCAAGGTTGCATTGGAGAAACGCTTCAGCACCCGAAACTCGGTATGTGCATCCTTTCCGGAAGCATCCACCCGCACAACCCGTTCGCCACTTTTAAGAGTATTCTTTTTCAAAGGCGCCCTGACCTGCTGACGATCCTTGTTCCAGCGGCCACTCAGAAGCGCCAGATAGCGTTTGCGCACCCGCCCTTCCCGCTGTAACTGCTGAAGGATTCGCAAGGCGCTGCGTTTTTTTGCCAGCATCAGACAACCAGAGGTATCCCGATCCAGGCGGTGCGCCAGCTCCAGGGCTTTCTCATCTGGACGGCTGGCGCGCAGCAGTTCGATAACACCAAAGGAAATACCACTCCCGCCATGCACCGCCAATCCGGAATCCTTATTGATAATTAACAATAAATTATCTTCATATATAACTGTTTTTTCGATTCTTTTTATCTTCCTTTCGGCAGGCATTCCGGTTCTGGAAACATCCGCCAGACGCACAGGAGGAATCCGCACCACATCACCAGCCACCAGCTTGCGGCCCGCCTTGACCCGCCCCTTGTTGACCCGCACCTCCCCTTTACGCAGCAGGCGATAGACCAGAGCACGGGGCGCTCCCTTGAGTTCACGCAGCAGGAAATTGTCGATGCGCTGACCATCACCCCGTTCATCGACTGTAACGTGGCGCACGCGTGGTGGATTGTGATTCATGGCGGACAGGTCTGAAGCAGCAAAGGCTTATTATACCCGCTACACATTGGACTATGTTGCTGATTCTTGGTATATTTCGCGGGCGTTAAAAGCGCTTGCCGCGCTTTTCGCAAAATATTGAAACAGGGTCGCATATTCCCATGCGATGCGCGGGCTGTCGAAAACTACCGTTTTCCCATAGCCCGTTTGTTCAGAATTTCCGGTTCTCTGTCAAATTCAAGCATTGCCTTGAAGGCAGCGTTCCCCCGGAGATGGCGTATTTTGCTCGTGTTCGCCTGCAAGAGCTTCTGGCTCCAGCGCCATCCCCGTTGAAATCGTCCAAATGACTGATTTCACCCGTAACAGGATATACATAGAGATCATCGCCCGGCGATGATCATGGATAGATTTTTTTAAGCGATACGGATTGCCCGGCCAGCCGCTTTACGCTGGCATGTACAGAAAAGACCTGTGGTTTGATCGCCAGGGATCCGGCATGACTTGCGCACCCCGGCTGCCTGCAACCGGACTGGATGCCAGCATGTCAGTTGATACCAGCCACTCTGAGGTTCCGTCTCAATACAGAGGGAACAACAGTATCAGACCATGGTTCTCCCCTGTCCGGCAGGCCGTGCGCTTGACACAGGACATTACATTTCATGAAAAGAATGCTGATCAACGCAACTCAGCCGGAAGAGTTGCGCGTGGCCATCGTGGATGGCCAAAGACTCTATAATCTCGACATCGAAAGTCCCGGTCGGGAACGCAAGAAAGCCAACATCTACAAGGGCAAGATCACTCGCGTTGAACCCAGTCTCGAAGCTGCCTTCATCGATTATGGTGCTGAACGCCATGGCTTTCTCCCATTGAAGGAAGTCGCGCACAGCTACTTCGACCCCAAATCCCTGGAAGGCAACAAGCGCCCCAGCATCCGCGAGGCGCTGCGGGAAGGTCAGGAAATCACCATTCAAATCGAGAAGGAAGAGCGCGGCAACAAGGGCGCAGCCCTGACCACCTTCATTTCCCTGGCCGGCCGCTATCTGGTGCTTATGCCCAATAATCCCCGGGCTGGCGGCGTATCCCGGCGTATCGAAGGGCAGGAGCGCAGCGAACTGAAAAAAGCCATGAGCCAGCTGGAAGTCCCGGAGGGCATGGGACTGATCGTGCGTACCGCTGGCGTTGGCAAAAGTGCCGAAGAACTGCAATGGGACCTGGACTATCTGCTGCAACTGTGGGGCGCCATAGAAACCTCGACCCAGGAGCGCAAGGCGCCTTTCCTGGTGTATCAGGACAGCAACGTGATCATCCGCTCCATGCGTGATTATCTGCGCGCGGATATTGGCGAGATACTCATCGACAACCCTGAAGTCTACGCCGAAGCCAAGGACTTCATTCAGCAGGTCATGCCTCGTTATCTCAAGCAACTCAAACTCTACGAAGACGAGGTACCGCTGTTCTCGCGTTATCAGATCGAATCCCAGATCGAGACCGCCTTCAAGCGTGAAGTACGTCTGCCCTCTGGTGGTTCCATAGTCATCGATCCCACGGAAGCCCTGACATCCATCGACATCAACTCGGCCCGGGCCACCAAAGGTCACAACATCGAAGATACCGCGCTCACCACCAATCTGGAGGCTTCCGAAGAAATCGCCCGCCAGCTGCGTCTGCGGGACATGGGTGGGCTGTTCGTCATCGACTACATCGACATGGGGCCTTCCAAGAATCAGCGTCAGGTGGAAAATCGTCTGCGTGATGCCATGAAGGAAGACCGGGCCCGGGTACGCATTGGGCGCATCTCCCGTTTTGGCCTGCTGGAAATGTCCCGTCAGCGTCTGCGACCTTCCCTGGGAGAATCGGCGCATCAGGTCTGCCCCCGTTGCGACGGCCAGGGCCATATCCGCGATGTGGAATCTCTGGCACTTTCCATATTGCGCATCATCGAGGAAGAAGCGCTCAAGGAAAACACCGGCAGGGTACAGGCTCAGTTGCCAGTGGAAGTGGCGACTTTTCTGCTCAACGAGAAACGCCAGCCCATATCCGAAATCGAAAGCCGACACGGAATCAGTGTCATCCTGGTTCCCAACAAGCACCTGGAAACTCCGCACTACAGTATCGAGCGCATTCGTCGCCAGGATCTGCCCAAGGACAACGGCTCCAGTTACAACATGGTGGCCGAACCCGAGGTGGCTGCCGCTGCCAGCCAGGAGCAGCAACGCCGGCAGATTGAACAGCCGGCGGTGAAGAACATCAGCCCTGCCCCACGTGAAAGCGTTCCCGAACCACAAAAACCTCAGGCTACCCAAGGGGAAAAAGACAAGCCGGAAGGCGGCTTCATCAAGCGCCTGTTCTCGATCTTCACGACAGTAGCCGAGGAAGAGCCTGCACCAAAGGAAGAGGAATCACCAAAACCCAAACAAGGCGGAAACGGCAATCGTCGTGGAGGAAATCGTCGCGGGGGCAACCGTAACCGTCAGGACAACCGGAACGGAAACGGGAGCAGTCGCAAGCCGCAACAGAAGAAATCTGGCGGGCAAAAGAAAAAGCCTGAATCGCAGAAAGGCAATACCCAAGATGACAACAGGGAACAGCAGGAGAACCGTACCGGTTCCTCGCAGAAACGCGGTCGCCGAGGCGGTCGTGGGCGAGGTCGAGGTCCTGGCACTCGTCAAAGTCAGGTACAAAAGCAACAGGATGGCAACCAGAAAAAGGCAAAAACCGCTGTCGATAACAAGCCGGGTGGCCTCGAACAGCAGGCTGCTCCCAAACAGTCAACCGCAGAACAACAACCATCTGCAGCAAAACCGGCGCAAGAAACTGCATCGAAAGAGAAGGCCGAACTCAAGGTCAAGCGTACCATTTCCTCGGGCAGCCTGAAATCCAGGTCCTCGGTTCCCCGGCTGGATGAGATCAAGAAGCCGGAAGAAAACAGGTCTTCAAGGAAGAACGTGGAGCAGACGGAAAATGCCGCGGCAAAAAAAGACAGCCCCAAACCCGCAGAGGAAAACAAGGCTACGGCAAAAACCGGCAATACCAGCCCGCAGCCCACACCCGCCGCGGCAGAACCAGATGCAAAACTGCCTACAGCAACCGCGACGGCTTTGCTGCCGGTTAGTGCGCCGTCAGATCCAGCCCCCCAAGCCGAACAGAAGGCAGCGGAAGACAAGGCCGGCAACAGCCCGACGAACACCCGGGATACAGCGGCAGATTCCACCGAAAAAGGGCCTGTCACCCGCAAGAAGGTCGCCAAGAAGAAAACCGCGAAAAAGAAGACAGCCAAGAAGAAAGTCGCCAAGAAGAAGGTAGCTGCCAAGACAGAGGCTGCTGCCGCGGATAAAGATCCCGCTCCCCCAGAGGAAAAAGCAGCGGCGCCGGTTGCCGCGGAAAAGCCTCCGGCTGCCCCCTCCCTGGAGGATACCGAGAAAAAACCGGAATAACCGGCTTTGGAAAAACGCTGTTTTCAATAGCCCGACAAACCGGTTTCCGCTACCCATGAAAAAGCCGCGTCATCAGACGCGGCTTTATTCTGTACGGAGATTTAGCCCGAATATTCCACCGGAATCCGGAATTTTCCCGGAGAGATTTTTGCCCAGATTGTTCGAACGGACAAAAGTCGATGTTATTCATCGGCTTGCAGTGCGTTCGAACAAGCTGGGTGAAAAGATCCCGGGAAAAACCGGATAGCATGACAGGTACAAACTGTATCCAGCATAATCGTCACGCAACAGGCTGTAGTTCATGGTAAAAAACCCACATTTTGCGCGTTCTGGTGCAATATTCGGGTTAGTGCTTGCGAATTTCCTCCAACAGCCCCCGGGAAGCCGCTTCTACCATGTCGAATACCCGTTCGAAACCCTGCTCGCCTCCATAGTACGGATCCGGCACTTCATCCATGCCATAGTCCCTGGCAAAATTCATGAAAAGACTCACTTTATGTTCCATCCCCACCGGACAAAGCTCCAGCAGAATAGCCAGATTTTCCCGGTCCATGGCCAGAATATAGTCATAGCGGTGAAAATCGTTGACATCCACCTGCCTGCCCCGGAGGTCGGAAAGATCGATGTTTCTCCCGGCAGCGGTGAGCTGCGCCCGCCGGTCCGGTGGCTGACCTACATGATAGGCATGGGTGCCGGCGGAATCTATTTCTATCTGCTCTTCCAGGCCTTCATCCCGTACCAGCTTGCGAAAAACACCATGAGCGGTGGGTGAACGGCAGATATTGCCCATGCAGACAAACAGCACTGCGGTTTTTTCTTTGCGATTCATTCAGCCTTTTCCGGTTTCACTGCAAAATGGGAACCAGGAGCGGATAGTATGGGCTCTGCGATAGTTTGGCAACCAGCCAGAGCGCGCAATAGAGATCATCGCCGGGTTAACCCGCATGTTGCACCGGAATCCGGAATTTTCCCGGAGAGATTTTTGCCCGGATTGTTCGAACGGACAAAAGTCGATGTTATTCATCGACTTGCAGTGCGTTCGAGCAAGCTGGGTGAAAAGATCCCGGGAAAAACCGGATAGCATGACAGCTACGAACTGTATCCAGCATAACCGTCACGCAACAGGCTGTAATTCAGGGTAAAAACCCCACATTTTGCGCGTTCTGGTGAAATATGCGGGTCAACTATCCCGTTCTGCCTCATAGCCAGCATCTTTCACCGCCGCAATCAGTGCGTCCAGACTCGCGTCGCCGGTGATTACCGCTCCGCCAGGCTCCAGGGTCACTTCGACTTGTGTTACGCCCGGCACCGCCTCCAGCGCTTTCTGGGTATGTGCGACACAATGACCACAGGTCATTCCACTGATCTTGAGTCGGGTTTGTGAAGTCATGCTACTACCTCTTCTGATTGTCAGGTTTGAAAAAACGCAGTCGGTTGGCATTGGTCACCACAGTAACTGACGAAAGAGCCATGGCGGCACTGGCAAACATGGGTTCCAGCATCCAGCCCGTGAGCGGATACAGCACCCCGGCGGCCAGGGGAATGCCAATCACATTGTAAATGAAGGCGCCAAAAAGATTCTGTTTGATATTGCGCAAGGTGGCTGTAGAAATGGCAATGGCGGTACTCACATTGGCCAGGGAATCTCCCGCCAGGGTTATGTCGGCATTGTCTATCGCAACATCCGTGCCACTGCCTATGGCAAAGCTGGTATCCGCCTGAGCGAGGGCTGGAGCATCGTTTACGCCATCACCCACCATGCCAACCTTGTGCCCCTGGTTCTGTAAGCCCTGTACTACCTTCAGCTTGTCTTCCGGCATCACTTCACTGTGGACTTCTTCGATACCCAGGCCTGCTGCCACGGATCTGGCGGTCACTGCATTGTCTCCGGTACACATCACCAGGGTGATACCCCTCTTCTGCAATGCCTTGACCGCGGCAGGGGTGTCCTCCCGAACAGGATCACGAAGAATCAGCAAACCAAACAACTTTCCGTCACTTGCCAGCCAGATGGGGGTGCCGCCCTGACGGGCTTCCTGCTCTGCAGTGTCCAACCATGCGGACGGGAGAGACACTCCCGTTTCCTGTAAGAACTGCTGGTTGCCCAGGCAGGCGATCTGCCCTCCTATCCTCGCCCGGATCCCCCGGCCGGCAACGGCGGAAAATTCCTCGATGCTTTCGGTTTCCAGCCCTTTTTCCGCTGCCGCCCTGATGATGGCTTCGGCAAGAGGATGCTCGGACTGACTTTCCAGGCTGGCGGCCAGACGCAGCAATTCTTCTTCGCTTCGTTGCGTAACAGGATGAATCCCGGTGACTTCGGGGCGTCCCCTGGTGAGGGTTCCGGTCTTGTCCACGACCAGATGCGTTAACCGGGAAGCGCTTTGCAACGCCTCGCTATTACGAATGAGAATATTGAGCTGGGCCGCCCTGCCTGTTCCCATCATGATGGCTATTGGCGTGGCCAAACCCAGGGCACAGGGACAGGCGATAACCAGTACCGCAATGCCAGCGGTCAATGCATAGGCCAGAGAGGGCTCCGGCCCGAGATAGTACCAGGCCACAAAGCTGCTGATTGCAATCAGAATGACGATGGGCACAAAAATCGACGACACCTTGTCTACCAGTCGACCGATGGCCGGCTTGCTCAACTGGGCCTTTTTCACCATATCGATGATATGCGACAAAGTGGTATCACTGGCCGGGCGAGTCACTTCCAGAATGAAGCTGCCATTGAGATTGCGGGTGCCTCCTATCACCTGATCTCCGGCCTTCTTTTCCACCGGTATCGGCTCTCCCGTAAGCAGGGACTCATCGACACTGGAACTGCCTTCCACAAGTCTGCCATCTATGGGCAAGGTCTCACCCGGGCGCACCCGCAAGCGGTCACCTGGTCGCAGCAGGGATACCGGCATTTCCACTTCTTCCCCTTCGCGCACCACATTGGCCGTTTTGGGCGCCAGTTTCAGCAGGGAGCCAATGGCTTCACTGGTCGTTCGTTTGGCGCGCACCTCAAGAGCATGTCCCAACTGCAGAAAAGCCAAAATGAGTACTGCGGCATCCAGATACAGCTTGGGGCTGCCGGGAATGAAATCCGGATCGATGATGAACAGCACAGAGGACAGCCAGGCAGCCGAAGTGCCAAGGGCCACCAGGGTATCCATATTCGCGGAAAAATGCCGTGCCTGCTTGATCGCCGTGCGGTAATAATTGCGCCCACTGAACCACATGGTGAACAGGACGATCAGGGCGATACCCGCCCAGATCATTTGCCCGCTGACGCCCATTGCTGTATCAGGGGATTTCAGATCCGGCAACAATCCTGTCCATTCCGCGCCAATGAGCAGTCCGCCCACCAGTCCCGCAACCAGGGCGCGCTGCCAGGAACGGCGGATCTCCTTGCGTGCCTGCTTCGCCTGTTCCACATAAGGATCAACAAATTGCTCTTGCACAACAGCGGGAATGCCCTGCCTGCGTAACTTCAGCACTACCTGCGCAGGATGCGCGGTGGTGCGCAACAGAATCACCGGCCAATCCGTATCCATTACTGCATCATCCGCACCCAGCACGGATTGCAATGCCTTTATCGCTTCCTGATGTCTGTCTTCCTGCTGAAACCGCAGGCGGAATTCACCGGGCGCGGCAGCCTGTTCCACGAGACTGGCGGAATATCCCTGATCAATGACGGCATTCACCACTTCGTCCGGATCTCCGCCCTGCACCAGCGCCCGTTTCTCCACCAGGTTAACGGAAACCTCCCGCACGCCTGGCACAGCGGCTATGGCTCTTTCCACTGTGGCCACGCAACTGGAACAAGTCATGTCTTCTATGGTCAGTTCATAGCGATCATCCACGCCGGTAGCGGCTTCCGCAAGCCGGGCCGGATACCCCTGATCGATGATGGCCGCGACCACAGCCTGGGGATCACCACCCGTCACCATGGCATTCTGGTTCACCAGATCCACCGCCGCCTGCTCCACCCCCGGCGTGGACAGGATCGCCTTTTCCACCCGCCCCACACAGCTGGCGCAGGTCATGTCATCTACGAGGATCGTATAAGAGTCATGCAGGCCAGGGATCGTCCGGTTCTGTACAGAAGCCTTGGTCACTTCTGCAACCGGACAGCTTTGCGGTATATCCGGCAGAGGCCGGGCTTCATATCCGGCATCCTGTATCGCCTCTATCACCCTGCTGGGTCGTCCACCTTCAATGTCAACGCTGCCGGCATCCAGATCGACTTTGGCCTTTTGCACACCGGATACACTCAGTGCCGCCTTCTCTACACGAGCCGCACAGTGTCCACAGGTCATCCCTTCTACCTTGAGCACATATTTGTCGGGAATGACCACTTCATTCTGCTTCATTCAATCTTCTCCAGTGAACACGCCAGATGCCCGGTTGAATGTGTTTCAACGACTGGCATAGATTCCGGCCTTGCCGGTGTTGGTAAAACTGATGACATCATAGGGATCCTTGCGGGAGCCCTCCATGCCAGGCGACCCCATGGGCATGCCAGGAACCGCCAGACCTGCAATCTCCGGCTTTTCCTCAAGGAGCTGCTTGACCACATCCGCAGGCACATGCCCTTCCAGCACATAATCACCAACTTTGGCGGTATGACAGGAACGCAAGCGGGACGGAACCCCGTATTCATCTTTCTTTGGCGTCACATTGTACTGTTCATGCACCTCTACGCTGAAACCGTTTTCCCGCATGTGTTGCACCCATTTCTTGCAGCAACCGCAAGTAGGACTCTTGTAAACCACCAGATCCGCGGCTGCGGCAGTTTCCGGCTTCATGATAACCCCTGAAAAAATCAGGGATCCCAGAAAAACACCACCCACCAGAATCAATCCCAGCCATTTGTTTCGGTTCTTCATAGTCTTGCTCATCTTCATTCTCTCCATCCTGCCGGGTATTCCGCCTGGGAATGCCCGGCTGTAAAGGGGGTCTGGTAAAGTTCCTTCCATGGAATTTTTCTCGTCGCAAAGAGAAAATGCGATTTCCTCTTTGCTCACATTTGCAATCACTTGTGGTGATCGAAAAATGGCGGGACATCCCTGTCCCACTCGGACATGCCGATTTTTCGAGATACCCAAAAATCAGAACCAGAGACGGAACCCTGCGACAAATTCCACGTCGCTGCTGTCACCACCTTCTGCTTCAGCATAATCAGCTGTCTTGCCAAACTTGTTCCACCAGTTGACACCGATATAGGGAGCAAATTCACGCACGATCTCGTAACGCAGACGCAATCCCAATGCCAGATCAGACAAGCCGGAACCCACACCTGTTTCTTCATCATCCTTGCTGTAGAGATTCATCTCCAGCTCCGGGGAAAGAATCAGTTTCTGGGTAAACATGTATTCATATTCAACCGACAAGGCCGCGGCCATTCTTCCTGATTCGCCTATATAGGCGGTGGCATCGACTTCAAACAGATACGGCGCCAGACCTTTTACACCAAAAGCAAACCAGTCACGATCGGGATCAGGACGAAAATCGTGTCGCCATCCCGCCTGCAAATCCCAGAACGGCGCGACTGCGCGGCTGTAGAGTATTTCCAGGTTACCCTCTTCCGTTCCTTCTCCACTGAGTTTTTCGCCTTCCGACTTGAGCCAAAGTTTGTTCAGATCCTTGCCTGCCCAGGCCTGGGCATCCCAAACCATGGCCGTGCCGTCGGCAGCATCGCTCAACTCCAGCTTGTCCACCTTGAGCATGAACAGGAAAGGATCATCATTCATGCCACCCGCTACAGCGCTTCCGTTCACAGCCAGCGCCAGCATCATCATCTTGATTTTTTTCATTTCACTTCTCCTCAGCTGACCTGTACTTCACGAAACATGCCCAGCATGTGATACAACAGATGGCAGTGATAAGCCCATCCTCCTTCGGCATCCACCGTTACCCGATAACTGATTCGGGATCCCGGTTGCACGATGACCGTATGTTTTCGGGGAATGAAATCGTTGTCACCGGTCTCCAGATCACTCCACATGCCATGCAGATGCATGGGATGATTCATCATGGTGTCATTGACGAAAGTGATACGCAGTCTTTCGCCCATCTTCCAGCGTAAAGGCTCGGCGTTGGCAAACTTCACACCATTCACCGACCACATGTAACGCTCCATGTTGCCGGTCAGGTGCAACTGAATCTCACGATCGGGCTCTCGGGGATCATTCGTACCACGCAGATTTTTCAGGTCTGCATAGGTCAGTACCCGTCTACCATTGTTCCTCAACCCGACCCCGGGATCATCAAGGCGATACTGGGGAGCCTGCGCTCGCATATCCACATGCGGCCCATATTCGGTGGGCGCATGAATTACCTTGCCGGATGAAAAGTCAGAGGGATGCACAGGCTTTCGCTTCATATCCGCCATCTGATGCTGGCCATGATCCATGCCGTTCATGTCCATACCACCCATCTGCATCTTGCCATGGTCCATGCCTTTCATGTTCATGCCGCCCATCTGGTGCTGGCCATGATCCATGCCTTTCATGTCCATACCACCCATCTGCATCTTGCCATGGTCCATGCCTTTCATGTTCATGCCGCCCATGTCGTGCATGCTGTGCCCCATACCACTCATATCCATCCCCATATCCATATGGGTAAGATCGGGCACGGGATCCATGGCGGGAACCTCTGCGGTCATGGCCGGATCAGGCGTCAACGTACCTCTGGCATAACCCGAACGGTCTATGGACTGGGCAAAGATCGAATAGGCAGCTTCATCTGGTTCAACGATGACATCATAGGTTTCTGCCACACCGATACGGAACTCATCTACGGAAACCGGCTGCACATATTGTCCATCCGCAGCCACTACCGTCATTTTCAGCCCGGGAATACGTACATCGAAGAAACTCATGGCCGAGCCGTTGATGAAGCGCAGGCGAATTTTCTCTCCCTTGCGGAACAGTCCCGTCCAGCCATCCGCCGGCGTTTGTCCGTTCATCAGATAGGTATAGGTATAACCGGTCACATCTGCCAGATCGCGCTGGCTCATGCGCATCTGCATCCACATCTTGCGCTCGGACCAGGTTCTGGCCAACCCTTTCTCCTTGAGATCCTTCATCAGATCCTTGTGGGTGCGCTCATTGAAGTTGTAGTAGTGGCTGAGCTTCTTCAGTTTGGCGTACACCACCGTGGGGTCTTCGTCGGTCCAGTCGGACAGCATGACAACGTAATCACGGTCATAGGTAAACGGCTCAGGCTCCAGCGGATCAACAATGATTGGTCCATACAGTCCGGTCTGCTCCTGAAATCCGGAATGACTGTGATACCAGTAGGTACCACTTTGCACCAGTTTGAACTGATAGGTATGGGTGGTTCCCGGTGCAATGCCGGAAAAACCATCCGAGATATTGGGTACGCCATCCTGACTACTGGGCAGAATGATGCCATGCCAGTGAATGGAACTGGTTTCCGGCAGATTGTTCTTTACTCGCAAGGTGACCGTATCCCCTTCCTTCCAGCGCAGGATGGGCGCGGGAAGAGAAGCGTTCACGGTGGTTGCGATACGTGGTGTGCCGGTAAAATTGACCACCTGTTCACCAATGGCCAGATCAAACTCTGTGCCAGTCAATGTCGGGATCTTCTGCTGCTGTTCGACATTTGCCCACAGACTACGGGAGGTGAGCCCCAGGCTTGCGGCCATGCCGCCCATGGCCATGCCCTGTACAAAACGCCGGCGTGATGGAGACACTATGCCTCCGGAAAAACTGTTTTTCCTGTATTTCATGAATTCTCATTCCTCTGCATTTCGGGACGCAGTACGCCACCAAAAAAACATCTTGTGTATAACGCGATGAAGTTGACTCCGGAAAGGGAGCTGTAGCAGGGAATCAGGCTTGAGGAGGGCGGTACGGGAGGGTGTTGAAGATCAGTTCATTGCCGACAGGATATTCGGCCAACACATCAACGGAGTCGGGAAGCTGAAAGCTAAAGGTTTCGGGCAAAAAGGCCATGGTTACACAGGATGTGCAATGATGCATGCTGCAGGCACCAGTGCAACAATTGCTGTCACCGGAACAATCTCCACATTCATCGGCTGCATCCAGCATGGCATTCTGCGCGTGATCCATATGAGACTGCATGCCGGACATTACATCCGGGTGAGTGGGGGGCATGCTCATCTCCCAGGCAAAAACGCCCTGCAGCGGAGCCATGACCAGCAGCAAGGACAGAATCAGTAGCAGAAATTTTGCAGAAAAAGCATGCATGGCGGAAATGATAATGAATTTCATTGGCGCAGTCAAAGAAAGTGCAGTCGTCCCCTGCATCAGGCTTTTTTTTCCACCGCGGTTACGTCTCCCAATGCATACTTCTTGATGAGGCGATACACATGCCGTTCGCTGATTCCCATGATCTGCGCCACAGTGGCGCGATGTCCCGCATGTTTTTCCAGCAACATTCTGAGATAACTGGATTCAAGCTCCTCCAACGTAGGTGATGACCCTCCAGGAAGATCCAGCTGCAGGCCTGCCTCCTGTTCGCAAGCACCAAACGTGAGATGCTGACTGCGTATCATCTTGTTTCTGCGGGAAAGAATGATGGCCCGTTCCACCACATTCTTCAGCTCACGCACATTGCCCGGCCAATCATAGGCGATCAGCTTGCGCATCGCTTCCTTGGTGACCGTCTTCTTGACCCGCATGGAAAAATTGTGATTGCGTATGAAGTGTTCCACCAGCCAGGGAATGTCCTCGCGACGTTCCCGCAACGGCGGAGCATAGATGGTGAAGGCTTCCAGACGATAATAGAGATCTGCGCGAAACTCGCCGGTTTCAGACATCTTTTTCAGGTTTCGATTGGTGGCGGCGACGATACGCACATCAGAATCAAGATCACGATTGCCTCCTACCCGGCGAAATTTCCCGGTTTCCAGGACGCGCAAAAGCTTCGCCTGAATAGGTGCTGGAATTTCACCGATCTCGTCGAGAAACAGTGTGCCTCCGGATGCACCCTCTATCAGCCCCTTTTTCTGTCTGTCTGCTCCGGTAAATGCCCCTTTTTCATGACCGAAAAGCTCTGACTCGAACAGGTTTTCCTGCAACGTACAGCAATCTACCGCCACGAAATTTCTCTTGGCGCGCAAACTCTGATCATGAATGGCACGCGCCACCAGTTCTTTGCCCGCGCCACTTTCACCCAGCACCAATACCGTAAGATCAGTATCTGCTACTGCATCGATCAGTTCCTTTACCTTGTTGAGCGCTTCACTCTGACCAATCATGTAGGAATGAGAACCCGTTTGCGCGGCAAGACGGGACTTGCAAAACTGGTGATCATTGCGCAATGCTTCCGTGTCCAGCACCCGCTCTACCGTGAGAGACAATTCTTCCGGACTGACCGGTTTGGTGAGATAGTCCGCCGCCCCCGCTCGTATCGCTTCCACGGCATTTTTCACCGTGCCGTAAGCGGTCAGCACGATAACCGGGTGGGACTCTCCCAGGGCCTGAAGTTCATCGATGCAATCCCCGTCAGGAAGACGCATGTCGGAAATAATCATGTCAGGCTCATTTTCTCGCAACCAGGCATGTGCAGCGGACAGGCTCTCCACGCCCTGCCCCCGATACCCCATGTATTCCAGCTGGCGCACGATCATCCGATTCAGAACCCGGTCATCCTCAATCACAAGAATACTGGCTTTCAGTGCCATGCGTCGCCCTCCCCCGCTTCAGGAAGACTGACAAGAAAACTGCTTCCCTGCCCTGCACGACTGGTAACCGTAAGGGTTCCACCATAGGCCTCTGCAATCGCCTTGGAAATGGAAAGCCCCAATCCGGTACCATGCACGCCATCGGCGCGCCGACTGAAAAAGGGCATGAAGATGTAAGGCAACTCATTTTCCGCTATCCCTACGCCGGTGTCCGTGATGCGCACCAGCACCTGTCCATTCAGACATTCCATATCCACGTGCAGATCACCACCATCGGGCATGGCATGAAAAGCATTTTGTATGAGGTTGAGCATGAGCATACGCATTTCACTGTTGCTGGCCATAACCCTGAGGGCAGTTTCCGGAAAATTCCTGTGTACGCGGATCTGTGCCTGCTCGGCATCCCAGCGCAGCAGGCTGAGTGTATCCATCAGCACTTCCTGCATGTTCACCAGCTCTTCCTTTTCCATGGGCGTGGCGCTGAGACGCAGCAACCGGTCCGTAATATGAATGCATTGATCCATTTCCTCTTCCACGATGGCCAGATCTTCGGTGATATCCGCGGGTTTATCGCTCTCTCTCTGGATATTGAGCATCAGTGAATGCAGGGCCAGTTTCATGGAGCTCAGAGGATTGTAGATCTCATGAGCCACACCAGCCGCAAGCCTGCCCAGTTCGGACAAACGCTGTTCATGGGTAAAACGCACTTCCTTGCTCAAATCACGAATGGATTCAACCACCAGGAGCTCCTCCTTGCCTTTCCTGACGACGCGCATGGGCGCAGCATAGACTTCCACATCCAGTTGAGCATCCCCTTCGCAAAGATGATGATGAATGACTTTCAGCGCTTTTCCGTTGCGGCGGATTTCTTCCACGGGACAGGTATAGAGCTCAGACGGACAAGGGGACTCCAGTCCATGTGAGGAGGAATGGCACTTGCCTCCTACTCTGGCATCCGGACTGCCGCCGCACTGTTGTTCAAATGCCTTGTTGACCAGCAACATGTTGTAGTCCGCATCGATTATGCGTATTCCATCGGGAATGGCATCGATCATGGCCTGCAGAAACGCCTTGCCTTCATCCAGCTTGCGTGTGTATTCCTGGAGGCTCTCAGCCATCTGATTGAAGGTTTGACCCAGGCGGGCCAGTTCATCCCCACCCCTGGTTTGCACTCTGGCCGCCAGATCACCTTTGGCAAGCGCCCGGCTTGTTTCACTCAGGGAAGCCACTGGTTTCAGGATAAAGCGGCGAATAAACCACCAGCCCCCGACAAGATTGATGATGACGATCAGCGAACCCGCACCCAGGAGCATCAGCGTGGTATTCCGGGCCTGCCGGCGAATGGAAGTCGCATCATAGTCCACCAGCAGAATCCCATTCACCGGATGCTGTTCCAGGGGGCCATGACATTGCTGACAAACCACCTTGTTATGCACCGGATTGATACTGCGCAAAACTTCCCTCCCCTGCCTATCGCGGGTAAAAAGCGTGTGCGCTTCTTCCCCTTCGACCATCTTCCCGGGCAATGTTCGACCTTCATCCTCCTTGCGGCTGGCAAACCTTACCACGCCCTGGGGATTGGCAATCATCACGGAAGAAATATTGGGTTGGCTGCCAAGATGCCGGACAATATAAATCAGCCCGTCCAGATCCCGTTTCAGCATGGCATTTTCCAGAGAAGACTGAAGCAGATTGTTGACCTCACGCACCGCCTGAGCGCGTTCCTGTTTCAGTTCCTCCTGATAGAAAGTCAGAAACAGCAGCATGAACACCATGGAACTTGCAAGGAAACCCGCGAAGGTGGCCAGGGTGAATTTTCGATTCAGGCTGTTTCCAAACCACGCCATATATTGCTCCGGCGACCAGTTGTATCCATAGCAGGCTGCTGAAAAAACCCTGTTTCAACAGCCGAGGGCAAAGTAAAAATCACATTCCCACTTTGCGACCAGAAAATTCCAGAACCGGAATTTTTCAAGATCCTCTTTGATTCTACGCCGTGGAACAAATAAATCTCTGACATTTTGTCATGATCAGACAAGATGGCCGGCAAATGATTTTCACGCCTGTACCGCTCCCCCTCCCACGACTGCGCCAGATTCCGGGATTTTTCCGGTATTGGCTCAAGTCTTGCTTGATTGCGTGGTAACACCTGTTCATGTACGTAAGGGGAAAACCACCATGAATCTGAAAAAATGCCCGTCTGCTGCAGGCAAATTACTTTGTATCTCTTTCGCCCTGCAAGGAACGCCACTCGGCGCCGCCTCGGTATCGGAACTGGAGCAAGCCCTGCAGCCCGAAAAACCGTCTGATCCAAGTTCCCACCTTCAACTGCCCCCTATGGGTGAGGATCAGCTTGTTGAAGCATTACAGGCTGCCGGCTGGAGTGCATCGAGAACAACGGACGGGAGTCTGATTCTGCATCCCGAAAAAGCCACGAATACCGATGAATCAGCCTCCACCTCCCGGGAAAATCGCTGGGCACAACTGAAACAGCAGTTGGAGGCTGGCGGATGGCAAACCTTTGAAGACAGTGATGGCTACCTGGTTCTGAAACCGCCGAAAAGCCCTCCAAAAGGGGAAAGTCAGACCAAAACAGATCATTCTGCGGCGTTGCATGACATCAAGGATCAACTGAAGACTGCAGGCTGGCGGGTTGAAGAATCATCCGATCATGGCCTGCTGCTGTATCCCCCGGGGGAAAACACGCCCCGCAAGGCACCTCATTGTGCCGGCATTATTACCCGGTACCGTCCGCTTCTGCCTGTCGATTCCTGGCAAAAAGCTCATGATGTCGCCGACAGCTGGTTAAACGCACAGGACGGTTTGCAGGCCAGTGTCGGCAAGATTCGCAGAATATTGGGAATACACATCATCAGCATCGTTTCTTCTTCTCCTCCGTACCGCCTCCTGCACCAGATAGCCATTCGCAACAGTGATGGAGCAGTGATTGTTCTGGACTGATCCCAGATTATTGGGAAAGTCCTTCCCAGAAGTTTTTCAAAAGTCTGCTGCCAGCCCAGCCGTGGGCCAGGGTTTCCTCTGAAACTGCCGAAGATGACAAGATGTCAGCAATGTAAAGCCGTCTCAGGATTGATCCGCAAACCACTGTTTTCAATACATCATTTTTTCCTTCTCAGACCCATGGCGGTGGCGGCAGACCATGATCACAGCTTCACGCCGCATTCATCATGACGAATTGTCAGGTTTTTTCTTTTTCGACATTCAGACAACAACTCGTCATCAAATATTTTTGTCACGTTTTCATCGACTTAAATAGACAACAAAAACATGGCACAAGGATTGCTAAATAGCGGACAAGTCTCCCTTTTGAGCAGGATCCTGTCCCATGAAAATCCTATATCCGGCTTGTTTCGCAATCATGTTTTCCGTCACTGGCCTGTCCCAGGCGAACGACTCCTATCCCATTGCAGGCACCCGACCCGATGCCCGACCCGCGGGCGCTCCGGTTATCGAATGGGTAAGGCACGATCAATCCTGGTTCAAGCATGCCCTCACGGGCGTTCAGCCCCCTTTCCCTCGCAGCCTTTACTTTCTGGATAACCAGGGAAATTGGTACACACCATTCACCCGCCCGGGTATGACAGGACCCTACGATCTGCGGGGATGGCACAAGAAATAGTTTTCTGTTTCCGGTCGCCATTTCTTTTCCTTGGGGACCAGAAACTCACACACCATGAGCTGAAAGCTCAGTAATACCCCCAATCAGGAGGAACATCATGAAAATACGAATGTGCAGCATAAGCAAACGAATCAAAAAGGCCGTAGGCATTGCAGCCTTTGTCAGTACCGCAATGGTCACTACAGCCGGAGCCAACATGTATGGCATGTCTGGCATGGGCGGTATGTCCGGTATGGGCGGCATGTCTGGCATGAACGGTATGTCCGGCATGGGTGGCATGTCTGGGATGTCCGGCATGGGTGGCATGAGCGGTATGTCCGGCATGAGCGGTATGTCCGGTATGTCCGGCATGGGCGGCATGTCTGGGATGTCCGGTATGAGCGGCTACTTCAAGATTACCCCAAGCGGACAAATCTTCTTCTATCCGGCTAGTGGCATGGGCGGCATGTCTGGTATGTCCGGCATGGGCGGCATGTCTGGTATGTCCGGCATGGGCGGCATGTCTGGTATGTCCGGCATGGGCGGCATGTC
>Ga0256841_1001105_pt1 | contig 24566 bp, 21 predicted proteins | sample 356308metaG_FD_185971 | JGI IMG/M metagenome (GOLD analysis project Ga0256841, IMG submission 185971) | Hydrothermal vent microbial communities from Mid Atlantic Ridge, Atlantic Ocean - 356-308 | ecosystem: Environmental > Aquatic > Marine > Hydrothermal vents | place: Atlantic Ocean: Mid...
ACGCGTACGGGGACCTGATCGCCATGGGCGTGATCGACCCGACGAAGGTGACGCGCACGGCGCTGGAGAACGCCGCCTCGGTGGCCGGTCTGCTCCTGACCACGGAGACGATCATCGCCGACAACCCTGAGAAAGAAGGCGCGGCCATGCCCGGCGGCGCCCCGGGTATGGGTGGTATGGGCGGCATGGACTTCTAAGCCGGACTTGCCGCAAACGCTTCGAAAAAAGCGGAGTCGCTCTGAGCGGCTCCGCTTTTTTTGTGGCTCCCGGGCACTTTTCGGAGCTTGCTTCCTTATTATGGGGCATTCCGGGGCAACCCTCTCTTCCGGGGCAATCCTCTCTTCCGGGGCTCCAAAAACGGGAGGGTGCATACACGAACCGGCCATCGGAACCGATCATGCCTGATCCCAGAGAGACCACCGGCACGCTTCTCACCGGAGACGGGCTTTCCCTCTTCACACGGACGTGGCTTCCCCCCATCGAACCGCGCGCGGTGGTGGCGCTCGTGCACGGATATGCCGAGCATTCCGGACGATATGCTTCGATTGCGGCGGATCTCGTCGCGAAGGGCCATGCGGTGCTCGGATATGATCACCGAGGCTTCGGACGTTCGGAGGGACGACGGGCCTTCATCAACCATTTCGACGACCTCCTCGATGACCTCGACTGCTTCCTCGACGAGGTGAGGAAGGCCCATCCCGACGCGCCGCTCTACCTTTTCGGACACAGCATGGGCGGGGCCGTGGCGGCGCTCTTCGCCCTCGAACGCCCCGAGCGCCACCGCCTTGCCGGTCTGATCCTGAGCAGCCCTGCGTTTCAGTCGAACGAAGCCCCCCTCCTCCAGAAAATCGCTTCCGTCCTCGGACGCCTCTTCCCCGGCCTGCCCACCATCCCCCTCGACCTCGACACGCTCTCCCGCGATCCCGCCGTCGTCGAAGATATCCGAAACGACCCGATCTTTTACCACGGGCGCATCCTCGCACGCACCGGGGCCGAGATGGTCCGCGCGATGAAACGCATCCGGGCGCAGGCGTCGCGTTTCCACCACCCGTTCCTTCTCTTCCACGGTCTCGCCGACCGGCTCACCGATCCCGAGGGCAGCCGCAGGTTTTACCACGAAGCCGCCTCCGAGGACAAGACGCTCCACCTGTACGAAGGGCTCTACCACCTCACGTTTTGCGAACCCGAGAGGGACCGCGTGCGGGCCGACGTCCTGGCGTGGCTCGATGCACGAACGTGAGCGTCGCCCCTCACGCTAATTCAGCTCGAAGACGATCTGAACGGAGGCTTTCACCTCGATCTCACCCGAGGCGTACGCCTCCGGCGTCGGAGAGGCATCGGCTTTGGCGAGAGCCGATTCCCCGCGCACCTGAAAGACCGGTCGCGGCACAGTGACGCCCTGCTCACTGATGCGAAGCGCCATCCCCAGTTCAGCGCCGAGCGTCTCCGCCATCAGCGCCGCCTTCTCCCGCGCATTCAGCACCGCCCGCCGGAGCGCTTCGTTGCGGGCCGTGGTGCGGTCTTTCAGGTCGTACGTGATCCCGTTCAGGCGATTCGCCCCTTTTTGTACGACGCGGGCGATCAACTCCGGCAGGCGGTCGAGGTCCTCGAGTTCGACCACCACTTCGCGGACGGCCTCGAAGCCTTTCTCCACCGTGCGCCGCAGGTCGGGATTGTATTCACGATGCGGCTGGAGCCGAAGTGTTTCGAGCTTCATCTTCCGATCGTCCACGCCGAGGTCGCGGACGGCATTCATCGTTTCGGCGGAAGCTTCGGCATTGCGGCTGCGCGCCTTTTCCGGGTTTTCGTCCACCGTCACGATGCCGAAACGGACCGTCGCCATGTCCGGCTGGAGGTTCAGCGTACCCTCGCCGCTGACGTGGATGGTGCGGGTGCTCTCGGAGATCGACTGTGCCATGGCGGGAAAGATGACCAGTGCGCTCAACAGGACCGTCGTCAATAACCGGCGACGGAGTCGGCGCATACCGGCGCGATTCGTGGGAAACATAGCGGATACCCTCTTCTCTATTGGGAAAAACGATCGCTTCATCGTTCCATACAATCGGCATTCCACGGATGTCGCTCGGTCCCGTCCCCGGGCCCGCCATGCTCAAGGATAAAGACGATCGATGAGCCGGGGGAACGGGATGGCTTCGCGGAGATGGGGGAGGCCGCAGATCCACGTGATGGTGCGTTCGAGGCCGAGACCGAAACCGCTGTGGGGCGCCGAGCCGTACCGCCGGAGATCGAAATACCATTTAAAGGCTTCGGGCGGGAGGTTGTGCTCCGCCACCTGTTTTTCGAGGAAAGCCAGATCCGTGGCCCGCTCGCCTCCGCCGATGATCTCGCCGTAGCCTTCGGGCGCGAGGACGTCCATGCCCAGGGCAAGGCGCTCGTCTTCGGGGTCGCGCTTCATGTAAAAGGCCTTGACGGCGGCGGGATAGCGGTGCACGATGATCGGCCGGTCGAAGTGCCACGTGAGGACCGTCTCGTCGCTTCCTCCGAAATCGCCGCCCCACTCGAAGGTGCGGGCGGATTCCTTCCATTTCGGCAGATTGCGAAGCGCCTCCTCGATCTCCGCCCTCCGCTTCCGGATCGCGATCTCCCGCGCATCGAGGCGGCGTTTCTCGCTTTTTTTGGCCTGCCCGTACCGCTTTTTGTTCTCCGCCAGTTCCGTTTCGAGCGCCCGTTCCTCTTCGCGGAGGGCCTCCATGCGGGACGTGAGCATCTCCGCCGTTTCATCACTGCGGAGAAGCGCCACCGCTTCGTCATACGACAGGCGCGGGAACGGCGGGCGCACCCGTTCGAGCGGCGCGAGATCCCGCCCGAGCACTTCCAGTTCCGTCCGGCTCTCCCGGAGCACGTCCGCTACGATGCGCGAGAGCAGATCCTCGGCCAGTTCCATATTCATGGCGAGATCGTAAAAGGCCATCTCCGGCTCGATCATCCAGAACTCGGTCAGGTGCCGGCGGGTCTTCGACTTCTCGGCGCGGAACGTGGGGCCGAACGTGTAGATTTTGCCGAACGCCATCGCCATCGCCTCGCCGTGAAGCTGCCCGCTCTGCGTCAGGTACGCCTTGTCCCCGAAATAGTCGATCTCGAAGAGCGTAGAGGTGCCTTCGACGGCGTTGCCGGTGAGGATGGGGGCGTCCATTTGAACGAAGCCCTGCTCCTGAAAGAAATTGTGGATCGACATGATGATCCGGTTCCGAATGCGGAGAATGGCCCATTGACGGCGGCTGCGGAGCCAGAGGTGCCGGTGGTTCATGAGAAACTCGACGCCGTGCTCCTTGGGCGTGATGGGGTACTCCTCGGCCCTGTGAAGCAGTTGCACGGACGACGCCTGCACCTCGTAGCCGCCCACCTGCCGTTCGTCGCGCCGGACGACGCCGGTGACCACGAGCGCGCTTTCCCGCGTCGCCGCTTCCGCCGCTTCCCACGACGCCTCATCCACCGCATCTTTCGCCACGACGCACTGCGCCAGCCCCGTCCCATCACGCAGAATGAGGAAATACAGCCCCTTCGAGCCGCGCTTGTTGTAGAGCCACCCCTTCAGCGTAACCGTTTCGCCTTCGTGTTTGCTCAGGTCTTCTATGTACGTATAATCGAGCTTCATGCCGGAGAATTGCCTGGTGGAGTGGATCAGGGGAAGCGGGAAAATCCGAAATCCCCCCGGAGGAAACAAACACCCGCGACGTCGCTCCGATCCCATCCGCGTGAAGAATGAAGAAAAGCGCCCCTTCCCCGGTGAAACGGAGGGGGCGATCCCTCCCCCGGACCGCCGCGTGTACGAACGAAGGAAAGCCCGGTCCCTTCCGAGACCGGGCTTCTCCACCCAGAACCAATCAACACTGAGCTGTGCCCCACTGACATCGAGCCGCGATGCGAACCATAACATCGGAGCCCTTTCGATCAGTGGCTATCGGCTAGTTACCATCTTTCCGGCGCAATATCTATCGGGGAATCTACGCTTGTGCGTGTGAGCGAAGACCCCACACCCGCTCCTTTTCCCCTTCCACTCCGGATTTCCGTTTTCTTAAGGAGCCTGAAAACTTACCGAAACCGGGAGACATGGGATCCGGCGGATTCCACAGGATCCCCCATCATTGCACACCATATTTCAGGAGAACACTCATGAAACGTTTCCGCATCAACCTGACCTCCGGGTTGCTGTGTTTGACGGCGACGTTCTTTTTCGGATGCGACTCCGTTCCAGACACAATCGTCTCTTTCGAGACGCAAGAACCGGCACAAGCCCCCCTGCTCGACGCTTTTTTCTTCGGCAAACGAGACGCCGAGAAAAGCCGTGTGACGTCGATGGTGGACAATTACGGCTCCGCGTGGACGCTGACGGCCGCCAACGCCGCGGGCGAGCATTGCGCGCAACGCGAAGCCTCGCTCGCCGGCAGCTCGGATGCCTTTCCCACGGCATCGGCCTCGGGATACGTATGCAAAGAGGAGCGGACCGTCTACCTGGAGACGATCAACGAAGCGCCGGACGACTGCCGAAGCTATTCGGATGCCTTCGTCTATGAGGGCGAGAACACCGGTTATCTGACGTTTGCCGGTGTCTGGACGAGCTATTGCGGGGAGACGGCCATCTCCTCCGGAGCCTGGGACGGCGTCTTCGACGCACCGAAGACCGAGCGTCCGGCGGTGCGCCCCGACGGCGTCCGCCCCGCCATGGGCCGCACCGCCCTCGGGCTCACCCGCTGACCACCCGCCCCACGCGCGCTCAATCTCTGCAATCGTCACATTTTCCTGTGTTTCGGCTTCAGAATCGCGCACCGGGTCCGATATCAGAACCATGAAAAGGCCCGTTCTCCAGGCTCACCCCAAAGACGGAGAACGGCCACGACGTACAGGGTTTTGTATCTACCACGAAGAGAGGTACCCAGATGAGTCCGATTTCAAGCTCGGTTCCGCAGATGATGCCGCCCGAAGTGGCCACGCAACGAGCCGATCGCTTTTCAGAGAAAGTGGAAGCGCGCCGCGAGCAGTTCGCCGGAAAGGTTGACCAGCGACGCGCCAAGATCGAGCGTCGCGCTGCAACGGCTGATCCGGCCAAAGTCGAGGATCGCCTCGAACGCCTCGAGACCAAGAGCAGCGAACGCACGGAGCGCTTCGAGGAAAAGGCAGAGAAACGCCGGAATCACGCGGGCAGTCGCATTGACATGTTCGCGTGATCACTCGCAAAAACCAGAACGATAGCGGCTATCACCGGACCCGCACCGGGGGCATCCCGAGTCTGTCATAATCATTCATGCTCCCGGTGTGGATCTGCAGCCGTCCCCGACAAATGATCCGTGGAGGGGAAAATCGGCGTTTCGCCGCATCGGTCGGGGTCGTGTCCGATCGCCCGTTCACGTACTTCTCGTTCTTCTTCATCGGCTACGCACTTCAGCTGAGAGACTTTTCCTAAAGAACGCGCAAACTCCTCATTTTGACCTCGGAGCAGCCGTGGTCACCGGTTTTTCACAAATGACCGCCTTCCGGGCGGAGATCGGGCCGCGAGATCGGGCCGCGATTCTCCCGAGCCTGGAGGACGTCGGCTTCATCGGCGGCGCGCGGGTAGAAACTCCGTGGGGGCTCTTCGAACGTCACACCCGCAGCTTGAGATAGGCAAGATGCTCCGGGGTGAAGGGACGATAGGTCAGGTCGAAGTCGCGATACAAGGCAGTGGGATCGCCGGTGTTGCCTTCGATGAGCATTTCGAACTGGTCCGGCGTGATGGGCGAGAGACCGAGCCGGCCGACGGTGTGTAGGACGGGCCGCACGAGCCAGATCGGCTGCGGGAGTTTGGGTTTCGGTGAGAGCCCGAGCGCGCGCGCGATGACGTCGAGGATTTCGGCGTACGTGTACACCTCTTTTCCCACGGCCACATAGGTTTGCCCCGCCGCCACCCGACGCGTGAGCGCCTGCACGAACGCCGAGGCAACCTCCTCGACCGAGATCGGCTGCATCGGAATCTTTCCGTCGCCGAAGACGGGCAGGATGGGAAAGGGCTTCACGAGCGTCCGCGCCAGGCGCGTGGCGAAATCCTCGGCGCCGTCCGGCCCGGGGTCGCCGAAGACGAGCGAGGGGCGGAAGACGACGGCATGCGGAAACGCTGCCTTCCCGAGGTACTGCTCCGCTTTCCACTTCGTCGTCTGATAGGCCGAGACGCCGTCTTCCCGCGCGCCGTTGGCGCTCATGAGGACGAACCGCTCGATGCCCGACGCCTTCGCCTCGTCGATGACGTGCGCCGCACCCTCCCAATGGATCCGCTCGAACGTGACGCCCCTGGCGGGCTGCTCCTCGATGATGCCCACGAGGTGGATCACGGCGTCGCACCCGCGCATCGTGCCGGCGAGCGACTTCGGGCGGGTGACGTCTCCCTTCACACGTTCCACCTTCTCCCGATCCTCGACGGCAAGACGCGCATCTGCGTTCCGTACGAGACATCGCGCCGTGTGCCCGGCCTCGATCAACGCGCGCAAAACGTAGGATCCAACGAAACCCGTTCCCCCGGTGAGATATACGTGCATGAGCTTCGAAACGTCTTGATGCGCCGGTCGCCGCCCTTGAGGGTGGAGCGCCGGTCATGATACCGTCGGGGTTATTTCCGTGCCGGAGAAGCGATGCCTCAGGTCGGTGACACCGAACGAGGCGCCGACGGCGAGCGCGGCCGCGAGCATCGGTGCGTCGGGGGGGACGGTGCGCGTGCGGTTGGCCACCTCGGCGATGGGCACACTCGTGATCTGATTGTGCCGGAGCGCGACCATGCGCCCGAACGCCCCCGAAGCGACCATCGCGGCGGCATAAGCCCCGAACACCGTTGCGAGATTGCGGTCGTAGGCCGTGGGCGTGCCGCCGCGTTGCACGTGCCCGAGGATCGTCGTGCGCACTTCACTCTTGACCCGCTCGCTCAACTGCATCTCGAGGATGCGTCCGACGCCGCCGAGCCGGATCGGGTCCGGGCTCTCTTCGACGATGTCGCGCACGACGAGTTCGCCGCCCCGGGGCTTGGCTCCTTCGGCGATGACGATGATCGTGAAGCTGCGTCCGTAGCTCTCCCGCTCCCGGATGACCCGCACCACCTCATCGATCTCATAGTCGAACTCCGGGATGAGGATCACGTCCGCTCCGCCGGCCACGCCCGCATACAGCGCGATCCAGCCGGCATAGCGCCCCATCGTCTCCACGATCATCACCCGCTGATGGCTCTGCGCCGTCGTGTGCAGCCGGTCGAGGGCCTCGACGACGATGGACACGGCCGTGTCGAAGCCGAAGGTGCGGTCGGTAGCCATGAGATCGTTGTCGATGGTTTTCGGCACCCCGACGATGTTGAGGCCCATCTCCTGAAGCCGGTGCGAGATGGACATGGTCCCGTCCCCCCCGATGGCCACGAGCGCATCGAGGCCGAGGGTATGCGTATACTTCAGGACCTGCGCCGAGACGTCGGCCCCTCCGCGTTTGTAGAAATTGAAGGGGTTGGCTTTGTTGTGGGTGCCGAGGATGGTGCCGCCGCGCGTGAGAATCCCGCTGACGTCGCTGTACGTGAGCGTGCGGACCCGGCGTTCGATCAGCCCGAGAAAACCGTCCTCGAAACCGAGCACTTCGGCGTTGTGCTCCAGAATGAGGCTTTTCGTCACGGCACGGATGACCGCATTCAGACCGGGACAGTCGCCGCCGCCCGTCAAAACGCCCACACGTAATAACTTCGACATTGGAAAAACGGATGGATCCGGGATAAACGAGCCGCGCGGAATGTGCCTTCTCCGGAACACATCGCAAAGGCCCAACATGCTGTGTAGGATAGACTTGACCCACGCAGGATCAGCCGTCCATTCAGTATACCGCTTTCGCCGCAGACAAGCGCGATGCTCGACGTCAAATTATCTTTTCCACCGTTTTTTCGGGATCTCTTCCACCGAACCGACGGCATGCCCCCGCCGCCTAAAGACCCGCCGCATGAGGCGCCGTCCGCTCCTGTCCCGGCTACCCCTTGATTTTTCTGAGCTTAATTGTTTTACCCGACGCCTGAGCGACCGATATCGAGAGAAAGTCCTTCCCATTCTTTCTCGAGGTCTCCATGCGCAATCCGATCGATCAGGCCATTCGCAATATGACCTTCGGTGCGGGGATCGTGAGCCTGCTCGTCCTGACGGTGTTCATCCTCCTGTGACGCACACCTTTCCAACGCCCACCCTCCGCGCCACGCCTCTCGTCGAATCGCCTCCGTCAGAACCACGACCGCGGGGCGGGGGCTGTGTTCCGAAGCGGTTTGCGGCGAGCCGGCAGAAGCGCCCGCCCCGGCCACACCGCGACCAACGCCGGCGATGAGCGACGCGGAGAAGAGGTAGGACAGGCCCGCCGCCACAGCCGCAAGGCCGGGCAAAGCAGCCTCGGCGCGCACCCGAAACAGGCGCACCACCGGCGCCGTCGCCCCATAGCTTCCCGCCGCCCACAGAAAAACGTGGAGGCGCCGCCGCACCGCCTCGGACCATCCTCCATCCGCCGACGTATCGTATCCCGCCACGAAGCCGGGGAAGGCCGCCGCCAACATCCCGAAGCCGGTCTACAACCAGGCGCGCCGAAGCCCCTCCGCACACACGAGCCTCAGGCCCGGATCGCATAGACGGAGACGGCGTCGACGGCCGGGAGTTCGTGGGTCGTCCCTGCCGCCTCGACGTGAGCGTTCACGTCGAGGACCGTGACGGGGGACGGAAGCGTGAGACGGACCTGCTTCGGCGAGACGGATACGTCGCCGCGCCGAAAGCTGTCGGCCGGCTGCCAGACGAGGAGATAAAAGACGCCGTCCCGCTTTTGCAGAAGGAGCGTGCGCACGTCGTCCGGCGCATCGAGCTCACACACGAGGCGACCGGGTTCGAACGCCGGACCTCGATCGGAGAGGAGCACGATCAGTTCATGCAGCGCATAGAAGGCCGGCTTCGGCGTGAGGTCGCCGCGGATGAGACCGAACTTGTTCCGTTTCGCGCCCTTGCCCGCGTCGTCCAGGAGTTCGAAGAGGTACGTCCGCTCGACGCCGCGAAGAAAATACTCGGCGAACAGGCGCGGGATGTATTTCGCGGCGGCCGCCTCGGAGACGTGCGGCTGTTTGCCGGGGACGGAGCGGGTCAGATAGCCCGTCTCGGTGGCCCACAGCGGCTTCCCGTCGAAGAGGCGCTTCATCTGTTCCACCACCCGGCCGATGTTCGACTCGGGGGGCCGACCGCCGGGGTACGAGTGCGTATTGCTCTTGTCGAGGAACGGCGTCAGGTCGGGGGCGTCGCGCCATGCTTTTCCCCTGGCCATCGAGGGCCCGACCACGACCGTCTCGGCCTGCTCGTACAGGGCCTTCTGGTATTTCAGAAGGTTTTCTCCCCAGTTTTTGTCGGCCCGGAGGAGGTGGTCGTACTCGTTCGGCCCCTCGACGGCGACAAACACGTCCGGGTGCGCGTGCACGGTGGTGAGAAGGCCGGGAATGCCGCCGGGATCGAGAAGGCGGGGCCGCCCGCGCCGCCGGCTGTCGACGAGGGCGAGGATGCGGATGCCGAACGCATGATAGAGATCGAGCATCTTCGAGACCTTGTCGCGTTGCCTCGGCCCGTAGGCGACGTCTCGGACGTGCCGAACGCCGAGCGATTCGAGGTGGCGACGGACCTCCGCGTAGGCGCGGACATACAGCCGGGAGCCGTAGCCGAATTTGGTGTTGATGCCGATGCTCTCGACGAAGGCATCGGCGGAGCGGGCTTGAAGGGTTCTCATGAGGCTTTTCGGAGGAAGGGAGGGGGGCCCGGTCGGCCTCTCTTACCGCGACGTCAGATTTCGGTTGCGGGGAGGCTGTCACGGCCCTGTGCGGAAAGCATGACATCGGTCCATACACGCCGCTCCCGATCTTTGCTTCGGGTACGGAGAACCGTTACCTTCTCCCCGATCTTCACCCACCGTCGTGCCCCATGCTCCCGCCCTCGCGCGTGCCCAACGGCGTCTATGCCGCCGCCCTGACTCCGCTCCGGGCCGACCTGAGGGTCGACCACGCCGCACTCGCCGCCCACTGCCGCAGGCTCCTCGCACACGGCTGCGACGGCGTGGCGGTGCTCGGCACCACCGGCGAGGCCAACTCGTTTTCGGTGGACGAACGTCTCGAACTCGTGGACCGGCTCGTGGCGGCGGGCCTTCCCGCATCTCGTCTGCTCGTCGGCACGGGAGCCTGCGCCCTCCCGGACGCCGTCCGCCTGACCCGGCGCGCCGTCGAACACGGGGCGGCGGGGGCGCTCGTGCTTCCCCCCTTCTATTACAAAAATGTGCGCGACGAGGGCCTCTTCGAAGCCTTCGCCCGCCTCATCGAGGGCGTGGGCGACGACCGGTTGCGCCTCGTGCTCTACCATTTCCCCCGCATGAGCGGTGTCCCCGTCACCCGCCCCGTCCTCGAACGCCTCCTCGACGCATATCCGGACGTCGTGGTTGGAATGAAAGACTCCGGCGGCGACTTTGCGCATATGCGCGGACTATGCGAGGCCTTTCCCGGCTTTCAGGTCTTCACGGGGACGGAACGCTTCTTCCTCGACCTCCTGCGCGCGGGCGGCGCGGGCTGCATCACGGCGACGGCGAACGTGACGGCTCCCCTCGCGGCGGAAATCTTCGCGGCTCCGGAGGCTCCGGAAGCCCGCGCGCGGCAGGCCCGGCTCTCCGCGATACGGGGCGCGCTCGAACCCTTTCCGTTCGCCCCGGCCCTCAAACGCCTCATGGCCGACCGGACGAACGCTCCGGACTGGCTTCACCTTCGCCCGCCGCTCTCGGCGCTTCGCCCCGAGGAGGTCGAAGCCCTTCGCGATGCCGTTCGCGCGCACCCCCTTCCCCCGATCCCCTGAAACCCACCCGTCCGGCCGGATGTACCCGAAGAGGATAACAAAGCCGTGATACCATGACGGGACGCTTTCAACCACCGCCCACCCGCGCGACGGGAACGCGCGAGGTCGTCAGACCAGCAGAGGACCGGGCGACCCGGTGGGTAAGCAACGCACGGTTCTCGACCGGGCATCCCTTCTCCCCTTGAACAATCCTTGCCCTTGAGCCCTCCCTGGCCCTTATATTGCCTTCATGATCCGAGCTAACTGACTTCCCGCCATGGCTCCACCGCCCCGCCCCGCCCTGTCCCCTTCCGAAGAGAAAGCCTTCGCCGCACCTTTCCTCACCGAGGAGACGTTCCGGTGGCTGGTGACGCACATCGAGAACTGTGCGATCTTCATGCTCACTGCCGACGGAAGCATCGCCACCTGGAACGCCGGTGCGGTCCGCCTCTTCGGCTATGCGGAGGAGGAGATGGTGGGCCAACCCTTCTCTCGGTGCTTTCCCGCGCCAGACGTCGAGGCCGGCGAACCCGAACGCATCCTTCAGCAGACGAGGACCGACGGCCCGCGCGCCTTCGTCTCCCGCCTTCTCCGCAACGACGGCGCAAGCTTTTGGGGCGCCCTCGACCTCTCGCCTCTCCGGCGCGAAGCCGGTGACATGCTTGGCTTTGCCGTCGTCCTGCGAGACATCACCGACGAACGCGCCATGACCGAGGAGAGCCTCCACACACAGGCTCGTCTGCGCTCGCTTCTGAACACCGTCCCCGGCTACATACTCAGCCTGAAGCCCGACGGGACCATCACGTACATCAACCGGACGTACCCGGGGTTCTCCCCCGAAGCGTTCCTCGGGCGAAACGTGATGAACTGGGTTCCGGAGGAAGACCGCGAAGCCTTCCGTGCGGCGCTCCGCCGGGTGGTTGCCACGGGCAAGACGGTGGAACTGGAGACGCGCGGCCCGAGCTCGAACCGGCAGACCGCCGTCTTCCTGACGCGCATCGGGCCCGTCCTTCGCGACGACGTGGTGGAGTCGCTCACGATGGTCGCCACGGACATCACCCGGCACAAGGAAGCCCAGGCGGCGCTTCTGGCGCGTGAGGCCTACCTGCGCGCGGTGGTCGATACGGCCGTGGAAGGCATCATCTCCATCGACGAGCAGGGCGTCATCCAATCCTTCAACCGCGCCGCCGAGCGCATCTTCGGATATTCGGCGGAAGAAGTCACGGGCATGAACGTCCAGGTGCTCATGCCCTCGCCTCATCGGGAAAAACACGACGATTACATTCGGAACTACCTCACGACGGGGCGGAAAAAGATTATCGGGATCGGGCGCGAAGTGATGGGGCTTCGAAAGGACGGCTCGCTCCTCCCCCTCGACCTCTCCGTGAGCGAGTTCCGATACGCCAACCAGCGCATGTTCGCCGGGATCGTGCGGGACATCTCGGAGCGAAAGGAACTGGAGCGCTACCTGGCCGAAGCCGCGAGCGCCGAACAACAGCGGATCGCGCAGGACCTCCACGACGGTCTCGGCGGGCAGATGGGCGGCATCGCCATCCTTGCCAGTTTCCTCCACCGCCAGCTCAGCGCCGCCGGATCGCCCCAGGCGAAACTCGCCGCCGAACTCGTCGAGCACATTCAACAGGCCGGGCAACAGTTGCGGGACGTAGCCCACGGACTGCTCCCCGTGGAGGTATCCGCCAACGGGCTCATGCTTGCGCTCGAACGGCTGGCCGAGCACACCAACCACACCGACCGCCTCACGTGCACCTTCACGTGCGACGGACACGTGGATCTGCTCGACAACACCGTCGCCACGCACCTCTATCGCATCGCACAGGAAGCCGTCCACAACGCGATCCGGCACGGCAAGGCGCGCCACATCGACATCGCCCTGACCCACGACGGCCCGAACGTCACGCTCACCATCACCGACGACGGCGTGGGCATCCCCGACGATGCCATCGAGCGCGGCGGCATGGGCCTGCGCACCATCCGATACCGGGCCGGCGTCATCGGAGCGCGGCTCGACATCTACCGGAACGGAGACCGCGGAACGACTGTCGCCTGCAGCCTCTCCTCCGGCTGAACGCACGAGGCGGGGGCGCGCGGGCGCGCCCCCTTCGGGATCACCGTTCGCCCTGCCCCCACAGGTTCGCCGTACGGATTTCACCCACGTTGCGAAGCGGCCTCTCGGGGCTTTTGCTTTTCTCTCGATGCTTGTTTATTAAGGGTATCTGAGCCGAGCGTTGCGTCAAGGCCCGTTCGGCGCATTCCTTCGGCGCCGTGCGTCGGCGCGCCGCTACCCGGAGAACCGCCATGCGTCTGCTCCTCCCCGTCCTACTGCTGCTGGGAACGGTCGCCCTCACGCGCCCGGTCGCCCGGTCGCCGGACGCCGGTCAGGGGGGCGCGCCGGTGGTGTGGCTCCGCCTCCCCGACGAAGCCATCACGCCCGTGACGGCCCGCTACATTGCGCGCGGGCTGCGGGAGGCGCGCAACCTGCGCGCGGCCGCGCTCGTGCTCGAACTCGACACGCCGGGCGGGCTCATGGAATCCACGCGGGACATCGTGATGGCGATGCTCGACAGCCCCGTCCCCGTCGTGGTGTACGTCGCGCCTTCGGGGGCGCGGGCAGCCTCGGCGGGCGTGTTCATCACGATGGCGAGCCACGTGGCGGCGATGGCCCCGGCCACCCACATCGGCGCGGCGCATCCCGTCTCCATCGGCGGCGCGCCCTTCGGTCCGCCCGTCCCGCCGGACTCTTCGCAGGCGCCGGGGGTGATGGAGCAGAAGATCCTCAACGACGCCGTGGCCTGGGCGCGCTCGCTGGCCGAACTGCGGGGCCGGAACGCCGAATGGGCCGCTCGCGCCGTCACCGAGAGCGTCTCGATCACCGCCCGCGAGGCCCTCGCCGAGGGCGTCATCGATCTCGTCGCCGCCTCCCCGGACGAACTGCTCGCCGCGCTTGACGGACGCGCGGTCGAGACGGTCGTGGGACGAAGCCGCCTCGAAACGGCGGGCGCGGAGATCCTTCCTCTCGACATGTGGTGGGGCGAACGCCTCCTCGGCATCCTGTCCAATCCGAACGTAGCGTTCCTCCTGCTCATGTTCGGCTTCTACGGGATCCTCTTCGAGTTCTATTCGCCCGGGTGGGGCATCGCCGGGACGCTCGGCGTCATCTGCCTCGTGCTCTCGTTCTTCGGCCTGGCCGTGCTCCCGATCAACTATGCCGGGCTCGCGCTGATCGGGCTGGCGCTCGGGATGTTCGTCGCGGAAGCCTTTTTCACGAGCTACGGAGCGCTCACGCTCGGCGGGGTGGTGTGTCTCGTGCTCGGCGGCGTCATGCTCGTGGACACGCCCGTGCCCGTGATGCGCGTCTCCTTCTCGGTGCTCCTTCCCGTGGCCGCGGCGACGGCCCTGGTCACGTTCTTCCTCATGACCCGCATCTTCAAGGCCCAGCGCAGCCGCGTCCGAACCGGAGCCGAAGCCCTCCTCCATGAAGAAGCCGTAGCCGTGGAGGCGTTCCGGCCCGAGGGAGGGCGCTATCGCGGGATGGTCCGCATACACGGGGAACTCTGGCAGGCCGAGGCCGCCGTCCCCGTCGCGGCGGGCGCGCGCCTCCGCGCCACCGGTCGCAAGGGCCTCATCCTGACCGTCGCTCCCGTCGAAGATCGCCCATGACATGACCCCGCTCCGATGGGAGCGCCCTCATTCACAAGACCCGAACGGACCGATGATTCTGCAATACGTAGGCATCACGCTGGGCGTCATCGCCCTGTACCTTCTCAGTTGCATCCGCATCCTCTTCGAATACGAGCGGGGCGTCGTTTTCCGGCTCGGGCGGGTGCTCCCGGAGCCCAAGGGGCCGGGCATCATGATGATCTTCTGGCCCATCGACCGGATGGTGCGCGTCAGCCTGCGCGTGATCGTGCAGGACGTCCCCACACAGGACGTCATCACACGCGACAACGTGTCGGTGCAGGTGAACGCGGTCGTGTATTACCGCGTCGTCGATCCGATGAGAGCCATCCTGGAGGTCGAAGACTACAATTTTGCCACGAGCCAGCTTTCCCAGACGACGCTCCGGAGCATCGTCGGGCAGGTGGAGCTCGACGCGCTTTTGTCCGAACGTGACAAGATCAACCGGCGGCTTCAGGAGGTCATCGATCAGCAGACCGACCCGTGGGGCATCAAGGTGGGGCTGGTGGAAGTGAAGCACGTGGACCTGCCGGAGCACATGAAGCGGGCAATGGCCAAGCAGGCCGAGAGCGAGCGCGAACGACGCGCAAAAGTCATCCATGCGGAGGGCGAGTATCAGGCTGCCGCCCGCCTTCGCGACGCGGCTCTCACCATCGAAAAGCATCCGATGGCCATGCAGATGCGCTTTCTTCAGACGCTCGTCGAGGTCGGATCAGAGAATAACACGACGGTGGTCTTTCCCGTCCCGCTCGACCTCGTGATGCCGTTCCTCAACCCGGCGCCCTCTTCCGGGGACGACGCCGAGGCATCCCCCGGCGAGGGCTAGCCCCACATGCTCAGGCCGTCGCCATCGCGAACTGAAGCTCGACGGGTTTGACTAGGCGCGCATAGTCGGGGAAAGCCATCTTGATGAGTTCGGTATGCGTGCCGGCATTGAAGACGATCTCCTCATCCTCGGCGAGCGTCGCCGCCATGAACACATCCATCCCGTAGAGATTGCCGAACGGCGGCATTGCGCCCGGTTCGCATTCGGGGAAAAGACCTTTGAACTCCTCCTCCGTCGCCAGTTCGAGGCGCTTCGCACCGACGGCCCGCCGGAGCTGTTCGAGGTCGACCTTGCACGTGGCCGGCAACACCGCCATCGCCATCTTCCCGTCCACTTTGATCATGACCGTCTTGGCCATCTCTTTGCCCGGGATGTGCGCCGACGCCGCCACTTCCTGAGCCGTGAAAGCAGGCGAATGACTGATGGTGACGTACTTGATGCCGTTCTCGTCGAGGAAGGCTTTGAGTTTTTTGATGGGCATAGCGCTTACCTCCTTGTTTTTTCGGTTGATGAGCCGGGTTTTTAACTCATCGGGCCTCTTACCTGTCCCACACCACGCTACCGTAAACGTTCCCTTTTTCAAGATAATCCTTCCCGCCCGCGAAGCCTGCGGTCGATCCCGGTGATTCCCTGTAGGGCAAAGCCCGTCGCGCGGAACGTCACACCCCGGAGGCCGTGCCGACGGGGGGCCGGGAGCGTGGCTTACGGAGCAGACGACGGGTGAAGAGTTCGGCGGGGCGAAGCGCGAAGTAGAGGGGAAAGAGCCCGGGGGGCAGGCGAACCCCCTCGAAGGTAGAGAAGCGCGGCACGACGGTATAGTCGAGGAGGGCTCGTCCTTTGCCGAGCAATCCCTGCCGCACGCCCATGTGGAAGCGCACGTCGCGCCATCCCAGCGCCGTCGGGTCTTCGTGGAAGAGGCGGAGGCGGGGGATGAGTCGTCGGAGCGTCGGAGCGTCGGCGTGGAGGGGCGCGTGAAACGGCTCCGGCAGCGGCGCGCCGAGCAGGTGGCGGGCCAGCGAAGCGCCGAGGAGCGTCATCCGCAGGCTGCCCTCCCGGCGCGCCCGTTCCAGTGCGTCGTCCCAGTCCATCTCCGCGTGACGGTCCATGAAGGTCGCGAGGTCGCACAGCCAGGAGAGGCGTTTCCATGAGTCCTTCGCCCCGTGCATACACAGGTAGCGGAAGAGCTCCGGCCCCGCCATGATCGGGACCGTTTCGCCCGCCAGCGCCACGGTCTCGAGCCGCTCCCAGAACGCCGCTTCGTCGACGGGGATGAAACGGTCTCTGGGGCTCAGCCCCCAGTGCACTTCGAGCGTGACGCCGCTGCCGGGATGCACGAGCGTGTAGGTGTAGTCCCCGAAGAAGCGCATCAGCGCCTCCGTCTCGCGCGGGCTGACGTCGGCGGCGGGGCGCGCGAGGCGATACCCCATCGCCATGACCGACGCGAGGGCGCGCGGGTAGTCGGCGCGGGGCGTCAGGACGTCGAGGTCGCTGAACTGGCGCAGGGCCAGATTGCCGTAGAGCGTCTGCGCCAGCACCGGCCCTTTGAGCGGCAGCACACGCGCGCCGGCCTCGTGAAGCGCCCGGACGACTCGGACCAGTTCGGTGCTCAGGTGCAGGTTGAACCGCGCATTCGCCTCGAAGCGACTCTTCAGGTCTTCGAGCACGGCGGAGGGCACGGCGGCTTCGGCTTCCTCGCGGAGGGTGGTATAGACGAGCGGCAACACCTTGTTGGCCCTCGCCAGCGCCACGGCCCGCGCCCAGTCGATCCCTTCGGCGAGCAGCGCGTGGAGACGTCGCCGATCCTCAGGCTCGAGCCGCACCCGCGCGGCCAGGCAAAGCAAACGCTCCTCCGGCGCAGCCGCAAGCCTTTCGATGATGTCCACGCCTTCGGTTTCCATGGCGCCCTTGCCCCGGCGAAAAGACGACCGCGCACGACGGTGAACACGGAGCGGCTTCCCCGCCGTCACGTCACTTCCCAGAGATAAATATGCGAGAGTTGGCCGGGCGCGGGCGAAACGACTTCGGCCTTGCGCGGGGGCCAGCTTTTGAAAAAGAAATCGTGCGAGACGATGCGGGCGCCCGGGCGGAGGTCCCGGCGGAGCTTTTTGAGGAGACGGGGAAAGGCGAAATCCTGGAGATAGATGGTCGCCACGGTAGCCGGGGAGAGATCGGCCTCCATGACGTCGCTCTCGATGAAGGTGACGAGGTGGGAAACCCCCTCCTCCGCTGCTTTTCGGCGCGCTTCCGCCACCAGCTCGGGGTCGAAGTCGATCCCCACGCCGCGAGCGCCGAAGCGCTTTGCCGCGAGGATCACGATGCGCCCGTCGCCGCATCCGAGGTCATAGACCCGATCCTCGGGCCCGACCTCCGCCAGCCGGAGCATCTGCTCGGCCACAGCCATCGGCGTCGGTGCATACAACCCGATATTCTTCGCCTCGTCGCGAGAGCGCGTCGCTTTCTTCCACGCCGCGCGCAGGTCTTTTCGGCCCTGTCTCCAGACGTAATCCGCTTTCGCCCCGAGGCCGGACTTCAGGCCGACGCGAAAACGGAAACGTCCCGGATAGGCGGGCGCGGCGCCAAGCGCGGCGGCTTTGACCCGCTCCGCCGCGCGCCGCACCACGGGCCGACGCACCTGTTCCAGAACCGGCTCCGGCAACTCCACCCCGAGGAGATCCTGTGCGAGGGCCAGTTGAAGCGTCACCTCTCCTTCGAGGCCGGTCTGCCGCGCCGTCTCCAGCGCCTCGGTCCACGAGAACCCGTCGGGATGACGCGCGAGCGCCCCGATTTCGACCAGACGTCGCCAGTGCAACTGATGGTGCGCGATCTCCTCCCGGCAGAGGAACAGCAGCATGTCCTCCGGCGCGAGGGTCTGCACGCGACGGCTGCCGAGCGCCACCGCCTTCCGACGCGCCCACATCTTCTCGAACAGCGCCGCCGACGCCGGCCGTCCCACCGACAGCCCGGTATGCCAGATCACCTTGCTCCGCGTCACGCCGAACTTGTACAGCCGGATCAGGTCGGGATCGAAGACGTAGCCGAGCGGCGTCAGGCGTTCCTCCAGGCGGGGGATGTCCTCCGGGCGCACGAGATAGCGCAGGCGGATGAAGCGCGACTGCCGAAGCGCGAGGTTGCCGTGAATGAGCGCGGCCTGCGGCTGCCCGCCGACCGGGATCACGCGCGCGCCCGCAGCAGCAAAGACTTCTTCCAGTTCGAGGAACTCCCGGCTTTGCGTGAGGCTGTAGAGCCCGTTGACCTGCACCTGTTGCTTCAGCCGGGCCATCACCTCGGACGGAACGGCGTCGGCGTAGCGGCTCAGCCCTTCATAGAGCGGGGGAAGCACCTTGTGCCGACGCGTCATCCACATCACGGCGGCCCATTCCGCTTCCGCCAACAGCGCGCGGAACGCGGCTTCATCTACCTCGCCCGGTCCCTCATGCAAGAACGACCGGAGGCTCCCCCGGACGATCTCGTGGATGCGCGCGGGGCGCTCCTCGCTCGCGCTCCCACGCGCCCGCGTCTCCTTTTCCGTCATGACGACCGTTTTCATCTGGCCCGTTCGCTCCTGAATATCACATGCGCCCTCCTCGGCATCGGCAATCTATTGGAGACCTCTTCACCAAAGCAAGACGAGGCTTCCCCGGTTCCCCCGAATACGCAGGTTCTCCACGCGCCGCTTGCGCCCAAAGAAGACGCATTATTGTGGCAATTCTATGTTAGAACACCTCCGGCATTGCGATCATTGCCTTGAATCTCTATTTTGGGGAAAATGGCCTCACCGGGCGCCGACTGGAAGTTTTCTTCGCTCCCGCTATTAATTTCGTTGAAAACCCTTTGAGCAAAGTGTATATTGCGCCGCGTGCGCGAAACACTTGCGTGCAAGATAGGAGCTCCCTTTTTCCATTAAACTACGCTTGATGATGAACCAAGAGCATACGCGTCCCGACATGAAACGGCGACAAGAAACTGCTGCGCGCGCTTGGCAGCCCCCGTCCTACAGCCGTCTTTCCGCCGCACACAACACCAACTTCGGCGCCGGCGGTCTGGTCAATGACGGCGCTACGATGAAATCCACTTCGGCGGCCTCCTGACGGCCCCTCAAAATGCTCGTCGGGCTTCAGTCCGCCAGACCATTGGCGCCTGATCACCCCTGAAAGGAGACCCACATTCCGAGGAGACGGATGCTTCGGCGTCGGTCTCCTCGTGCTTTTGGGGTTCGGCCCGACGTCGGCCAGAGGCCCGGAGGTTCAGGAGCGAGCGGCGTCGAACCACTGGAGAAAGCGGGTGGCATAGAGGCCGTTCTGCAGCGTCACCATCGCACGCCTGACCGGTTCGCTCGCCATCGCCTCTGTTTCGGAAGGGCACGTACGGACCACGCGGGCCGCTCCTTCCATTTTCTCCCTATCGAGATAGGCCTGCGCCGCCGGGCTGTCCCGCGCCGCCTCGACCGCAGTCGTCAGTTCTTCGCGCGCGTTCCAGAGTCTCCGAAAATGATCCGGGGAGAAGGGTTCCTTGGTGGTGCGCCACTGGATTTCCGGGGGCAAGATGCCCTCCATCGCACGCCGGATCAGATAGCGTTTCCAGCCTGCGTGCACTTTCACCTCATCCGGCGCCGCGAGGCAAAACTCGATCAGCCGCACATCCTGATAGGGGAACGCCGTCTCCACGCCCTTTTCCCGCGCCCAGAAGGCCGACGGCTGCCGGGAACGTTCGAGCATCCAGATCTGGTTGGCCCGTATGCTCCGATGCGGGTACGAGATGAGGGCCAGAGACTGTTTCACGCGCTCCATCACCCCTGAGCGCGCGGCGAATTCCGGACGTATCACCGACCGGTCCAGCCGGCCCATGAGACCTCCTCCTTTCCGTTTCTGATATCGTGCCCGAAGCATCGGCGAGAGCAAGGGCGCGATCACTCTGGAGCGCCAGAGCCGCATAGCCGGGACGCCCTGCTTCTCGGCCATCGCGCGCACCTCGCGGGCCAGGCGCACCCATCGCCCCCGCAACGCGAGCGAAACGTGGAAGCCGTACCCGTGAAACGTCGGCCCGAATTCTCCGCCGCCGCCATCGAGCATCACGCGCGCTCCTCGCCCGGCGGCCGCGTGAAAGAGGGCGTCGTAGCGGTACGGGAAGTACGTCATGGAGAAGCTCCCCGTTTGCGCGAAGTACCGTTCGAGGCTTGCTCCGAAAAGCGGCCAACCCTCCGCCGTGACGTAGTCTACCTCCAGGTTTTCCTGATCCCGCACGAGGTCAATGTAATACCGCTCGTCTCTCTCCGGACCGGCGTACCCTTCCGGCAAGACGGACGAGACGGCAAAGAGGGAACGTCCTTCGCGGCGAAGGGCTCGCGCCGCCATGCAGACGACGGCCGAGGAGTCGAGTCCCCCGCTAAGCATGCCGGCCACGGCGCCGGGCGTTTGGGTACGGCATCGGACGGCCTCGGCAAGAAGCTCGCGGAAAGCCTCGAAAACCTCGTCGATGGAGCGATAGGAGAGACGCCGTTTGGGGTCGGGTTGCCAGTACGTGCGGCAGGCGCTCCCGGAGGCGTCGACCACGAGCGAGCAGCCCGCCGGAAGCGCGCGCACCCCCTCGAAGCACGTGCGCTCGGGATCTTCTGCCTCCACGCCACCGACGAGCACGTTGGAGAGACCGATCTCATCGATACGCGCCGGGACGCCGGGCAGATCGAGCAAGGCGCCGGCCTCGGTGGCAAAAGCGAAGAGCCGGGGATCGAGGTGGTAATACAGAGGCCGCCGGCCCATCGGGTCCGTGGCGGAGAAAAACCGGCGTTCTCGCTCGTCCCAGAGGGCAAAGGCGAAGTCTCCCACGAGGTGGGCCGGGCAATCGAGGCCCCACCGCTCGTAGGCAAGCCGGATCAACGCTCCGTCCGGGGTCGTCTCCCGTTCGGCGGGCGCGATCCCGAAAAGGCGGCACAGGTCGTCCCGGTTGTCGAGGCGGGCATCGGCGGTGAGGACCAGGCGCCGGGCGTCGTCCCGCGCGGGCATCGCCTCGCATCGGGCGGCCGGCAGTGCGCATAGCGCGAGGTGCCCCAGCGCGACCTCCTCCCGATCCCAGCGCCCGCGCCCGTCGGGGCCGTGGTGATCCATCCGGGCCATCAGCCGCTTCAGTGCGTCCGCGGCCTGCGGCGCTCCGTCCCGAAAATAGACCCCGGCAATGGCGCTCATCGTAACTTCATCCGGTTGTACACGCTCCTCCTCCCCCACGGCATGAACAGGATCGTCCGGGCTTTCACGGAGGATCTGCAAAGTGGGTCAGCACCGTGAACGACTCGTGTCCGTCGCCCCCGGTGACGATGTACGAGCCGCATCGAAGCCACGCGTGCGCGTCGAAGGCGCCGTCCTCATCGGTGCGCACACCGAAATAGAGGGTGCTCGGGATGCGCCGCCGCACCAGCATCAGCCGACCGGCCACCGACTGCGTCAGGCACTTGCACTCCCACGGCACGGCGGCAGCCGAAGCCCGCAGGAGTTGCCCGATCCTGCGCACCTGCCGGAGATCCTCCGGCAACAGTTCGTCTCCGGTCTCGGCATGCTGTTTTCCGAAGAATCGCGCCAGCCTACGAAACGGCACGACGCCCACCGCCGCCCGCGCGATCCCCAGCATCATCACGGCCTCCGCCACGATCACGAGATCTCGCCCGGACAGGCGACGCAGTTTCCGGCGCCACGACTTCATGCTTCGCCCCGTCATGCCCGTGCGATGCGCGCCGTTCACACGACCTCGATCAGCTGATCCGCGCGCATCTGGTTGAGAAAATTCAGCACGTCGCTCTCACACTGCCCCCGCGCCACGTCAAACTCGAGCATCAGCAGATCACAGAGATCCGAAACGCGTCGGGGTTCATCGAGGAGGGTCCAGATCCGGCTTCCGATCTCGTCGATGCGGAAATACGAACCGTTTTCAATGCTCATCAACACCACTTCGCCATCGAGTTCACACGAGACGAGATCCTCACCGTGCGCGACGACGGTATCCAACCCGATCCTTTCCTGTTGTTCTTGAACACGCATACGTTTGAACAGATTGCCTTATCACTAGAAATTCCCAGAGATGCGCCGGCGCGGGGCCGGAGCATTCAATACACCGCTTCGCCCGTGGAGGTAAGATACCCGAACCGCCGCATGACGTCGCCGTGGTCACGGATGATACGCATCGCCTGTGCCTCGGTCAACCGCTCGCGCCACCCCCCGATCCGTCCTTCGCGAAAAAATGTTCGGGTGCCGGCCTCGCGCTCACAGAAACCATGCTCCCGCTCCTGCCGCTTCATCTCGCCAAAATCACTGAAACGTACGGCGCGGGCGATGCGCTCCGGGTCGTCGCCCTTGCCCACGAAGGCGGCGACGGCGGCGAAGGTCTCCATCGGGCGCCGGTGCATGTCCTCGTACCGGATTCCGAGCACCGGCAGGCCCGAAGCCATCCAGCCGAGCACGTGTTCACTCCAGCTCTTCAGACGCTGCCGAAGCTGTGGAAAGCATTTCCCCGGATTACCGGCCACACACGCCCCGGGATCGGCCATGAAGGCCGCCGCCCGGTCGAAGTTTTCGTGCCCGCTATGATAGGCCCACGAAACGCACACGTCGAGCGGATTGCGGATCACGTAAATCACGCCGCGGGTCACATCGGCGGGGATGAGCGGCCGACCGTCCGGGAGATGGGCGTAGGCGTCGTGGACCTTGAGGTAGATCGTATCCTCGGCCTGCCGGGCATAATGGGCATACACTTCGGGCCGGAGGCGGTCCACTTCGTCAAAGGTCAGGTCGGCGGCTTCGTAGCCGACGGCGTGGTCGAAGAGCGAGCGAGCGGCGGCGACGGGGGCGAAGTCGAGGCGATTGATGTCAACCGGATGCGACGGGTCGCTGAGCAGATTGGCCAGAAAAGCGCGGAGCCACGTGTTGCCCGATTTCGGGTACGAGGCCAGCCATTGGATGCGCTTCATGCAGCAAAGTCGTCTTCGAGCCGGGCCACGAGTTCGTCCAGCAGGTACGGTTTTGCCGGCCGAGACACGCGCACGACGGGGCACGCGGCGGCGAGCGCGCCCGCCTGCCGGAAGTGATCCACCTTCCGGGCCAATGCTTCGAGGAACTGCACGCGATAGGTGAACGCCTGGATCGCGAGAAACTTGTCCGACCCTTGCAGGGACGTCAGGTGGATCTCCGGCTCGTTCGAGCGGTCCAGCATATAGAGACGCCGGAGCGGTCTCGGCGTCGTACGGAAGGCTTCGCGCACCGGGAGCGCGCGTTTTTCGAGCTTCGGTCGGATGCGCGAGAGCGCCGACGGGTCGAGTTCGAGTTTCTCCAGCGCATCCCTCCAGAGCTTCAACTGGGGATACGCCGGCACGACGACGGGCGCGCCCCCGGCGTCGAAATCGACCACGCAGACGTCGTCGGTGAGCACCGTATAGCCGCGCTGATGGAAAGCCGTCGCCAGCGTGGATTTGCCGATGCCCGAGGGGCCCATGAACACGACGGCCCCCTCACCCACGGCGATGGCGCTCGCATGCAACGCCAGTAATCCTCGTTGCTGCAAGAGCGCGCCGAAGGCCGAGCCTTGCAAGAAGAGGCGCACGTCGTCGTCGGTTGCCCCCGGCGCCCGATCGATGACAATCTCACGTCCGTCCCGCACGAGGTAGCGGGCCACGTCGTCGACGATGAGGAGCAACCGCCCGGGAGCCGCCTGAAACCGAACGCCCTTCCAGACCGCTTCCGGAAGTTCCTCCGGCGCCGCGCCATAGCGAATGGTCACGTCGCACTGGTCTCCATCGCTTTCCAGAAATGCCGGTAGGGGGAGACAGGAAGCGATCTGCAAGCCGAACGCCTGATGCAGGAAGGTCGTCTGAACGGGGTTTGCCTGATCAATCATCATCCCGCTAGATCCAATGGTCGTGCACGCATGAGGAACGCTGAAGATAGGGCGCGTCCCCGTGAAGGTCTCGTGTGAAATATCCTGAATTCGCGCTTGATGTACAACGAAACCCCTGCGCGGGTCCCATCGTAGCCTGAACTCATGCACGTTCTCCGCGGGTTCGCCTGATCGCGCGCCCTCAAACCCCTACGCCGATGCACGTCTCCGCCCTTCTCACAGCCGCCGCGTTCCTGCTCATCGCCTGGGATGCCTCGCGCCGCGAGCGTAAGCCGCTGGTTGCGTTGGCGGGCATCGGTCTCTTCGCGGGTGCGGTGCTCGTGCACCTGTTCTCG
>Ga0256841_1001106_pt1 | contig 24556 bp, 25 predicted proteins | sample 356308metaG_FD_185971 | JGI IMG/M metagenome (GOLD analysis project Ga0256841, IMG submission 185971) | Hydrothermal vent microbial communities from Mid Atlantic Ridge, Atlantic Ocean - 356-308 | ecosystem: Environmental > Aquatic > Marine > Hydrothermal vents | place: Atlantic Ocean: Mid...
ATAATCCCGATTTTCTTGCAATGAAGGCAGTCTCATTCCCTGATACGAGCGCAGTATTCCCTCCGGGGACAATCCCAGCCGGCCTTGCATTTGCAACACCGCTTTCCGGGGAGAATCTTTCAAGAATTGCACAGCCTGAAAATAACCGTGAACAAGCCGCTTCAACCCCTCCCGGTAGGGTTCGATGGCGTCTTTTCTCACCACCAGCACATCAACGATGCGGCCCGGAATCCTGCTGCTATCAAACAGTTTTCTGGCGCCATCTTGTAGCAGATGAGTGGCCACCGGATCAAAGGTTACCACCGCATCCACCCGGCCTTGCAAAAACGCCCGGCGATGTTCGGCCACGGTCAACCTTTTCAAATTGATGTCATCCAGTGTAAGTCCCGCGGCAGCCAGCGCACCATCGAGTAAAATCGCGCCGACCCCGCTATGTTCGACGCCAATCGTCTTGCCCCGTAGTTGCGGCAACACACCGATATCGGACCGGGCCAACAACATATCGCCGCCGGCAGACACATCCATGACCAAAACCACCCGCAGGTCGTAGTGGTCCTGAAGCAAGGTCAAGACTTCGTCCAATGTCAAAGCGGCGGCATCCAGTTCCCCGTTGCGGAAAAGGTGAAGGACGTCGGTGGCCGAATGCAACTCCACCAAATGAATGTCATTATCGCGGTATAATCCCATGGACCTGGCCAGATAAAGGGGCTCGTAACCGGGCCAGACATTGGTGCCGACGCGCAAGGGGGCCAATCTTGGTTGATCGAGGCGGGCAACCCCCCCAAAAACCATGCCCAGGAAGACGATGACAGTGATTGACAGCAGAATTCGACGCAAAACAATATCAGTTAGTTATTAATCGATACATTTTTATGAATATTTGGAATATAACCCGATTGTAACAAACTAAAAGTAACAGGTTTCAGCCACCACAGCTATCGCTCACTCAAGTATAGAACCAAACCACTGATGGAATACCCAAAGTTGTCAAAAAATAAAGGACTATTCAGCGCCGAAAACCTGGAATGTATTCGCAACGACAGAGTGTTGTTTTCAAGGCTCGACTTTTCCCTTGATCCTGGCGAGATACTGCATGTGGAGGGTGAAAACGGCAGCGGCAAAACCAGTCTGCTCAGGATCTTGTGCGGCTTGAGCCCGCCCGCCTCGGGGGAAATCTATTGGCAGGGAGAATCAGTAAGGAAAAATCGCGGCCGTTTTTTGGAAAAGCTGGCCTATATCGGCCATCAAGCCGGCATCAAGGGAGATCTAACTCCTTTGGAAAATCTGGCACTGGTGCTTAAACTTCATCCAGCAGATAGCGAGCCGGATTTATCGGAGGTCCTCACTCATGTTGGTCTGCAAGGCCATGAAGACGTGCCCGCACGGACCCTCTCGGCCGGCCAGCGCCAACGCATCGCCCTGGCCCGGTTGCTGTTGCAAAAGGCTGTTTTGTGGATTCTGGACGAACCCTTTACCTCTTTGGATGTCCAGGGGCGCGCCTGGTTGCAGGATCTGTTGGATCGCCATCTCAAAAAAGGTGGAATGATTATTTTGACGGCCCATCACTTGCTGGAATCCAGCCTGCCGGTACGCAAACTCTGTTTGAACGATTATTAATTACAGTCTTAATTTTATGGCATCCCGTCCATTGTCTGCCTTTTGGGCAATCTTGCGCCGCGATCTGCTGCTGGCCTTCCGCCACCGGGGCGAGTTGGCCAATCCCTTGTTGTTCTTTCTGATGATTGTCAGCCTCTATCCCCTTGGCATCAGTCCGGAACCCGATCTGCTCCGCGCCATTGCCCCGGGTGCGGTGTGGATCGCGGCATTGTTGTCGGCCTTGTTTTCCATGGAAAATTTGTTCCGCGGCGACTTCCAGGACGGCACCTTGGAACAGATTGCTCTCAGCCCTCAACCCTTGCCGCTGTTGCTCGCCGCCAAAATTCTGGCCCACTGGCTGGTCAGCGGCCTGCCAATGATTTTGATGGCCCCGGTTTTGGCGCTGCTGCTCTCCATGCCCGCCGCTGCCACCTGGGCGCTCGTTTACACCTTGGCCTTGGGCACCCCTTTGTTGAGCTTGATTGGCGCGGTAGGCACCGCTTTGACGGTGGGACTCAAACGGGGCGGCGTGTTACTGACCTTGTTGGTCATGCCCCTCTACATTCCTATCTTAATATTCGCCACCAACGCGGTATCGGCAGCGGCAGCGGGCCTGCCCATCAGTGGCCAGCTGTATTTTCTGGCGGCCCTGTTAGTCTTGGCGTTGACCCTGTCACCGCTGGCCATTGCCGCAGCGGTGCGCATCAGTTTGGGCTGATCTGGTATCATTGCTTTTTTTTACACCTTATTTAGTTGATCATGGATAAAAGATTCTTTTCGCAAGTCAACCGGGCATGGGCTGAAAATCAGCCCCAGCTCAGATGGGCACACCTCCTGACTGAAATCCATTCCCAGTTGCCGACAGGATGTTTGAAAACTTTTACAGGGTAGTTCTATGTGGTCATTTTTCCATAAACTAGCCTCTCCCAAGCACTTCTACCGCATTGCCGGCGCCTGGATTCCTTGGCTGGGGGGCATTACCTTACTATTGATGGTGGTCGGGCTTTATCTGGGATTATGGGTCGCGCCACCCGATTACCAGCAGGGAGACAGTTACCGGATCATGTTCGTCCACGTGCCCGCCGCCTGGATGTCATTGTTCATCTATGTCTTTATGGCGGTATGCGGGGGCATCGGCCTGATCTGGAATATGAAAATGGCCGATATCATGGCCATGACCTCTGCCCCCATCGGCGCCTCGTTTACTTTTTTGGCGCTGGTGACAGGCTCCATTTGGGGCAAGCCCATGTGGGGCACCTGGTGGGTATGGGACGCCCGCTTGACCTCGGAACTGATCCTGTTATTCCTTTATCTGGGCTACATCGCCCTTCAGAACGCCATTGAAGATCCCCGCACCGCCGCCCGCGCGGGGGCAATCCTGGCCATCGTCGGCAGCGTCAACATCCCCATCATTCACTATTCGGTGGAATGGTGGAACACTCTTCACCAGGGCCCGACGGTGACCCGCATGGACAAACCCGCCATTCACAGCAGCATGCTCTGGCCTTTGTTATTGATGGCCCTGGCGTTTCAGTTGTATTTCTTTACCCTCTTGCTGATGCGGGCCCGGGTCGAACTGCTGTACCGGGAACGGCGCAGCCGCTGGGTGCGGGAACTTATGGGGAACTTGCAACCGTCCCCACTCTCCAACAACAGGGAGGTGATCTGATGACATGGAATGAATTTATCCACATGGGCGGGTACGGCGCCTACGTCTGGAGCGCTTATGGGCTGACCGCCATCGTCTTGACCTGGAATTGGGTCTCAACCTTGCTGCGCAAGCGGGAAGTTTTCAAAGCCTTGCAACGCAGCCTCAAACAACAAGAGAATCTGTCATGACACCGCGCCAACGCCGAATGATCTGGGTTGCCGTCATCATCACCGGGGTCAGCCTGGCCACCTTTCTGGCCTTGGCGGCATTTCAAAAAAACCTGCTCTATTTCTACACCCCTTCTCAAGTCCAGGCCGGGGAAGCGCCGACCGGCTATGCCTTCCGGGTAGGAGGACTGGTGGAAAAAGGCAGCGTCAAGCGGCAGCCGGATAGCCTGGCCGTCCGCTTCACCCTGACCGACGGCAACGCCAAGGTAACTGTCTTTTATGACGGCATATTGCCGGACCTCTTCCGGGAAGGCCAGGGGATTATCGCCATCGGCCAACTGCAACCCGATGGCCTGTTCAAAGCCAGTCAAGTGCTGGCCAAGCACGATGAAAACTACATGCCGCCGGAAGTCGCCGATGCGCTGAAAAAAACCGGCGCCATGCCCACGGTGGATGAATTCAAGGGAGCCAACCGATGATTGCGGAATTCGGACAATTAGCCCTTGTAATAGCACTGTTGATGGCGATACTTCAGGCAGTATTTCCCTTGGCTGGAGCGGCCTTGAAAGTGCCCATCTGGATGGCGGTGGCCCGTCCCGCGGCCCGGGCCCAGTTTTTGTTTCTGGCAGTATCATTCTATTGCCTGACCCAGAGTTTTATCAGCAATGACTTTTCCGTGCGCTATGTGGCCGAACACTCCAACTCCGCCCTGCCCTTAATGTATCGCATTGCCGCCGTGTGGGGCGCTCACGAAGGTTCAGTTCTGTTATGGGCGCTGATTTTGGGACTCTGGACCGCAGCCGTGAGCATTTTCAACCGCGGCCTGGCGGAGCCTTTCGTGGCCCGCATTCTAGGCATCATGGGGTTAATCAGCATTGGTATTTTGCTGTTCATCCTCCTGACCTCCAACCCCTTTGAGCGTTTGATCCCCATGCCGCCGGACGGGCGGGATTTGAACCCCCTGCTACAGGATTTCGGCCTGGCGGTTCATCCTCCCATGTTATATATGGGTTATGTAGGCATGGCGGTTCCCTTCAGCTTCGCTATAGCCGCTCTGCTTTCCGGTTCTCTGGATGCTGCCTGGGCCCGCTGGTCACGTCCGTGGACGCTGATTGCCTGGTCGTTTCTCACCTTGGGAATCACCCTTGGCTCGTGGTGGGCCTATTATGAACTGGGCTGGGGCGGCTGGTGGTTTTGGGATCCGGTGGAAAACGCTTCATTCATGCCCTGGCTGATGGCGACAGCGCTGATCCATTCCCTGGCGGTCACGGAAAAACGCGGCGCCTTCAAGGTGTGGACGGTTTTGCTGGCGATTTTTGCTTTTTCCCTGAGCCTGCTGGGCATGTTTCTGGTGCGTTCCGGCGTTCTGGTGTCTGTCCACGCTTTCGCCAACGACCCGGAAAGAGGATTGTTCATCTTGATTTTCCTGGGGCTGGTGATCGGCGGTTCCCTGCTCCTCTACGCCTTGCGCGCCCCGGCAGTCAAAGATCATGCCCGTTTTTCCCTGTTTTCCAGGGAATCCCTGCTCCTGCTCAACAATATTCTGCTGGTCATTGCCGCTGCCAGTGTCTTGTTGGGCACTTTGTACCCGCTGGTGCTGGATGCCCTCAAACTGGGCAAAATCTCTGTCGGTCCCCCCTACTTCAGCAGCGTTTTTACCCCGGTCACCGCGCCTTTGTTCGTTTTGGCGGGCATCGGGCCATTGGTGGCCTGGCGCCAGGGGAATCTGGCAAAACTCTGGCGGCAAATCCGATGGTTTATTCCAGCCAGCTTGATAGCCGCCGCCATCATCACCAGCATCTGGTTTGATCCCAAACAGATCAAGAGCTTTGCCGCGTTGGCCTGTGCCATTTGGCTGGCCAGCACCTCACTCTTGCCCTTGGCTCAAAGAGTCCATCTGCGCCAGGGGTGGCGGGGGTTGAAGCAACCCACCGGTTTTTACGGCATGACCCTGGCCCATTTCGGCCTGGCGGTCTTTTTGGTGGGGGTGGCCATCTCCAACCACTACAGCACGGAAAAAACCGTCCGCCTAGCGCCCGGCGATTCCGCCCAACTGGGTGACTACCGCTTTGTCTTCCAGGGAGTCACCGAACAAGAAGGGCCCAACTACACCGCCGATGAAGGGACGTTCGAAATCTATGCCGGAAATGAAAAAATCGCCACCCTCAAACCGCAAAAACGTTTTTACCCGGTGCAGCGCAATATCATGACCGAAGCCGCCATCGATCCGGCATTATCCCGGGATATCTATGTGGCCCTGGGAGAAGCCATGGAAGACGGGGCCTGGAGCGTGCGCCTGTATGTCAAGCCGGCGGTTCGCTGGATCTGGCTCGGGGGCTTGCTGATGATGGGTGGCGGCCTGCTGGCGGCAGCCGACCGGCGCTACCGCGCCATCAAGCCTGCTCGCCAGGCAGATACCCTGACAGAACACGCATTGACGGTGAAAGGCTGATGTTGAAATATCTCCTGCCCTTGGGATTATTTGTGGGCTTGGTGGTTTTGCTGGCCGTGGGATTGACCCTGAATCCCCGGGAAGTTCCCTCCCCCTTGATTGGCAAACCCGCGCCCCGGTTTCAGCTCCCCACCCTGGAAAACCCCAACCGCACCATCGGCGCGGATATTTTCCAGGGCAAGGTGACTCTGCTCAACGTCTGGGCCTCCTGGTGCGTGGCCTGCCGCCAGGAACATCCCTTCCTGGTGGAATTGGCGCGCCAGGGGGAAGTCGCCATTATCGGACTCAATTATAAAGACACCCGCCAGGCCGCCCGCAACTGGCTCGCCAATCTGGGCAACCCATATGAAATCAATGCATTCGACGCCGACGGCAAGGTAGCAATTGATTGGGGCGTCTACGGCGTTCCCGAAACATTCATCATCGATCCAAAAGGCATCATCCGCTACAAACACATCGGCCCCATCACCCTGCAAGATTGGGAGCAAAAGCTGGCGCCGCTGATCCGCTATCTGAAAAAGAAATCATGAGAATCACCTTATTCCTGGCTTTGTTATTTCTGAACCTGCCTGGCGCCAGTGCCGGGATAGAAATCCGCCACTTCCCCAGCCCGGCACTGGAAAAGCGTTACCAGCATCTGATCGAAGAATTGCGCTGCCTCGTCTGTCAAAATCAATCCCTGGCCGACTCCAACGCCGATCTCGCGGAAGACCTGCGAGACGAAGTCTATGCGATGTTGATCGAAGGCAAACAAGACCAGGAAATCGTCGATTTTCTGGTCAACCGCTACGGGGATTTTGTGCTCTACCGGCCGCCGGTCAAAAAAACCACCGCCTTGCTTTGGTTTGGACCCTTCGCGGCCCTTGCCATCGGCGCATTGATCTTTTGGCGGCTGGTCAAGCGGCGGCGACTGCAATCCGCCGAAGCATTGTCCGAGGAAGAACGGCACCGATTGAACCAATTTTTACACAAGGAAGAGTAACCCATGTTGACCTTCTGGCTCCTGGCCGCGGCCACCCTGCTGTTGGCCTATGGTTTGTTCTGGTGGCACCTGCGCAAACCCATCTCCCCTTCCTCCCAAACCCAAATCAATGCCAACCTGGCTGTCCACCGCCAGCGCCGGCAAGAACTGGAACAGGAATTGGCAGAGGGCAAAATCGGTCCGGCTGAATTCGAACGGCTGACCATGGAACTGGACCGGGAACTGCTCGACCAATTGCCTCAAAACAATGCCGCCAATGATACGGCTGCAACTCCTTACAAAGGGCTCTCTCTTGTCCTCGCCAGCCTGCTCAGCTTGCCTGTCATTGCTTTTGCGCTATACCTGCAATTGGGACGGCCCGATCTTGTCAACGGTGTCCAGGCCCGGACCCAAGCCCCCCCATCCCTGGAAGCCGCTGTGGAACGGCTCAACACCCGGCTTGCGGAAAACCCTGAAGACCTGGAAGGCTGGGTACTGCTGGCCCGTACTTATCAAGCACTGGGACACCCGCAAAAAGCCCTGCAAGCCTATGCCAAGGCATTGAAGCTCAACCCCGAGCATCCGGAACTGAAACTGCGCTACGCGGAAGCCCTGGCCCAAACCCAGCAAGGAAACTTGCAAGGCGAGCCGGAAAAGCTGATCCAGCAAGTGTTGGAAACCCATAAAGATTATCCTTACGCTCTGTGGCTGGCCGGCATGGCAGCCATTCAAAAAGGGGACAAACCAACTGCCCAACAATACTGGGAGACACTGCTAAAACAAATGCCGCCCCAAAGTCCCGCAGCCAAACAGCTCATCAGCATGATGGAGCGGACAGGCCTGCAAGTTACCTCTCAGGCGGCTCAGACGGCTCAGGCAACTTCGGAGGCTTCGATTACCGTCAACGTCTCCCTGGCGCCGGAACTAACACAAAAAGCCGCCCCTAGCGACAGTTTGTTTATCTTCGCCCGGGCCGCCAAGGGGCCGCCCATGCCTTTGGCCATTGTCCGCAAACAAGTCAAGGACCTGCCCTTGACCGTCACCCTGGATGATTCCATGGCCATGATGCCGCAAATGAAATTGTCCAAATTCGATCAAGTCATCCTGGGAGCGCGCATTGCCAAAACCGGCAATGCCAAAGGCGCGCCCGGTGATCTGGAGGGCTGGACACAACCGGTTTCCGTGCCGCACAATAAACCGGTCACCATCATCATCAATCAAGTGCGCCAATGATCAAGCCGACATCTCAAGATGCATTGTTGATTGTTGATGTACAGAAAGATTTCCTCCCTGGCGGTGCCTTGGCGGTTCCCAAAGGGGATGAAATCATCCCGGTTCTCAACCGCTATATCGACTATTTCACCGCCCGGGGGCGGCCTGTTTTTGCCACCCGCGACTGGCACCCGCCCGATCACTGTTCCTTTCAACCCCAGGGCGGTCCCTGGCCCCCCCATTGCATTGCTGGAAGCGATGGGGCACGATTCGCGCCTGAATTGAAATTACCCGAAGAGACGGAAGTCGTTTCCAAGGCCACGGAGAAGACCCGGGAAGCCTATTCCGGCTTTCAAGGAACCCATCTGGCGGAAAAATTGCAGCGTTTGGGCATCCAACGTTTATTCATCGGTGGCCTGGCGACGGACTACTGCGTGCTCAACACCGTTCGCGATGCCATTGTCAACGGCTTCGAAGTATGCCTCTTGACCGACGCCATCCGCGCCGTCAATGTTCACCCGGAAGATGAAGCCAAAGCCCTGGATGAAATGCGCCGCTTGGGCGCCCGCTTCATCACCTTTGAAGATCTGGACGAATGACCGATCTTCAAAGCGTCCTCCTCACCGACCTTTACCAGCTGACGATGCTGCAAGGCTATTGGCAGGAGGGCATGGACGACACCGCCGTTTTCGAACTGTTCGTGCGCAAATCCCCCCCCAACCGGAATTTCCTGATTGCCGCCGGTCTGGAACAGGCCCTGGACTATTTGGAAAACCTCCGTTTTAGGGAAGAAGAATGTAACTTTCTAAAGCAATCCGGCTTCTTTTCCTCTCAATTCATTGACTGGCTGGCCAATCTCACTTTTACCGGCGATGTGGACGCCATGCCAGAAGGCACTGTCTTTTTTCCCAACGAACCGATTCTCCGGGTCACCGCCCCTTTGCCCCAGGCCCAACTGGTGGAAACCCGCCTCATCAACCTGCTGCAATTTCAAACCTTGATTGCTTCCAAAGCCGCCCGCTGTGTCCTAGCCGCCCCTGACAAGTTGCTGGTGGATTTCGGCCTGCGCCGGGCCCACGGCAGCGAAGCCGGGCTGCTGGCCGCCCGGGCGGCCTATATGGCCGGCTTTACTGGCACCTCCAACGTCCTGGCGGGCACGGCGTTTGGCATCCCCATCTTCGGCACCATGGCCCATTCCTACATCATGGCCCATGACGACGAACTGGCAGCTTTCCGTGCTTTCGCCCACAGTCAGCCCACGAACGTGGTGCTGCTGATTGATACCTATGACACATTGAAAGCCGTGGATAAAGTGATCTCTCTGCAAGCAGAATTGAAGCGGGATAACATCACCGTCAAGGCAGTACGCATCGACAGCGGCGACCTGGCCGGCCTGGCGATACAAGTGAGGGAAAAATTAGACCGTGCCGGCCTTCAGCACATCGGCATTTTTGCCAGTGGCGATCTGGATGAATACGCTTTGATGCGCTTCACCCGGGACAACATTCCCATCGATGGATTTGGCGTCGGCACCAAACTGACCACTTCCAGCGATGCCCCCTATCTCAATTGCGCCTACAAACTGCAAGAATACGCCGGCATCCCACGGCGTAAGATATCCAAGGGCAAACAAACCTGGCCTGGCCGCAAGCAAGTCTTCCGCCGTTATGATGATGCAGGAAAGATAGAAAAAGACACCATCACCCTGATCGACGATCCGCAACAAGGCGAGCCCCTGCTGATGCCTGTGATGAAAAAAGGCAAACGCCTTCAATCTCGAGCACCATTGACAACCATCCGTAAAAAAGTGGCTGACAACCTGGCTACCCTGCCTTCCGAACTTCAAGGCCTCGAGCCGATATCACAATCTCCTGTTGAAATTTCTTCCCGTTTGATTCGCTTGGCACGGGAAACCGACAAAAAAATCGGTCTTAATTAACGCTTTCTTTTTGCGTTACCCGTCGCCAGTCCAGCTCCCTGCCTCCAAACCAACACTACTGCTCACTTCTTGACCATTTCCCAGGCATTGGTCTTTTTGATTTTACACTGCCGTTTTATCGACTACCTTTCTATCTATGGGGAATTAACTTATTCATCAGAGATTTTCAGTTTTTTGCATTCTTGTACTGAATTCAATCTGCCAAACCCAATATTGCACGTTATCGTTACAGGAAAAGCTTTATGATTACCTCACCTGCCACTTCACTCATGAACCGGCTGAAATGCTCCAGCAAGATGCTTTTGATTTCCGCAGTCTTCATGATCCCGATATTGATAACGCTGGTTTTTCTGGTGATGGCGGAAATCCGGGCAATCCACTTTACCGAGAAAGAACGGCAAGGGCTGGAATACATCACCCCTCTGATCAAATTGGTACAACACTTTCCGGAACACCGGGGAATGACCAACGCTTACCTGGCGGGAAAACACTCACTGAAAAAGAAAATCCTGCAAAAAAGACAGCAGATCGCCCAGGACCTTCAAGCCGTCGATGCCATCGATCAGCGCCTGGGAGGGCTTTTTGCCGTCAGTGATGCTTGGCAAAGGATCAAAACCACCTGGAAGCAGTTGTCCCAAGATTCCAGTGACAGCAGCAATCGTACAGTGATTTTCAAACGCCATTCGCAGCTGGTGGCCGACCTTCTAACACTTATCAACGATATCAGCGACCGCTCCAACCTCACTCTGGACACCCAACTGGATACCCATTATCTCAGTGCCTCCATAACCAACTTCCTGCCCCAGATGGTTGAAAATCTGGGACAAGCCCGAGGCATGGCTTCCGGCATGGCCGCCAAACAGCAAATCGACCGCGAAGAACAAATCAAATTATCGGTACTGCTGACCAATGTGGAAAAAAGCATCGGCCAAATGGAACGCGCCAAACGCATACTGGAGCAGACCCAATCTGCCGGCAAAATTTCCAGTCAATTCTCAAACAGCATTACCAGCGCCAGGAATTATTTAACTTTCCTGCATAATCAAATTCTAAGCCAGGAATTCATTGCAGCGGATGCGACAGAAGTTTTCAGCCGTGGCAGCAAGGTCATCGACTCTAGTCTCACGGTGTTGAACGGGCTAATTCCCCAGCTCGATCAACGCTTGACCGATAGGATTGGTCACATGAAAGGGAAAATGTACGGTTTGGCATCAATCTCCCTCCTCCTGACCGCATTGGCCCTGTATTTCTTTGCGGGCTTTCACGAATCTTTCATCAGCGCGATTGACACCCTCAATCGCGGCGCCCAGCAATTAAGCAAAGGCAATTTGAAAACCAGAATTTCCCTTGAAAACCAGGATGAATTTTCCGACCTGGCGGATGCCTTCAATAATATGGCCGCGCAATTTTCGGATATCATCCAACACATGGAGCAAATGATTGATGAAATGAGCGATTCGGCGGTACAAATGTCAACCACCTGTGACGCCTCCTGTAAAGATGTAGACCACCAGCGGGAAGAAATACACAAAGTGGTCTCCGCTATCGATGAATTGGCCGTCACCGTCGAAGCCATCGCCAAAAACACATTGCAAACCGCCGATTCCACCAAAAAAGTCAATCAGGATATCTCGGAGGGAAGTAAAATTTCGCGAGAAACCGCCAACACTATTTTGACCTTAAGCCAGGAAATAGAAACAGCCACCAAGGTTATTGGCAACCTGGCGGCGGACGGAGAAAAAATCGGCGCGGTACTGGATGTGATCGGCAGCATCGCGGAACAAACCAATCTCCTTGCTCTGAATGCCGCCATTGAAGCCGCCAGGGCGGGAGAACAGGGAAGAGGGTTTGCCGTCGTTGCCGAAGAAGTCAGAACCTTGGCCAACCGGACTCAAGAAGCCACCCAGGAAATCCAGGGCATGATTCAGCGCATTCAAGAAGGCACTTTGAAAGCCGTCGAGGTGATGGAGGAAGGCAAGAAGATTTCCATGACCACCGTGGAAAACACCAAATTGGAAAGTCAATTCCTGTCGGGTGTTATGGATTCGATTACCCGCATCGATGAAATGATTCTACAAATTGCCAGCGCAACCGAACAGCAATCCAAAGCCGCCAACGGCATCAAACAAAGCATGGAAAATATTTATCACGTCACTACTCGAACCCTGGAGGGATCCAATCAAATTTCCGAAAACAGCGGAAATCTGGCAGCCTTGTCTTCAGCTATCCGCAAAGATATCAGCCACTTCAGTTTATAATCACAAGTCCTCCCATTTGCCCTTTTCTGGCAGTGGGAACCGTTGATAGGGTCCTTGAAAGCCCCACCCTCTATCCATACATTTTGAAGGATTGGTTATACTGGTACTTTGAACCAGCCAATCCTGTCTTGTGCCTGATTACTGTATTTCCCAGCCTTGTCAAACCGAATACCACATCAAACGCTCGCGCTTTATTGCGGTGATAGCGCCGTGCCGGAACCTGGAAGAAGTCCAAGGCTTTCTGGCAAAAATGTATTCCCAACACCCTCAAGCCAGCCACGTTACCTTTGCCTGGCGCCTGTTGACCGATCAGGGACTGAGAGAGCGGTTTTCCGACGCCGGTGAACCTTCGGGAACCGCCGGCCGTCCAATTCTTGCCCACCTGCAAGGCAAGGAGCTGGTTAATTGCTGCCTGGCGGTCATCCGCTACTTTGGCGGTATCAAACTGGGCGCCGGCGGCCTGGCCAGGGCCTATGGCCAAGCCGCCCGACAGGTACTTGAAATTGCGCAAATTCATCCCCATATCGTTTATCGAACCATGACCATAACCATTGATTACCCGGCCTATCAAACATTGGCCAAACGCCTGGAACCTTTGGGGGTATTAATGGGTGACGCGCAATTTGGGAGTCAAGTTGAAGTAACCCTTCAAGTCCCGGAAAATCAATGGGAACAAGTTAAAGAATTCATTGAACGCCTATGAAAACTTTTGGCTATCTGTCCCTGTTCGCCCTATTGTTTCTGAGTGCCTGCGCCACTCACCCTCCTGTCCCTCCCGCGGTATTGGACGGACCTGCATTGACATCGGATACTTTTATCACCCATGACGGCTGGCCCTTGCCTTTACACCAATGGCAGCCGGACAAACAGCCAGAGGCTGTGATTATCGCCCTGCACGGCTTCAATGACTACGGCCGCTTTATCGAGCAACCCGCCCGCTATTTCACCCAGGCCGGTATTGCCGTTTTTTCCTATGATCAGCGGGGATTCGGCGCTTCCCCGCAGCGGGGAAGATGGGCGGGAGCCAAGGTTTACGCCAAGGATTTGGCGACCTTTGCTGCTCTATTGAGACAACGTTATCCGTACACCCCGCTTTACGTGCTGGGAGAAAGCATGGGCGGCGCGGTCACTGCCGTTGCCGCCGCCAACGGGCTCCCCGACGTGGATGGCTTGATTCTGGCGGCCCCTGCCGTTTGGGCGCGTTGGACCATGCCTTGGTATCAACGCAGCGTGTTGTGGCTGGGAAGCCATGTGGCACCCTGGATGAAGCTGACCGGCAAGGGACTGGAGATCACTCCCTCCGATAATATTGAAATGCTGAGAGCCCTTTCCCGGGATCCTCTGGTGATCAAGGCCACTCGGATTGACGCCATTGCCGGGTTGACCAATTTGATGGACCTTGCCCTGGCATCCGCGCCCCGATTGCACACCCCTACCCTGCTGCTTTATGGGGAAAAGGATGAAATCGTACCCAAGCAACCCACCTTGATGTTTATTCGCCAGGCCGACTCAGGGATACTCAAAGCAGCTTGGTATTCCCAGGGGTATCACATGCTGCTTAGGGACCTTCAGGCCAAGCGTTACTGGCAGGATATTCTGGCCTGGATGAAACAACCCCATGGGCCATTGCCATCCGGTGCGGACAAGGATTTTCCGGAGCTGATAGCAGAAACTGACCAGCCAAAATGAAGAAATAATGAATACAGATATGAACACAGATTCACCCTTCCTCCCGCAGATCCAACCGCCTTTCCAGACGTTAGATCCGGCGGGTAAGGGAGTCGATGAACCTTATCACAAAAACAACGAAAATTAGAAACCGCCTCCATCTTTTTGATTGACACAAGAGGGACATAATGCAACACCGCGATCCTCTCGACTGGATGTGGCTTCAAGCCATTGAAATGCTGGAAAAGGCAGAGCGGCTCAATCGCCTGTTTTTCCAAATCCAACGTTCCCGCGCCCGGCTGCCTGCCTGGGAACCGCCCGTGGATATCGTGGAAACCCTGGATGAACTGCATGTCACTGCAGTGCTGCCAGGCATCCGCGCCGAACACGTAGAGGTGGTTATCGAGGGAGGCATGGTAAGAATTGCCGGTGAGCGTCCGCCACCGGTATTGCCATCCACCACCCAAATCCATCAATTGGAAATTCCTTATGGCCGCTTTGAACGCCGGATTCATCTGCCTCCAGGACGTTATGAATTACTTGACTCCGAGTACCGGCGGGGTTGCCTGCGCTTGAGCTTTCGCAAACGCACCTAAAATCAGACAGGGAAAAAGCTATGACTGAAGCACAAAAAAACACCACTGACATGACTGAACAGCAATCCGAAAAAGAAAGCATTGTCCAGCTGCCGGAAAATGTAGTTCCCATCATTCCAGTGCGCAATGTCGTCCTGTTTCCGGGGGTCATCATCCCCTTGAGCATCGGCCGCAACCGTTCCATTGCCGCTGCCCAGCAAGCGCTCAAGGCGGAACAGCCAGTGGGTTTGCTGCTGCAAAAAGATGGCGGCATCGACAAACCCATGCCCAGCGACCTCTACACCGTGGGCACTACCGCCAATATTCTGCGTTATGTGACAGCCCCCGACGGTACCCATCATATCGTTTGCCAGGGAGAGCAGCGCTTCCGCGTCAAAGAATATCTGGAAGGCTATCCTTTTCTGGTGGCGGAAATTGAGCCCATCAGCGAAGAAGAGGCCGTCAGCGCCGAAATCGAAGCCCGCATGCTGCAATTGAAAGAGCAAGTGGGAGAACTGTTGGAGTTGATGCCCCAGGCTCCTTCCGAACTGGTCAATGCTGTCCAGCAGATTAACTCGCCCGGCATGCTGGCGGATATGGTGGCGGCGTTCATCGATATCGAGCCGGACAAAAAGCAAGCCCTGCTGGAAACTTTCGATGTGGCAGAGCGCTTGGATAAGCTCCTGGATCATGTCAGCCGCCGGCTTGAAGTCTTGCGCCTGTCCCAGGAAATCAGCGAGCGCACCAAAAAATCCATGGACGAGCGTCAGCGGGAATACTTGCTGCGCGAACAACTCAAAACCATTCAGCAAGAATTGGGGGAAGGGGAAGAACAGGCGGAAGAGATCAACGAACTCCGCGAAGCCATCGACAAAGCAGGGATGCCGGAAGAAGTCAAGGAGCACGCCCTCAAGGAACTAAAACGGCTGGAACGGATGCCCGAAGCTCAAGCTGAATATGGCATGCTCCGCACCTACCTGGAATGGCTGACGGAACTGCCCTGGTCCAGGGAAACCGAAGAAAAGCTGGATATCAGCGAGGCCCGCCGCATCCTCGATGAAGATCATCACGATTTGGACAAGGTCAAGCGGCGGATTCTCGAATACCTGGCGGTGCGCAAGCTCAATCCCCAAGGCAAAAGTCCCATTCTATGTTTTGTCGGACCGCCGGGAGTGGGTAAAACTTCCCTCGGGCAAAGCATCGCCAAGGCCACCGGCAGGAAATTCGTCCGCGTGGCCCTGGGCGGCGTTCACGACGAAGCGGAAATCCGCGGCCACCGCCGCACTTATATCGGCGCCATGCCGGGTAATATCATCCAGGCCATCCGCAAGGCGGGCAGCCGAAATTGCGTGATGATGCTGGATGAAATCGATAAATTGGGGGCCGGCGCCTTCCATGGCGATCCTGCCGCCGCCCTGCTAGAAGTTCTGGACCCGGAACAAAATGCCACTTTCCGGGATAACTATCTCGGCGTGCCCTTTGACTTGAGCAAGGTGATGTTTATTTGCACCGCCAACGTACTGGATACCATTCCAAGGCCCCTGCTCGACCGGATGGAAATCATCGAGATCCCGGGCTACACGGAAACCGACAAACTCCAGATCGCCCGCCGCTATCTGGTAAAGCGGCAACTGGAGGCTTGTGGTTTGACGCCGGACCAATGCGAAATTACTGATGATGCATTGCTCACCATTATCCGCAATTATACCCGGGAGGCGGGAGTGAGGAACCTGGAGCGGGAAATCGGCGCGGTTTTCCGCCATGCCGCCATCCAAATCGCGGAAAAAGGCGAGGAAAAAGTACGGATTGATGCCCAAGACGTGGCCAAGATTCTCGGCCCCCCCCGTTTTGAAAGTGAAGTGGCCATGCGCACCAGCATTCCCGGCGTGGCCACGGGATTGGCCTGGACCCCGGTGGGTGGTGATATTCTGTTTATCGAAGCCACCAAAACACCGGGCAACGGCAAACTGATTCTCACTGGCCATTTGGGCGATGTGATGAAAGAAAGCGCCCAGGCCGCCCTGACCTTGGTCAAAGCCAGGAGCGAACGATTGGGCATCGATCCCAAAATATTTTCCGACTCCGATGTCCACGTCCACGTGCCCGCTGGAGCCACCCCCAAGGATGGCCCCAGTGCCGGGGTAGCCATCTTCGTGGCCTTGGTCTCGCTCTTCACCGACAAACCGGTGCGCCCGGATGTGGCCATGACCGGGGAAATCAGCCTGCGGGGCTTGGTACTTCCAGTGGGAGGCATCAAGGAAAAGGTCCTGGCAGCATTGCAGGCAGGAATCAAAACCGTGATGCTGCCGGCCCGCAACAAAAAGGAATGGGAGGATATTCCGGAAGAAGCGAGGGAAAAATTGCGCTTCGTCTGGCTGGAAAATGTCGATCAAGCATTAGAAGAGGCGATGGGTGGATAACACAGTGAAAAAACTCGGAAAATGGCCTTTTTACGCGCTTTTGATAGGGCTGGTGATTGCCGGTCAGTGGTTTATGAACCGCAATCTCGTATCCGGACCGGCGCCTCCCTTGCAAGGCACAACTTTGGATGGTCAAAGCTTCGATTTACAACGAATCAAGGGGCAACCGGCGGTGGTTTACTTTTGGGCGACTTGGTGCAAGATCTGCGGCGCCATGAAAGATACCATCGCCGATATCGCCAGGGACTACCCCGTGATCTCCATTGCCACCCAATCAGGATCAGCAAAAGATATTGCCGCGAAAGCAAACCTTGCCACCATTGCCGATCCGGATGGGAGGATCGGACAACGCTTCGGCATCCGGGGCGTGCCCACTGCCTTCATTCTGGATAAGGACGGCAACATACGCTACACCGCCGTCGGCTACACCACCGAGTTGGGGTTACGCGCCCGCCTCTGGCTGGCCAAGCAATAATCCCCGGATCAGACCCAACTTGTGCTTGATCATGGCGGCGTTGACAGGTCCCATGCGCAGCAGTTGTTTTTGCGCCAGGCTCAAATTTTCCAGGGACGGATCGGCGAATTTATACATCACCGAAGGTTTGAGCAAAATCACCTCTCCTTGAATAGGGGGGGTTTTCAGTAGATGCTCGATTCCCTGGATCAGCACGGTTTCAAAGGCCTGACCGGGCTTGGAGAATTCAGCAAAGGCTTCGTCCACCAAGGGTTTGATCAAGCGGTACAGCCTCACCAGAGCTTCCTCGTCAATCGCATCAACAGCTTCCGCCACACGGTCATAACGATGATAGCCCGCAGGATCCATCACATATTGGCCCTTGGCTTTTTCCTTGACCGGAAATGGCGTTTTTGGCGCCCAAAACATGAATTGCTTGCGCGGCACTTTACCGTGCCCCACTTGGTACACCAGTAATACCGTCTTGCGAATCAGGTCAGACTCGCTGTTAATCCAGCGCACAAACTCCGGGTGGGGATTGACGGAGGGTAACTGATCACGCAACCACGGATCACTCTCTGCCAGGCTTGCAGGTGGCGTAAGTGGTTGAGCCTCGGGCGGCGTTGATTCCGCTTCCTTTTTAGCCGGTGCAGGGGCGGCTTCAGGTGCCGGTGCCACCTGAGGCTGGGTCTCCTCCACTGGTGTTTCTGGCACCTGAGATGGGGTGGCAACCTTATCCAAATGACTGGCCTGATCCAGTTGATACGCCTTCCAAAGCGAATAGCCCGCCACGCCGAGAATTCCGGCAAAAAGAATCGCCCAAATGATCTTTCTGATGGGAGAGGCTTTGTATTCTATTTCAAGATTGTCTGACATGAACTAACCCGCAGTGACAACAGCAAAAACATGCGTTTTTATATCACAAATGGCCAGTCATGTTGCGGTCTATTTGGGAGCCTCTGATTAAGTCAGAGGCTCTTGTGGCCCATGCCCGACACCCGGACCGCCAAGGGCTTTGTGCGATTGCCCCGGTTAATTTTGATTCATGCCCAACCGCCGAACCTTTTCCCCGTGAAACATATCGTGGTCTTCCAGTTTCATATAATTCCTGCCAATTTGCTTTTCGAACAACTCCCGTCCCTTGGGATCACCACCGGTGATATCGATGGCAATCAAACCGTCGGCAGTGATATCGCGGATGACTCCCATCAATTTATAGACCTTATCAGGCAAGGCCCGCCGCTCTAGCCGGAAGTCAAAACCGACTTCTTCACCCTTTTGAAACCGCAGGTCCGGGTGCGCTTCCCGGATCCACAAAAATCCGCCATGGCCTTTGATTTCATAGGATTGGGTGGGCTTATAGGTATTCAAAAAACTGTCTTTCCAGACATAAGGCACACACTTTAAAGGCCGGGCTTCCTTGGGGTCAAAACTGAGCACATAACCATTCGGCTTGATGGCTTTAATCTTTCCTTTTTGGTAGATATTTCCGCATTCTCCCATCACCACGTCGCCTTTCTTGAACAAAACGGCGTTGGCATTGGCGGAAAACAATCCACAAAGTATCAGCAAACCAACAGTTTTCCATCCATGAGGATAATTCGAAGCGATGGAAATAAAAAAACCGTTCATTCTTGCCTCCTCCTATGTATTAAACCTTGCAAAAATCGCCCAAAAGTCATTGTCTGCCTAACTGTCCCGGTCTGCAAGTAGGTTATATTCATAAAACTGTTTTTCTAAGCACAAAGATCGTCAGACCATAGGCGGCAACGGTCGCGGCGATGGCCAATCCCAAACTCAGGTAAAAACCCGCCTTTCTTTCCAACAGTGCCGGCAGAAGCACGAACAGGACCAAAGAAGGTAAAATCAAAACCACGATATCCCGGGAAAAGGCAATGATGCGGTCCGGATCGCGGGTTTCCAGATACAGCCACAGCATGGCCATCACGGAAACCAGGGGAACCGACGCCAACACCGCCGCGGCCAATGGGTTGCGCTTGGCAATTTCCGAAACCGCGACTATCAAGGCCGCGCTGATTAACACCTTAGCCAGGTAATAACTCAAAACGCCTTTTTTTCCTGCGCCGGTGGCGCCGCCACCAAGTCAACGTTCCCGTCGTCATCAACACGCCGGGAGCAAGTCCGCCAAGACATAGCAACGCTCTCCCCCCAGGCCCCATGGCCGATCCATTGTGCAACAAATAAATCCATTGTTCCAGCCACGCCCTGATTCCCTGGTCAGGCGGCAAGTGATAGGAAATCACCTTGCCAAGATAGGCATCCACCGCCACTTTTACCCAACCTTTCGGGGTGTCGGCATAACCGGGCCAGTACAATGCCACAATGTAGGGATCTTCAGGCGCTTCCGGAAAAGACAGGCGCCGCAGTCGAGCGCCGGGAAAAGCCGCCAGGGCGCTGGCCATTACATCTTCCACCGGCAACGGTGATTGCGTGCCGGTAAAGTAATTTTGGCCAGGCGCCCAGGCGGCGGTTTTGTCCGCCTCGTGCAACCAGGGAACCAGATACTGGGGAAGGGCCAAGTACAACCCTGTAACGATGCTCAACAACAACACCGGCGCGCTTATCATCCCCAGCCAGTGGTGAAGGGAAGTCATTTTCCAGCGGAATCCAGCCAACCGCCCCGGCCACCACAGATACAGGCCGCTGGTCACCGAGACGGCAAATAACCCGCCGGCGGCGGCGACCCAGAGTCTTCCCCCATCTCCTAATTGCAACGTGGAATGAAGACGGTAAAGCCAATCGTCCAGCCAGCGGTCTTTTGCCTGGGTCAGACGCAATAACTTGGCACGATAGGGGTCGATCCAGATTTCCACCGGCTCCATCACATCCACGGTCAAATCATTATTGAGGTAAGTCACCCGATAGGGGGCACCTTCCCCTTGGGGAAAAGTCAGGGACCAACTGCCGGAATCCTTCGAGAACAAGTAATAGGCGGCCGCCATGACCTTGTTGACATCCGCCAGCGGCGCGGAATCAGACTGCCTTTGGATGGGGGGCAGGAAAAGACGTTCCAGTTCATCCTTGTAAATCAAAATACTGCCACTGATTCCCATCACCGCCATGACCCAGCCGACGGACAGGGCAATCCAAAGATGGGTTTTTGCCCATAGCCGCCGCCCATTGAGCCGGGACCGCCGGCTTTTCGAGGATGGAAAACCGGTAACGGCCCGGCTGCTCATGCCTTTCTTTCCACCGGTATTTTTCCACCTCGAAATGCCATCAGCAGAAAAAACCAGCACAAGGCAAAAAATATCCCCCCCGCCCCCACGGCGGCATAAGCCAATACAGGAATATGAATCTTGTCCCTGCCCACCTCCAGGGGAATGCGGAGAACCTCGTCGGCAAAAGCCGCATCCTGACCAAATTGGATCAGTAACGCATATTTGCCCGGGCGATCAAAATCCACCGCCAATTCCGCCACCCCCTTGGCATAGATCCTGGCGGGCGTTTTTAATACAGTACGGACAATCTCGGGAATTTCTCCGCCGCCGGACTTTTCCTCCACGACTTGCATTGCCACCGGCATGGTTCGAACGTCGCGATCGATGAAATCGATGCCGAAATAGGTACGCCCTGTATGGGGCAACTCCCGGCAAAAGGGCTGGAATTTTTTGTGGCGTTGCTCTCTGGCATTGTCCGCCTTATCTTTTGCGGCCTCTGGCTGGAAAGCATTGAAATGGACAATGTAGAAATCGCTGGTGGCCATGCAATCGCCGTTGCCCATTGTTTTCGGTGGCGCGGCAAAAGCTGAAAGAGAACATACGGAAAAAGCCAGAATTAGCAATAAATCTGATTTCATTGATTTTCTCCGATAAAGAAACGATAGCGTCCGGTTACAATATGGCCGTCGGCCGATTGCACCCGGTAACGGACCAGATATTCTCCCGGCGTCAGCGGCGAAGCCAGGGTTGCGGTCACAGTGCTGGGGTCAAGAAAATCGCGGGCCGCGTCGCCGGCATCGACCCGGCGGCGATCCTTGCCAATCACCGCCAGCGCCAAATAACGTTTGCCCACCGCAGCGTCAAAGCGCAGTCTTATCTGTTTGGGCGGAGCCGAAAGACGTTGATTGTCCCCCGGGTTGGCCTCCACCAAAATGGCGTGACTCCAAGCCAGCGGGGAAAACAGCAGCAAAAAAATCACTGACAACCTGCATTGCATGGGAAACCTCCAAGACCGTTTTGATATCTGGATGCAATGCATAAAAGGTGCCAGACTTGCCTTGGATTTCATGGGGCCTGGAGGGGGGCAATGACGTAAAACTGCGGGATTTGCCGCAAAAGTCAGGCAAAACCCCTATCTTTCCGTCCGGTTCAGAAAAAAATCCGGAGAGTGCCTCGGAATTGGCGGGGCATGACCGGGTGGAAATGGACATCTTCAACGCCTTGGGCAGGCTCGCCCGGCAAGCGGGAGGCATAGAAATAAGCAATATCGTTATCCCGGCTATCGGTTAAATTGAGGATATTCAGTTCCACCCGCAACCGGTCACGCCAGCGCCAGCCCAATCCCAAATTGAGCAAGGTGGTGCTGCCCGCCTCCACAGTGCCCTTTTCGTTTAAAGGCACGGCGCCGAAATGACGCACCCGCGCGGAACCGAAAATCCCATTGGCCAAATCCACCGTCACCCCGCCCGTAATCACACGGCCCACCGAATTGGGAACATTGTCTTGACGGGTGTTTTCAAACTTGGCCTTGGTCAAGGCCAGATCGAAATCCAGAGTCAGCCATTGGAAAGGATGGTAATAGTTACTCCATTCGATCCCGTAACGTTTACTTTTGCCGCTGGGTTCGGTGGTGCCCGCATCTCCCACGAATACCAGCTCGGAATCCAGCCGCAGCTGCCACAACGCCAGCGTGGATGTCAGCCCCGGCAACCATGTTGTGCGCAGCCCAACTTCCAATCCGCGGGAGCGCACCAGGGGATCCACGGGTTTGACTGGCTTGCCGGTGACAGGATCGATACGGGTTTTTACGCCGCGCACGTCGTTGCTGTGAAAGCCCATGCCGTAGTTAAAATACAATTCCGTGTCATACCAGGGTCCCAGCACGAGGGCGAATTTGGGGCTGACAATGGCATCGGAGGCAGCACCGGAATTGATACCGGCGAAACGGTCCCTGACCCGGAAGAAATAGAGATCCCCCCTAACACCGGCAGTGGTCCGCACCTTATCGTGCCATTGGGTGGTATTTTCCAAATACAGCCCCACGCTGGTTTCATCCACCCGGTCGATTCTCACCGGGTTGAGGATGCGCCGCCGCTGGGTGTGATAAAGCGCCACTTTGGGAATAAAGTCATGACGCACCTGGGCGCCCAGGTTGAAACCACTGTCGATATCGCCCCATTGCCAATGCCAGTGATGGTTGAGGGCTCCTCCCGCCACCAGGCGGCGATCCTTTTGGAAAATCTGATCGCCGTGGATTGGATCGTCGAGAAAGAAGGTAAAGTTGGAATACAACCGCAAATCCGAATAATAGCCATACAGGGTCAACTGGGTATTGCCCCACCGGGAGTCCTGCCAACCATTGAACGTCAAGGCAAAGCGGTGAATCTGGCCGCCGTCGCTGGGGTCAACCGTTCCCAGACGGGAAAGCAAGCCCGCCTTGACCGCCCGCTGGGGAATCTGGTCGGTGGCGGTCCAATCGTTGTAATACCCATTGGCGATGACGGCAAACCCCTGCCCACTGCCTTCAAAGGTCCATTTCAACAAGCCTTTGAAGCGCTTCATGTCCATGGATTCTTGCCACGGGCCATCGTAGAAACCGGCTTCTCCTCCCGCCAAAAACGAGTGAAGACCCTCCTCAAAAGAATCGGCGGCAACCGTGCGGTAAAAATTATCCTGGCCAAAAGTCTGGCTGACAAAGCCTTTCTCCAGGCGGGAAACCGTGTGGAAGCGGGCGTATCCGGCGGAGGAAAAATCTCCTATCTGCGAATAATAGGGACCTTTGCCGTATTCGATGTAATCGATCAGTTCCGGAATCAGCGGATTGAGATCCAGATAACCCTGGCCGTGACCATGGGTGGGCAAATTCAAGGGCACACCATCCAGAAAGGCGGCGAAATCCGTGCCGTGATCGAGATTGAATCCCCTTAAGAAATATTGATTGGCCTTGCCCGCACCGCTGTGCTGGGTGGCAATCATTCCCGGCACCACTTCCAGCAATTCCCCTACCCGCAGCCAGGGGCGGAATTCGAACTCCGGCTGCCCCACAAAACCTTGAGAAGCGGAACGGGAAATGCCTGTCAAAGGGGTCGCCCGGCCAACGATTTCCATTTCCGCCAATTCAACCGGAGGGTTGGCCGATACCCCTTGCACCCACAAACAAAAAAAAGCAATGGCCAGTCCCTGGCCGCCTTCAGTCCCTTTGCCAATCATTTAAAACGAACGAGCGAGGTGGTTAAATGGCGCAATCTTGCAACAACTCATGTAAAAAGTCTATTGATAGGATTCGATCACCTTATTCAGATAAGGAATGACTTTCTCCAAATGGGCCACAGCCTTATCCGTATTCTTTTTCCGAAGAGCGGCTTTCGCCATCCGCAGCTCCCCGCTGGCCAATTGCATGGGCGCGGTGGTTTTCATCTTGTTGGACTCTTTGGCCAGATTCCTGGCCTCGGATAAAGCGGACATGGCGGTATCATAGTCGTCCTTCTTGATTGCCTCCAATGCGTCTGTGGCTTTGGCCACCACCTCATTAATAAATTCCGGCGGGTCCTGGTATCGCCCACCGGCTTGAGCCGGCAAGGACAATCCCGCCACTAGAACCGCCAGCAACCAAATCATGGAAACGTGGTATTTCATCAATGACTCCTATATAAAGATTTAACAATAGATTCAGTTCTTCCTCAAAAACCTGCAAACAAGTCATTTCTGACTTGATCATTGGCTCCCCTACGGGGACACTAACTTTATTGCAATCCTAATGCCAGAATGATTTTCTTTCAAAAAACATAGAGATACACAAAAAACCCTAGACTAAGCAATGAGCCAATGGGGCAAATCACGCATAATTAAGGTATATGGCTCAAAGGCAATCACTCTCTGCCAACAGAGCTTGAAACCCTGCTTTGGAGATGATCCGTGCCCCTTCTTCTGAAATGGAAAATCGCCCTTTTACTTTGTCTCTTGTTACTCATCGAGGGATTGCAAGCCGGCGAACCCATCCTTCCCCTCCCCCGCTCGCACC
>Ga0256841_1001107_pt1 | contig 24555 bp, 21 predicted proteins | sample 356308metaG_FD_185971 | JGI IMG/M metagenome (GOLD analysis project Ga0256841, IMG submission 185971) | Hydrothermal vent microbial communities from Mid Atlantic Ridge, Atlantic Ocean - 356-308 | ecosystem: Environmental > Aquatic > Marine > Hydrothermal vents | place: Atlantic Ocean: Mid...
CAAAAATTACAACATCATTCATATTTTTTGAAACCTGTTTTGGTTTATCTGAATAATTAAATACATATGTGTAGCATATGTTGTCTTCTACTGTGTACTTAGACATGCCACCATTTCCAAAAGAAATTACAAACTTTTCCTTTGCGAAAGATACAGTTGCTAAAGCTACTACTGTTAAAGCCACTGCTAAAGTTTTTATCATTTTCCTTCTCCTTTTGATTTATTTATTACAATCTTTTCGTAAGAAGTACATAAATTTTTTGCTTCATCCCATAATATAATCTTCTTACAAGATATATGCTTAATATGTATATTCAACAATTTATTCACCTTCAGCGAAAGGAGAGTTTTGTATGTTTTTTACGCAAGAACAATGCCATTTTTGTATGGATATGTATATAACCTTTATAATTGTATTTTTATTTGATACTGTAAAAAATATTTACGTAAAACTATTTTACATATTTTGTATAAACTTTATGAAAAATTCCTATAAGTGTATATGATTTAATGAAATTTAGAATGGGTATTCATATTGTAAATTTGTTTTACATATGTAAAATATATTTACATAGCTTCTAAGAATTATCTTTATTGTTATCCTGTTTGTAATATCTTATGCCTTCTTTAATAACAAAAAACAGTATAAGAATAGATATAACTATGAAAAAAACTGCTGATATTACAGCAGTAGGTTTATCCATCTTTGTTATCCTTTTTTTGTTTTTCTAACCACTTTTTCATTCTTTCGTCTTCCTGAGATTCTTTTTTGTGTTTTTTAAAAAAATATATAATAAGTCCTATTACTATTGACCACCCTATAAGGTGGATTAAACCCATTATAGCATGATTTATTGCGTTGTCTTCTCCGCCCATTCTTACTCCAGTTATTTAAGAATGAATTTTCACAAAACTATTTATCTCTTTTTTTCTTAACTGACCACATGCTGCTGAAATATCCTGTCCTTTGCTCCATCTTATAAAAGCTCCTATATCGTACTGCCATAAGATTTTTTGAAATTTCAAAACATCTTTTTCATCTGGTCTTTCATATATAGAATCAGGATAAGGGTTAAACGGTATAAGATTTACTTTAAATCTTTTTTTATTTTTTCCTATTAACCTGGCTAATTTATGAGCATCAGAAGGTCTATCGTTTATGCCTTTAAGGAGAACGTACTCTAACATAATTCTATATCCAGGTTTTACAGGAAGACTATTTAGTAACTTCATCAAGTCTTCAAGTTTATTTGTCTGGGATATAGGCATTATTTCTTCTCTTATTTTTTGGTCTGGAGCATTTAGTGAAACTGCTAATCTTACCTGTGGAAACTCTTTATCTTCATACATTTTTCTTATTTGATGTAGTATTCCACTTGAAGATATTGTTATTTTCCTATTAGAAAGACCTGCTAGTTTTTTATCTGTGAAAATCTGAACAGATTTTTTAACATTTTCATAGTTAGCTAAAGGTTCTCCCATTCCCATATAAACTATGTTTGATATTCTTTTTTTAGGCTCTAATCCTACAAATCTTTGCACTTGTAAATATTGGTCAACTATTTCAGCTGTAGTTAAATTTCTTATTAATCCATCTTTTGTTGTAAAACAAAATTTACAACCAACTGCACATCCTACTTGAGTAGATATACATAAAGTGTTATGTCCATTTTCAGGGATGAAAACACTTTCTATTGTGTTTCCATCTTTTAGTTTCCATAAAAATTTTATACTACCATCTATATTTGATTTTTCGTAAGAAACAAGTTCTAAAGAGCTAAATTCAGTATTTTCTTTTAAATATTTCCTTATGTCTTTTGATACATCAGTCATTTCATCATAACTGTTTACTTTTTTTGTATAAATCCATTTCGCTATCTGGTCAGCTCTAAAAGGTTTCCATCCTTTTTCAATTACCCAGTTTTTAAGCTCTTTATAGTTAAAATTTTTAAGGTTTATGTTTCCCATTTTTTTCCTTTCAATTTACTAAATTTTAAATATTTAAAAATAGGTGTATATTGTATATTATCAACAATTTTATGAGAGGTAAACAATGTTCAAAGACGAAGACCTTATGAAAAATCCTTTTCAAAGTAATACAAAATTTATGCAGTATCAGGAACAAAGTGAGTTTGATAAAATCCTTGCAATTTTAACTACACCTTCAAAAAGTGGTATTTATATTTCAAGATACGATATAAAAGACCTTGCAAATGCTATAGGAATGGATATTGGAATAAGAGAAAGGAAAGAAATGTTAAAGGATATATTTATATATGCAAAGCAGATGGATAAACTAAAAGACATGTTAGATTATATTATAAATTTTATAGATTACAGAATAACTCAGTATAACGATATAGTTTCAGAATTTCCTCACTCAAAAGACTTTATGGATTTATGGATAAAAAAAGCTCAAAGACTTAAATCCTTGATTGAAAATATGAAAAAAGAACTTGATATATATCCAAAAGACTTTTTACCACCTAATATGGGGTAAGTCTAAATAAAATGAAGCTAACTGGAAAACCAGAATTAATATCTTTGATAAAAAAAAGAATACAAAATGAAGGAGCTATATCATTCAGGGATTTTATGGACATGGCATTATATTATCCAGAACTTGGGTATTATACATCTAAAAAAGATAAAATAGGAGGTTTAGGAGATTTTTTTACAAGCTCAGAGTTAGATGAAGTTTTTGGGAACTTACTGGCAAAACAGTTTGCAGAGATATTCTATAAATTAAATGAAAAAAATTTTTCAATTATAGAGATTGGTGCAGGGAAAGGTTATCTTGCTTTTGATATACTTAGTTTTTTAAAAAATGAATTTAATGATGTTTTTAAAAATATTGAGTACATCATAATAGAAAAATCTCCATATCATATTGAATTTCAAAAAGAGATTTTAAAGGATTTTCCTAACGTTAAATGGGTTCAAAATATAACTGATTTTGAAAATGAAAGTATAACAGGAATTATATTTTCTAATGAGCTTTTTGATTCTTTTCCTGTACATATGATAAGGAAGAAAAATGGAAATATATATGAGATTTTTATAAAACTTGATGAAAACGATAATGTTGTAGAAATAGAAAAAAATCCAAGTAAAGAGATTATTGAATATATAAGTGAACTACATATAGATATTCCAGAAGGAATGACTACTGAGATAAATTTAGATGCAAAGGAGTATATTCAAGAAATAGGTAAAAAACTAAAAAAAGGATATGTAATTACCATAGACTACGGTTATCCTTCAAAAGAACTTTATAAGCCTTATAGAATGAGAGGAACTCTTCTTTGCTATTATAGGCATAAGTACTCAGAAAACTATTATGAAAATGTAGGTCTTCAAGATATTACATCTCATGTAAATTTTTCTGCACTTAAGTTTTATGGAGAAAAGGTGGGATTAAAAACCTTAGGCTTTACTGATCAGGCTCATTTTTTAACAAGTCTTGGGCTTATGGACATAATATCGAAACTACAGGAGAAGGATGATTTTTCTTCTTTTGAAAGATTAAACAGATTAAAAACTCTTGTACTTCCAAAAGGTATGGGAGAAAAATTTAAAGTACTTGTTCAGTATAAGAATGTGAAAAATCCCGATATTAAAGGACTAGAGTTGTTGCCGTATCAAAGTGATAGGTTTGTTTTATGAATTTTTATGACAGAAGATTAATTTGATTAATTAAATATAGGAGGTATGCAGATGATAAATGAGCAAGAGCTTTTAAAAAATGACAAGCTTGTTATTGGAGATAGGGAGTTTACGTCAAGATTGATTGTAGGTTCTGGAAAATATAAGGATTTTCAACAAACGAAAGAGGCTACTGAAGCTGCAGAGGCAGAAATAATAACTGTTGCAGTAAGAAGAGTAAATATTACAGATCCAAATAAACCTAACTTATTAGATTATATTGATACATCAAAAATAATGATTCTTCCAAATACAGCAGGTTGTTATACTGCAGAAGAAGCTGTTCTAACAGCTAAGCTTGCAAGAGAAGCTTTAGGGCATGGTTTTGTAAAGCTAGAAGTTATTGGTGATCAAAAAACTCTTTATCCTGATATGATAGAGACGTTAAAAGCTGCTGAAATCCTTGTAAAAGAAGGTTTTACAGTACTGCCATACACAACAGATGACCCTGTAATGGCAAAAAGATTTGAAGAAATTGGTTGTGCTGCTGTAATGCCATTAGCTGCTCCTATAGGTTCAGGTCTTGGCTTACAAAATCCATATAACATTCTCTTTATAAAAGAAGCTGTGAACGTTCCTGTTATTGTTGATGCAGGTATTGGTACAGCATCAGATGCAGCTATTGTTATGGAGCTTGGAGTAGACGGAGTTCTTATGAATACAGCTATAGCAGGAGCAAAAGACCCAATAAAGATGGCTATAGCAATGAAATATGCAGTAAGGGCAGGAAGACTGGCATATCTTGCAGGTAGAATACCTAAAAAGATGTATGCTTCAGCTTCATCTCCAATAGAAGGTGTTATAGGAAGGTAATTTATGGAATTAAAAAAAGGAAAGCCAAAGGGCAGAGCTAAGCTTTTTGGCTTTCTTTTATTTATTTTGTTTTTTATTATATTTTTTAATCTTGATAATATATTCCCTGTAAAACATTTTTCTGTAGCTGACATAAAAGAGTACAAATCAGATTTTCCAGAAAGTATAAATACTTATCGCTTGGTATATGATATTTATACAAATAAATCCGGTATATCTACAGCTGGAGAAAAGGAAATTTTAAAATCTCTCAGCAAGAACGGTATTGATATTGCATTAATAACTGATTGTGTTCCTTTTTCATCTTCGTTGGAAGGTATATATGGTAATAAAGTAATATTGTCTAAATGTAATAGAGAGAATAATGTTGTTTCTTATGGGAATTTGATTATATCTAATGATAGTTCTGGTTGTAGAGAGATTTTTAATCTAACTAAATCAATAAAATTTGATATTTTGTATCTGTCTTCTTTATTTAAATTTTTTTTATTTCAACTTTTCTCGTTAGAGAAAGCCTACAGTCAGTTAGAAGATTTTGTAAATTTTGATATAGACTTTGATAAGATTTCTTCTAATTTATGTTATATATCTGGGGTAGGTTTTTATAGTAGATTTACATTTTTAAATGGTAAAGGTGGATTTTCTTTGCTTAATGTAGATTACACACTTCCTATAGTAATAAATAAAATTTATACTTTTGATAGATTAAATTCAAATTTAGTTTATTCAAAGGATTTAGTTTTTAACGCTATAAAAAATGGAAATTTAATATCTATCTTTTCAAAAGATATAGATTTTGATGTCTTTGTAAAAGAAACAAATTCTATAAAACCTGTAGGTAGTCTTGTTTATATAGAAAATAATCCAGAAATATTTGTAAATTCAGAAAATAAAGATATATTAATTGCAGTGTATAAAAACGGATATTTAAGTAAAGTTTTTGAAATTTCGTCCTTTAGACTGAAACCAGAAAGTGAAGGTTTTTATACATTTATAGCTTACAGATATACGATGAAACTTCCTTTTGGCATTTATACAGGAGTGAGACCTGTTGCATTTTTAGGTAGTGTATTCGTGCAATAAAAGGAGGTTTTAAGTGGCTGTTATAATTATACCTGCAAGGAAAGGCTCTACTCGCTTAAAAAATAAACTTTTACTTAATGTAAAGAATAAACCTATAATACAATGGACAGTTGAAAACTGTCTTCTTGTTGATGGTATTGATGACGTTATTGTTGCTACAGATAGTGAGGAAATAAAATCTGTTTTAGAAAAAATTCCAGATGTTAAGGTTGTTATGACTCCATCTGATTTGAAAACAGGTAGTGATAGAGTTGCCTTTGTTGCAAAGGATATTAATGACGATTTTATTATTAATGTTCAAGGAGATGAACCTTTAATTCCGCCAAAAGACATAGAAAAGCTTGTAAGGGAGCTAGAAAATGCTGATGTTACAACTTTAGCCTATCCTTTATCTTCAGAGGAAGATTTTTTAAATCCAAATATAGTAAAAGTAGTACTTGATAAGAATGATTATGCTCTTTATTTTTCAAGAAGTCCTATTCCATTTTATAGAGATATTGATTTTAAAACTCTAAAACAAAGTTATACTAACTTACCTTTAAGACACATTGGTATTTACGGGTATAGAAAAGATGTTTTAATGGATTTTGCTTATAGACTAAGTAGTGCTCCTATTGAGGAAATTGAAAAACTTGAACAGTTAAGACTTTTGTATAATGGATATAAAATAAAAATAGTTTATGCTTCTAGAGAAACTATAGGAATAGATACAAAAGAAGATTTTGAAAAGTTTTGTAAGCTGGTATGAATATAGAACTTTTAATAAAAATATTAAATTATCAAAAAGACGGTATAGTAATACTTGATAGAAATCTAAATATTAAATTTATAAATGAATTTGCAAAGAAAATACTATCTTTGGATGGTAAAGAGATATATAAAAAAACGTTTTACGAGATTTTTAAGGATAATTATTTTGAGACAATTATATCATATGCATTACAGAAAATTGATAAAAATGAGGAAATTCTTATAAGGAACGAGGAAATATCTTTAAATGATAATGTTTACCTTCTAAATATCTTTTTTATAGAAAATCACATAGTTATAAAATTATCAGATGTTACGCCGTATGAAGTGTATAAACAGGCAAAAAGAGATTTTGTTTCTAATGTTTCTCATGAATTAAAAACACCTATAGCTGTTATTCAAGGTGTGTTAGAAACAATACAAAATGAAGAGGATATAAATCAAATAAAAAATTTTACTAAAATAGCATACAAAAGAATACAGCAGATGAATAATCTAATAAATGACCTTTTAACATTAGCAAAGTTAGAAATAAAAGAAGAAAAGATAAACAAAAAGATTATAAAAATACATAATACTGTAAACAGCATATTTAATGATTTTAGCTCAATAGCCTCTGAAAAGAATATAAAAATGATTAATAATATAAATCCAAATTTTGAAATTTTTGTAGATGAACAAAAGTTTTATATTCTTTTAAGGAATCTAATAGAAAACGCAGTCAAATATAATAAAGAAAATGGACTAGTTGAAGTTAGAAGTTATGAAGATGACAAATACAGTTATGTAGTTGTAAAGGATACAGGGATAGGTATACCTAAAGAAGCTTTACCTTTGATATTTGAAAGATTTTATAGAGTTGATAAATCAAGAAGTAGAGAAGTTGGAGGAACAGGACTTGGTCTTTCAATTGTTAAACATATAGCAGAAGCACATGAAGGAAAAGCTCTTGTTAAAAGTGAGCTTGGAAAAGGTTCTGAATTTACTATAAAAATACCTAAAGTTTAATCTTCTAAATTTACTAATTTTTTTAGCTGTTTTACTTCTTCTTCTGTTAATTCTCTATACTCGCCAGAATTTAAACTTTCATCTAATTTTAAAGAACCTATTCTTATCCGTTTTAAGTACAATACAGGATGTCCTAATTTTTCCATAATTCTTTTTACTATATGATATTTTCCTTCTGTAAGAGTTATTTTTATTTGGGATTTATCATTATCGGTTTTTATAACTTCTATCCTGAAAGGCTTTGTTTTTTCTTCTTTGTTTAGCTGTAGACCTTCTTTTTCATATATTGATAAATTTTTCTCAGAAATATTTCCTTTTACAACTGCGTAATACTCTTTTTCCACATTCCATTTAGGGTGAGTTAGTCTATGGGCAAGTTGACCATCATTTGTTATGATTAATAAACCTTCTGTATCAATATCTAACCTTCCTACAGGGAATAGTTTATCTATTATAGGTTCTTCATACATTAAGTCCATTACAGTGGAGTGTTCTTTGCTTTTAGTAGCTGTTATATATCCTTGAGGTTTATTTAACATGTAATAAAAATACTCTTTGTATTCAACAGTTTCACCATCAAATTTTACAGTGTCAGTTTCTATATCAATATGGACAGGTTTTTTAATTACTTTATCATTTACTTCTATAAGGCCTTCTTTTAAGAAATTTTTTATTTCCTTTCTTGTGCCAAATCCTAAATTTGATAAAAATTTGTCTAATCTTATTTTTTTCAATTTAAACTTATTTTTAAATTTGATGATTTTTCTTTGGAAGGAAATTTAGGAAAAATGTATAAAAAAACAAGGGGCTTTTAGCCCCATTAAATTATCTTTTCTTTTTATTTAAAGCTTCTCTTAAAGCTTTAGCAGCACTGAAAGTAACAACTTTTCTTGCAGGAATAGTAATTTCTTCACCAGTTCTTGGATTTCTTCCTTTTCTTGCTTTTCTTTCTTTAACATGGAAAACTCCAAGCCCTGGTAAAGCTACTCTTTCGCCTTTCACAAGAGCTTCTGCAAGAGCTTTTATAAAAGCATTTACCGCCCTTTCTGCTGCTGCTTTTGTTAGGCCTGCTTCTGCTGCAACTTTTGCAACTAACTCTGCTTTTGTCATTTTACAACCCTCCTAAAGTAGTTATTTTTTCTGTTTATTTTTTTATATCGTTTTAAATTTTAATATTCTTAATTTATAGTAATATAGTTATTATAGTCAAGTGTTTGATAATATTTTTTCATACCAGTATGATGTTTTTGATAAAATATAATCTCTATCTATACTTATAACTTCACCATTTTTTACTAATATATTTCCTCCCACTATTACTGTGTCTATATCCAATCCTTTTCCAGAATACACTATTTGAGTATAAGGGTCAAACATTGGCTGTAGATGAGGAACATTTTTATTTATCAGTACTATGTCAGCATATTTCCCTTTTTCTAATGAGCCTAATCTATCTTCAAGTCTTATAGCTTTTGCACCTTCTCTTGTTGCCATTAAAAGAGCTTGTTTTGCATTAAGTAAAGTAGGGTCTTTCCAATAACCTTTGTGTAGTTTGGCTGCTGTAGAAATTTCTCCTATTATGTCTAGGTCATCATTGGAAGCTGTTCCATCTGTTCCTACACCAACTGTTATACCATTTTTTATCATTTCAGGAACAGGAGCTATGCCAGAAGCAAGCTTTAGATTACTTTCTGGACAATGAGCTACCTTTACATTTTTTTCAGCTAAAAGTTCTATTTCTTCTTTAGTAGGATGTACTACATGGGCAGCAAGGACTCTATCATTTAGTACTCCGACATTGTCCAGATGTTTAATAGGTGTTGCTCCATATTTTTCTTTTATCTGATTTACTTCAAATTCTGTTTCTGAAAGATGAATATGAAACAGTGTATCAAATTCTAATGCAACTTCCATAGCTTTTTCTAATGTATCAGGTGAACAGGTGTAAGGTGCGTGAGGTCCAACACATGGATAGATATGTTCACTTGTTTTAAATTTTGCAATAAAGTCTTTTGTTTTTTCTATTCCTTCCTCTGGTGTCTTTGCCCCAGGATTAGGGAAATCTAAAATCCCCGTACATAAAACTGCTCTCATACCTGCTTGAAGTACACTTTCTGCAACAGCATCTTCATAAAAATACATATCTACAAAACATGTTATTCCATTCCTCAACATCTCATAACAGGCTACATCTGTACCATCTTTTACAAATTCATAGCTTACAAATTTTCCTTCTACAGGCCATATATATTCTTCAAGCCAGACTTTTAAGGGATTATCACTTCCATATCCTCTAAGTAAGGTCATTGCTGCATGGGTATGTGTATTTATCAAACCGGGAATAGCGATTTTATTAGAAGCATCTAATATTTTTCCTTCATAGTTATTTGCTTTATTTTCTCCAATATCCAGTATTTTTTTATCTTTAATAACAATATCTCCAGATTTATACTCTGTAAGGTTATTATCCATAGTAAGTATATGGGCGTTTTTTATAATAAGGTCTGCCTTAATCATATAACCCCCGTATTTTCTGTATCTAAAATTATTATGCTTGTAAAACAAGGAATTTTCAAGGTTTATATGTTGAATATTTTAACAATCAAGAATAAACACAGCCATGCGTATACACCTGCTACAATATCATCTGCCATAACTCCAAGACCAGACGGTAATTTTTCAAACATTTTTATTGGTGGTGGTTTTAGTATATCGTATAGACGAAATAATATAAATCCTAAAGCTAAATGAATTAGCGTTAGCTTAATTCCAATCATAGTTATCATAAATCCAGCAATTTCATCTATTACTATGTATTCTGGGTCTTTTTCTTTATATTTTTCAACAATGACTATAGATGCCCAAAGACCAATAAAAAAAACTGCTGCAGCAATTGATAATTGGGCGAGAATACCTTTATCCCAGTAAATAAACATAATAGGAATAGCAACAAGTGTTCCTAAAGTTCCTGGAGCTATAGGTATTTTTCCAACAAAACCGCCAGTAGCTACTAAAAACGCAAGGTACTCTTTTAGACTTATTTCATCTTTTTCTAAGTTTTGTTGATTTTCTTGCATATTAGTCTCCATTAATTTTTTTCAGATTAAAGCATTTTTCTAAGCTTTGGGTCAAGAGCATCTCTTAAAGCATCTCCAAGTAAATTAAAGGCTAATATGGTTATAAAAATTGCTATACCTGGAGCAAGTATCCATGGATAAGATGATATTGCAGATATACTTCTTGCAGAAGAAAGCATATTTCCCCAGCTTGCATAAGGTTCCTGTATGCCTAATCCCAGTAAACTTAATGCACTTTCTCCAAGTATATATCCAGGAATTGACAAAGTTGCAGCTATTAAAAGGTAAGAGAATGTGTTTGGTAGTATGTGTTTTAGAATAATTCTTAGTGATGAAGCTCCATAACTTTTTGCTGCTAAAACAAACTCCTGTTCTCTTATAGAGAGAACCATACCTCTAATAATTCTTGCAAGACCTGCCCATCCTATAAAAGAAAGTATTATAACTATTAAAAAGTAAACCTGAACAGATGATAATGTAATAGGAAACACTGCTCTAAGTGCAAGCATAAGGTAAAAACCAGGAAAAGACATTATAATTTCAGATAACCTCATTAAGATATTATCAATTTTTCCTCCAAAATATCCTGAAATACCACCGATGATAGCTCCAATTGTAAACGATAATAACACTCCAACTAATCCAATTGAAAGAGAAACTCTGGCACCATATAAAAGTCTTGAGAAAATATCTCTACCTAAATGGTCAGCTCCAAGTAAAAAGATTTTTCCCGGCCGTTCTACACCAAAAAGATGAATATCAGTAGGAATAATCCCTAAAAGGTAGTGTTTATCTGCTTTTATAAAAAATTTAACTGGATATTTTTTATTATAATCTATGCTGTATACTTTAAATACAGGGTCTTCTAATTTATATCCATACACAAATGGTCTTAAGTGAAAATTTCCTTCTTTGTCAAAAAAATGAATTTGTGTAGGAGGATGATATGGAGTGTCTCTATGTTGGATATCATAAGGATAAGGAGCTATGAAGTCAGCAAATATAGCTAAAAAGTATAAAATTCCAAGTATATATAAAGACAGGTATGCCAGTTTATTTTTCTTTATATATACAAGAATTTCTTTCATTACTCGTGGTATTCCTCAAAAAATTCGTAAATATCTATCTTATCAAGAAATACACCATCAAATCCGTTGTTGATTATCTTGTCAATGTATGTGTAAACAATGTCCTTCCATTGATTATTCCAGAATTCTACTGGATAATTCCCTTCCCATTCTTGATAATCTTTTATCCAATCAGGTAAGTTGCTGTTCCATTCTTCTTGCCAGTACCATCTATTATCTTCTGCTTCGCCAATACTTAGATAGGCTATGACTAACCTTCTGCCGCCATTGGCTTTAGTTTTAAGGCTTTGAATGTCATCTATAGAAAATTCTTCATATGTATCCCAAAAAGCATCTATTATAAGAACATCATAGTTTGTGTTTTTTAATGTGTTTAAAAGCTCATCTTTAGAAGAAAATTTATGAAAGTCAAGTAAATATAAATAGTTTTTTGCGCCGCTTAAAATAGATATATTGTCAGGATTTTCATCCCAGGGATATGGAGGATAATCAGGAATTTTATCAAGGTCTAAACTATCTGCCTGAAAAGATATAAAACCAAGATTTTTATTTTTTTGATAAGAATCATTTATCTTTTCTTCATCATCACAATAATCTGTAATCAGTACAGGTTTATTTTCATCTTTTGCAATAAGAAGTAGTTTTTGTAAATGTTTAGATACTTTTTCATCTGTTTTTTTATCAAAATCATCATAGCCGTAAAATAATCCTTCCTGAGAAACTCCATCAAGAGCATTTAGATAGTCATACCTTATATGGCTTTTTTCTGTTCCATCTTCAGTAAAAAGCTCTATACCATTTTGACCAATTACTATAAAATCTTGTTTTTTTCCTTTTATATAGTTAGAAATCTCTTTTACAAAATCTCGCATCATTTCTCTATATTCATAGACTGTATTATTAGTATTATCTTCACTACTGTTAGAGCTATCATTACAGGAAAAAAATAAAACAGGAACAAATAAAAGAAAAATTTTAAAAAACTTCATTTAAGTACTCCCTCTATTTCTCTTTGTCTTACTCGTGGGTCAAGTTTTGCAAGTAAAATATCGGCTATTAAATTTCCTATAATTAACATTATTGCTCCTATGTAAAGACCTCCCATAACAAGATACAGGTCTTGAGATAAAACAGCATCAAGCATTAACATTCCCATTCCTGGCCAGTTAACAATAATTTCTATTAGTGCTGCCCCAGAGAGTAAAGAGGCTATCTCAAAACCTAAAAGTGTTATAAATGGATTTAAAGCATTCCTAAGTGCATGTTTAAATATTATTTCTCTTTCTGGAAGACCTTTCGCTCTAGCAAATAAAACATACTCAGAATTTAAAGACTCAATCATAGTACTTCTAACCAGTCTTACAAGACCAGCTAATGAGCTAATTCCTAAAACAAAAGCAGGTAAAGAAACATGCCATAATCTATCTAAAATTTTTTCTGCAAAACTCATCTGTTCGTAATCAGGACTTACAGCACCACCTGTAGGAAGCAGTCCTGTTTTAACAGCAAAGAACAAAAGTAAAAAAGCAAGGAAAAAGTTTGGAATAGACATGAAGGTAAAAGAGAAAAGCTGAATAAATTTATCTATTATAGAATTAGGTTTTAAAGCAGCCAGTATACCTAAAGGTATTGCCAGTCCCCATGCTATAATTGCTGATGTAATTGAAAGAAAAAGGGTATTTCCAACTCTTTCCCATATTAGCTGTATAACAGGAACATGATAGCTAAATGAATATCCAAGGTCAAATTTTAAAGCATTTAAAAGCCACATTAGGTACTGAACAAGCAAGGGTTTATCAAGTCCATATGTTTCTTCTAACTTCTTTAACGTTTCTTTAGAAATTTGAGGGTTCATTTTGAGCTGGTCTAAATAATCACCAGGAGCCATCTGGATAATGATAAAGGATATGAATGTAATTCCTATAACAAGAGGTATCATCTGGATAAGTCGTTTTATTATGTAAGAAAACATAGTTTTCTATTTTAAATCTATAAGGTTGCTAAAGCAAATATGTCTATCAATTTTTTCTGTATACTATTATATTTAAGAAATTATTAGATGAATAAGTAGTTTGAGGTAATTATGGAAACTATATATCCATTTAAAAATTTTTATGAAGTTATACAGAAAAACGCAGAAAAATTCCCTAAAAGAACTATCCTATTTGAAGACAAAATAAAGGTAAATAATATTCAATTAAAAGATTATGTAGATTCTTTTGCAAGATATTTAGAGATATTAGGTATAAAAAAAGATGATAAAGTAGCTATTTTATTGAGAAACTCAAAAGAGTTTATCATTTCATTTTTAGGTATTGGTAAGCTTGGAGCTGTACCAGTTCCTGTAAATACATTTTTAAAGCCAAATGAATTACAGTTTATCTTAAACCACAGTGATGCAAAAATACTTATAACAGAAACAGAATTTGAAGACAAAATAAAACAGATTTTAGACAAAACTCAAATTCAAAAAGTAATATGGAAAGATAAAACAGAAGATTTAGATAAGGATAATATAGCTTTTGAAGAATGCCTTACAATAAAGGATTATGAACACATTCTTCCACAAGCCGATTTAGATGATATAGCTGTAATTTTATATACGTCAGGAACAACTGGTCAACCAAAAGGAGTAATGCTTTCCTATAGAAATATATTTTCAAATATAGTAAACATAGAAAAAGTAGTTCCTTTAAGTCATAAAGACAGATTTATAGTTTATCTTCCTATGTTTCACACTTTTACTTTAACTGCTACAGTTTTGATGCCCTTATATTTTGCTTCTCCTATAGTTATCATACGTTCAATTCTTCCATTTTCTAACATACTAAAGCAAACTCTATTAAAAAGAGTTACAGTATTTATGGGTGTTCCTGAAGTCTTTAACGCTTTATCCAAAGCAAATTTACCATGGTATTTTATGTGGTTTAACAGTCTAAAAGCATTTGTGTCTGGAGGGGCTCCCTTACCAGAAGCTACATTAAAACGGATGAAAGAGAAGTTTCCTAAAGTTCCTTTACTTGAAGGTTATGGACTATCAGAAGCCTCGCCTGTTGTGTCTGTTAATAGGCTGGAAAAACAAAAACCTTTATCAGTTGGTCCACCTTTACCAGATTATCAGGTAAAGATTGTAAATGATGAATTCATAGAACTTAAAGCAGGAGAAATAGGAGAAATTATAGTAAAAGGTGATAATGTTATGAAAGGATATTACAAAAATCCTCAAGCTACAGAAGAAACTGTAATAAATGGATGGCTGTTAACTGGAGATCTAGGATACCTAGATGAAGAAGGATATTTATATATTGTAGATAGAAAAAAAGACCTCATTATTTCAAAAGGTATAAATATATATCCAAGAGAAATTGAAGAACTTTTAAATCAGCACGAATATGTTGATATGTGTGCTGTAGTAGGAAAAAAAGATGAAATTCATGGTGAAATACCAGTAGCTTTTATTCAGCTTAAAGAAGATGCACCTAAAGATATTAATCCTAATATTTTCAAAAATTTTCTAAAAGATAAATTGGCAAACTATAAGATACCCAAAAAATTTATAATCCTTGACGAACTTCCAAAAAATGCCACAGGAAAAGTTTTAAAAAGAGTCTTAAGAGAAAAATTAAATAACGGAGAGTATGGAGAGCTATGAAAAAAATAGACCTATCTTTATACGTTATAACAGATGAAAATCTTTTAAAAAAAGATTTAGAAAAAGCAGTCCAAGAAGCTATTGAAGGAGGAGCTACAGTTATACAGTATCGGGCAAAAAATAAAGATACAAAAGATATGTATGAAGAAGCAACAAGAATAAAAAAAATATGTGATAAATATTCAATTCCTCTTATCATAAATGATAGAGTAGATATAGCTATAGCTGTAGATGCTTCAGGTGTACATGTAGGTCAGGAAGATATGCCAGTAGAAGTAGTAAGAAGGCTTATAGGATTTAATAAAATTCTTGGACTTTCTACAAAAAATATAAAACAGGTAAAGGAAGCTAACAATCTTCCAGTTGATTATATAGGTTTTGGAAGTATATTTCCTACAAACACAAAAGATAATGCAAAGATAGCTGGATTAGAGAACCTAAAAAAAGCACTGGATATATCAATACAACCAATAGTAGCTATTGGAGGAATTAATCATAAAAACATACAACAAGTTTTAGAAACTGGTTGCAAAAACATAGCTGTAGTCTCTGCAGTGTTCAAAGATAAAAAGCGTATAAAACAAAATACAAAGGCTCTATTAGAAAAAATAAAAAATACAAAAACTGTAGGCTTTAAAGCATGATAAAAAACCTTCCTAAAATGCCTCCAGAATGGCACAGGCATAAAGGAACAATATTAACTTATCCTCAAAACCCAGAAACATTTTTTGACAGATTAGAGCAGGCAAGAGACACATTTATAGAATTTGTAAGATTAATATCCTTAGAAGAGGAAGTTTATATAAACGTAGACGATGAACTTACAAAATATGAACTCGAACAAAAATTAGCTAATAAATGTGTTCAAAGTAATGTAAAGATAAATATACTAAAAACAAATGATGCATGGTGTAGAGACTATGCTCCAACATTTTTAAAAAACAAAAATAAGCTTATTGCTGTTGTATGGGAATTTAATGGATGGGGAGAAAAATATCCGTATCAAAAAGATAAAGAAGCAGGGGAAAAACTCGCTTATATGTTTGCTGACACAGTTCTAACTCCTGATTTAGTTCTTGAAGGTGGAGCTATAGAGATAAACTCTAAAGGTATTCTCCTGACAACTGAAAGCTGTGTCCTAAAAAGGAATCCTGATAAATCAAAATCAGAGATAGAAGAGTACCTGAAGAAGTACACAGGAGCCAGGCAGATAGTATGGCTTCCAGGAGGAGATATAGCTGGCGATGATACAGATGGTCATATTGATAATATTGCAAGATTCCTTGATGATAATACTGTAGCTGTTTTATACACAGAAGATAAAAATGATGAAAACTATGAAACATTAAAAAACAATGTTGAGTTTTTAGAGAAACTTGAACAATTTAATATTGTTAAGGTTCCTCAGCCACCACCTATCTACTATGAATATCCATGGGGGAAAATGAGATTACCTGCAAGTTATCTGAATTTTTACATTTCTAACTTTGGAGTTATAGTTCCTGTTTTTAATACAGAAGAAGATAATATAGTACTGTGCTTATACAAAGAATACTTTAAAGATAGACCAGTTATAGGTCTAAATGCAGTGGATATATTAGTCGGTCAAGGTGCTTTTCACTGTTTATCCCAGCAGATACCTTATTGACAAGTTTCAATTTTATATATAACTTATTTACTATACAAAATAGTAGGAAGGCTCAGGGATGAGAAAAATAGCTTTTTTTGTTTTACTTAATATATCTTTTTCTTTTGCTGGAGATGTATCTCTTTTAAGCAAAGCTAGAAACTATTTTGATGTTCTTCCAGAAGTTTTTCCATCAGATAACAATACCTTAACCCCTGAAAAAATAAAACTTGGTAAAATGCTTTTTTATGAAAAAAGAATATCTATAGACGGTACTACAAGTTGTGCGAAATGTCATCCTATAACCTTATATGGTACAGATGGTTTAGAAAAATCAAGAGGAAACTTTTCAAAAGAAAATCCAAGAAATGCACCGACTATCTTTAATGCTGCCGGTCAGATTTCACAACACTGGAGAGGAGATAGGAAAGATGTAGAAGACCAGGCAAAAAGGTCAGTTTTAGGAAAAGGTTCTTTTGGAGCACCATCATACCAGTGGGTAGAAGAAAAATTAAGAAGTATAAAAGGATATGTATCATTGTTTAAAGAAGCTTTCCCAGAAGATAAAAATCCAGTAAATATTGACAATTTTGCAAAAGCTATAGGAGCATGGGAAAGAACTTTATCAACACCTTCAAGGTTTGATGAGTTTTTAAAAGGGCATGTAGATGCTTTAACAGAAAAAGAAAAAAGAGGTCTTGATAAATTTATATCTATAGGGTGTGCTTCCTGTCATAATGGAGCTTTATTAGGAGGAAACTCTTATCAGAAATTTGGTATATATGAACCATATTGGAAATATACAAAAAGTAAATCAATAGACAAAGGAAGATATAATGTTACAAAGAAAAAAGAAGATATGTATGTATTTAAGGTACCACAGCTTAGAAATGTTGCTTTAACTCCTCCTTATTTCCATGATGGTTCTGTTAAAGATTTAAAAAAAGCTATATGGATAATGGGAAAAGTTCAGTTAGGAAAAGATTTGTCAAAGCAAGATGTTGAGGATATATATTCATTCTTAAAATCTCTAAACGGCAGGTTGTCAGAAGATATAACTACTCTACCTACTTTACCTATAGAATAAGAAAATAAAAAACCCCCCCTTTTTGGGGGGAAGCTATCTACATGAATCATATTCTATTATTTCTGAAGTAATATCCTGAATATCTATATAAGGTTCAAAAGTATTTATTTCTTTTTCTTTAATTACTATGGATGAAGTGTCCACGGTATTTGTGGTATAAGATATTTTAAGTTTGTTAAAGCCAATATCCTCTGGATCTAAAGACCCAACATACTCATTACATCCTGAGCCATTTTTTGTTAAAGCTGAAATGTAAAATCCTTTAACACCTCTACTTTCATCAATTGAACCAAGAGTATAAATCCAGGAATCTTTAATTGTTATACTTTGAGCATCATCAGAACATCTATCAGATTTACATACTCTAAGTTTTCTAACAAAAATGAAATCACCACTATATTTATTTAATTTAATAATTCTCTGTCCATCACCAGACCAATAATAATAAGAACCAAGTAAGTATATACTTTCATCATCAACTTCGAAATCTGCTATCTTATAACAGTAATACGGGCATTCGTATAAAACTTCTTTTACATAAATATCCTCAAAGTTGTCCTTGTTCACTACCCATAATATATATGCATGTTTACCTGTTGTTACCAAATAATCTATTAAAACATAAACATAACTTTCATCTGCACTAATAATAACAGGGGAAATGTATGTTTCTCCTAAATAAATGCTTTTAGCTTTTATAATTGACATATCTTCGGTGGAAATTTTAGCTAAGATTATTCTTTTATTTTCTACAAAGGATACATAGAAATATTCTGAGTCAGAATAAAGATAACTAATGCTTTTTCTTTTACCATTATATTCAAGTTCATTTAAACTTAAAATATTACCGTCAGACAAGGAGATTTTTATAAATGGATAATTGTTGTGTGCGTAAACAAGCCCTAAATCTCCAGATATAGATAAAGAATTATAATTACCAGGAAAGCATTTTTTCCAGCTAATATTTTCATTGAAGTCAAATTTTAAAAGGCATGTACCAGATTCTTTTTTTAAGCATTCAGGATTGGTACAAATTGAACCATTTTCTAATATTAAATAACCATCCGATAGTGGAGAAAGGTTTACATCGCTAATAAACCCTTTTAGTACAGTTTCAGCTTTATTTAAATAAATGCCATCCGCAATGTAAAATTCTGATAAATATCCGGTAGGAGGTATTCCTGATTTGAAATGAGCAATAAGTTTGTCTCCTATATACTCTAATTTACCATAAGCAGGATATTCTAATTCATATATAGAAAGAAGTCCTTCATAATTTACCGTAACTTCATAAATTGCTCCCTTCTTTGAACCATCGGAGAAAAGAACTTCAACGTAACACTCATAAGTCCCAGGATTTTCATATATATAAGAAGCAGTTGATTCTGTTGTTATTAAGTCAAATGTTCCATCTCCATCAAAATCAAATTTATATTTTTCAGGTTTTAATCCTATTGAATAAACGTTAACGTTAAAATTAACAGTAAGTGGTGAGGTTCCGCTATTCTTATCTCCGTTAATAACTACAAGCGGTTCAACCTTTTCAGCAGGAATATCAAAATTTATAGGCCCTAAAGGAGTTTCTAATTGTACATTTACTTTATTAATAGGATTTTTAGGAGAAACTTTGAATGTGATTTCTGGAGTATAAGTAATTATATCGTAAATTCCATCTAAATTTAAATCCCATTTATATTTTAAAACAGTTAAATTCGACACACCTGATAAAAATAGTTTAACCTCCATCAAATTATTCTCTTCTAAATAAGAAATTATAGAACCAGAACCTACAAGATTTACTGTACCTAAATTATAAAAGTGAAGATTTATGTCCATATCATTTGATGTATTATCTTCTGAATCCACCAGCTGAAAATTAAGGGTATAATCTCCAGAAGTGTTAAATTTAATATCAAATTCAGTAGATTTATAACTTTGATTTTTTACACCATCTGGTCCATAAATTCTTACATTTACTTTTTTTACAGGAGTATATGATGCATACTTAACTTTAAAGTGTACTGTTGTTGGAACAATATATGTGTCAACAACTTTATCAATTGATAAGATTTTAGGTGGAATTTTTTTCTTTTCAATAGTTACCTCAGAGCATTTTGTAGTACTACTTGCAAAATCTGAAGCTTTAAGACATATTCTTCCTTTTATATCTTTATTTCCATGTTTTACTTTAATTTTTGCAACTTTGTTATTTAACCCATCCTCAACGCTAATAATACTTAAAGGAAAAGTATACCATCTTAATTTTATATCATCTCCATCTTTATCTTTAACTTCAGCTTTTACTTCTAAATTTTCTTGCTGTGCTGTTATTTTTTCAGGGACATTAAAAGATATAATTGCGGGTTTTGTATTGACTAAATGTATATCTACTTTCTGGGATTTTCTTTCACTATGTAATTCATCTTTTAATTCAGCATATATATTGTTTATCTTTCCAAGATAAAACATTTGTTCCCTTGAAGGCATTTTAACGTTTATTGGATTTCCATTTCCTATTTTTAAGGAGCCTACATACCATGTTATAGAAGGATTAGAATTTATTTGAGAACATTCGCTCTTTGACAAGGATTTAGATTTCTCAATTTCTGCAGAAAAAGTGTAGGTTAAATTAGGTTCTATAACTTCTGGAACAGTTATTGATTTTATTCTATAAAAATCACAAAGATAAACTTTAAAATTAAATTCTCTCGAAGAGGAAATATTAACATTTTTCAGTTGAAATAATAATGTATTTTGAATTAAATTCCTTCCGTTAAAAGAAACTGATATATTTATATCTGTAGGAGTATTAAGAACTGCTTCAGAAGTTGAAAATTTGCAGAATATATTTTTGTCTTCTATCCAACAATTATTGTTTGTTGGATTTAATAAATGTTTATTTTTTATGTAAAAAGATGATACCTTATTTATTTCTATATTTTTAGGAAGTTCAAAGGAAAACTTTAGTAAAACTTCGGTCAAAGTTAAACTTTCAGCTAAATTAATATCACCTATCCATGCTCCAATTATTCCGGATGGTGTTTCCGCAGGAACTTTAGGAGATGGGATTAAATCGAGAGGTACTCCTTCAGATGATAATCCATTGATAGGAAGCTTGTAAATTCCCATATCTGGTATAGATATATTTAGCTGGGAAAGATAACCACCAAATTCTTCAAAGTTGCCAGGAACAGGGGGTAATTCTTCTTCCAGCTCAAGATTATCATAATTAAACCATTTATTATAAAATCCTTTACCACCAGTAACGGCATTTAACATTGTATTCAATGTATAAAGACCATCTATAGCTTCTACTGTTTCCTTTAATTCGAGAATACCTGTTATTTCCTTATTATCTATATTTTTAACAAAATTCTGATAGTTTTCTATAAAGCTTTTTAGATTTGAACATGTATTAGATAAGGCTTCTAAATCCACATAGTTTAAAGGAGATGAAAGTAAATCAATAAAATTGTCTGGACGGCATTCCGGTTCAATGGAATTTGTTGCACGGGATAAAGCTCTAATGACTAAATAATTTGCAGAATCCCACTTTGAGGCAAGTTCTTTTTTCTTTATCTCGACATTAGCGTCGTAAATATCAAATCCAATTTGTATTCCAGTTGCTACTATATTTGCATATATTAATGCTGTTCCTAACTTGTCTGCTAGAGCTTTGCTTAAATCTGTTGCTTCGAATGCTTTAGCAAATTTTGCTAAATTTTTATCTTGCTCTAAGCATTTTAGGAAATTTTGGTTTAAACCTCCAGTTTGTTCATCTATCATATTCTTTAGAAGACTTCCAACAAATTTTATTGTTGCCCCCAAAATTTTGTCAGAAGAAGGAAGCTGTATTGGACCTTTACTTATTTGAGCTAAATAATCTGTAATCTCACCAGGTGCTACTTCTCCAACTGCATGGAAAACCGGTCTTAGACAAGGATTTTCTAAACTTCCATATTTAGCAACAGCTTGAAAGAAATCTCCCAATTTAAAATTAGAAATTTCTAGTGGAGAACCTGTAGCAATTGGAATATTTACATCTATACCCAAAATATCACCAAAACCCTTTATAACATCTTCGAGTATTTTTTCTTGAGTTTCTTTTATTACTTTTTCGAAATCCTCTGCAGAAATTTTTTCATTACTTACATATATTTTATGGACATTTTCAAAATATTTGAAAGCTTCATTAAATCTTCCCTCATCTATAAGTTCTTTAAACTTGTTTGCAGTTTTTCGTATAGAATCTCTATCTGTTTCACTTAAACCTTTGGAATTACTTAGTAAATTCAGATATTCATAAAGTCTATAACCATAATCTTTTAAAATGTTAGCTACATTTTCCCACTGTTTTTCGCACTTTTCAGCTAAATTTCTGTTTTTAATTAGGTTTATAATATCGTCTCCCCAATTTAAGTAAGCCTTTATCATTTCTTTGTCGCAATCTTTTAATTTAGGAAATACTTTTCTTAAATTATGAGGCACAGGAACACAGAAATAACAGTTTTCTGTTGCTTTATTTCCCCCTTGACCACCGTTCCAATTGACACCTGTTATTTCTATATATGTATTTTTACAGTTATCAATTCCTTTTAATCTTCCACATATAGCTGCAGGTTTTGTAGGAATATCACAGTTTATAAAGGAAAAATGCTTTACTTTTCCAATTACATATAGATTTTTTCCTTCTTCTATTAACTTGCTAAGGTTATTTTTTGTAACTTTATTACCGTTTTCATCTACGAGATAGCCAAGTTCTTTTGCTTTTTCCCAAAGTCCTTCCTTTTCATCTAGATACCATAAGGGTATTTCTATTTCAGGTGTTAAAAAGTTAAAATCAGATATTCCTGAATAATCTTCAGGGGAAATTTTTATTTTTATTATATATTCCCCTTCTGGAAGTTCAGTTGGCCATCCTTTTTCATCATAAAATCTTACATAAAAGGCACCAGTAGAGCTTAAATAAGCTGGTCCATCCCAATAAGCTTTAAAGTTTGCTGGCATCAATTCTGTGTTTTTGCCCGGACTAATATAACCTATCTCAACTTTTGAAACAGACTGAGCTTTAGGAAAAGCCTTTGAATAAGACGGTATAATTACTTCAATATTGTTTGTTTTTGATATGAATTCTGAACTGGTTTTTTTTATTTGAACTTCTTTTGAAGAGGTTATCTTTTGAAGATAGAATACTCTGTCCATTTTTTCATTTTGATTAAAGGTTTTTACTAAGGGAATATAACCAGGGGCATCTATTTTTAAGACTCTTTTGTATTCTATGGTGTCTTGCGCTTCAAAAATACCATTTTCATCTGCAGTAATATTTTTAATTTCAGAATCTTCAATAATTCCATTTTGATTTTTATCAATTGACAATCTTATAAATGCTAAAGAAATTGGAATATTTGTTTGATTATCAATAATTTGAAACTTGGAAACCCTTGTAGGTTTAGGTGAAGTTTTTTCACTTTTTTCTTTTAACATATCGCAACTAAAGAAAGGGAAAGTAAAAAACAATACGAAGATTAATCTTAGAACATGCTTAAGCATACTATCCTCCCTTATGTTTGCTTAAGTTTTATTTTTGATTTCCACCTATTTCCTAACGTTATGCGTATAATTTCTTAAATACGTTGATTAAAGTTCATTTACTCTTTAATACAGTATTGATATGGATTTAATAATGAATATAATTTGCTGCTATATTCTTGTCAAGATGGGAATTAGTTAATTTATGATTTAACTTAATTTTTAAGGATTAACATGTAATATAAATAGTTGTGTTGCATTTATACTTCCTCTTTAACAATACGCAGGAGATATTTACCGTATCCTGTTTTTCTTAAAGGATATGCAAGTTTTTCTAACTGTTCTTTATCTATATATCCCATTCTATATGCTATTTCCTCTATACATGCTATTTTCAGTCCCTGTCTTTGCTCAACAATTCTTACAAAATCAGAAGCATCGAGTAAAGAATCATGAGTTCCTGTATCAAGCCATGCAAAACCTCTACCCATCAGTTTAACTTTAAGTTTTCCTTTCTTTAGGTACTCATTATTTACATCTGTTATTTCAAGTTCTCCTCTATCTGATGGTTTTATAGATTTTGCTATTTTTGGAGCATCACTGTCATAAAAATAGAGTCCTGTTACTGCATAATTTGATTTTGGTTTTTCTGGTTTTTCTTCTATAGATATTACTTTTCCATATTTGTCAAACTCAATTACTCCATATCTCTCAGGGTCTGATACATAATATCCAAAAACAGTAGCACCATCTTTATCTTTAGATGCTTCTTGTAATAAATCTGGTAATCCATGACCAAAAAATAAGTTATCTCCTAAAATTAACCATACATTATCATTATTTATAAATTCTTCTCCTATAATTAAAGCCTCTGCTATTCCTCTTGGTTCATCTTGCTTAGCATATGAAAAGCTAAGACCTAAGTGAGAGCCATCTTTAAATAACTCTTCAAATCTTGGTAAATCTCTTGGTGTAGAAATTATTAAAAAATCTCTAACTCCTGCAAGCATTAAGGTTGCAAGAGGATAATAAATCATAGGTTTATCATAAACAGGTAATAGCTGTTTTATTGTAGGTATAGTTATTGGATAAAGTCTTGTTCCACTCCCACCAGCTAAAATTATTCCTTTCATAGT
>Ga0256841_1001108_pt1 | contig 24541 bp, 19 predicted proteins | sample 356308metaG_FD_185971 | JGI IMG/M metagenome (GOLD analysis project Ga0256841, IMG submission 185971) | Hydrothermal vent microbial communities from Mid Atlantic Ridge, Atlantic Ocean - 356-308 | ecosystem: Environmental > Aquatic > Marine > Hydrothermal vents | place: Atlantic Ocean: Mid...
TATCATCCCTATTTTAGAAAAAATCCTTGAAGCGGGTCTAAGGGTACGCTTTCATACGCCCAATGCAGTACACGTAAAAGAACTAAGTTTAGAACTCTGTGAAATCTTGAAAGCAGCAGGTTTTACGACCCTGAGACTTGGACTCGAGACGGCAAGTATTCAGAGGTCGGTGCAGAGGGATAGCAAAGTTCAACGAGGTCAATTCCCGTGGGCAATGAAGAATCTCAAGAAAGCAGGCTTCTCACCTTACCAGCTGGGAGTCTATCTTCTCTGTGGATTGCCTTACCAGGAGCCATCAGAAGTGGAATACTCCATCGATGTCGTAAGGGAGCTCGGGGGGTGGCCTTACCTCGCCGAGTATTCCCCAATACCCCACACCGAAATGTGGAAGGATGCGGTTAAAGTTTCTCCTTTTCCCCTGGAAACTGAGCCTCTCTTTCAGAACAACACTCTTTTCCCGTGCAGGAGCAAGTTGTTTCCTCTGTCAGAGTTGGAACGTCTCAAAAGGCTCGCGAGGGAAGCTAGAAAATAGGGGTTCCATATTGATAGAATCTATCGAAACGTCCAGAACTTATTACCTAGAAAGTTTGCCAAGGTAGAAAAAACTATAGCCACTACTTGGCCCAGTTCCGGTTGAACACTCATGACCGTTACAATGATCTTCAGCACAACGAGATTCACGATGAGCGCACATGCGTTTATGAGCACGAACTTAATAAATTGTATTTCTGTCCTTGTATTAAAACTCTTAAAAGTCCAGGTCTTGTTCAATAAAAAACTGTTGCACATTCCGACGCAATAGCCAACAGCACTGGCAGTCAGATAGTATACACCGAAAAGAGAATAGAGAACGTAAAACACGCAGTATTGCAAACCAGTATTTAGGAGACCGACCGCAGCAAATTTAAAAAATTGAATGCAAGTCTTCTTATTCGTCAAAGTTGAGTAGCTCACTAATAATATATAGTGGCCTGCCTTTTGTCTCCTCATACACTCGTCCCAGATATTCCCCAAGGATCCCAATGCAAATAAGCTGAACCCCACCTATGAAAAGCACTGCTACGAAGATAGACGCCCATCCAGGTATAGCCTTAGCAGGGTAAAAAAAGCGCACTATTAAACCATACATTAGAAGAACAAAACTGAGTGATGCAGCTAGAAACCCTAACGCTGACGCAACTCTGAGTGGCACCGTAGAAAAAGATAGAATACCATCAATAGCAAAGTTTAGCATCTTTGGTAAGGGGTATTTACTAACCCCAGCGTACCTCTCCTCTCTAACGTATTTTACGTTTACCTGACGGAAACCCACCCAGCTTACCATCCCCCTGAGAAACCGGCTTCTTTCTGGCATCTTTCTTAGTTCGTCAACCACTTTCCTATCCAAAAGTCGAAAATCTCCCGTGTCCAAAGGTATTTCAATCGGCGCCATTTTTTCAAGAATTCTATAGAAAAGGGAAGCAGTGACTTTTTTAAAAACGCTCTCGCCCTTTCTTTTTTCCCTGACACCGTATACTACATCATATCCTTCAGCCCATTTTTCAATCATTCTGGGTATAACTTCAGGGGGATCTTGAAGGTCAGCGTCGATTATGATGGCAACATCACCCTTCGCTCTGTCGATTCCAGCCGATATGGCAATTTGATGGCCAAAATTTCGGGAAAAACTAATCAGTTTAACCCTTCTGTCCCGCTTACAAAGTGTTCTCACCAAGTCAATGGTCTTATCGGTACTTCCGTCATTTACAATTATAATTTCAAAGGGGTATTGATGATCTTCCAAAATAGCTTTTAGCCTTTTGTACATTTCTAGAATGACAAGTTCTTCATTGAATGCGGGAACAATAATACTTACCAGAGGATTCATTTTGACTGCCCTGACATCTTTCAACTTCTTCATATGATTGGCTTCTCTCTTCTCCCACCTCAGTTAATTTTTTGGTATACAAATAATCTATTGTGCCTATAATTTCAAATCCAAAGACTAGTAGAATAGTATTGGTAGAAAATTTGTGTTAATCGTGGCTTATTCAACTTTAGGATCTTTGCTGTCTACACTGCTAAACTATGGTTAACGAAAGCAAGTCAAACACTTTTGACCGTTTTCTCTCTCGTATTGAAGGGGGAGTTTTCATATCTGTTTTTCTGTACCTTACACTCGAAAATCTTATTTCTGAATTCTGGGAATGGAATGCCTGTGATGTGCTAGTATATGCCAAACACTTTATGAACCCCCAATGGATTAGGAATGATTGGTTCCTCAATGTGCCAATTCCGTACAGGTTTCTTTTCAATATAATTGCTGGGACGATGGCGTTAAAGATGCCCTTCTGGGCTGTTGAATTAGTTGGCAGAATTCTTATAATTTCGCTTTTTGCATATGTCCTTAAGAAATACAGCGATATGTTCGACGTTTCAACGAGCTACATGGTTTGTTTTCTGGCATTGTACCTTGCTTTCCCCGACATAGTTGCCAGTGAATGGATATTTGGTGGATTTGAGACAAAACCATTCTCTTATTTTTTTGTCTTTCTTTCCTTATTTTATTTTGTTGAAAGGAGATACAAGCATGGGTGGTTATCCCTAGGAGCAGCAGTCTCTTTCCATGTGCTTGTCGGAATCTATGCCACATTCTGCTTGCTTCTCACGCTGTTCGTAAACCTAAGCTATTTCGGTAGAGATAGAAAGAAAATAATAAAATCATTTCCTTTCTATATCATAACCTCCAGCATTGGAATATATACTATATGTTGGACAATCCTTGCTAACCAAAATATCAACACACATCTTGCCGGCAAACTCTATGTTACTTTGAGAGTTCCACACCATACACTTCCTTCGTTTTGGATCAAGTACCATGGTGGGTATTGGTGGATACTTGAACTCTTCCTTCTTATCACCTTTCTGGTTTTGGTTTTTAGAAAAAGCAAATCGCATTTATACAGGATATTTTCCAGCTTCGCTTTGTGTAGTAGCATTCTGTTTGGCATCGGCTTGTTACTCTTCCTTCAGAAAAAAATCGCCCTTCTCAGATACTACTGGTTTCGATTCCCCGATGTGGTACTCCCCTTTTTTAGTTTTTTTCTTTTCTTCTCTCTATTAAGCGACATTTCTAGCCGGAAACTTACAAACAGCGGTTTTCTTCAGTTCAGATACGTTAAAAGGTTTATCGGATGCATGGTGCTAACAGCTAGCCTCAGCCTTTTTGTGGTAGGATCGATAGACTTCATAAAGTCCTTTTTCATACTGAAGCAAAATGAAACATATTTCCACTATGCGGGGAAAGATTGCGAACTTACAGACATGATGCTATGGATACGGCAACACACACCGCAAGACGCACGATTTCTAATCAGCCCGTATATTGAGCAGTTTTACATGGTAGCCCAGAGACCAATATTCGTTTCATTTAAACACGTTCCATCTTCAGAGAAAGACATAATGGAATGGTATAAGAGGCTTCTCTTATGCAATAACAACAAAAAAATTGAAGGGAAGGGTTTCGAAAGGCAAAATGAAAAGGAATTTTACGGGATGAGGGAAAAAGATATCAAGTCGATCGCCAGATTATACCGACTCGATTACTATTTGGGAATAGAAAGAAAAAACTTGACATTTCCCAGAATTTACAAAAATAGATCTTATACTTTGTACAAAATCGCCGACCTTGATTCAGCATCTATTCGCTGATCCTTCATACCTTCTGATGTACTTTTAATTTGAACTCTTCGGAAAATCCTTGGTGTTTCATAAGAACCCCTTTCTTCCGTTTATCTCACTTTAATGCACTGTCTCATTATCGGGATCCGCCATACTGCTACACCAAAACATTCCTCTTCACATTTCCAGAGAAATAGCATAGCATAGGCGCGTCTAGTTATTTCCCAGGGAACACCTAAGTGTTGAACTTGACACAAAAGATGGAAGAGTTAGTGATTCCCAAGGGAAAGCTAAGATGTATTTATCGAGATGTAGATGCCCATATGGTGAGTAGACGAATAAGTTTAAAGGCACCTGCACAGCTCTTGCGGAGTGGAAAGCAATCTTAGCATTTACAAGGATCAACTGGATAGCTGGCTGCAGGCCTTATGAGACTGGTGTGGTGAGGGCTACAGATGGAAAAGGGAACATTTCAAAAAATAGAGAAATCTAAAGATCGAATGTACGGACCGTGGAAACTTCTTCTATGTGGATACAGTGCTGATGAGCAGCAACTTTTCCTGAGCTTTTTGGAAAAAATTGGGCTCGGCGATTTGCCGGTAGTTTTCGTTTGCGATGATCAAAAGAACATTTCGCTTAAACAAGTGCTAAACGAGCCTCACGGGAGCGGACTCGGTAAAGATTCTAACCTGCAAAGAGCCGGAATACTTTCCGGTTTTACCCAGGAAGATGTTCACCTGCTTCTTTCGGAGTACAGGAAAGCAGGCTTCCCAAAACAATTGTGGGCGACGGTTACTCCGATTTCCATACGCTGGGAAATGGGGTTTCTTCTTGTTGAATTGGTGAAGGAAGCAAAAGCCATGGGCAGAAAGAGGACCAGGTAGAAACTATTTTAGTCTTCAGAAGACCAAAAACTCCCTAAAAAATGGAAGCGCTAAAAAAATTAACCTATCATTAGATGATGAATACGAAAAGGTTTAACTTTAGTCTCGCGGATCGCCTTATCGTTTTTGCATGTTTAATTGGGCTTCTGGCAGCATCCTTTGCGGTTGTTCCTTATCTAAACAATCCGTATCGTTTTGAAGACGACGCAAGACAGCACATATTCTGGACGTATAAGTATCGGGATAAAGAGCTTTTCCAGAATGATTTTTTGGCAAGTTTCATGTCATCTCCCCAATTTGCGCCCTTCGGTTACAAAACATTGTATTGGTTAGCTGCCCAATTCATTGACCCTCTTCTTTTCAGTAAGATTTTTTCTTTCCTACTCTTTCCGTTTTTCTCTATTGGAATTTTCTTGCTGGGAAAGGAAATCCGAGACGAATACGTAGGCATTCTCATGGCTTTTTTGGGTTTGATTTACTATGAACCTGTCTTAGCTGGTTCCTTTCAAAGAAGCTTCTCTCCGATCTTATTGGTATTCTTCCTCTATTCCGTACTCAGAAAAAAGCCTTGGGAAGTGGGTATAGTTCTCTTTTTAACGACGCTGTTTTATCCTCCGATTTTTCTCAATTGTATTTTGCTCCTACCTTTGCTTTGGCGAGAGAAAAAATCGTTTTCAATGAATCTATTCAGAAAGTCTTTTGTCCCTCTTGCAATTTTGCTGTTTTGTGCTGGGGCTGTTTTGTGCGCTGCATATTTTCTTACAACGACCAGCCATTGTTATGGACCTTTGGTAAAATATGAAGACGCAATTCGAATGCCGGAGTTATGGGAACACGGTAGAAGACCGTTTTTCAATAAAAATCCATGGATTTATTACGTTGGAGGATTACAATGTACCACCAGAAGCGGTATAGGAATATTATCACAGCCATCCCTTCCAGCTCTTTTGATCCTAGTATGTTTCATAGCAGTTTGGAAAACGGGTAAGATAGAGATAGAAAAAACAGCTATATGGCTCATTTTTTCCTCTTTGTTACTGTTTGTTATAGCGCACTGTTTCTTGTTTGAATTGTATCTCCCCGTTAAGTACACCAGTAAAACACTTCCTCTTGCCTTTATAGTAATAATTGCAACAAATATCAGAAGAATTTATAAAGTGGTTCAAAAAAGCAGCATTCATGTACTTTTTTTTCAAACGTTTTTGAAATATTCTTCTGTATTACTCCTGATTACCACAGTAATTCCGATTGTTCTCGCATTCACCTCAAGGTCATACGAACCACGAAAAAAATTATTCGATTTTGTCTCAGGCCTTCCAAAAAACTCCCTTATTTTGTGCCACCCAGATCTTGCTGACGACATTCCCCTGATATGTAAGAGACGTGTTCTAATGTGTAGTGAGCTTTTGCTACCTTATTTTGTTGGGTTTTATAAAGAGGCCAGGAAAAGAACTTATGATATTTTCAGTGTAATTTACGCCCACAACCAGCAACAAATTAACAAGATAGTTAAGAAGTACAATATTACTCATATTATTATTCGCAAGCGTGACTACGATCCCCATCTTCTGAGACAACCTTTTGTGTATTACGTCCCCTTCAATCATCAGATTAAGAACATCGTTTCACAAAACTCCGATTCTGGCTTCTTTCTCCTAAATAATGGCAAGCTAAAACCTATTTTCAAATGGGGTGGTTTCGTGATTTATGAACTCAGTAAATGATGGGGAAGAAAATATTGAGATTATTATTTACATTCAGTCAGGGTTCTACTAGTAATAAGGACTGAGTATAGTAGTTGGCTTCGATGAGTTGTTCTAGCGTCAAGAATTTGCTCAGAAAATGGCACATTATGCCGAGAATTTAGATGGTTATGAAAGATGCCTTCGACAGTAAAATCTACTGTAAGATCCGTTTTATGCATTTAATTTCTTAAATGGAATATATATTGTCATTATCGGGAAATTTTCATATATATACTGGAGTAGGCCGAAAACTTGTGAATTCTTTTGCAATAGGTTACCAATGAAACTCTTTATCCAAATACCTTGTTACAACGAGGAAAAAACGTTACCGTTAACTATCCGAGACTTACCAAAAAAGATAGATGGTATCGATGAAATAGAAATACTGGTGATAAACGATGGGAGTACGGACAGAACCGAAGAGGTTGCCCGTAGCCTGGGAATAAGACACATAGTTTCTTTTACATCCAACCGGGGACTTGCTCGGGCATTTGTGGCCGGCATAGATGAATGCTTAAGGCTGGGAGCAGATATTATAGTAAATACCGACGCCGACCACCAGTATTGCGGGGATGATATAGAAAAATTAATTAGCCCAATTCTTCGAAATGAAGCAGACATTGTTATTGGAGACCGTCAAGTTGAAAGGATCAATCACTTCTCTTTTATTAAAAAACAACTACAGAAGTTCGGAAGCTGGGTGATCAGAAAAATTTCACACACACCTGTCACGGATGTAACTAGCGGATTCCGCGCATTTTCCAGGGAAGCAGCATTGCAACTAAACGTATTTTCCAGCTTCACGTACACTCTTGAAACCATTATACAGGCGGGAAATAAGAACTTAACAATTAAATCGGTAAAAATAAGAACAAACCCAAAAACAAGGGAGAGCAGGCTTTTTAAATCCATACCTTCTTATCTGAAGAACTCAATCATAACAATCATCCGCGTTGCTACAATATATCGGCCGTTCAGAGTATTTACAATTTTAGGCAGCCTCGTGTTTTCAACAGGATTCATCCTTGGACTTCGTTACGTAATTAATATTTTCATTTTGAACCAAACAGGCAGAACATACGTACAATCAGTTATACTGTCCGGTGTACTTTTACTCATGGGCATCATGATAATACTGATTGGTTTCCTGGCGGACTTAATATCGGTTAACAGAAGCCTGAGTGAAGACATTTTGCAGAGAATAAAAAAGCTCGAATATGAGCACATTGCAGAAAAACAGTCAACAACAGACATCTCTGAAAAGGCAGAGGTCAGAGATATAAGAACTTACAAGCGGGATATAGAAAAGAAGATAAGTACCGGATAATTTTTTCAGCGAACTTTCTCCCGGCCCGGCGTAGAAACTGTAGACGAGCGTGAACGAAATTGGAAATAACCCTGTTTGTAGCAGTGACATTTATTTTTCAGAAGGCCTACGGTATATACCTCATATTTTAACCCTGGCAGATCAATCTCCCTTATCCCCCACCTTTGGGTGCTTTGACAAGAATTACTGGCATTATAAAACAGCCGATTTTCCAAGCGGCATGTACCAAGAAAACGTTTTGCCTCTTGCACTTGTTTACAGTAAAAAATTTCCCGGTAATATCTATTACTCAAATCCGGCAATAAGAGACCTTGTCGTAGCCGGCATGTATTTTGCCCTCCGAAGTGCCCACAGGGATGGCTCCTGTGATGATTATTACCCTAATGAGAGGGCGCTTGGAGCCACTGTTTTTTCACTTCTAGCCATGACAGAGGCTTACAGTCTGCTCGGATTAAGAGATATACAACTAGAATCTTTCTTCAGAAAAAGAGCCGACTGGCTAATGTATCACCAGGAAACCGGAAAGCTTAGCAACCATCAGGCACTCGTTGTTCTGGCCCTTTACAACGTTTTTACTATCACGGGAGAAAAAAGGTATATAAAAGGTGTCCGGGAACGAATCGATATCCTTCGCAAGTGGCAACATCCAGAAGGTTGGTTCCAGGAATACGAAGGGGCGGACCCGGGATATCAAACCGTAACCATTGATGCCCTGGCTCGCTACTGGCAAAAATCCGGAGATCCGAGTGTTCTGCCTCTCCTTGAAAAAGCCCTTGGGTTCAGCGTTTACTTTTTGCATCCGGATTATAGCTACGGTGGCGAGTACGGTAGCAGAAATACTTACATTGCATATCCTGCCGGGATGGAGATTCTGTCGGAAAAATACGGAAAAGCTGCCTACCTTGCAATGGGATTTCAAAAAGCTATAGCCAAAGGGACCCGCCTTTACCTGGATGACGACAGAATGGTGGGGCACCTGGCTTGCAATTACCTGCTTGCATACAGATATTTCCGGAAGGAAAAGAGAAAACCATACGCGCATCCCAGCGAATTCACAAAATATTTTTCAGGTTGTAACCTATTGATAAAGAAGAAAGGGCCTTTTTACTGTGTAATATCCCTTAACAAAGGCGGAACTCATAAAATTTTCAAAGGGCAGGCTCTCGTATCGAGTTCTACCGGCCTTGCAATTGAGCTTTCCAATGGCATTATTGGTGTGACAGGCCACGTATCTGAAAATAGGGTCAAAGTCGAAAATAATCTAGTACATGTAGAAGGGCGTTTTGCCTCATACAGGAAGGAATATGTTACCCCACAGAAGCTCATAATTTTTAGAATTCTTACTCTGATACTCGGCAAAACTTTCCGTGGCAGTCAAGCCATTCGCAGTTTGCTCCAGAGACGGTTGATTACGCATAAGAAATTTCTCCCCGTGGGTTTTTCCAGGGAAATTTTGCTCCGTAGAAAAGACATAACAATCGTAGATAGGATATGGAAAGAAGACAGGCTAAAGATAAAAAGGCTGATGGAGACTACGAACCTAACATCTATTTACGTTGCCCAGAGTAACGCCTTCCAGTTGGGGAGGTTGGGATCCTGGGAGGAATTCAAAAAGGAAAAAGAAGTACTCAATAAAACCAACCAAGTGCTTTTGAGAAGAAAGATAGAATGAACGATTAGAGAGAATGTAAAAAAGAGATGAAAAAGTTCATTGCAAGTGTACTTACATTGCTGATATTTGTATTCATATATTCACGAGTCAACTGGAACTCCTTTTTAGAAATCTGTGTCCATGCGAACTTGTTGTACTTGGCAATCGCCGCAAGCTTTTTCATTATCACCACATTTGTGAGCATCCTGCGTTGGAAGCTGCTGCTAAAAGAAGAAGTAGACTTGCCTCTTATAACCGCAACCAAAATTTTTCTTGCTGCAATGTCTTTAAATTCCGTTATGCCTTCCAAGCTGGGAGATCTTACTAAGGCGTATTTCTTACGGCAAGAAAGTATTGTTGGGTACAAGAGAGGTTTCGACACTGTGTTTCTTGAGAAACTCCTCGATTTATCTTCCCTATGTTTACTTTTTCTTTTGGGAGCAACTGGACTACGAGGATTTGACAAAAAAATCGTCCTGGTTCTTATGCTTCTAAGCACATGTGTGGTTGTGTTTACCGTTCTTTTTATCACTCTTGAAAAAAAATCTAATCCCTTGAGATATTTACTCGGGAAAATTCTAAAACCGTTCCCTAGATTGGACATGCTTGTTAAAGACACCGAAGCTTATCTCGGGAGACTAAAAAACAACCCCCGACGTCTAATTTTCATTATCGTCATTTCTGTCGCCCTTTGGGCCTTCCACCTGGTCCAGATATACTTTTTCTTTCTCACCCTCGGAACCGACGTAAAATTGATCGACGTATTCGGTCTTGTTCCTGCAGCTATACTTATAGGGTTGCTGCCACTGACCATCGGCGGGATGGGAACAAGGGACGCAGCATTGATTTACCTTTTTTCTGACAAGTTCGGCTACGAAACCATGGCGGCTGTGGGAATATTGGTGTCTACCCGGTATTGGGTCCCTAGCCTTGTTGGTTTACCGTTTTTGAGAAGTTACACGGCAAAAGCAGGAAGAGCGCCGGGAACCGCCGCCAACCAACCGGTTAAATGAGTGTGTTACACTGAAGTGTTTTTTAATGAGGATACTTCCTCTCTGCCTCTCCATATTTCCCTGACGCTATAGGTTTTCTTTCCGGTGCCTTCAAAGTAGATCCGGGAAAGAACTTCACCAAGCAAGCCCAGAGAAATAAAACTGAAACTTAAAACGATAAGCAAAACCATCAGAAGTGCCAGCGGACCATGTTCTACCATTATGGGCTTGCCGAAACAGAACTTATCCACTAACATGTAAATACCCATTGTCAGGCCGGAAACTAGGCATACCAATCCTAGCCCTCCGAAGAACTGTAACGGGCGCGTGAGGTATTTGAGAAAAAACTTGATGGAAATAAAATCGAACAAAACGGGAAAAATTCTCCCAAGTCCGTACTTGCTCTTTCCGTAGGGTCTTTCCAAGTTTTTAATCGGAATCTCTGTTATCCGTGCCCCGATGGAACTTGCTAGCGCCGGAATGAAGCGGTGATGGTCACCGTAGAGACGGATCTGCTTTATGATATCTCTCCTGTACGCCTTATACGTGGCTCCAAAATCGTGGATCTTTACACCACTTAGAAACATCATAATCTTATTGGCAACCAGGGAGGGGAGTTTACGTAACCAGAAATTTTCGACCCTGTTTTTACGCCAACCTGAAACGATGTCATATCCTTCTTCAAGTTTCTCCAGAAACCTGGGAATTTCCATCGGGTCATATTGAAGATCGGAATCCATCGCAATAATGACTTCTCCCCTTGCGTAATCGAATCCGGCTGCAAGGGCAGCAGTTTGTCCGAAGTTTCTTCTAAAAGTGATAAGGGTTATCGTAGGATCTTTTTCTGCAAATTTTCTGATCGCTTCTCCGCTCCCGTCAGTACTGCCATCATCAACGAAAATTATCTCATAGGAAAGATCAAGGTCCTTTACCGCCGACTTTAACCTCTTATAAAGATGAGGAATTACTTCTATTTCATTATATACGGGAAGGACAATTGAGAGGTCAGGATTCTTATTTTCAGATCGTGTAGTCAGTTTTACTCCTCCTTCAAATTAAGACCTATCACCTTTACTCAAGAACGTGATTGTAGTTTACCAGTTGAATAGAGTTCTCAGCACAAAAGTTAACCACTTCCGGGTCGGTAAGTATTTTTACTTCCCTCTCTCTTGATGAAAGAAGACGCGTAAATTCACGGCTCAATCCCTCGCGATACCCAGGATGAACCATCACCTCTGTAACACCATCCGGAAGAGTTTTCAAGGTCTCCAAGAACCTCTTCTTCGACCACCAGCCGGTGTTGATAATTCCCCTGAAGTGATCCGGTGATTTAACTTTTGCTCTTTTCAGAACCCTTCTCGTGAGTATTCCGAAAACATATAGGACAAACAATGGGATGCGGGTCCTCAAGTTCAAAGCTCCTTTTGCCCAGAAAGGTTCACAGGGGAATCTTACCGCACGAATGCCATACTCTTTTGCAACAATACATACCAGCCGCGCCACGGGAGGCCAGAGATGTATGTGCTTGTGCGTATCGAGGTGCGTTATATCAATTTTCCTTTTGAGTGCCCATTCTACCTGACACCTGAAAAAGTCCAGCAGATGTTTCCGAAATTGATCCTTCATGGTGGACAGTAACCATATGAGATAAACTCGGTTATGCTCGACACTCGAAGCAATAAAAGGAACATGCGCATCTTTATACAAGCTGGCTGGTGTCAAACCAAGGTTCAGGTGAAGCCCCACGCTTAACGAGGAGTCCCTCGCAAGTCTAACGGCTTCTTCGGATGCAGGCAAACCTGCAAGGAGTGTAGCGCTGGTTAGTATACCTTTTTTATAGCAATCGAGAACGCCTTTGTTAACCCCTTTTGTGAGGCCAAAATCGTCACCATTTACAATTAGGAAGCGTGAAGCTGGGACCATTCGACGATCTCTACCGGGTTTCATTTGATTGTTGAGGGACAGCATTCAGAAACTGCATCCTGTATAACCTGGAATACTCGCCTCCCCTTCCCAGAAGCTCTTCATGGCTCCCGGTTTCCACGATTTTACCATCTGAAATTACGAATATTTTGCTTGCATTAATTACCGTGGAAAGGCGATGAGCTATGATAATCGTCGTGCGACCTTTCATAAGGTTGAAAAGCGATTTTTGTACTTCCTTCTCTGATTCGTTATCCAGGGACGAGGTGGCTTCGTCCAGTATGAGAATTGGAGCGTCCTTCAAGAAGGCTCTTGCTATGCAGATTCTTTGCTTTTGTCCCCCGGAAAGCGAAACTCCCCTATCCCCGACTACCGTATCAAAGCCTTGCGGCAATGCAACAATAAAATCGTAAGCGTAAGCAGCTTTAGCGGCCTGGATAATTTCCTTGTCACTTTTATTAAAATTTCCGTACGCAATGTTATTCCATATCGTATCATTAAAAAGAAAAGGTTCCTGGTTCACAATGGCAATTCTGGACCGTAAGGAATTTATACTGAATTTTCTTATGTCAATCCCATCAATCAGAATCTCCCCTTTTTGAAGGTCGTAAAAGCGGGGGATAAGGCTTGCCAGGGTAGTTTTTCCTCCTCCACTCACCCCTACCACAGCCACCACTTCCCCGGCTGCAATGGAAATGTTTATGTCTCTCAAAACGGTCCCTTCCCCGTAGCTAAAGGATACGTTCCTGAATTCAATGCTCTTTTTCAGTTCTTTTAGCTCCATACCTCCCGGAGAATCAACTATTTCGGGTTGGGTGTCCAGGATTTCGTAGATTCTCTTTGCTGCCGCCAATCCATTTTGAATCAAGTTGTTGACCTTGCTTAGCCTTTTCATGGGCTTGTAGAGCATAAAAAGAGCGGCAAGAAACGAAAAAAACGTTCCTGGAGTTGACTGTCCACGAATAACTTGGAATCCCCCATAGCCAATAATGGTGGCAATGCCGAGCGCCCCGAGCAACTCCATCAACGGCGATGAAATACCCTGAAGCACTGATGTACGCATGTTGTACTTAAATATTTTTTCATTTTCCCTGTCGAACCTATAAAGCTCGTAAGCTTCCCCGTTAAATGCCTTGACTACCCTGATCCCACGTAGTAACTCCTGTACTATGCTCGAAATATCTCCCATGGCTTCCTGACATCTCTTACTGTATCGCCTCATTTTTTTACCTAGAGCATCAATCAAAAAATAGGCCCCGGGTAGCACCAAGACGGCCACGGATGCAAGCTTCCAGTCTTGGTAAAACACGACAAAAACGAGCCCCACCATGGTGAATGAGTCTTTGAGAAAGCTGGTAATCGCCGCAGAGACTGCACCTTCCAAGAGATTGACATCATTGGTTATTCGGCTCATCAAAACACCACTAGAACTTCTTTCAAGGAAAGAAAGCGAAAGATCCTGAATATGATCATATAGCCGTTCTCTTAGATCACTTATGATTCTTAGCCCCACATACCTCATTTGATATCGTTGGCCCCAATCGCAAATACTTCTCACAAAGAATACGCCAAGTACCAAAATAGGCAAGATTCTCAGCATTACCTCGTTTTTTTCGACGAATATTCCATCCATAACAGGTTTTACGAGATAAGCTGTAAGTCCCGACAAGCTTCCCACTATGGCCATGAGTGCTATGGCAATAGCGACACGCAACCAGTAGGGCCTTACTAAATTTAAAATTCGTTTAAACAACTCCATGTTATCCGTGATTTTTGAGAAACGGTGGAAAGATTGAGCCTTTTATTATTTCTCTGTGTTATCCAGTCTTATCGCTTCATCTATAAGCATAATAGGAATATCATCCTTAATCTCGTATAATAGCCGGCAACTGTCACAAATCAGACCAGTACCATCTTCATTCAGCCTGACTTCTCCTTTGCATTTCGGACAAGCCAAGATCTCCAATAATTCTTGTCTAATTCCCATAATTTCCCTCCAAAAACCTTACATTTGAAATCGTAAAATATGACTAACCAGCGTGGCAGGACCACGTTGCGCCTGCCGCACAAAGGGATGAAAGTCTTTACAAAAACCTAGCTGAAGCTGAAGATAAAATATAAATAGGTCGCCTCCTAGATTGTTTGTCAAACAAAAAGCCAAAGTAGAGTCATTGCGAGCGCTGCGAAGCAGTCTCCGATACTTTGATATTCCAACGAGATTGCGTCGTATGCTTTCGACAGCAGTCCATGCAATGACAGGAAGTTACAAATATTTTTTTAGAAACCGATCCGCTAGTTAACACCTAATAGTTCTTTCACTTCAAAGGTTGCCCTCTCAACCGTTATCGTTTTCAAACACTCAGTTCCTTTATCACATTCCTTTTTAAAACATGGGGCGCATTTTACGCCGGATGTCAAGACCACGTGGTTCTTGCCATATGGGCCCGTACGTGCAGGATCTGTGGGACCGAAAAAAGCAAGAATCCGTTTCCCCATTGCTGCCGCAAGATGCATGGGACCGGTGTCATTCGTTACAACGATTTCTGCCCCTTGTAAAACACTAGGGAGTTCCTCAAGTGAAATCCTTCCGGTCAAATCCAGCACTCCCTTTCCTACTCTCTCAGCGATAAATTCTCCCAGCCCCCTTTCTTCCCTACTGCCAACAACCACAACTTTCTTTTTCAGTTTTTCTACCACATACTTAGCCACCGAAGCATAATTCTCTATCGGCCACCTTTTAGACCGCCACCTACCACCAGGGCAAATAATAACCCTTCCCTCTTTCCCTAAATTAATACCCCTAATCTCCTTAATTTTGAACCGGGCAACAAGGTCTTTTTCGCTTACCTTAATACCTAGGCAAGCTGCCAACCCGAGATTCCTCTCCAAGGCATGTTTTCGCCTGTCCACATTTACATAAAAATTGTAAAAGAACTTATTTGGCTCTCTTTTCCATGAAAACCCAAATTTCCTGCGTGCTCCAGAAAGATAACCGAAAAGTGCACTCCTGAACAGACCCTGGAAATCCAGCACCCAGTCGAAGGAACCTTTCCTCAAGTTTCTGATAGTTTCAAGCTGGCTCTTGACGTAATTTACTGGAGACGCAGTAATTCCATGACGGAAAAAAGGTATCGTTTCGTCTACGTCATCGAGCAGATCGACAAGACCCAGGTATTCTCTCAAGACAAACCAGGAAATACGGCTACGAGGAAACTGTCTCTTTATTGCTTGGACAACAGGAACTGTATGCACAATGTCGCCCAGAGAGCTGGGCTTCATGATAAGTATCCTATCGCCGTCTTTGATTGTGCCTTCATTTATTTGTCTGTATTTCATCAATATACTTACCAACTATGTCCTAACGCAATAATGCTTAAATCCACCGATACGAGATTCAAAATTATAAGACAAATTCCAGGCGAATTATCCTTTCTCGGGCATACCGGTCAAAACAAAGCTTAGTACTCGAATCAAGCCTATTAGATTGGGATGCCAGATGAAAACCTTCCCTTCACTTGATAAGGTACCTGCGTTACCTTAACTTCTTTTTCGTTGCGAAAAGAGCAGTTTGGAGTTTCCTTTCTTGATTTAAAGATTCACAAAAGCCATGGAATCTCTCCATGGAATAATTCCATGGATACAATCCTACATTTTTCCCCATGTTCAATTCTTTGGTGACTCTATAATTCTAACATACCTATTATTGTTAATATTATTGTAATACAATGTACTGTTATTCTTGGCGCATTTTTTGCCTCAGCATCTTAGCATTTCCGGACCTACCGGTTTAAGTAGCTCTGGAACTTGAAACCGGGGCACATAGATTAAAACTTTTTTACCAATTCAACAATAAAACTTTTTCCAAAGGAGGGGAAAAATGAAGGAAGCCCTTAAAGTACTGGCGATTTTCATCATGATTTTGGGATTTTTTGCAACTGGAGTAATTGCAAAAAAGGGAAACCCGAGAAAAGGTAAATATCTTTTTCGAACCAAGTGCAGGGTTTGCCATAAACCTGGAGTAACAGGGAAAGATGCTGGTAAGGTGCTTGAACCTTTGAGTAAAACCCAGTCGCAGTGGAAACGTTTCTTTGAAAAAAACAAGCACAAGAAACGTCCGGATATCTGGGAAAAGTTCAAGCCTGAAGAACTAAACGACATTTACACCTATTTGTATGAACACGCTTACGACTCACCACAACCGGCAAAGTGTCACTGATCAAAACCTAAGCTCATGGGCAATTCTAAGCCATGGACTCATTGATGGGAGGGGAAAATGACTAGGAGGTGCCTTTTACTGGTTTCAATACTTGTCATAGCGTTTTTTTTGGTGACGGTGTCCGCTCCTCGATGCATCGCCGCCAAGGCCACGGATCTGGAAGCGCTCCAGAAAAAAATTGACGCGATGGCGAAGGAATTACAGGAGTTAAAAAAGCAACTTGCTGAACAAAAAGAACAAATGGCCAAGCAGCAGGAACAGGCCAAGGAAGCTCAAGAAGAAAGGGATGAACTCAGCGAACGTGTCGATAAAACGGAGATGCATGTTTTTACCGACAAGGTATCACTGGGTCTAAATATTAGGGCCCGGGGTGACAGCATTCACTACGATAACCTTCAGATTGCCCCCAGCAGCTTTATGAAAGGGTTTTTTACGCCCACGGCCAGCGGAGGATTCAACGGCGCTACCCTAGCGCAGATACAGCAAGGGATCAATCAAATGAAAACCATGGGTATGGTTCCCGATCCCGATAGCTACGACTATAACAATGACATCATTTATACCACTCGAGTACGAATGCGGCTGAGGGCCAAGTATGGTAACCACCTTAGTGCCGACGGACGTCTTGCAATGTACAAAGTTTGGGGCGATAGCACAGGAGTCAGGTGGTACAACGGAAATATAAACAGCGTAGTAATGGATGGCAATACCGCAAATATTCCAAGTGACGATACTTTAAGAGTAGAAAGGGCATACTTCACTTACCGCGATAACGCTCATCCCGTCAAGTGGTACGTTTCCCTGGGTAGAAGGCCAGCCACTGAGGGTCCCCCTTTACAATACAGGAATAACACCCTCGAAGGTGGCTCTCCTTTAGCTCACATCATTAACTGGCAATTTGACGGGGGCACCTTATTTTTCGGTCTTGAAGATGTACTTGGATGGCCCGGACCGTATGTGAAACTCTGCTACGGTATAGGGTATGAAGGTGGATGGGGCAATGCCGCAACACTGCAGCATAACGGTGATGTAGACGATGTTCATATGCTGGGAACCATCATTAGTCTGTATAACGATGATGTAACAAGTGTCAGCCTTAATTACGCCCATGCCTTCGACGTCACTGATGGATTTACTGGTCTCACGGTAATGCCTTTTTCCGTTAGTAAAAATACCAGCGGTCAGTACTATTTTACCCCTAACTCGGGAGGGTTTGTATCAAGGGTTGGTGCTACGAATAACATAGGCGATGCAGATCTTTTGACCGTACTAGTGCAGAGCCAGTTTCACGGCATTGACTGGTTCGTATCAGGTGCATACAGCCACACCGATCCGGACGATGTCTCGAAGGATCTCTTTTTTGGAAACATCATGGGGTTAGGACTCCTCAGTTCTAACGGAGACCTGGAGAGCCACGACGGGTATTCCATCTACGCGGGTTTCAGGATTCCCATTGACAAGATTCATGGGAAGCTAGGTTTTGAATACAACTATGGGTCCAAGTACTGGTTCAATTTCACCGGAGCAGAAGATTCTCTTGTTGGAAGCAAACTGGCGGCTCGCGGACACGTATTTGAACCTTATTATATTCAAGAAATCCTGGGAAGGCATTTTTATCTTATCGCCGGAGCCCAGTTCTACGATTACGAGTATACCAACAGCGGAAATCCACTCGGAAAACCCGTTGATATTGACGACGCAACAGCCCTGGATGCGTTAACGCCTCTGGTTGACGATGTTCAGGTCTACTACTTAAGTGCTACGGTGGAATTCTAAGCCAAAAAAGGGGAGCAAGTCTCCCCTTTTTACTTTGTGACCATAAAAATAGTCCAGGTAGCAATATATAATCAGACGAAAATGCAAAATCCAGGAGACAAGGGAATGGGTGTTATAAACAAAAGGCCACTTAGCAGAAGAACATTCCTTAAGCTTGGTAGTGCTACAACAATTTCGGCAGCCATTGGCTCTCAAACGAAAATCTTGCGGGCTTTGGAAATTGATAAGTCCGCCAAGAAGAAAAGTCACTCTTCCAATGAAACCTCCCACTTTTCCTTTTGCGGCATGTGTGTAAATACCTGTGCATTGATCGCAAGGGTTAGGGATGGGGTAGCATACAAGCTTGATCCCAATCCCAATTTTAAGAAGTCGAGAGGCATGCTCTGTGCCCGCGGAAATGCCGGGCTGATGGCATGTTATAATCCAGATCGTTTAAAAACCCCTCTTCTTCGCCAAGGTGAAAGAGGAGAAGGAAAGTGGAAAAGAATCTCCTGGGATGAAGCACTCGATCTTCTTGCCAACAAGCTTACGGAAATTTCAAAAAAATATACCCGGTGCGGTGTTCTCTTCTCCCATGGAGAAGACACCCAAATGGGATTTGTTGACAGGTTTGCAGAAGTTTTTGGTTCATATAATATCGCTAGCCATGAGTCTCAATGTTTTAACACCACGGTACGTGCATATGTCGACACTTTCGGTGAATACCCGTTCGCGGACATTTTGAATACAAAATACATAATCATGGCAGGTGCCAACAGGGCGGAAGCGTTTTTTACTCCTGATACAATAGACCTGGTAACGGCCGTTAAAAATGGAGCGAAATTGGTTGTTCTAGACCCGAGGTTTACCAAGACCGCTGCAATTGCTCACGAATGGTATCCTATCAAACCCGGCACGGATATGGCTTTTACGCTTGCGCTCATCCACGTGATTATTAAGGAAAACTTGTACGACAAAGATTTTATTCGTAATCGTACCTACGGGTTTGAGAAATTGGCGGAACATGTACAACAATACACGCCTCAATGGGCAGAGGGACAGTGTGAAATTCCTGCAAAATCCATCGAAAAGATTGCAAAGGAAATGGCCAAAGCGGCCCCCAAGGCCATTTTCTATCCAGGCAGAAGGAACTCCTTCTACGAAGACTCAACCCAGATTGCTCGAGCCGGAGCAATATTAAACGGAATCCTTGGTAACTGGGATACCGAGGGAGGACTTCTCGGAAAACCTCATATTCGCCTGCCCCAGCCTGACTACACCGCACCTTTCTACGATGATAACCCTGAAGATAGAGCTGACGCGGAGTCTGTCCCCATGATGTTTGAAGAAACCGGCTCATTCAGCAAGATGCGCGAGGCCATAATTGCAGAGAAACCATATCCGATAAAAGGTTGGTTCAATTATCATCTAAACCCGATGATGAGCATTCCCGACCAGAGCAAAACCCTGGAGATGATAGATCATCTTGAATTTATATGTACGGTTGACATTATTATGAGTGACACGGCATGGATGTCTGACCTCGTACTGCCTGCGCAGGCGCACCTTGAGAGAAAGGACCCGGTCATCATAGAACCGGGTGCATCTGCATGTGGCTGCTTGGTTTATCATGACCCTGTCATAAAGCCACTCTTTGAAGCCAAATCAATTTTCTGGATTCTAAAGGAACTGTCAAAAAGACTTAAGCTTGAGGAATACTTCAATTTTGATATCGATGAGTTCAGAAAGGTACAGCTTAAGCATTTTCCTGAAGCAGATAAGGCTATTCGCGAAAAAGGGGTATATGACCCTGGGTTACCGGTTTATGGCATTTACCAAGGGAAGCGTCTGAAAACGAGTACTGGGAAAATAGAGCTTTATTCGCCACGTTACGAAGAAGCGGGGGCCGACCCACTACCTGTCTACAGGCCACCACAGGATGTGCCTCCCGGGAAATTCCGGCTCGTAGTGGGACGTACAGCAATTTACACTCACAACACTACCCAGAACAATCCGTGGCTCCATGAGCTTACTCCAACAAATACCCTTTGGATTCATCCTGACCCTGCATCCAAGCTGGGCATAAAAACAGGAGACCTGGTGGAGGTAGAAAGTCCCGTAGGAAAAGAAAAAATTCTTGCAGAGGTAACAGAAGGGATCAGGCCGGATACCACTTTCATGCTTTCTGGGTTCGGGTCCATGTCTAAATCAATGAGGCTCGTATACAACAATGGAGCCTGCATCACGAGATTGCTAGAGGACAAGATAGATAAACTCACCGGCACCGTTGCCATGCACGAGACATTTGTAACTATCAGAAAGGTAAGGAGTTGAAGATGGGAACCAAATACGGAATGGTTCTGGACACTTCCAAGTGCATAGATTGCAGGGCATGCATGGTGGCATGCAGGGCAGCTAACGCTGTACCCTTGGGACACACGAGAAACTGGGTCAAAAATACAGGGCTTATTGGGGCTTTTCCCAACTTGCGAATTTCCTTCCAACCCGGTGGTTGCATGCACTGCGATATACCGTCGTGTGTTGCTGCGTGCCCCACAGGAGCAACCTACAAGAATACTGACGGGAGAGTGGTAATTGACCCAGAAAGGTGCATAGGATGCGGTAACTGCATTCCTGCATGCCCATATGGGGCAAGGTATTTCCACCCGGAAAAGAAGATTGTTGATAAGTGCAATTTTTGCGAAGAACGCCTTGCCATGGGGCTTGAACCTGCATGTGTTGATACTTGTCCCACAAAGGTTCGTATTTTTGGGGATCTAAATGACCCTTCGAGCAAAATAAGCGAGATCCTGAGAAAAAATGATGTGGTTCAGATTGTTAATTCCGTGGTCAATACTAAACCCAACCTTTACTATCTAGCAGGAGTCGAACCCGTTGACTGGCCAAAAGAACCCACGTTGCCTGGCGGAAGGAAAATGAGCCTTGCGTTCTGGCAAAGCGGGGCAAAGGAATACCAGGAAAGGCTTGCGATGCGGGAAACCCCGCACACGCTCCCCGGGCTTGCAAAATCGGTCAAAACCATTTTGTGGGGTTTCATAACAATAAGCATCGTTGGCCCGCTGATTGCCTTTTTCCGTTTTACCAGCAGAAAAGAAAAGGTCAGCAAAGAGGAGAAGGGATCGTGAAAATAAACAGACGAAATTTTCTCAAAATTACCGGAATAGCAGGCGGGAGTCTTCTTGCTGGTCGAGAAAAAACAGCAGAAGCCAAGGAAACAAAAGAAGACTTTGGTGACAAATGGGGCTGTCTGATAGACACCACCGTGTGCCTTGGGTGCAGGAAGTGCGAAGAAGCATGCAACAAGGTAAACCACTTGCCGCCACCTGATACTTCTTTTGAAGACTACACCGTTTTTGAGAAGCAGAGACGACCCGATGCCAAATCCTACACAGTTGTGAACAGATATTTCAAGGAACCGGATGCACCGGACAAAAAGAAAGAACCTATATTCGTAAAAGTTCAGTGCATGCACTGCAATGATCCTGCCTGCGTATCAGCATGCATCGTAGGTGCTTTACAAAAACTCCCTGAAGGTCCGGTTGCTTACAACGCAAGCAAGTGCATAGGTTGTCGATATTGCATGGTTGCATGTCCCTTCGTTATTCCGGCATATGAATATCACAACCCTCTCACTCCGAAGGTCAGGAAATGCATATTTTGCCATGAAATACTCGAAAAGGGCGGACTACCAGGGTGTGCCCAGGTATGCCCTGTTGAGGCTATTACCTTCGGTAAAAGGAGAGATCTGGTTCATCTGGCACACTTCAAGATAAGAGAGAACCCGGATAGATACATTAACCACGTTTACGGGGAAGAAGAAGTGGGTGGAACGAGCTGGATGTACCTGGCTTCAGTTCCGTTTGAGAAACTGGGATTCCAAAAACTCGGGAAGTTACCACCTCCCAGGCTCACAGAGACCATTCAACATACCGTATTCAAGGGTTTCGTATCTCCGCTCGCTTTTTATGCTCTTCTCGGAGGAGTAATGTGGATAACCCGTCGAAAGAAGAAAAACGATGCGGGAAAGGAGGAATAAAGGGATAATGAAAGGTTCAAATCACCACAAAGCGGCTCCCGTAGATTATCCGTTTTTTACTCCAGGAGTCTGGGTCATGCTGGGCTTTATGCTGGTCGGACTGGCATTCGTAATTGCCCGATATATTCTTGGTTTGGGAGGCGTTACAAACCTCACAAACCAGTATCCCTGGGGACTCTGGATCGGGGTGGACGTCGCCACGGGTGTGGCACTGGCAGCAGGAGGGTTTACCACTGCATTCCTGGCCCACATTCTTCACAATGATTACTATGAAGTTGTTACCAGGCCAGCTCTTCTCACTGCCATGCTGGGCTACACGTTCGTCAGCTTGGGACTGTTCGTGGACATCGGCCGATCTTATAACATCTGGCATCCAATGATATATCATCAACCAAACTCAGTGTTGTTTGAAGTGGCCATGTGTGTGATGACGTACCTCACGGTACTCTATATTGAGTTTATCCCCATGGTATGCGAACGATTCATAGGAAAAGTAAATCTCCCCGGACCTCTAGCTTCTTTGAATGGTTTCGTGGACAAATTGCTTAGATTTGCCGATAAATTTTTGGACAAATTCATGTTCATTTTCATTATCGCCGGTGTAGTACTGTCATGTATGCACCAATCGGGACTTGGATCACTGCTGGTGATAGCACCATATAAGGTTCATCCTCTCTGGTATACACCCCTGCTTCCGTTCCTGTTTCTCCTTTCTGCAATAGCCGTTGGATTCCCCATGGTGGTGTTCGAATCTTTTTTGGCTTCAAAATCCTTGCACCGCGAACTCGAAATGGATGTACTCAGTTCCCTGGCGAAGTTTACCCCGATCCTGTTGGGCATATACATGGCTTTCAAAATAGGAGACTTGATTCACAGGGGGGCATATGTGTACCTACTTGAAGGGTCAGTGCAGTCAAATAGCTTCCTGGTTGAAATGATCTTTGGAGTGATAGTACCCTTTGCGATGCTTCTTTCCAAGAAGGTTAGGCAGTCACCCATGGGACTGTTCGTTGCGATGTTACTTGTTGTGCTCGGGGTAGCGCTGAATAGGGTAAACGTATTTCTTGTTGGCTTCCTCCCTGCATATGCCTCACACCACTACTTTCCTTCCATAGGAGAAATGGCTATAACCGCAGGGCTAATCGCAGGCTTGATGTTCCTGTACCGTGCCTGCGTAACAATATTTCCTGTATTACCTGTCGTGGAAAAAGTAGACGAGAAATAGACGGGAGACAGAGACATGATGAAAAAATTACCCGACTTGTTTTCAATTTGGTTGTTCAGAACAGCAACGGCAGTTGTCCTTGGAGCTTTACTCATGTTGGTTCCAGCTAGCTCTAATGCTCAATCCACAAACAATATTCTCTCTCGTTACGCTCCTGCACTAAAAAAGAACGGGAAACAAAACAATCCCCTTGCGATTCAAAACATAGAAGCGGTAAAGCTGCTAAAAAAAGACATAGTAAACAAGTACAGTGACATTTACGAACCCGTTAGGTTCATGCATAGAAAACATGCCGGCTTAGTTAAAGACTGTACGGTTTGCCACCATAGGGTTTCCAGAGTGAAAGGAGACAGGGGCGGCATCAAGGTCAACATGTGGCAGTTGAAAGCGATGAACAAAAAACCTACCGCTTGCTCAGAATGCCACTCAAAGCCTTTTCAAACAAAAACTTTGGCAAGAATTGGACTCAAGGCTGCTTTTCACAGGACCTGCATCGGATGCCATAAAAAAAGTGTCAATGCACCGGTCGGTTGTAAGGATTGCCACGGAAAAAACGTTCCTGACCACGGCAAGCTGGTTAAACTTAAGGGGAATCCTACACCGGTGGCGGTGACAAAAGAATGCTTGAGATGCCACGAGGAGGAAGCAAAAGATTTTCTACAGACTGTTCACTGGAAATGGAAGGGATTTGCACGTTCCACCCTTGGTGCCGAGAAAAGGAACGATCTGGGGAAAAAGACTTACGGCATCAACAATATAGGGATTTCAATTCATGGGAATGAGGACCATTGTCTTGGTTGCCACCCAAGTAATGGCTGGAGCCTTTCCCAATCGTCTTCTGAACTCTCAAAGATTGACTGCTTAATTTGTCATGATTCCACACATACCTATAAAAAAGACATAAAAAAGGGTGGTGTCCCTGTGGCAGGAATCGATCTCATAGAAGTAGCCACGAAGGTTGGTAAACCCGACCGTTCGAACTGCGGATCATGCCACTTTTCTGGTCCACCGGATGACATTCTTTTCCACGGTATGATGAATCCGAAACTCGCCAAAGCTGGGAAGCTCTGCGACGTTCACATGGGTACCACTTTTGAAGAAATGAA
>Ga0256841_1001109_pt1 | contig 24529 bp, 16 predicted proteins | sample 356308metaG_FD_185971 | JGI IMG/M metagenome (GOLD analysis project Ga0256841, IMG submission 185971) | Hydrothermal vent microbial communities from Mid Atlantic Ridge, Atlantic Ocean - 356-308 | ecosystem: Environmental > Aquatic > Marine > Hydrothermal vents | place: Atlantic Ocean: Mid...
GCTTGGGTGTGGCATTCATTGCTACAAAGATATCGTCCCGAAGGGACTGGTCATTTGTTAATTAAAAAGGGAGCGCCCCATTGAGGCTGGCTTATAGCTCCGGAGGAGCTAAACCTTTGTAGCAATAATATTGCATAGTGTAATTTAGCTCCGTAGGAGCGGCACATTTATTCATTCCATTCAAATAGATATTTCTCATTGTATTCTATTTCAAATTTTTTCAAAAAATCAATATATTCTTCTCTAAATGTTGTCTTCTTGTGTTGTTGCGGTTGATTCAAAATATATTTTACAACTGCATCAATTTGTGATTTGGAATATGTAAATGCTCCAAACCCTTCTTGCCAACTAAATTTTCCTATAATCCAACTCTTTTCATTTATCCATTTTGATGAATTGGCTTTGATATCTCTTGCCATATCTGATATAGAAATACTCGGGTGCAACCCTATCAATATATGTGTGTGGTCAGGATTACAATAAATGGCTATGGGTTTTGATTTTTTATTGGAAACAATCCCACAAATGTATTTCTCAACTTGCTCACGTATTTTTTCTGATATTAAATTTTGTCTGCCTTGTACGGCAAAAATTATCTGTACGTATATTTGTGTGTAGGTGTTTGCCATTATAGTTTTGGTTGCGCTCCTATGGAGCTGGGGTTGATTATGTTATTCTTTACTACAAAGATTTCGTCCCGAAGGGACTGGGTCATTCTTGATTTTATTGTTAGTTTCATTGCTACATATCTCAGTAATAGAATTGTTGCATCTGGTTTTGGGAATGCCTCTCGTATACGTGTTGTTCATTTATAGTCTCTGTTTAAGCGATCTATCCAATTGATGATTTAATGCATTGACAGAACGCTATAAATGTATTTTAAATACATAAAATAAAGACTCAAGGCCAAAGATACTAAAACCCACTATATTTGACCTGTGCCTCTATTCCTCATATCCTTCTTCTATTGCAGCTCCGTAGGAGCTAAACCTTTGTAGCTATAGTATTGCAGGGTGCAGTTGAGCTCCGTAGGAGCGACACATCTCATCTCGCTTTTGTATTTTTAGATTTTGTCCGCGCTGTACGGCAATGATTATCTGAACGTATTTTTGCAGGGCGTTGACAGCATAGGTTGGGTTGCGCTCCTACGGAGCTCGGCTTGGGGGTGGCATTCTTTGCTACAAAGATATCGTCCCTATGGGACTAGGCTTTTGTCAATTAAAAAGGGAGCGCCCAGATGAGGCTGGCTTATAGCTCCGGAGGAGCTAAACCTTTGTAGCAATAATATTGCATGGTGCAGTTGAGCTCCGTAGGAGCGGCACATCTCATCTCGCTTGGGTATTTTTTGATTTTGTTTGCGCTGTACGGCAATGATTATCTGAACGTATTTTTGCAGGGCGTTGACAGCATAGGTTGGGTTGCGCTCCTACGGAGCTCGGCTTGGGTGTGGCATTCTTTGCTACAAAGATTTCGTCCCGAAGGGACTGGGCTTTTGTCAGGCACAAAGGGATCGCCCCAATGAGGCTGGCTTATAGCTCCGGACATGTAAAACATTGGAAAAGGCAATAATTCACGAAAACGGCTTCCAGGCTTGCTTGCAGCTCCGTAGGAGCTAAACCTTTGTAGCTATAGTATTGCAGGATGCAGTTGAGCTCCGTAGGAGCGGCACATCTCATCTCGCTTGCGTATTTTTTGATTTTGTTTGCCCTGTACGGCAATGACCGTCTGAACGTATTTTTGGAGGGGGTTGACAGTTTGGTTTCGCTCCTACGGAGCTCCGCTTGGGTATGGCATTCTTTGTTACAAAGATTTCGTCCCTATGGGACTAGGCTTTTGTCAATTAAAAAGGGAGCGCCCAGATGAGGCTGGTTTATAGCTCCATAGGAGCTAAACCTTTGTAGCAATAATATTCAATAGTGTAATTTAGCTCCGTAGGAGCGGCACATCTCATCTCGCTTGCGTATTTTTTGATTTTGTTTGCCCTGTACGGCAATGACCATCTGTACGTATTTTTGCAGGGGGTTGACAGTTTGGTTTCGCTCCTACGGAGCTCGGCTTGGGTATGGCATTCTTTGCTACAAAGATTTCGTCCCGAAGGGACTAGGCTTTTTGTCTTTCTGCTGTCGGTTACAAAGGGATCGCCCCTTTGGGGCTTGGTTGCAGCTCCGGAGGAGCTAAACCTTTGTAGCAATAATATTCAATAGTGTAATTTAGCTCCGTAGGAGCGGCACATCTCATCTCGCTTGCGTATTTTTTGATTTTGTTTGCCCTGTACGGCAATGACCATCTGTACGTATTTTTGCAGGGGGTTGACAGTTTGGTTTCGCTCCTACGGAGCTCGGCTTGGGTATGGCATTCTTTGCTACAAAGATTTCGTCCCTACGGGACTGGTCATTTGTTAATTAAAAAGGGATCGCCCCGATGGGGCTGGCTCGTAGCTCCGGACATGTAAAACATTGCAAAAGGCAATAATATGCGAAAATTGATTCTTGATTTGATTGCAGCTCCGTAGGAGCTAAACCTTTGTAGCTATAATATTGCAGGATGCAGTTGAGCTCCGTAGGAGCGGCACATTCTACAGATTTATGTTAAAGTTTATTCATTTTATACCTTAAATCATTCCCAATGCATTTATTTGCAGGGAGGAGAAGGTTTTTTTAGCTTCTTCCTCCATCCTCTTCCTTCTTCATGGAATATATGTAAAATGGGGAGACGGGCTTAAATAATCTCTTAACCCAGCACTTTATTTTTAAACTAATTATTCGAATATTGCATCCTAAACTATTATAATCATGAAAACGCAAAATTCTATTTTATCTCGTGGCCCTATTCTTCATTTATTGGTTTTGACCTTCTTGTGGAGTTTGGTATTCATGCTGGACAGTTGTTGTTTAACCAGTTGTGACCAATGTCCATCTTTATTAGTAGCTCCAGCTTCGGTAATCCCCTACCAGACAACATATCATCTCGGAGACACCCTCACTTTTGATGTGCGATTCTACAAAGAATTAATGGATGAAAACTCCGGGGAGGTATTCGATGTCAGCAGTTTAAGCATACCGGTCGATTTATACATATACTACATAGGTGGAGATAGTGCTATTGCAGCGGAGAAGGATTACATTGAGTTCTTGAAGGTAGATAGCCGACCTAACATATCAATAGACACGACGAGTTGGTCGGACATTTGTCAGTTTGAAAACGATACATTTTTTACAAGCATCCGGTTTGTTCTGAAGCGCAAAGGGATGTTTTTACTTAGAGGAGGACCAGATGGAGGGGGGCTCATTAATGAAAATCCCTTCGGTTGTAGATTAGAAAGTGCCCCGATAGAACCACGTTTGAATTCTGGTCGGGATAATAACATCCATCTTCTAGAGCAATCTCCCGATACGCTCCTAGTTCCTAGGATTCTTCAGGATATAGAGCGTAGATTTTACAGAAGAGGGTCCTTTGCTTATAAGGTCGAGTGAGATACTTCTATAGATAATAATATCTAGTGTCGGAAATTCATGTTCATTTCATATCTTTAAAAATTTCTAATAAATTGAAAATAAATGTATTACAAATTTTCTGCAGCTATGTAACCGCTCCGCTCTCACATGAATTTTTTCATAGTGTCTGACCATAAAGTGCTTAATAGATGAAAGTAGTAGATTTTTGATGAGATTTTTATCTTTTTTTAGATCAGTGATGCCTGAGTATCATTGATTTTAAAAAAGTGAAAATATCGCAAAAAGATACGCTTTCAGCATGAATGATTTTATGGACAGATACTATCGTCATACTTCTGTGTGAAATGTATGATTAATAAAATTCATGTTCATTTCATACGAACAAAATTGCGAATTACTCCGGTAAAAATCGAGTCTGCACCCAGTCCGGCACCAGCACTGATTGCGCCGCATGACAAGGTTAATCCCCCGTTTTTTCTGCGGATAAATACCATATCACCGCCCCTTTGACCTCGGGCCAGGATTTGCGTTTCGGGAGGAGATCCGGGGCCGACAACATCCATTTCATCTCCACATATACCTCTGTGGTCAATGCCTTCCTTACCAAATGTCATCCCTTTATAAACCGACATTCCCTTGAATAATGGATGTGAGATCCTTACTACCCTATAGGGACCGTATGTGCCATAACCCTTGGCGGTAAACGCTACTCCCAATACCCTTGCTTCACTGGTATGGGGGTTGCACCATTTTCCACCCGGTATATCTGATCCTTCAAAATAGTTGCCATCTTTTCTACATTCTATACGCGTGTAGTCTCTGTCCCAGCGGATCTTCCAATACATCTGATTACCGCCAAGAGACAAGAGTTTCTTGTACTGAGCAAAAGAATCCAATGTATGGAACATCCCCGTTGAGAAATACTCACAATGCGCGAAAAGAACCGCAAGTTCTACCTCTTCCAACTCCTCCGGATGTGCTTCCAGCCAATAATCGGGCAGCAGCGTCGCCCCAAAGTTCGAATTAAACCATTGATATACATGTAATAGGCTATAGAGATTGCCCTCTTCAAATACGTTCCCAAATGAAATGGAGTTCAGCGGTCGCTCAGTAGACACAAAATATACATCTGATCGATCTATTCCATTTTTATATAGAGACTTGCCACCGAAAGAATTATAGGCGTACCAAGTAGTGTATGGCACAAGAATGGCCACCGGCGCTGGGGCAGTATCTCTTATAATCAGTGGAAGATCATACGTCACGCTCCGCTTTCCATTGAGTCTAATCCGGTAAATACCCGGCTTTAGCCCATCGCATGGCAATAAAAATATCGAATCTCCGCCCACCCGGTAGCGTCTTATAGGCATTGCCCGATCAGGTAGCTGCAATTGATAAAGGTCTAAGGAGACACAGGGAATACCGCCGAGGAGAATCAACTTGGCTGTATCCATAGGGGTACAGAACATATGAGCAATATAACCGGAGAGTGCCGGGGGATTCATCTCAGGCACTTTTTGAAAGCGTACCGTAGCAAATTGCAAGGATTGCCGCATTTGGTGCAATCTCTCATTGATCTCAGCACTTGATAGTCGATTGGCAAGACGCTCTAAAGCTGAAAGTACCGTTTGTAAGGCCAGACCCGATCGGGTTAATAATCCCTTCGCTTCATCAGATGCGATATACTTCGACATAGAATCTATCGGCAACGGACTGTAGTGGAGCAAATGATAGTGCTGAAGCACAGAATATAAGAACGGCAAGAGTACCTCCTCCGGCAAGTCGGGGCGTGCTCCATGTCGATATCGTTTGATTCGGAGCCGATGAACATGACAGGGCTTTCCCGTAGGGTTGAAGGTGTAAAATCGGATTTGAGTATGATCGATACCGGCAGGGACTTCCACATACAATCGAATTTGCTCCCATCCATCCGCTGTCCGCTTCCCCCAGCCGGACTGAACAAAATGACCGGCCCATCTTCCATCCGCTACAAGCGTAACCAATGGATGGTGTTCCCACCTTCTCACCGTAGCTTCAAATACATCCCCCCCTCTGACATCCAGAAAGTCAATCACTAATCCATACTTAGAGGAACTGTCAAGCACAATGCAATATTCCCCCTTCTCACCCCATGCACTATCAACCTTTCCCAAGTCAATCTCCACACTGTCACTACTGTAATCTGCGGAATCATTAGGGTCTATTATGAAATGGTCGGCCTTCGTATCCGGACTACATCCGATGAATAGTGAGAACAGAAAAAGAATCGAAAGACGCTTTAAAAGGAATCCCATAATAAAATTAATGGACTAAAAAAGAAAGTAAAGATACTACATTCTAATTTAGTCCATCTATACTAAAAACTTATTTTCCGAGTTTCAAATGAATGGTAAATCCTATATCATCAGATATCAGATAGTCAACGGGAACACCTGGTGTCCCCTTGCGGTGATAGCTTAATCCCCAGTTGTTTCGGTCAACCGTAAATGGTTCTGAATCGACAACAATGGAATTATCCGTTATCAGAACGTTGGCAGGAAAGGAGATGCTCTTGGTTACCCCTTTAATGGTGAGATTTCCGGTTACTTTAGCATTGTACTCCCCGGACATGGGGTCCATAGCCGTCAATTCAAAAAGAGCCGTAGGATAATTAGCAACATCGAAAAAATCCTCGGACTTTAGATGCGCTGTAAGTTTGGGTGCTTGCTCAGACCCCTCCTCAAAACTCTCCACGGTCAAGGTATTGAGATTAATAGCAGCTTTGGCATTTACAAGTTTACCTTGATCCACTTTGGCCTTTGCACCACTGATTTGTACTTTTCCATATCGCTTAGAGACTCCACCAAGATGAGAAGCTCTCCATTCGACATAACTGTCGGGAAGCAGGTTAGTATAGAGCACTGTGGAAGTGGATGTATTCTCTTCCACTTTCTGAGCCTCTTTTGTCTCGGCTTCCTTGCCCATATCTCCACAAGAGGTTAAAAATAAGCCTAACAAGGACAATACAACAATAAATTTTTTCATAAATAAAGTGTTTTAAAAAAGTTATTGAATTCAAGACATACTAATGCAAAAACCATGAAATTTGTTCAACTAATTGATTGATAAGTTTCTAAGCGACTAACCATCTATATAGGCATGCCTAATCTATGACAGTTTGAGAAGGTATATTTTGTATGAAATGGCTGGTTTTTGAAGTTTTTTCATACCTTTGTCAATAGTTTATTGTTATTGGACACCTTTGACTTAATTTTTATTTAATGAACACCTAAAGCTTCCGACGTTCTACGTCCGGAAGAGTTATAATTACTCTCGAAGTCTACTAATAAAACTTATGCGATGATTAAGTATTTAAGAATACCGGTGTACTTATTGGCTGTATTGTTAGGAGGGATACTACTTTATCTATCAGGAAGCTATATTTTGAGTCGATGGCACACCCACCCGAAGCAGGAGTGTATGAGAGAAGAAGCGCATATCTTCACCCGTGCCAATGGCGGGGTGCATATCGAAATTATCATTCCCTTTGAATATTTGGGGGACTCACTTCGAAGTGGGTTAAAATTGGATACTACACGGAGATTTACCGCTTTCAGTTGGGGAGAAAAAGCGTTTTACACCCAAGCAAAGACCTGGGATAACCTCTCCGTCAAAGGTGCCCTTTCCGCATTGTTCCTTCCCACAAAGGCCTTAATGCGAGTTCGAAGTTTTAAACAGGAGGAAGAGGATTGGGTACGAGTAGGAATTTGCAGTGTTCAACTCGAGCGATTATCCTCTTTTTTACTCCATCAGTTCAAGACAGACACACAAGGAAAAAAACAAAGATACAGGGGCTTTCATTATGCACCAGGAGATTATTTTTACTATACCAGAGGACGTTATAGCCTCTTCTACACCTGCAATACCTGGGTCAATGAGGCCTTTAAAAAGGCAGGCATTCCCACCGCACTTTGGACTCCATTTGCTTCAGGGATACAGCGCCACTTAAAACGCCCTCCTACAAATACCCGTCCTCTACCACGGACCTAAAAACCGATTTGAAACGCCTCCTTTATGAAGATACATTGTCTAAAGTATACTTGAAGAGGATAAGCTGGCGAATCATTCTTAGACTGTGCATTCCATAATTACAAAGCATTCATCCACTCCCAATTCCTGAAAATTATCAATAAAATAAGCATTTCATCCTTCGTCCCGAATATTTATTTTCTACTTGCTTCAAGTATAGGGAAGTCTAGACCTTCCTAATAATACTAAGTAGGAGAAATAGCGCATCTAGAAACCTCTAAAAGGTAAAACACTTGCACTATGGCGATTAAATCTGTAAATAGTCGTAACATATGAGGTGAAATTGCAGTTAGGGGGGGAAGGATTTTAAGGTTTTCCGTGTTCTAATATGTAATTTGAATTCTGGACCACTAATATTTTTGACGCTCAAAAAGCTATTCTTTTACAACAAGTATTCTATACCTGTGTACTTAGTCTTCGTCCTTATAGGTTTAGACGGTTTTTTATTTCATACTCCATATCAAATATTAGACAAACCAGGGGTAGTTTTTCTGTTCGTACTCGGAATATTTCAATATTGAAACACCGACTCCAAGGAAGAAAGAGAAAAGCGAATCAAGTTTTCCTTAAAAGTAATCGGAGCATTCTCTATTGTTGTGGCTGTAGTAGCTTGGATAGTATACTTTTTTGATCGATGAAGCCCATCGAGATGCCTGAGAGCAGATAGGGCAATAAGGTATGCACCATGCGCTTTGACCGTTCACTCGGACCAAATACCTTACTTTTGCCCTTGAAATGCAAATAAAAACAACAAGGTCTAAATTAACTTTATCTCCACGAACGATAACTTGGCTTAAGGTCGTAGGGGTCTTTGGCTTCGGACTTGCCTTGTATCTACAGATACAGGGATGGCCAAAGGGGCCGGAGCTTCAGTGGAATTTGCACAAATTAGGGGAAGCACTATCCGGGTGGGATGGGCTAATCGCCTTGTTATTGGTGTTCCTAAACATCGGGATGGAAGCGTCCAAATGGTGGGTTTTGCTCAGGGATCGGCATCCCATATCCTTTCGTCAAGCCTTCGAAAACATTATCACGGGTTGGACTCTCGGGATATTTACACCTCAACGCATCGGTGAATATGCCGGGAGATTGATCGGCTTTGATCAAACGCAGAGACCACTTGCCGTGTACTACACCTTTGTCTCTTCGATCGCTCAGAACTTTTCCCATCTAATCGGGGTTATCCCTTTCCTTATCTGGGGAATTGTTGATTCTCCTCCGCCTATACCTGGCATAGGCGGAGTCGGCATACTCCTACTTGGATGTGGGATTGTTTTTTATCTGTATTTTCACATAGATGACCTTGTCGGTTATTTGCATCGTCGGTTGGGTGCCATTTCATACCTAAAAAATATCCTACCCTCGACCTATTTCCCCATATCTTCGGAGACATTGGGTGCAGTCCTCTTTCTATCTTTGATAAGATACGGGGCTTATCTGAGTCTGTTTGTACATCTATTGCATTTGCTGGTTCCAGAGATTGCAGTGGTAGACTTATACCTGTATCTTCCGATTGTCTTTTTACTCCAATCGAGTATACCGCTCCCCCCTGCCATCGCTTTTCTTGCGCGAATAGAATTTGCGGTCCTCGCACTCCGGGGACTTTCGATTGCACCCGGAGTTATAGCTGTCGCGGGGCTGGTGCTCTGGGTACTAAATCTTCTACTGCCTTCGTTACTGGGTATAGGGCTCCTCCTCCGGTATAAACCGAAGATAGGTGCTAACAAAATCAATTAATCTTATGATGAGCCTGCTTAGAAATATAATTCTCATAGGGATTGTCACCACGTGGTGGGGAAGTGAGGCTGCTTTTGGACAAGCCTTTCCGGCCCGAAAATCAGAAGGAGATATAACATGTGCCACTAAAAATACAAGTTTCAAGGGAGGGGAACATGTGGAATTCAAGGTGTACTACAATTGGGGGTTCGTCTGGCTGTCTGCGGGCAAGGTAGAATTTGATGTTATGGAGACGGAGGATGCTTATAAAATCGTAGCAACCGGCCGTTCTTATCCTTCCTATGAATGGTTCTTTAAAGTGCGGGATTACTATGAGACGATCATTGATAAAGAGACGATGTTACCTCGGTCCTTTAAGAGGAAAATTAACGAAGGCGATTATCATGTAGAGGAAACCATCATCTATGATCAAATGGGCTATCAGGTGCACTCTACATTTATCAATAGTAACGGAAACCAAAAATCCCAAATCTTCGATGTGGATGGTTGTGTACAGGACATTCTTTCGACGATATATCGATTGCGCAATGTCGATGTCGGGGTATTACAAAGGGAGAGAGTCATTCCCTTTCGTATATTTCTAGAAGATGGATCTTATCCACTCAATATCTTTTATCGTGGAGAGGAGACGCGCGATCTCTACGACCTGGGAAGATACAAAGCCCTTCGCATCACTCCCCAACTTCTATCCGGCAATGTGTTTAAAGAAGGGGATGAGATGTTTGTAAGTGTGACAGACGACCTCAATCGCCTCCCCATCTACATCGAGTCCCCGGTCTCTGTTGGCTCCGTCAAAGTTTATCTGACGGCCTATCGCAATTTGCGGTATCCGTTGGATTCCAAAACGGATTGACCCTATTGCCTTATAACAATAGAGCACATGAAACAAGAAATCACATCGCTACTACGCAGAGGATATGCCACCATTTCATACCTCGACAACATCCAATCCATTTGTACACCCGTCGTATTGACGGATGGACATATGCTTGCTAAGAAGGCATTATGCACGAACTGTCCCACTCCTCCCCAATACCACAGGTAGTTCCTAAGATTATCCTTCTTGACTGGCTTGATATTCTGAGATACGTTTATTCTGAAGGTCGTGAGGCAAGGGAGAATACTCGGCAAACTTCCGCGTAAACTTGGCGCGCCCTTGAGAGATAGATTTAAGCGTCGAAGCGTATTGGTACATCTCCGCAAGTGGGACCTTCGCCATAATCCGCTGATAATGCCCATCGCTTTCGATACCGGTAATCATCGCCCTACGCGTCTGGAGATCGCTCATTATATCTCCCATATATTCCTCCGGGCACAAGATAGCCACATCGTAAATGGGTTCGAGGAGTTGGGGTTTTGCTTGTTTGAAGATATCCTTAAAAACCATAGAACTCGCCAACATAAAAGCCATATCGTTAGAATCCACGGGATGCATCTTTCCATCGTAAATCGATACGCGCACATCTCTACAACGTGACCCCGTAAGTGGACCTTCTTCCATTTTTTGCATGACCCCTTTTTTGATAGCGCTTGAGAATTTGGAATCGATAGAGCCTCCGACAATACACCAGTAATAACTCAACTTCCCCCCCCAAGGCAATTCATCTTCTTCCGTATTTCTAACGGTCAATCCGGATGGATTTGCCATCCCTTCATAATAGGGCTCGATCCGCATATGGACTTCTGCAAATTGCCCTGCACCACCGGTTTGTTTTTTATGGCGATATGAGCCATTGGCTTCTGCTGTTACGGTCTCCATATACATGATTTTAGGCCGATCAAACTCCATACTAATACCGTGCACTTTCTCAATACGGTACTTTGTGATATCGAGATGGAGCTGTCCCTGTCCATGCACGAGAACCTGCTTTAGGGCAGCATTCTGTTCGATGATAAGGGTGGGGTCTTCTTCTGCCAGTATGAAAAGGGCTTTCATGAGTTTCTCCATCTCATTCTTTCCGGGGGGAACGAGTGCCACCCGGATAAGGGGTTCCGGAAACTCAATCGGTGCTATCCTGATATCTGCCCCTTTCGGGCATAAAGTATCGTTGGTATGGGTATCTTTTAGCTTGACTGTGACCCCTAGATCACCGGCATTGAGTTCTTCGACTTGGGTACGGATTTTGCCTTCAGCGACAAATATCTGGTTAATCCGTTCGGTAGTGCGATTGGCCGGATTCACCAATTCTGTTCCCGAATGAACACTACCCGAATAAACTTTAAAATAGGAGACTTTACCCACTTGAGGCTCCGTCATCGTCTTGTAGATAAAGAGGACACAAGGACCGTTCGAATCGATCGCTAGGGTTTCACCATCGGCGAGGGATACAGGGGGGCGATCCGCCGGAGAAGGGGCGATATCATTAATAAATCCCATGACTCTACCGGTACCCATATTATATTTGGAAGAGGCGCAGAATACCGGAAAAAAGTCATGCTGAACCAATGCAATACGCAGGCCCATGGCCAATTCGTCTTCGCTTAAATTACCTTCATCAAAGAATTTTTCCATCAACCCCTCATCATTTTCAGCGGCCACTTCGACTAGGGCATTGTGCATCTCCTGTGCGCGTTGTATTTCAGCTTCCGGGATGGGTTCTTTCGCAGGTTTCCCTCCCCCTTCCGGAAAGACATACATCACCATACGGAGTGCATCGATGATTTTATTGAATCCGGGGCCGGAGTTCAAGGGGTATTGGACGGGGATAACTTTAGAGCCAAAGCGATTCATCGCCTGATCGAGCGCTTTGTCGAAATCCGCTTTTTCGTGGTCCATTTGATTAATCACGATGAGGGTAGGAGTTTGATATTTTTCGGTGTGCTCCCATAAAATTTCGGTACCTACCTCAACTCCATTTTGAGCATTGAGTACCATAATGCTAGTATCTGCAACTCGAAGAGAGGGGACGACTTCACCGACAAAATCATTGGAGCCGGGGGTATCGATTAGGTTAATTTTAGAATCCTTCCACATGACATGGGTCAACGTCGTAAAGATAGAATTGCCTTTTTCCTTTTCTACATTGGTATAATCGGAGATCGTATTTCCAGCCTCGACGGAGCCGATTCGAGAAATGGCCTTTGCTTCGTATAGCATGCATTCCAACAAGGAAGTTTTTCCACTGCCGGAATGCCCGAGTAATACTGCGTTTCTAATGTTTTTAGTTGGTACATTCATGATGGATAGGTTTTAAGTTTTATGAAATAGTACCCGATAGGCGGATACTTGATTGAATTCAGTTCAAACCACGACAAAGCGCTCCAAAAGAGCACGTAAAATAGAGTATTTTTTTAAATTAAAATGAGATATAGCGTATTATTTCTTAGTATGAAATGGTTGACAAAGGGAACGATTAAATAATTCGTTCATGGAACACATTTTAAATATTAAATTAAAATATTATGCCAATCGAGTAACTCGCAAAGTCCTTCAAGGTATTCCCAAAAACCTAGGTCAGGTCATCAGAAAGAGGTCAGCAAAGCATTGGAAGTTGACCCGGAAGAACATTAATTCATATAAATAAAATATTTAATGTATAATTTTCGTATTTTTGCGGATGGAATAATCAAAATCTGTAATAAATGTATGCATACATCAAAGGAGAGTTAACCATCAAGAGTCCTACCTACGTGGTATTGGAGACCGGGGGAATAGGTTACAGACTGCACATCACGCTGCATACATATTCGAGCATTGAACATCAAGAACGGGCGAGATTATGGGTGTATCAACATGTCAAGGAGGACAGTCTCACCCTATTTGGTTTTCATACGGAAGAAGAGCGGGACATGTTTGTGTTATTGATATCCGTATCCGGCATAGGGCCCAATACCGGGCGCTTAGTTCTCTCTTCGATGACGACGGAAGAAGTCAGGGATGCATTAGTCAATGAAGATGTAGCGGCTTTTAGGCGAATCAAAGGGGTGGGTCCGAAAACAGCACAGCGCATCATCATTGACTTGCGGGACAAAGTTCTAAAAATGGACAAAAATGCGTTAACATCCACCCCCATCGGCAATACTGCGGCACAAGAAGCGTTATCAGCATTGACAGCACTGGGCTTCAAACGTCCTCAAATACAAAAGGCATTGACGCTTGTTCGAAAGTCCCATCCCGAACTAGATAAAACAGAGGACCTGATTCGGTTTGCATTAAAAAAACTATCATAATCATTTGACAATACAATGTTATTTAGACGCATAGCGTTATGGTTATTTATACCTATATGGTATTCTACTATATGATACGAACATGAATTTTATTAATGATAAATTCACATAGAACGATAATTAATAAAATTCATGTGAGAGCGAAGCGGTTACATAGCTGCATAAAATTTATAATTCATTTATTATCTATATATTATAAATTTTTAACGATTTGAAATTGAAGATAAATTTGGATAAGCATATGAAGGTTGGAGGGAAGCTTTTCACGCCCGGTTATATACCTGTTTTACGGATTGTATTTATCCTTGTCGGAGCGGCATTGGTCGTCCCGGCATCAGCTGCTAACGATATAGGTGGGGCCGGCGGGGTTCGAATAGAGGACAACCCCTATTCGGCTGCCTATGTTATTTCGAATCCTGCGGTGGATACGGTTCCCGTAAAGGATCGCACAGGGGATTTTCTGACGGACAAAAAGGCCAATCCTTTTGAGTTGAAGGACCCTACTGTCGTCACTAAAGAGGTAAAATACGATCCCGAGACAGGGATGTACATCCTAAGGGAAAAAATCGGGGATTTGGAGATGAGACCACCGACCTATATGACCTTTGATGAGTATATGCGATGGAAAGCTGAAGAGGATGATAAGGCGTATTATGGCGCACTAGCAGGTACGGGGGGAAAATCCGCTCAATTGCAGTTAAAAAAAGATCCCTTTGAAAAATTTAAAGTAAATAAGACCTTAGTGGACAAGCTCTTCGGCAGTAACAACATGGAGATCAAACCACAGGGAAATGTAGACCTCAACTTCAAACTCTTCTTTGAGCACAATGAAAATCCGCTGATTTCCCCGCGATTTCAAAACAGGTATACCCCGGATTTCACCCAAGATATCCAGCTTGGGGTAACGGGGAAAATTGGAGACAAAATCGATTTGAATGCCAATTTTAACACCAGTGGAACGACGTTCAATTTTGATGACATCTTAAAATTGAAATACAATGGGGGAGACCAATTTTCAGAAGACGACATCATTCAAAACATAGAAGCGGGAAATGTATCCATGCCTTTGAAGGGGAGTTTGATTCGGGGAGGACAGAGTCTTTTTGGTGTAAAAACCGAATTGAAATTCGGGCATTTGCACTTGACCGCACTCGCTTCACAGAAAAAATCCAAGCAGAAGAGCATTAGCTTGAAGTCCGGCGCTCAGATCCAACAATTTGAGGTTCGACCGGATGAATACGACGAGAACAGACATTTTTTCATGTCCTACTATCACCGCAATTCCTATGAAACTTCCCTCAAAAACCTACCTGAGGTTACCAGTCTTGTAAAAATCAGAAACATCGAAGTATGGGTTACGGACAATAACATAGCTTCGACCAATACGAATGTGCGGGATATCGTGGCACTTTCGGATCTGGGAACCGCAGACACTTCCAAGTACCACATTCAAAACAAATCCTTGTTACTCCCTGCCGGAGCTACGAAGAAGGACTTGTACGGTCTACCCTTACCTTACAATAAGGCCAATAAGTTATATGACATCCTCACCCGCAATCCGGGCAACAGACAGCGCAGTAATGTGGTGTCTTTCCTTCAATCTGAAGGATTGGCACAGACCCGTGATTTTGAAAAAGTAAGAGCGCGCAAACTGACTTCGAGTGAGTACACTTACAATCCGGACCTGGGGTTCATCTCTCTCAACGTACGTCCAAGGCCGAATCAGGTCGTTGCCATTTCATACGAATACACCTATCGAGGCAAGATTTACAAAGTGGGAGAACTTTCAAGCGATATTCCTTCGGATTCCTCCTACAACGTGATTTTTACAAAGATGTTAAAGAGTTCCGGTCCGCTGGTAAATCTACCTTCTTGGGACTTGATGATGAAAAATGTTTATCCTTTGGGGACATTTGGATTGACCAATGAAGACTTCAAATTGGATATCTATTATGAAGCGGCAGACGGAATAGACAAGCGATACATCAAGGAGTTGGACGGCTACCCATTGATCAATTTGTTTCGAATGGACAACCTGAATTCCACAGGAGATCCACAACCGGATGGGATCTTCGATTATGTGCCGGGGTTGACTATTTTGCCTAGGATTGGAAGTATTATCTTTCCTGTATTGGAGCCGTTTGGGCGCTCTATGGATAAGCTTTTGGAACAAGTGGAGCCAGACCCTGCAAAACGACAAAATATAGTCGACAAATACAGTTATCCCGAACTGTACAACACCACCATTACACAGGCTAGACAGCATTTAGAAAAAAACAAATTTATCATTAAAGGGGAGTACAAATCCTCTACTTCTTCCGAAATCAGTCTGGGAGCCTTTAACATTCCCAGAGGATCCGTGCGCGTAACCGCCGGAGGGAAGACTTTGACGGAAGAGAACGGAGATATCGCCATCGATTATAACTTAGGAAAGGTTAAGATACTGAAAGATCAATACCTACAACCGGGGGTCAATGTCAACATTAGCTTAGAAGACAATACTCTATTTGGTTTTCAACTCAAGACGATGTTGGGACTGCGGGCAGAATACGACATCAATAGACACTCTAATGTCGGGGCGACGTATATGCATCTATTCGAACAGCCTTATACACGCAAGGTAAATATCGGAGATGATCCGATTAATAACCGTATTTTTGGAATGGACTACAACTATTCCAAGGAAGCTCCTTGGCTTACGCGAATCGTAGACAAAATACCTCTAATCAGTACAAAAGCCAAATCTCAAGTGGCATTTCAGGCTGAAGCTGCCGCTATCAAACCCGGACACTCCAAGGCTATCGAACAAAAAGGAAGCGATGGAGGGGTCGTTTATATAGACGATTTTGAAGGGGTTTCCTCCCCTATTCCTTTAACCTTTCAAGCCAATAGATGGGCTTTGGCCAGTATTCCTCAGGGACTTCCTGAATATCCTGAATCAAAACTTAACGATGATTGGAGAATCGGGTCCAATCGCGCAAGATTAGCCTGGTACACCATTCAATTTGGTACCCGCGCCGCCAATGACAACAACAGCTCTTATACACGGGCTATACAACAAGAAGAGCTCTTTCCCAAGCGAAGGAGAATAAGTACCTACAGTATTGCAGAGGAGCGAATATTTGATATTACCTATTTCCCAAGAGAAAGAGGCCCCTACAACTTTGATATACCCAATGGATATCCCGGTTACTCGGCCGGAATCGATAATCAGGCGCAATTAAATGATCCGGAATCCCGATGGGCCGGTCTTATGCGCTCCATCTCCTCGACAGATTTCGAAGAGGCCAATATCGAATATGTCGATTTTTGGATGATGTCTCCCTACTTAGAGAAAGGAGATGGCTCCCCGGTTTCCAAAAGCGGAAAGATGGAAATCCACTTAGGTACCGTTTCAGAGGATATTCTAAAGGATTCTCGACAACAATATGAAAATGGACTCCCCGCAGGAGATCTCAAACTACCTACTGAAAATACCCGGTGGGGACGCATCGCCAGAAGACCGCCTCTGATTGCCAATTCATTTGATGTGCAAAAAAGAAATGAACAGGACTTGGGCTTGGATGGACTGGATGACAGCGGAGAAAATAGTTATTTTGCGGATTACCTCAACAACTTGCGCGGCTTTGTCAATGACAATATTTATCAAAATGACATCGCCAGCGATCCGGCTAATGACAACTATGTACCTTTTCTGGACAGCAGGTTCGGAGATGCAGATAACTCCATCCTACGTTACAAAAAATACAATAATCCACAGGGAAATGCAGAACCCGAACGGACGACCTTTTCCAATGTAATTCAGAGTAGTACCAACATCCCGGACAAAGAAGATCTCAATGAAGATAAATCCTTAAATGAAGCGGAAAATTATTATGTGTATGAGATACCATTAGTCAGAGATGGAGATTCTCTCAATCGTGATCAAACCCCATTCATCACGGATGTAAGAGAAACCAAAGGACCGGGAGGTACAGTTGAAAAATGGTATCGATTTCGGGTACCGATTCATGAATTCTCTAAGAAAGTTGGGCAGATTGAAGGCTTTAGGTCCATACAATACATGCGCATGATCTTTCGGGATTTTAATGAACGAACTACCTTCCGCTTTGCCAAATTAGACCTTACGAGGAATCAATGGCGCACCTATGAACAAGACCAATGCGTCATCCCACTTCCTAAAAAGGACTTTACGATAGATGTGGTCAACATCGAGGAAAATGATAAGAGGTTTCCCTTCGAATACAGAAGTCCACCGGGCATCGAACGAGAAAGAATATTAAGTCCTTATGCCGACGTTCTCCAAAATGAACAGTCTCTCGTCCTGTCGGTCACTAATCTTCCAGACAGTTGTGAGCGATCGATATACAAGATAATAGACCTCGATCTGCGCAATTTTAAACAACTGAAAATGTACGCTCATGCGCATGAGCTCAATACCGACGTTATCGATGGAGACCTAAAGCTCTTCATACAACTCGGCAAAGACTTTAAGAATAATTACTACGAATACGAGATTCCCTTATCTATGTCCGATCCGGTCAATGGGACAACAGATCGAGAGAATATATGGCTTGAAGCCAATAACCTGGATGTGGCTTTGGATGCATTTGTCAATCTGAAAAAGGAAAGAAATAAATCTAATTTCCCCATTACCGACATCTATGAAATCTCAGACCCCAACAAGCCTTCCAATCTCCTTCGGATTAAGGGGAATCCAACTTTGGGAATCATTCGAGCGATTCGGGTGGGAATACGCAACTCCAAAGAAGAGCGGGGCGAAGAAGACGTCGAAGTCTGGTTAAATGAGCTGCGCTTAACAGGTCTTAACGAAAGAGGGGGTGTCGCCGCCCTGGCCAAACTCGATGTCCAGTTGGCTGATTTTGGTACCTTATCGATGGCCGGAGCATATACCGGTGTCGGCTTCGGTGGACTCGACCAAAAACTAGCTCAAAGAGCTCAGGATGAACTCGTCCAATACGATATCTCCACCAATCTAAAACTGGAAAAGTTCTTTCCTAAAAATTTGGGCTTGAATCTGCCGATGTATGCACAGTACTCCAACTCCTTCAGTACACCGCTTTACGACCCCAACGACAACGATGTGAGATTAAAAGATAAGCTCAGCATCGCCCAGACAAAAGATGAAAGAGATAGCATTAGAAGTGCAGCCATCGACGCCGTAGAAGTCAAAGCGGTCAACTTTACCAATGTCAAAATAAATCCCAAGAAAAAATCCAAGAAAAAATATCCTTGGGATATAGGGAATTTCAGTACCTCTTACGCTTGGTCAAACACCAAAAAGTCCAATCCCCTGGTGCGCGAAGAACGCGTTCAGACCAATACCGGAGCCTTGGATTACCAATACTCGGTTCCAGCTCCTTACATCAAACCATTTGGAAAAATCGTCAAGAGCAAATACTTAAAATTCATCAGTGAATTCAATTTCAACCCTGTCCCCAATTCGATAAGTATCACTTCAGAATTAGACAGAAAAGCAAGCACCCGCACCTACCGATTTGGCCATCCTAAATACAGTACCTGGCAAAACAACAACTTCAACTGGAGCCGGGATTACAATCTAAAATGGGATTTGGCAAAGAGTCTGAAGTTTACTTTAAATGCGGTCAATCTAGGAGTTGTCGACGAACTACTGTACAATCCGTTACGGGTGGGTTATGTCGACCCTAGAACAGATCAAGTCCTGGACGCTTCACAAGTAAAACCATACTTGCTGAACAATCTCAAAAGCTTGGGACGTACTAAGAGCTACGAGCAGAAAGTCAACCTTTCCTATACGCTGCCCTTTAAATACATTCCATTTATGGATTGGGTGACAGCCAAAGCAAATTATTCCGGGACGTACAACTGGGTCGGAGGATCGCTTCGAACCATTGATTCACTAGGAAGCGTCATTCAGAACGGGCAAGATGTACAATTGACACTCGACCTTCGATTTAACAAACTCTATTCGAAAAGCAAATATCTCAAAGCGATCGACCGACGACCGAGATATAAGTCTAAGAGAAAATCCAGATCGAAGTCTTCCAAGAAAAAGAACGCTAAACCCGTTGCAAAGAAAAAATCTAACCGAAGAAAGAAAAGAAGGGATCCTTCTTGGGCAGAGCGCATTTTTATACGCCCTCTGCTTTCACTTCGGACCGTAAAAGCCACCTACAAACAAAGTGAAAAAACAGTAGTTCCCGGATTCCTGGAACGCTCATTCCTATTGGGGATGGATAGGCAATTTAACGATCCGGGTTGGGACTTTGTCTCCGGAGTACAACCTGTCTTAGGAAGCCGTCAATCCCCCGGTTGGTTGGATGAAGTAGCCGGAAGAGGCCTTCTGAGTAACAGTGTCTTTCAATCCCAGGAAGTTCTACAGACGCGCAATAGGAGATTCCAAGGAAAACTTACCGTCGAGCCTTTCTACGACCTGAAGTTGGACGTATCTTTGGATTGGGATAAGACCTTAGAACACTCCGAACTCTTTGTAGATACCTTAAGTGATGGAGTTACACAGTTAGAACATCTGGCTCCTTCAGAAAGAGGTTCTTACAAGATTAGTTTTATCGGTTTCAACACCCTCTTTAAGGACTACAAGCAAGTTTTTCAGCAGTTTGATAACAACAGGCTGCCTGTAGCCATTCGATTAGCAGATCAACTTGGGGTTACAGCACCGCATGATTCCCTACCCTTAGCACAAGAGGGATACCGAGATGGATTTGGGCCCAACCACAATAAAGTATTGGCCCTCGCTTTCTTGTCGGCCTACACAGACAAAGACCCCAATACTACCTCATTGGATTTATTCTCGACCATGCCACTGCCCAATTGGAATTTGACCTACAACGGGCTGACTAAAATCGAAGCATTGAAGGATGTGTTCAGCAGTTTTACCATCAAACACGGTTATAAATCCACTTTAGTGGTCAACAGTTTTGAGACCCATTTCCAATATCAGACGAATGACCAGGGTTTGCCCATCGCTAAAAATCCTCAGACTTATGATTTTTATCCTCGATACAGGATTCCTACGGTGGTCATCGATGAGTCATTTGTACCTCTTTTTGGGTTAGACATCAAGACCAAAACAGACTTCACTTTCAAGATGGAGATGAAGAAGGCTCGCAATCTATCTTTGGAAGCGGATTACTCGAGACTTAACGAAACCCGAAGCACTACATATGTATTGGGCGTAGGCTACATCTTCAAAGACTTTGACTATAAGACCTTTAGATTTGGTAAACGCAATACGTCGAAAAAGAAGAAAAAGAAACGTAAGAAAAAGAAGAAAAAAGGCGGTGTAACGAACTCATTGGCCAATCTATTCGGTGGGGAACCTAAGAATGGGCGTGATCTGGAGTTCAGTTTAGATGTCTCTTACAAAGACAATATATCGGAAGCCCATTCCTTCAATGAAAACGGCATTGTAGAGCCTTTCAGAGGAAGTACGGATATTACGATTTCCCCTTCCTTGGATTATAAGTTTAGCGACCGGTTGACTTATAGGTTGTATTGGGATTATCGCAAGACGATACCTCATGTATCCAACCAATATAACCGGACAACATGGGATGCCGGACTGACCATTCGATTTATTCTAAAATAACCCTCGCCTACTGTGTCAAAAAAAACCATTTGGTTAATCATAACGATCATGGCAGTTGCCCTAATTGGGCTTGCGACCATTCAATGGAATTGGGTGCTTTGGTCGGTGCGACTGGATGAAGAGAAATTTGATGAAAAGGTACATACTTTACTCAGCCATGTAAGGGATAAATTAGTGCGAGTTGACCAAGAGCGATTTGAGCATCTACTAAGGGAACTACCCCAAGACTCATCTAAACAAGAGTGGAGAAAAGATAGCTCAAATTACGATGAATGGCGCAGCAAAATGTATTATGCCGAGTATAGACTCCAGAAGAGAAACCTATACAAGCGAACCTTACAAGAACGTATCGAACCTTCGATGCTGGACACATTTATCAGACAGGAACTGCGCAACCAAGGGCTCAATGATATCGATATCAAATACGGGGTGTATGATAACAAGTTAAAAGATTTTGTCGTTCTCAACGGCAACTTCACCGTCATCCTACCCTCCGGACAAAAAAGTGAAGGAGTCAAGAGCAAAGGACTCTACACCTCTCCCCTATCCATCGAGCTATTTGAAGACGAGCATGGCAATCCATTGGGCGCCCTAAAAGTTTACTTCCCGAAGAAAACTTCGTGGTTGTGGACTTCTGCCTGGCCATTGCTTTTAAGCTCCATTTTCTTGATATTTTTAGTCACCGGTAGTTTCGCATATGTGGTCTGGGTCATCTTTAGACAGAAGAAACTCTCACAGATGAAATCGGACTTTATCAACAATATGACCCACGAATTTAAAACACCACTAGCTACTATTTCATTGGCTTCGGACTCCATCCTAAGTCGTAAAATAATCGAATCTCCTGATAAAGTAAAACGCTTTATAGATATTATTAAACAGGAGAATAAACGCATGTTGGGCCAGGTCGAAAAAGTACTCCAAATGGCGTTAATAGACCGGCATAAAATTAAATTGCAACGTACAAAACTAGACATTCATCAGCTCATTTCTGAAGCAGTTGAAAATATGGAATTGTCGGTAAAGGAAAAGGAGGGAACCATCCAAACTGATCTAAAGGCAGATTACCATTTCATATTTGGAGATGCTACCCATATATCCAATATCGTGCACAATCTTCTCGACAATGCTATAAAATACACGGAAAAAGTACCAAAAATCTTAGTTTCCACTAAAAATAACAATAAGGGAATATGGATTTCTGTTAAAGATAATGGAATCGGTTTGTCCAAGGAGGCCCGAAAGCAGGTCTTTTCTAATTTCTTTAGAGTGCATACCGGCAATGTTCACAATGTAAAGGGATTTGGCCTGGGGCTTAGTTATGTTAAAGCCATGGTGGAAGCGCATGGTGGACAGGTCAGCGTTCAAAGTGAACTCGGTAAGGGAAGTACCTTTACTGTATTTCTACCATTTCATATGCTTAAAAATTTATAATAAATTGATAATAAATGTATTACAAATTTTCTGCGCATATGGAACCGCTTCGCTCTCACATGAATTTTTTTAAACATACTTCTGTGTGAAATTTATGTTTAATAAAATTCATATTCGTTTCATACTGACGAAGCATCACACACTCCAAACTAAACATCAGAGAGTCGATATGGACCTCCAGCATTCAATGGTTAATCAAAGATAGAAGTAGATCCTGTATGTTTATTGGAAGCAGAGTAAAGAAATCATTTTTAAATTATTCGGCCATCCTAGGCAGCAAAAAAGGGACAAAATGCATTATGTAGTTGTAGAGGAGTAGAAAATGAGGCCATGATTTGAAAAAAGAGTTTACTAACAACACTGAATAACAAGCAAATTCCCCAAATTATTAACAATGTCTAACCTCTTGTTTAACATCGCTGAATACACTGCTAAAACCCGATACATAGACCAACTAACTAAACCTAAAACCTACGGAAATGAGTGAATCATCTAGTAAAAATCACAAAATACTTCTAGTAGAGGACGATACTAACTTTGGAGATGTATTAAAATCTTACCTCGAAATCAACGATTATGAGGTTCAATTGGCCAAGGACGGCGACCTCGGTTATCAAGCGTTTTTGAAGGACAAATTCGACTTGATTATCCTGGACGTTATGATGCCCAAAAAAGATGGGTTTACCCTCGCCAATGAGATTAGAGAAAAGGATCAAGATACCCCTATCGTGTTCTTAACCGCTAAGACCTTAAAGGAAGATATTTTGACCGGCTTCCGGGCAGGAGGCGATGATTATATAACCAAGCCCTTCAATTCTGAAGAACTATTGCTCCGGATTCAAGCGATTTTGAGGCGCACCTCAGCGATCGAAACAGAAGAAAAAGGGCCGGAGGAATTTGATATCGGGATATTCCACTATATCCTCAAAACCCGGACTTTGAGCTATATCGATGAAGACGGTCAGAGACAAGAGATGCGTCTGAGTCCTAAAGAATCCCAACTCCTTCACCTCTTTTGTCTAAAAAAGGAAGATGTATTGGAGCGCTCGGAAGCCCTCATCAAAATCTGGGGAGAAGACAATTACTTTACAGCGAGAAGTATGGATGTCTTTATCGTTAAATTGCGTAAATACCTATCAAAAGACCCCAATATCCAAATCGAAAATATTCATGGAAACGGCTTTAGAATGCTCCTCTCCACCCCTAAATCCTCTTCTTAGGGGATTACTTGAATCGTCTTCGTAAAGGTACTCTGATTCTCTCGGTCATCGGTCACTTGTAAGGAAAAAACACGGGTACCCGGCAGGGCATATTCATCCAAGACATACTTCATAGTATGGGTCTTCAAGTCATATTGGATTAAGACCCATTGGCCATCTATAGCACCTGAATATCTCAATGCTCTTGCCTTACCGGAAGGTTTAAAATTATCCGTAACCTTGAAGGTGATAGACTCCCCTCTTCGGTAGGTGTCCTTGGGATGTATAGGGGTGATTGTGGGGGGCATCGTATCCAACGCTACATAGAATTTACCCAACTGTCTTATGGCACACCTAAACCGGCCTTTTTTCCACTGTCCCCCTAGGGTTAAAATATCCTTTTTATCGCGGATGGCCAATATCACTTTTCCCTTCAACGCCGGATTCACATCGAAAGACTTCAAGGAGAGATTGCAGTATCTATGGAGGGGAATTTCCTTTGTGCCCACTTCCAATATAGGTAATACTGTAGCACTGGAAGCCACCGACAAATAGGCATTTCTATACAAAGCGCCTTTGGGAATAAAAAGAGAAGCCTTCCCCCAAGAGAGGTAATTGTCGCGATCCCAAACTAATTTATAATGATACGGCGGACTGTGCAATGGGGGGACTTCACTTTCCCTTCGCACATAGAACTGCAAGGTATTTGCATTGCCGGCTGCATCCTCTATACTGATCGTTATCTTTCTCGGACGATAAGCGTAGAGGGCAAATACATCATCACCACTCCGCTTTTTATACATAGAGAGCCGATTGCCCGGAAGAACATAGCATCGATGCCAATACTGCTTAAG
>Ga0256841_1001110_pt1 | contig 24529 bp, 16 predicted proteins | sample 356308metaG_FD_185971 | JGI IMG/M metagenome (GOLD analysis project Ga0256841, IMG submission 185971) | Hydrothermal vent microbial communities from Mid Atlantic Ridge, Atlantic Ocean - 356-308 | ecosystem: Environmental > Aquatic > Marine > Hydrothermal vents | place: Atlantic Ocean: Mid...
AATCCTTATGGCACGGGCAATGTCTATAGCGACATTCTAAATGCCCCCGGCTCCTTTACATTCAACGTCGGACAAATTGAAGCTAAAGTTATTCAAGGCCAGACTAATCAACCTCTTGCTAATCATAAAGTTGTTTTAAGAGAAATACTTGCCGACGGTAAATCCAAAGCTGTTGCATCCGGGACAACTAATACCCAAGGCGTCATCCGGTTTGATCCGCCAAAATTGGGATCCAGTGTAAAATATCATTTATCCGCCATTAACCCTTTCGATAGTAAAGCTAAATTTAGCTCCGAAATAACGACACAAGGAAAATTTACTTTTGTCGTTGGCAATAAACTCCTCAACGTCCATCTGAAAAATGCACTCAGCGGTGAAGCTCTTAAAAATATACCCATTACTGTCTATCAGCAGCAAGCTGACAACAGCTTTAAGTGGTTTACCCAAAACAAAACCGATGCCTCAGGAAATATTAACTTCGACTTGCCTGGATTAGGGATAAATACGAATTATCGAATTCACACCAATCCTTATGGCACGGGCAATGTCTATAGTGAGATCCTCTCATCTACAAATAGCTATACTTTAAATGTTGGGAAAGTATTAATAAGACTAATCGATGCAAAAAATAATCGAATTCTGAAGATGCAAAAAGTTTCAATTTTTAAAAAATCTCCTTCTGGTCAACTGCGTTATTTTGCATCAGGATTAACTAATAATAAAGGGGAGATTCATTTCGACCCGCCCAATTTAGGCACAGGAAACATGTATATAGCCAAAGCTCACAATGTTTTTAGTGAAAATAAGGATTACTTTTCTTCCTTGATAAAAAGCAAAGGCGTCATAAACTTTAATATCAGCAAAAACAATCCAAATAAACCAGATTTAACAAAACCTCAGATCAGCTGGGTTTCACCAACAAATCATGAAAATGTTGGCAACAAAGGATTCGAAGTGCTTGTTGCGGCAAAAGATAATAAAAAAGTGACAACAGTTATTTTTGATGTTTTGGATCCAGTAAAAGGCTCTTCCACTGGTGAAGCAACTTTAAAAAAAGGACTTTGGTCATTTCCAGTTACATCTAAAATGTTAACTCCCGGAAATGAAATCAAAATTTATGCTCAAGCATTTGATGATTCAAATAATAAATCCGAAATCTTTCATACATTTAAGGTGATTATTGATAAGGAAAAGCCCAGGATTAACATCACTTCACATAATAACCTTGAAAATATCTCGCAAAATGGTTTTTTATTATCTGGAACAGCCTTTGACAATACACAAATCAAACAACTTGTCGCTACAGTCTCAGATCCTATTTTTGGAAAAATAAAAGAAAATTATCCAATAGAAATTTCTTTGTTAAGGAATCGGTGGGCACTTTCAGTTCAAAAGGTCAGCCGAAACGCTCAGATACAAGTCTTATTAACCGCAATTGATTTTTCTGGGAATGTTTCAAAAAAAACATTAACTCTTAACTCAACAAATGACGGATTCAAATTTCAACAATATCTTAATCGCCTAACTTTCGGAATATCGCCCGAACTACTTAATGAAATTAAAGCAATAGGACCTGAGGCTTACTTACAGCAACAGTTGCATCCTGAAACTATTGATGATTCTGAGTTTGAAGCTATACTAGATCATATGGGGGTACCAAAACATATTGGGGAAATACAAAATTATCAAATTGCCCATTCTTTGTATAGCAAAAAACAACTAAATGAAATCATGACATGGTTTTGGGACAACCATTTTAATACGGATTATTCTAGAGTAGGTACAGCACTTACATTTTCAAAAAACAAAAACATTCGTAAACATGCGTTAGGAAATTTTAGAGACTTGCTGGAAATAAGCACAACCAGTCCTGCAATGATCATTTATTTAGATAATAAATACAACCACAAAAATGGCCCCAATGAAAACTTCGCTAGAGAATTAATGGAATTACACACGCTTGGAATTAACGGTGGCTATACAAAAAAAGATGTCGAGGAAGTCGCTAAAGTTTTCACTGGATGGGGTGTTCAAGACAATAAATTTTCTTTTAAATCATGGCGTCATAACTATAACGAAAAAAACATACTGAGCCAGACAATCCCGTCTGGATTAGGATTAGAAGGGGGCGAAATGCTCTTAGATATTTTATCTACACACACATCAACAGCAAAACACCTATGTACTAAACTTTTACAATTGTTTGTAACAGATAAACCAGCACGGGAGCCAGTTGATGAGTGTGCGCAAAATTTCCTCCATTTTTCTGACCAAGACGACCAAATAGCGAGAGTAATAGAACAAATTTTTAAATCAACCTATTTCTCATCAAATGAAAATTTTCACAATAAAGTCAAGACACCTTATGAATTAATGACATCTTTATTGCGGCAAATGCCGATTAAAGCCTCATATCCAGAAATACGAACAGTGATGTCGAAAATGGATATGAACTTATTTATGTATCCTTTACCTACTGGCTTTCCTGAAACGGGAAATCAATGGATAAATTCAAATCGATATCTTAACTATGTAAATTTTATAAACAGTATGGCATACGCCCAACCTAGTATTTGGAGAAACTACTTAATTAGCCCAATATCTTTTTTTAAAGAAAAAGGATATGAAACTGCCGAGGGCGTTGCAGGGTATTTATTTTATCTGGCACTTTCAAATGATTACTCAAAAGTAGAGTGGAATGAGGCAATGGCAATACTAACAAATAATGGAAAAATCTCATTCAATATCAGTGATATTAATGCTAATGAAAAAATACGAAATCTAATTGCATTAGTTCTAAGTTTTCCATCATATCAATTGCAATAATGGAGTTTTTCATGAACAGAAGAAACTTTTTACGTCATTTATCATTTTCGCCTTTGGCTGTCACTAATGTCACTGCTTCAATATCCTTATTTTCAATGGTTCGTCAGGCTTATGCTGATACCAATAAAACCCTTGTTGTAATTTTTCAAAGAGGCGGTTGTGATGGAATCAATACAATCATTCCTTATGGCGATGATGAATATTATAATCTGCGGCCTGATATTTCAATTGCAGCACCTGGAAATGGTTCAAAAAGCACAATTGATATCGATGGTTTTTTTGGTTTTCACCCCTCATTGTCTGCATTTCAAGACTTGTACCAACAAGGAAATATGGCTATTTTCCCAGCAACTCATTATCCAAACGGCAACCGCTCTCACTTTAGTAGCCAAGACTTTATTGAAAGTGGTGTCACAAAAAAAACATTAAGTGACGGTTGGCTCAATCGATACTTAACTCTCTCAAACAATAATTCGTTTTTCCGTGCAGTAAGTTTTGGTGGGCTATCACATTCACTACGTGGTAGTGGCAAAGTTTCAACAATCAATAATTTAGAAAATATAGAGAAATTTCCAAATACCAACGAAAATTTTCGAAATCAATTATCAAAAGTAATCCACCAACCTATAGATAAAGTAATGCACAATCGAAGTCTATTACATAAAGAAGGCTCAGTAATGCTTGATAATTTAGAAATATTACCTTCTCTAAATTATAGTAGCTATACTCCCGAAAATGGTGTGACTTATCCTGATTCATCATATGGCCAACAATTGAGACAAATAGCATATTTAATTAAATCTGACTTACAACCTGAAGTTATTTCTTTAAACCATAATGGTTGGGATCATCATGCAAAACAAGGGGGTACAGAAGGAATCCAAGCAACAAAACTTTCTGATTTTTCACAAGGCATTTCTGCTTTATGTAATGATTTAGGAACAAGTAAATTGAATGATGTTGTTATTTTAACCATGACAGAATTTGGGCGTACTGCTAAACAAAATGCAAGTGGTGGCACTGACCATGGAAATGCCTCATGCTGGTTTGCAATAGGGGGAAGCGTCAGTGGAGGGATTTTTGGTAATTGGCCTGGATTACAAAAAGAAAATCTTTATTTAGGACGCTATTTACAACAAACTATTGATTACAGAGATATCCTTACTGAGATTTTATTAGTGCATCTTAATAGCTCTAAAATAAATACCATTTTACCTAACCATAACTATCAATCCATTGGCTTTCTATAAGAATTAATGCAATTCTAATAATTTTAGTTATGATATCTGAGTTGGTGTTTGAGTTTTGAGTGTGAATGTAACAATTTCAAGTAAATCTTGGCTAGTTTGCTACGATCATATTTGGATGAAGTTCTAATTGAATTCTTCTGAAATTCATGATAACTTTTTTTATCATTTTTAATATAAATCAATTTACTGAATAAATCTTGTGCATTTTCAGGCTCAAAAAGAACGCCAACTTGATTATCGGTTACTATTTTCGAAGATTCGCCTGATACTCCATGAAGTATAGGGATACCCATAGCCATACATTCAAACAATTTCGAGGGAATTACAGAGCTAAACAAACCTATTTTTTTTAAATGAATAATTGATATGTCCAAAAGAGACCAATATCTGGCCACCTCGTCTTTAGTGACGGAATCAATAAACAAGACATTTTCAAGCTTTTTTTCTTTTGATAATTCTATCAATTCTTCTTTACACGCCCCATGGCCCAATAAAATAAAACAAAGATCATGAATATTTTTTGACTGTGCTATCGAAGCCGCTTCTAGAATAGTTTCCAAATGGTGCGCCATGCCATGTGTACCCACATAACCAGCTACAAACTTACCTTGCAAATGATATTTTTCGACCAAAACTGGGTCTTTATCCGTCTGAACAAATCGCGAAACATCAACACCATTCGTTATCACCTTGATTTTGTTTGAATCGACACCTCGGTTAATAAGTATTTCTTTAAACGCATGTGTCACAGGAATAATCAACTTAGATTTTTGATAAAGAAATAATTCTATTTTCTCTAGCAGCTTAATCACAACTGAGTCATGCATTGCGCCCACGGCTTTTATCGATTCAGGCCAAATATCTCTCAGCTCAAACACAAATGGAATACCTTTTAACAAACCCACTGCATATGCCGCACAGACAGTAAAAAACTGTGGAGATGTGCCAATCACCAAATCAGGCTTACGTACAAATAAAGATGCCAAAACAGCAGGTGGCATAAAACTAATATAATCGAGAATACGTTTTATAAACCCTGAATTAGCTGTAATGTATGACCACACACGAATAACACGAATCCCTTCAATTTCTTCTGTTTGCCATAATTTATTTCTGTATCCCTTAAAAACCTTTCCCTCAGGAAAGTTAGGAACACATGTAATAATAGTAACTCTATTACCTATTCGAACCCATTCTCTGCAATGCTCAAATGTACGACTAGCTGGCGCATTAACTTCCGGTGGAAAATTATCTGTTAAAAATAAAATATGCATCAATTAAACCATAAAAATGAGAAATAACTACTAATTTCTCTAAGGTTATAAAAACCATAAAATAACGTAAGAATAGAAATATAAATCTATTTAACAATGATCTTATACACCAATGAAAAAGGACAAACAGATTGCTGCCTTAAAACAAGCACTTTATTTCTTTTTTTAACGCCAAACTCTGGTGAATACCAGCCATTAATCATATCGACCGTTAAATTTTCTAAAACATCAATTTCAAAAAAATTAACATCTTGTTTACATACCACACGCCTATCAGAAAAACTAATAATCTCTACATCAGGATGCAAATGAATATAACTTTCTGCTAAGTGAACGCCCTGCCCCTCAATCGTATCCTTTATTAGTATAGTATCTGATTGAAAATCTATTCTCCTTATGTGTATAGGCTTTCCCGATAACCGCCTATATCCATCATGAGCAGCCGAAAACAAAATCGAGCCTACATTCTGCTTTATTGATATGTCAAAAGGATAGCCACGCCGTGCGACTCTAAAAGTAGACCAGATTTCATGCTGCTCCGCTTCATCAACTCTGACTGTATTATGAGCAGAAGTTGCCCGAAAACTATTCCGCTCTTCTCCTGCATATTGGTAAGTACCAGAATTTACAATACAGCGTCTACCCTTTATAGATAACTCATAACTCAAAGTATCACAGTGCGTATGTCCAGGTAGATAATCTGGGCCGATGTCGCCAGCATCAATTATCATTTTGCACAAATTATTTTGCAACACAAAATAACCTGAATTAGTTTTTTCAATAATCGATAATAGATTAAAATCCTCGCTAACCTTACACTGCAAACTCAAACGACCAGCGTAACGGAACACATCCGCCGGTAAGGGAGCTATATGCAATGCACTGTCATTAAAAAATGGAATTTCTCCATCAGGATGCAAAATATCCCTTAAAAACCCAAGCATATCCACAGCCCGGTTTTCTAACTCATTAATTTCAATATCAGAAAAAAATGTCTGGTTTTGAGCAATATTCAAACAATCCAAAATATCTTCTAAAATCAACACATGATACATTGGGCTACGTTCAAAATGCCCCCCATCGACTAACACCTGTTCTTTTATCTGACCAACAATAATCTTCCGACCTTCCTGTAACCAATCCCGAGCTTCTTCACCCTCAAAAAAAGCGCCTAAATACACTAGAGCAACACCATTTTTAAACAAATGATTACCCAGCAAATGATATTCCAAGTGACCAAATAAAAAACGAGCTTGAAGAAATAGAGATCTGAATATCTCAGGAAAGTTTTTTGTTTGTAAATCATTACGAACAAAAAACTTTATCCAATTAACAACCCGCAAAGACAATGTATAAGGCTCCCATCCATTGCCTATACCTACCACCAGGTTATGTTTAACCCAGTCTTGCATCAAATCCAACGCAATCGAACTATCTATTATAGATTGATTGATATAATCAAAATAATGTAGATTATAAAGCCACAATTTGCTGAGCCGAGCATCGTTCCAGGCAATGGGAAAATCAGCCCGAACCGTTTCATTTAAAAAACAGAACTGTTTCTCAGAAAACGATGGATGTTTATCAATACAAGGAGATAAACTGACCACCTTAATTGAAACCGGCTTCTGAACAAAGTCATAAAATGGAAAAAACTGCTTAACTTTTAAAAATAAACGCCAGTGAAATTGGATTGGTCTTAGAAAACGTACAGTATAAAAAAGTAAAATCAGTTTTCTAAACATCTATAATTATTCAATTATGAGCAGCAGCATAAGTTTTTAACTAAATTACACCAGAAAACAGTACTCAACAACCACCAGCTAAAGCTGGTGGGTTCGTATAATGGACTAGAGTCCGGATACGGGTCATAAGACCCGTTATGGCTCCGTTTTAAAATTATCATCTCCTTTAGGCTCAAAGTGATGCTCTAAATAATTTTGGATCATTTCTTCAGTCAATTCACCTGATGTAATACAAAAATATCCTCTAGCCCAAAAATGCCTTCCCCAATATCGCTTTTTTAAATCGGGAAAACTTTCAAATATTTTCGATGCACTTCTTCCCTTTAATATTTCAATCTCAAAGGCCACGCACGTTTGACGAATCAACTCTCGAACTTTCAAGCCCACGTCGACTTTTAGTATTTGATAGCGATATTTTGTTACAAATACGAGTGATACTGAATTTTAAAAACCGTATGACTACCATACCTATAATCCATATCATCCCCAAAACCAATGGTCAAAAATACTATTCTAAATCATAGATAAATCTAACCGCCTAAAGGCGGTGGTTTTAACCTTAATTGAGACTAATAAAACTCACTACCTCTGATGCTCTAAAATATTAACAACATCAAAGGTGACATTAGCCACTTCAATTAACTCAGAAAAAGGAATAGGAGAATCTGTACCTTTTTCAACCGCCTCAACAAAAGCCGTCACACATGCTTTCTGCCCCTTATCCTGTTTCATTAATTTCATTTTGTCGAACCCTTTCCAGCCATATCCGGTCAACTTGCGAAAATTATCCAGCTGCAAAACACGATCAGCACAGAAGACTTCAAGTCGTTCTTTAGGGAATGATTTATTACCATTAGCAAAATAATGTACTGTACCAAAACAACCATTAGCAAACCCCAATGTGAGAGTAACCTTATCATCCCGTACTCCAATACCTTCTCCAATCATCATTGCTTGAACAGAAGTAATTTCGGCATCAGCTAAATAACGCAATAAATCAATAAAATGACAACCTTCACTAATAATACGACCACCACCAACATTCTTATCCTGTGTCCAATGATCAACAGGTATTGCGCCAGCATTTACAGTCATAATAAAAGACTTAGGTTCTGAGACACTGCTTAATAACTGCTTGATTTTCTGAATATGTGGGGAAAAACGGCGGTTAAAACCGACCATCACCAAAGGGGCACCATGAGCAGAAGCTGACTCATATGCAGCAATAACCTCATTGAGCTCTTCTCTTTTTAAAGCCAAAGGTTTTTCAACGAAAACATGTTTATTTACTTTAAGTGCATCACACACAAAACGAGCATGGCTGTCATGTCGAGTCGTAACAACTATCGTATTAATAGCCAGTTCCTGAATAATTTCACTACTATCTGTCGTAACTTCAGCAAAACCAAACTTCTTTCCAGCATGAACACTACTAATCCCAGCACTAGATGCAACAGACACTAACTCTGCATTAGTCTGTGCAAAAGCAGGAATCAAAACAGCTGTAGCATAATTACCTGAACCAATAAAACCAATCTTAGCCTTAACACCTTTTCCCGCAGATCGACCCGAACCTAGTAATTGTATAGTTCGACTTTTTAATTCATCATCTGTTTTTTCAGTCGTTTCGGGAAACTGTAAAACAATCCCTAAAGAAGAATCCTCACTCTCACCAGCAACTAATTTATAGGCATCTACAGCCTGCTCTAATGGAAAACGATGGGAAATCAAAATTTCTGTATTTAATTTATCAGCAGCAATCATATCCAGCACAGCTTCAAAATTGCGCTGCTCAGTCCAACGAACAAAGGCAACCGGATAGTCATGACCACCCTCCTCATATTCAGGATCATAACGCCCAGGCCCATAAGAACAAGACACCTGAAAACTCAGTTCTTTTTCATAAAAATCGGCTCGCGACAACTCCAGTCCCACTATACCCACCAGCACAATACGACCGCGTTTACGACACATTAACGCAGCCTGGTGAACAATTTCATTCGTTTTAGCTGACGCAGTTATAATGACAGCATCTACTCCCCGCCCACGGGAAAACTGCTCAGCGATACCAACTGGGTCTTCACCCTGAGATAAATTAACCGTCTCTGCACCCAGTTTTTTAGCCAGTTCAATTTTCTCAGTATCAAGGTCGATTCCTAAAACCCTACATCCTTGTGCAATCAATAACTGTACTGTTACCAGACCAATCAAACCCAACCCTGTTACGACAACGGTTTCACCCAAAGTGGGCTGTGCCAAACGAATACCTTGTAAAGCGATAGCTCCCAATACCGTGAAAGTAGCTGCTTCATCAGAGACAGAATCCGGAATGGCAACACATAAATTTTCCGGCACACAAACTACTTCAGCATGTTTTCCATTAGAAGCAACACGGTCGCCCACCTTAAACTGAGTAACACCGGGACTAACCTCTAATATCCTACCAACATTGCAGTACCCCATTGGCAAAGCTTGATCGAGCTTGTTTCTTACCGCTTCAATAGTTGGTACCAAACCATCAGTTTTGACCTTATCCAAAACCATTTTCACTTTGTCTGGCTGCTGCCGGGCCTTATCAATCAAATTAGCCTTACCAAAATCAACTAACATTTTCTCGGTGCCAGACGAAACTAAAGTTTGGCAAGTTCGCATCAAAACATGTCCGGGCAAAAGGCGTGGACATGGAATTTCTTCCAAAATAGTTTCACCTGATTTTAGATTTTGTAATATTTGTTTCATGCAATAATAATTCTAGTCTTTTGCTTTAAATTTATTGGGCGAATTCAACTCTGTAGTGCAATTCCATTAAATTAACCACCTTGCCTTTCTCTAAATAAGGATACAAAGATATAAATTCTATACCTTGGTGGCTTTTTGATAAAGGAGGCATTGAAACATCAATACCGACTAGCCTTTTGTGTTTCAATTGACTGCCAACGCTTGCAAGGAAGTGGCCGTCACCACACCCGTCATCCAAAATAGACTTGCCTTCAAGTTCCTTACGAAAAAGTCTAACAATCTTGTCTTTTGGATTTTTCCCCTGCTGTATACTGCTTTATTAGTTCCGTATATTAGGATGAACAGTATTGTAAACCTCCTTATACATTTCCTGACGCTTCTCAAACGATTCTTCTTTAAGTATTTTCTAGTGAAAAATCCCCTCTATCTCAAAAGCCTTAATCAACTTGTCTGCTGGTATTCCCGTTGATTTTGAAAATCTATCCAAATCAGGATATGTGTTATTTTCCATAATGCTCCTCCAAGCTTAAGCATTAGCAAACAACTATTTTCAAACATACCATTCCTTCACGAAGCAGGTAACTTACTCTTTGTGACCAGCCCTAAGGATTAAAATGTACAATTCCTGTCCTTACAAAAATCATAATATCCACCCCGGCACTTTTCCTTTTCAATTCCTAAGGAAAGATAAACTGACGCACACTAAAACCAGCGCCCCCCCTTCATCGCAGGACTAACAATCCTTATGAATAGCATGTAATAACAATCCCAACAAGTTCACAAATAATCGTCTCTTAATGGAAAAGGTTAGAATAAAAACTTATTGAGATTGCTATTAGTTCCGATCTCTGATCTTTTTTGCAGGAACACCGCCAACAACAGTAAAGGGCTCTACTGATTTTGTTACTACGCTACTGGCAGCAACTACAGCCCCTTCGCCAATTTCAATACCAGGAACAATAATACAATTGGCTCCAATCCACACATCATCACCAATTATAACCTGTTTTTTTTCATGACCTGCCTCAAAAATACGATGATGATTGTTTGGTATTATATGATTAGTTGAAAGGATTTGTGTTCTGTAACCAATCAATACTCTATTTCCAATATGAACACCTCCACCAGTTGTCACTATCACGTCTAGAGCAAAATCAACATCATCTCCAACCACCAACCATCTACCTGGCGCTATCCAAACACCTGGATAAAAAATTACTCTCTTTCCTATTTTTGCTCCACACAGGGTCAAAAAAAAAGATTTGAATAAATTAAAAATTTTGAATCTTGGCAAACAGAATAGCATCTGTAGGATAGTTTCGTATGCAACAACAAAAAATCCATGTAACACTTAAACCTCCGAAATCACTTCTGAAATCATTCTAAATTTACAATCCGCATCTGGTAGCTCTGCTAAATATTTTTTTCCATAACTAACCATTTCTTTTTGTAGTTTAACTGATTTAAAGACCCGAATTATTTCATCAATTGAAGAAGATAAATCATGTGCATTGACATAAACAGCCGATTTCCTACAGATAAAACTTGCAAAATCAGTACTATTGACAATTAGAGGCAAACCTGATTTCCATGCTTCCATATAATTATTGCTGTAACTTTCAAGGTCACTAAGATTTATTAAAAAATTAGAATTATCATATACTTCAGAAATCTTATCAGCAGGAATAGATCCCACAAAATTAAAATAACGATCGAGTATTTTTTTCTTTGCCAGTTCTTTTATTTCATTGTCCTCTTCAAACGCACTTCTTGAAACAGACAAAATGAACCTAAACGACGTGAAACCTCTACCTTCAAGTAAGCAAGCAAATTCAACTAACCTCCACAAATTTTTATGACGATCTAATCCGCTAAGAACTAATAAAGCAAGAGTTAAGCTAGATGGTGCTTTAAATTGCTTATCTTCAAGAAATTTTGATGGGGAAGGAGGGATAATACGTAATTTATTTTCATCAACACCAGCATAACGATTTAGGCGGTTGGCCATGACATCTGTTTCAGCAATTACAATATCCGCTTGACGAATCCTCATTCTTCGAAAAAAATTAACAATTTTTTTCTTAATGCTTTTATCCAGAGAAAGGTATTTCCAATAGTCACTATCAGGGTAACAAATAATTGGATATGCAACAGAAACAATAGATTTCACACACTTATATCTCGGCAATCCTGCGCCAAAAAAAGTGTAAATAATATTAATCTGATATTTTTCAATAAAAGAATTTAGAGTCGTCTTTTCAAAAACAACCCGTTCAATATAGTTGCCTGGGTAACTTAATGCATCAACACAACTTTTAGAAACTTCAACATTTGCAAGCGGACCAGAACTGGGCAACAGTAAAAAAAATTCATCTATCTTATCTGGATATTTTCGAAGATATGCCAGATAATTTATTGCTAACTGCACCCCGCCGCCCGTTTTTATAGCACCAAAATTAATGAGTAACTTCATTTTTTACACTTTCTCCCAAAATTTTCAAATATAGTTTCTCGTACTTTGAAACCATACTCTTTGCACTATAGCGCTGTGCAATTAATTCACAGCGCCGAAGAAGATGAAAAAAATCGGTATCATCATAGTCCTTTAAAAAGGATTCAATTGTTTCAGACATATCTTCAGCATCATCAGGGTTCAACCAATAAAACCCTGGCAAACTCCCTACTACTCTTTTATTCGCTTCGATAAATGAAGCTAGTACAGGCAATCGCATACTCATCGCTTCGATTAATACATTAGGAGTTCCTTCATATCGGGAAGGAAAAAGCAATGCATCTGCATTAACCATTTTTGAATAAATACAATCAGAAAATTCATAAAAGAATACTGAACCGCTCATTTTGTAGTATTCCACTAATTTAACAAGCTCATTCTTAAGCGTTCCCTCACCATAAATATCTAAAATCCAATTACAATCTTTTACCAAGGACAGAGCTTTAAGAAGTTTAATTGGGTTCTTTTGTTCAGTTAGCCTTCCAACATAAATAAATCTGATAGTTTTTTTTCCTTTCACTATCCTTTTTCTTCGTTTATATTTACCAATATTTACTCCATTATTTATAACCACTCCATTTTTTATTTTATAAAGCCACTTATACAATTTATTCGAATCTGATATTTCATGATTACTAACAATTTGGTCGGAAAAGAACAGTGCGCAAAGAAATTCAGGGTAACTTAACAACCGGTGAAAGAACATCCGGTTTCGAAACGAAAAAACAACCTTCTTCCCTAAAGTTTTAGCAAAAAACATACCAGGAATACTAATTACCGCAGGAAGCCAGACATGGACAATATTAGCATCAGATTCTTTTATAACAGTATAAATTTCACTTAAAAAAGACAACTTAAGGCCACTCGATACTTTAGAAACTATGATTTTAGTTTTTGTCGAATATAATGAATTTTTCCCAATTGATTCGACACAAAAAACCATATTTTCAATACTTTTACTTTTCATCTCTTTGCATAACAAAGCCAACTGTCTTTCTGCACCTCCAGAACTTAAAGAGTGAATTAAATGTAAAGTTTTTTTTTACTACCCATAAAATTTTTTAATTAAAAATTTTTTTTTGTCGACCTTATTCATTGTTTTTGTATCAATTGTAATTTTACTAATTTTTTTATAATAGCTATCCATATCGCGTATTATTCTTGCAGGTATTCCAGCTACAACATTATTAGAAGGTATATTAGAAACGACAACAGAACCTGCACCAATAATTACATTATTACCAATTGAAACTCCAGGAAGAATCATTGATCGCATACCAATAAAAACATTATTACCAACTTCAATAGGTTTTACTATATCAATATTAGGCAACTTGTCTCTAAATACCCATACTGAACCATCATGCGTTATAAATCTAACACCTGAAGTTATTTCAACATGATCACCTATTGTGATTAGGTATGGTTCGGTTCCAAATGTTCCTGTATCTATATCTCCAAACTTACAATTATTGCCCACCTCTACTCCAAGAGAACGAGCATATTGAATAGGGGAAGTTTTAATTTGATAAGTTTGAATAAAGAAAACAACAGCCCTTTTAATAATTAAGAAAATTTTTTCCATTACCTACAAATCTTTCCTTTGAATAAGAAAATAAACAAACTACTCAAACAAATTTTTCCGAAACTTTGAAAAGCTTGATAGCATAGCAACTAAAAAAACCAAATAAACAGAATAAGAAAAAGGAACAACTGCTCCAGATATTGCTCCTCGCACAAGCATATAGGCATGCCAACTGAAATAAGGAATTAGAAGTGAAAATATAAAAATATTTTTCATCAACAATCTTTCCCAAAAAACCAAAACCATCCCCCAAAAAACTGAAAAAAACAAACCTAACATACCAAAACTAAGATAAGCATCAGAATACCACAATGTAGGATAATGTAAATTATTCTTCCACCATTTGGGGATGCCGTCTAATAAACTAGACATAACAAAAGGCGGATCAATAATCTCCGGTGGAGGTAATTGAAAAACTTTTCTAAATGGCGTTATCAAATTTAATCCATATAGATATATTGAATCAAAACCAGTTCTAACATGATGTATATCTGATAATTTCATAACCATAACGGTTCCATATGGCATTCCAGAGTCAGGAAAAACATTTAATATATTGAAGTTTTCATCACCTCTTTTTGATGCAATAATCCAACTGCTTAATCCAATTAGTGATAAAATCATTATCATAGAAAAAAGCAATTTCTTTACTTTTTTTAAACCATTAGAACCTCTGTCATTAATTGCTTGTAAAGTATAAATAATGACGATAGGAATAAAAGACAGTAAAGCGAATGATCTAACGTGAAGCTTAACAGCAAAGAAAACAAATGGTATAACACCTAAAAAAGCAAGTAAATATTGCTTCCTTAAAGCTGAAATCGATAATAATGGCGCACTTGCCATTAAAAAAACCTGGCCCCAATTTGAACCTGTATATTCAATAAAATCCTTATAACTATGGTCTTGTGTTGTAATGCCATATACTATACTACTCACAATCAATATTAATCCATAAATAAATTGCAATTTACGTAAATATCTATTTTTTCTATTAAAAACCCATTTATCTCTATTTATTTTAATTCTTATCAATTTCCACACACTCCATTCTGTAAGAAAGAATAACGAATTAAAAATAAAAACATACAATATAGATTTAAATATATCAGCTTTTGTTATTATTATAGAATCACCACTAAATCCTCTATAATGGGTGATACTACTCTCAAATGATACCGGTATAAAAAAAAATGAAAAATATGCTATTAGAAACCAAATAACACTCATGAGCCTCTTATTTTTGGCGCAATATAATAAGCGGATTGTTGACAATAAAAAATTAAGAACTGCAATGAAAACTGTCATATTTATTTAAGTTGCTTTATTACACTACCTTAAAAATTTTGAATAAAAATTTATTATAGTATTTTCAGATTTTACCCAATGAACTTCTTCTCTAGCAATTTCCTGCAACCGTAAAGGATCAAGCCTACCTTTTTCTAAATATTTTTTGATTTTAGTTAAGTAATCTTCATGAAAATCGATCAGTAACCCCACATCCCGTTTTTTTATAATTTTTGGAGCATGTCCAGACCATGGTGTAGAAATCACAGGAACACCTGAAGCCAAATACTCACCAAATTTTGTAGGGCAGGCAACTCTATTGAGCACTACATTTTTTCTAAGCAAAAAAGCATAATCAGCAGCAGATAAATAGTCAGCAACCTCGCACTTATTTTTTGCAGTTCTAAAAATAATTTCATCTAAATTATTATAATAATAATCTTTGTCAATAGCACTTTTAAAAAGCCCTATATCCATAGTTAGTATAAGCAGCTTAATGTTTTCAATTTCTCTTCTTAATTGAAAAAAAATCTCTATCATCTCATTAATACATTGGTACTTCTGGCATCCTCCTGAATAAACAAATAAAATATCATTCTCTCTCAAATGCATACCATGTCTCATAGAAGATCTTTTCTTTCGGTTAAAAAATTCTTCATCAACATTTATCGGAATTATATGTGAATTTTTCCAACCAAAATAGTTATATTTTTTTTCAAAATAATTTCTTAATTCTTCTGATACAAAAAAATGGGCATCTGCCTTCAATGAATTTTGTTCGGCCTCCGAATGCCAGGTTTTATTCACATTTCCTTCAGTTTTGTCTATTGAAAAAGCCGCCTCTTCCGTTACTGCGCCGTGATAATCAACAACTACTGGCGTTGCACTTAATCTACGCTTTAAAACAACATGAGCGGCCTCATGAGACTCTGCTTGGATACAATCAATTCCTTTAATAGCCGAATAAAAATGTATAATTATATTTGCAAAAAAAAAAGACAGCTCTCTAAAGAGAGCAATTCTAGACATGGGAAAAACAGGGATTTCAACTACATTCACTATCCGCGCAAATTCATCCCTAGCCCATGACCCATCAGCTCTAAACATAGGATAAAATCGAATAAGTGTGACTTCACCAATATTCTTATGTATTGTTTTAGCCATTAGTTTAACCCGACTAGCAAAACCAGAGTTTACCCCCCCCCCATTATTAGTTATCAATAAAATTCTTTTTCTATGAATCAAAAGCTTTTCCTCTAAAAAGATAGTTACGCACATAAAAATATTGGACAATCGTATGGGCACAATATGCAATTAAATTGGCAAACGCCAAGCCTAACGCACCATACAGCGGGCATAAGTAATAAGATAAAATCAACATTTCTGCCCCCCATAACAAATTAAAAAAAAATCCTATCCACATGCGATCTTGGCTAGCTATTGCTTGACCAATTACTCCATTCACGGCCATTAACCCTGCAACACATACAAGAACAACCAATACTGATTCTCCACCAACGAACTCTTTACCATATAATGACATTATTTCAGTAGAAAAAAAATAAACAAATATTACCACCATGAAAGAAACAACCCCATTAGCATAAAAATTAAAAAAAAATACTCGTTTATATTTCAAACCACTATCACTTCCAATTAAATTAGATAATATAGGAAGAATGACTTTCCATGTAGCCATAGGTATAAAGAGCAATGCCATCTTCCATTGATTCCCTACCCCGAAAACGCCCATTTCCTCATACCCTTTTTCTTGATTAACCAAAATAACATTTCCAATCCAATTTACTGGTGCGACCATAATTGAACCCAATATGGCTGGTAAATTAAAATTTACCAACATGCTAATTTCTTTTTTAGCTCCCGATAAAGATAATGGAATTCCATTTTCAAAAATACTTAAATAAAAAAAATATACACCCAGCACCAAACTGATAATTTGTGATGAAACAATCGCTACTATTACTCCTTTAATACCGTATATATCAACATATGTGAATTGCAACCAACCATTTGCTATAGCAGTAACAAGCAAGATAACAGATATAATTTTAAACTTCTCAAAACCTGACAATGCTCCAAGCAATGCACCATTTAGCGCAGAAAAAAATAAAGCAAATGATCCTATTTCTAAATACCTTCCTAACTCCTTATTGTTGAGAAGAGCTTGCGACAAATAACTTGATAACAAATTTACAGAAATACTGATTGTTAAACCCATAAAAACAATCGTAATAATGTTAAGAGATATAATTCTTCCTGCTTTTTCTTTATCTGAATTTCTGTATTGAGCAATATATTTCGTTGAGGCTGCTCCTACACCAAGTCCAGCTAGAACTCCTAAAGTATTAATAGTATTTTGTAAAATAGCAAGCTCTCCATAGCCCTCTTTTCCAAGTGCCCGTGCAATATAAAACGATATAAATACCATTAATACTTTAGAAGCTATTGCCCCACAAATTGACCAAAAGAAACCCCCAATGATCCTTCTTTTAACTGATCCTTCCTTCCCTAGAATTTTTTTGTCTTTCAAATCTATCGCCCTAATAACTAATTTTCTACTTTATAGGCTAATTAAAAGTACTGTTATAATCAGTTAATTTTATTAACTCATAGTCCTGAGCACCAACTCTAACATCCAAACAACTATCATTATTTAAAACTAACTTCTCCTTTTTTGTCCAGAACTCTAACTTATTCACTTTTATATTTTTCTTAATACAAATCTCGCCTCTTCTATTCGTTTTGCTTAGGTTTGAAATAACTAAAAGATAAGAGTTATCCTTTGAGTAAGTACTAATATAAACGCCATCTATTTTTGAAAATGCCATTATATCTGGTGAATAGTATGGGGTAAATTTTGCATCCTCGTAACCAAACTTTAACAACATCTTTTGGGCTTTGTTAACAACTTCAATATTACACCAAATAGGCCAAATACCAACATCATGAAGCATTAACAATCCCATCAAACCACGAGTAGGAGCAATTTTCTTGGCATTTTCTTTTGAAAACTGAGGGATAAATAAAGAAGACAAACCCCATTGCTGACCGGTAAATTCTGTTCTAAATGAACTTAAAGAAACCACATCCATATAATCATCTTTTACTAGACCTCTAAATTGCTCCCCATCAAGATATGCATCAACAAATGAGAGTACAGGAATATTAAGATCACCTGAGACGTGAGCTAAAGATGTCACCTTTAAGTCTTTCGATTTATATTCATTATTCAATTCTCTATATAACTCACGGTATGAATTTATTGGAAACTCCTTGTATCCTTTGCCATTCTGGACATACCCAACACCAGAAGATAAATTAAACCCTCCATATGGTTTCGTATTATCATAATAAATATAATTAATTCCATATTTTTTTAGGAAACTAGAGGTTTTGCTTGTAAAAAAACGCCTCCAACTCTTTTCTCTAGGGTTTACTAATGCAAAACTCCCACCGTACTGACGCACTCCATAAGAGGAAGAGTCATAACGCCCTAAAAACCATTTATCCTTATAAAAACTCCATTCTGGCGCACCTGTGGATAAAAATGTAGGGCACAAATATGGCATTGACTGAATACCTCTCTTTTTCAATATATCAATCCGCTTCTTAAACTTTTGTGGGTTCATAGCTTCTGGATACCCATAATGTTTTAAAGAAGTATCTGTTGGACTTGGCCAAATAATATCTATATTTGCTTTAAATGAAGGTCGGATCCTCATAGATCGGTGAATATTTTTCCTCGGTTTAACCGGTGTTGGAAATAACCCGAAATGCGCACTAATTTTATCTTGAAATGATTTATTTTTATTTTTTATCCAAACGCTTAATAAAAGGCCATCTCCATCACGAGTTAATTCAATCACACGATCATCTCTACCCGAGGGCCAATTTCTAGGTGTTTCACTATACCAAAACAATCCTATGTCATCATTTCCTACCCAAAAATATGGAATAAATGGTTTCGTAAGTTTGAAGTTACCTTGTGGAATATTGAGGTTATTATTTTTACTATCTACCGCCCAATGATGTACATATTTGTATAAGTCATTATTTAATGGAATTTCAAGAACAAGCTCTTCTTCAGCAGATAAGCTGACTTTGCCAACACTATCTAATGCAACCCAGATTAGTCCATCTTTTTCGATGCCAACACTAACATCTATTAATATTTTTTTATTAAGTATTTCTGCAAACATTCTTTGACTAAATAACTCTAATTTGTTTGACCGACCTGTTTTCACATATTTTCTCAATCCATCTAATTGAAACTTATACCGTCTAGAATTATTAGTAAAAACCAGCTTAATAGACCCTGATAATAATTTTTTTTCCTGCGATACAATACTCGTTGGAAATGCAGCGTTCTTGAAAGAAATCTTTCGCCCCCAAACAGAAATAGTATCATTTGGTTTCATATCAGATTGAATGCTGGGTATTACCGAACTTGTCTCACCCTCCCCCCAATTTAACTTTGGCATCTCATAGAAATGAGTTATCTCTCTTTGTCGTTTATCTTTTCTAAATATCACTACTCTTATTTGATTTTTTCCTACCCCAATCTCTGAAAAAGGCATTTCCAATTCCAAATCCTGGCCATTTTTTTTCCCCTTAACATCTATCTTTGCCCATTTTTTTCCATTTAAATAAACCCAAATAACATCCGAGTCTTTAACTATATACTGAGAATTAACTAAAACAAATCGAACAGCATCATTCTTTTTTTCGGTTGTACTTTTAATCCAAATATCATCAAAATTCAAATATTTTGCCTCATCAAATAGACCTTGTGAGTGCAACTTGACTACCTCAGGAGAAAGTTCCTTATTATAAATTTTAACTTCATCTATAACCGTTGAACTTTCGCGAATCATGCCCCAATCTCTATCACCAATGAATATGTTTCCGTTTAAATGGGCAGGGATCACTGCTTCGGCTGACCTACTTGAAACTTTCAGCCCATCGATATAAAGCATTAAACTATTTCGTGACCATGATCCAACAACATGGTGCCATTGATTTGATTTCCAATCTATCTTCTGGGAAATATTATAGCTAGACCCATCTAAAGCTTTCGGATCAGAATACAAAAGAAAATTTTTATTATTGTAATATTTGTATAAAACAAGCCGACCCTCACCCTCGATTTCAACAAAGACATGAAATTTACCGTCATCAGGCTTCCAGTCAACTGGTTTTATCCAAAGCTCAACTGCACCTTCTTTTGAACCAAACAGATTGGCATCTGAAATTAACAAATATCCCTGCGGGGTTACCTCAATTCCATTACCTATTTTTCCAGGCACAATTTTCAGCTTCCCTACATTCTTAATAATACCTTTCTTTCTAGACCAATCTCCTTGAAAGCCATGCTCAAAAGAGAAGGAAAGCACAGAAGTTATTGCATTAGAATCCTTCAGAACAGCAAAGAAAATAATGATTATAGTTATAATTTGACGGGGCATTGCTTTAATAATAACTGATACCTTCCTGGGAAAAATGCACAGGGACTTCACCCCATTTCAATTCTTCTTCACCTGTTTAAAGGCTACGCCCAAATATAAGGTTGAGCATAGCTGGCCGAAAAGTCTAGGTTCCTCTTTCAATAGGTCATTTTCGTTCATTTCACTTTTTTTTCTCTCTTTTGCAATGAACTTTCTTCAATCTCGCACAATCCATTCGTTCACTGTTTACGACGCGAATAGTGAGTTATCCTGGTCGGCTGATCTCAGTTCATCAGTTTATAATCAACGGCCATGGCCGCTTACGTGTTCCGCCCTTCACCTCTAACTTCCTGTCACTGATTTGATGTTTTATCCTCATCTATATCACCATGAATTCATCGGCACCAACAATACGATTACTATGGCTTCATCTGAAAACCCTCGGTCCATAACGTCTGCATTACTACAGCGCTTAGAGCTTAAGGAGTCGCAGTTACTCCGACTCAAATCCGACGGTCCTTCACTGGGTAAGATAGTCACCTATTTCTCGATCTACCTACCTTCAATACCACAACAAATTACGGTGAGAATATTGGGCTTCGGTGGTCGCGGGCACCTTACCCCTTTGTTGCCGCCTTACGAAGGTTCACTTTCGTTTAGGTGATCGATTTGGCTAGAGCTTCCTTCAGATTCCGCATTGGCTCCCGGCAACCTCAGTCCCTGTTGGGTAGCTACCGGGAGTTTCTTTGGACACCCTTGCTTTCGCCTACTTTTTCCCTTCTCACGGGGCAAAGGCTGGACTTTCACCCGCTAGCTGACTATCATGCCAGTCACACCGCAGCTGCCGTTAGGCATGCGCGCGGTGCTGAACGCAGTGAAGTGAAGCGGAGCGGTGCATGCCTAACCTCCTGCTTAATACCAAAGGCTATCCAGAAAAAGAAAAGACATTGGCTTTTTAATGAATAGTCTATAGAAAAAACAAAATTCAGACATCATTACAGCACACTTGCTACGAGTAAAATCAACTCCAACCTAAAATTAGATCTTTAGTATTTAGAAGTAACAGCTAACTGGTTTCAATGTAATTGGCTATTCTCCCACAAGCCTCCCCATCCCCATAAGGATTATGGGCCTTAGACATCCTTTCATAAACATCCTTATTCAACAAAACCTTTTCAACCCCATCTACAATTTTCGATTTATCCGTCCCAACTAATAACACTGTCCCCGCATCAACTGCTTCAGGTCTTTCCGTTACCTCTCTCATCACCAACACAGGCTTTCCTAATGATGGCCCTTCTTCCTGAATTCCACCTGAATCCGTCAAAATCAGATCACTATGATCCATCATCCAGACAAAAGGCGCATAATCCAATGGATCGATCAAAAAGACGTTGTTAATGTCATTCAGGATTTCAAAAACAGGTTTTTGTACATTTGGATTCAAATGAACTGGATAAATTAAATCCCAATCAGGATGTTTTTCTGCCAATTCTTTAATGGCGTTGCATAAATCAATAAAACCCTGACCAAAATTTTCTCTTCTGTGTCCGGTAATTAAGACCAGCTTTCGTTCTTTATCGACAATTCTCTGAAACAGTTGCTCACCAAATTTTTCTTTCCATTCAGCTTCGGGCTTTGAATTAACTTTATCTCTGACAATCAAAAGTGCATCGATAACTGTGTTGCCAGTGACGACAATTTTATCTTCTGGCACACCTTCGTCTAATAAATTCTGCTTTGACTTAGGTGTTGGAGCAAAATGTAAATCAGCTAGCCGACCAACCAGAGTGCGGTTTGCCTCCTCGGGAAAGGGGGCTCTAAGATTACCTGTTCGCAACCCAGCTTCTACATGGCCTACTTTTATCCCCTCGTAAAATGCCGCCAGCCCTGCGGCAAAGCAGGTTGTTGTATCTCCATGCACCAAAACCACATCAGGTTTTGCTTTCCGTAGAACATCACGCAAACCTAGTAATACTTTTGCCGTTATATCGAACAAATCTTGATTTGGTGCCATCAAGTCAAGATCATACTCGGGCTTTATGTCAAAAAGATTAAGAACTTGATCCAACATCTCCCTGTGCTGTGCAGTTACACAGACCAATGATTCAATTTCTTCATGTTTCTGTAATTCGAGGACAACAGGAGCCATTTTGATGGCTTCGGGCCTGGTTCCGAACACGGTTAGTACTTTTAATGGCATCTTATATGGTTTTCCAATAAATTTGTTTGTTTTTTAATTTCTATTCACTCTTTTCTGTTGGTGAAATCTGCAGAGAATATTTGAGTTAGGTTAAAGTTTCCCTTTGATGTGAATTAAGAACCAATTCTTTTTTCATATTATTCATAGGGTAGGGATTTTTTTATTTCTCCCTCAACCAACCTTCTCCCTTTGGAGAAGGCTTTAAAACTTTCTTAATCCATATTTCACCAAATCTTCTTACTTTCGCGTGGACACGCAACTATTTCCCACCTAGGAGAAAATTTGAACGTTTCTCTATCTTTACCTTCCTACACAATAATAGTTTAGCCCAGCTTCTTCCATTAGCTTTGATTCATAGACATTTCGTAAATCAACAAATACATTTCCATTCATCATCGATTTTATTTTCTTCAAATCCAGTCCACGATACTGATTCCATTCTGTCATTAATACTACTGCATCCGCTCCATTGCAGGCATCTTCAATAGATGAGCAGTACGATATGTTTTCTGGCAATAAAGGTTTTGCCTCTTCCATTGCTTCGGGATCATGCGCATTAATTTTTGCACCTTTATCAAGTAAGGCGGGTAATATCGCAAGTGCGGGTGCATCGCGCATATCATCGGTTTCTGGCTTGAAGGCAAGTCCTAATACTGCAATGGTTTTACCCGATTCAGATCCACCAAGCGCATGGCGAATCTTACTTACCATTCTGGCTTTTTGGGCTGCATTGACTTCAACAACGGATTCAACAATCCTGCTGGAAACACCATGCTCCTGCGCAATTCTAATCAATGCCAAGGTATCTTTTGGAAAACAGGAGCCGCCATAACCAGGTCCCGCATGAAGAAATTTCTTGCCAATTCTGCCATCCAGCCCCATTCCTTTAGCGACTGCATGTACATCTGCTCCCACTTGTTCACATAGCATGGAAATTTCGTTGATAAAGCTTATTTTTGTCGCTAAAAATGCATTTGCTGCATATTTGATTAATTCCGCACTCTCCAAATCGGTGACCAAAATAGGCGCTTCGATTAAATTGAGTGGCCGATACAATTCTTTAAGAAGCTTTTCTGCTTGTTCAGTTTCCAGACCAAGAACGACTCGATCTGGCCGCATAAAATCACCGATCGCCGATCCTTCCCTCAAAAATTCAGGATTAGACACAACATCAAAATCAGCTTGTGGATTGGTTTCTTTAATGACTCGGTAGACCTGTCTTGCCGTTCCAACGGGGACGGTTGATTTATCAACAATAACTGTATAGTCCTTTAAGTGGACAGCAATTTCCTCAGCAGCTTGATAGATATATTTTAGATCAGCATGACCATCACCCCGTCTCGTTGGTGTACCAACTGCAATAAAAATAATATCTGCATTTTTGACTGCATCTTCCAAATCCAGGCTGAAACTAAGCCGCCCGGCTTGTACATTTTTTTCAACTAAATCGTCAAGTCCTGGTTCATAGATGGGGATGCCACCTGCATTAAGCTTGTCAATTTTTGCTGGATCCTTGTCAACACAAGTCACGTCGGCTCCAAATTCAGCAAAACAAGCTCCTGAAACCAAGCCAACATATCCTGCGCCAATCATCACTACGTTCATTAATCCATCCTTAAAAAAATGTTTTCAATAAAAAATTA
>Ga0256841_1001111_pt1 | contig 24505 bp, 19 predicted proteins | sample 356308metaG_FD_185971 | JGI IMG/M metagenome (GOLD analysis project Ga0256841, IMG submission 185971) | Hydrothermal vent microbial communities from Mid Atlantic Ridge, Atlantic Ocean - 356-308 | ecosystem: Environmental > Aquatic > Marine > Hydrothermal vents | place: Atlantic Ocean: Mid...
AAAACGCTCCCTTCACGCTCCCGAAAACATCCGGGGACACCCTTATTTTGTCGAGCTGGCCGGAGAATTCCGTCCGAAGCAGTTGGGGGTGATAGAGATAGGGGAAAGGAAGGATTCCCTCTGGCTCCTCCCAAAGAGGGATCTCACGCTTGAAGTGAAGGTCCCCAAAGGCACAGAACCAAGGGTCGATCCTGCCTTCGTCCGACATATCTACCAGGACCAGGCGGCGGGTTTTTTTCAGCCGCTTCTCCAGCCAGCGGTTACGGAATTCTGCCTGCTTTGGATTGATGGAGGAGAAGAGGGGGTCTTCGGGTCGTACGGGAGCTTCCCCTTGGATTCCGAGTTCCCGGCACCAGGATTCGTCCGCGAAGGAGGCGGACACAATGACCAGGGGGGCGGCCAGAATCGGCTCCAGCTCTGCCTCAAAACATGGGTGTCCCCCTTGGGCGAAGAGGCGGAGGGTGGGGTCGCCGGGTTCGAAGCCGCCGATGCCGCGGTAGTGGATGCGGTGACCGCGGAGGGCGAGACCGAGGGCGGGGCCGCAAAAATTGCCGCCATAGTCGAGGATGCCGATTTCCATTGGTTGGGGGAGGAGTCGGAGGTCTATTCCAAAGGACCGATAAGGATTTCAGATAAGGTTTTCTGGCAACAAGGGGCCGAAGAGGCCACAATCTCCAGCTGAATTCTTTGCTCTCCTTCTTCCATCGACGGGATGGAGGCAGGAGCTGAAGAGGGGTGGGCAGAGGAGAGCGCCCACAACGAGAAGGCGGGATGATGGCAGAAAACGGGTCCGGGAAGTTTTTTCAGGCGTTTTTACGCAATCCCGGCCAAGTCGGCGCCATCGCGCCCAGCTCGCGTTTTTTGGCCGAAGCCATGCTGGACGGTCTTCGCCTACCGGATTCGGATGAGACTCTTGTCGAATTCGGCCCAGGGACTGGAGCGATTACAGCAGCGATCGCCCGTTTCCTCCCGGATCCCAGCCGTTACTTGGGGATTGAGCGTGATGCAACCCTTGTGACGCATTTGAAAAAACGCTTTCCCCAACTCAGATTCATTAATGAATCCGCGGAACACACCAGCCGAATCCTCGAATCGGAGGGGCATGCCAAGGTCCACTCTGTGATCTCCGGTCTCCCCTTTGCCAGCCTTCCCGATGAGGTCTGCGCGCAGATCATCGAGGACCTTCACCACCTTCTCCATAAAAACGGCACCTTCCGCACCTTTCAATATGTGCATGCCTACTTGCTTCCCAAGGCCAAACGCTTTCGGCATGACATGGCTGCTTACTTTGGAAGGCCGGAAAAGATGGGTCCGATCTACCGGAATTTTCCTCCTGCCTGGATCCTCTCATGGGGGCCAGGCGCTTGCCCCCGGTCGCTCTAAGGGCCCTCGAGCCCCCCTCGTTTTGACGCCTGGGCCAAAGAATGGGATTCATGGGATCCATTCTCATCCTTCTTCTCTCTTCTGAGGTGCCAGATGCAAGTATTTCCCCTCCTTTTTCTAGGGGTGCTTTTCTCCCTTCTTTCCCCCACTCGGGCTCAGTTTCATGATGACTTCAGCACCACAAAGCTCTCGAGGACCTGGACCTGGTCGGATCCGGGGAATGACTCCAAATTCCAGGTCCTTTCGACCCAAGGCCTCCTTCGCATGACGGTTCCTCCCGGCAATGACCACACCACAGGCCATGGGGGCGACCCTGGAGGTTTCGCCGGGCTTCGACGCCTTGTATGGGCGGAGCCGGGGCCTTCCTGCGAAGGTCCGCATTTCAGCCGCCCGGGGGGCTTCGCGGGGGCTGTGTTTACGGATCTGGATGGGGACGGGGACCTGGATCTCGTACTCGCGGGATTCTGGGGGGGGAGCCGTGTCCTGCAAAACCCCTTTCATTGAAGATCTCTCTTGCGTGGAACCTGGGGTTTCGACGATAGTATCCTCAGTATCCTCTGTGATCCGATGAAGTCCTTCCTCAACATCTTTCTGTTCGTTTCTCTGTTTTGGATCGGAGCTCCCTTGGCTTCGGCCCGAGCGGGGGATTGTTGTGGAGCTTCTGAGGTGGAGGCTCTCCCCCAGGCCTCTCCGGCGGGGATCCTGGATCAGAGGACTTCTTCAAACCAGCTGCATTCCCTTCCCTCTAAACCTTGCGGCTGTTCCCAAGGATGCACTTGTGCGATGTGCACCTGCTGGAGGCGTCCCGGGCGTCGCCCCGGACCTCTTCCCCAAAAAACGACAGTCTTTGTTTCTGTCATACGGATCCCTGACCCCCGCTTTTTTTCACTCGCTTCGCCCATTGCGAGCAGCCCTCCCGCGTTCACTTCCTCACGGGAATCGCATTGTGATTTCCCCACCCGCGGTCTGTACCGAAGACGCGAAAGCCTCCTGCGAGGCAGTCTGATCCTCCCCCTGCGCAGCTGATAGGGAGCATTGTGTACCGAGTGTCCAGGCTGCGGCCTCGCTCGGTGAAATGTTCCCGGGTTCTCCCCTGAAAGGGGTTGCCCATCCTCCAATGCCACCATGAACCTTGTGTGCATTTGGGGAAGAGTCTCTGCATAAGAGGTGTTTGCATGTCCGCATGGAAAGGAAGGTTTCGTTTAGGGAAAACTCCAACTTTGAGTTCGGTTTGGACGCTTGGATTGGTGGCGGGATTTTTGTTCTTGGGATCCTGCCGGGATGTTTCGATTCGTGATGATCGGATCGGAGGAAAGGATCCCTGGTTGTCTCGCTTATCCGCAGGAGCTTGGGGGAAAGGGCGGGAAGCAGAGCTTCAAAAAGCATTGACTGAGCGGGATTTTTTAGAGCTTGTGCTCCTGCGAAACCGGGGCCTTCGGGCTTCTTATGAATCCTGGAAGGCTTCGCTGCAAGCTGCGGGTGCAGTTGGCTTCTTACCCGAGCCCAAAGCCCTCATTGGAGTTTTCCTTGAGCCTGTTGAGACACGGGTGGGACCCCAGCGGGCCTTTGTTCGGCTGGGACAGGCCTTTCCATTGACCAAGAGGCTTTCCGCCCAAGAGGAGGCGGCAAAAGAACGGGCTGAGGCGCAGGCCGCCCTGTTTCGGCAGAAGAGCCTCGATGTTTTGGCGGAGGCCAAGGCCTTGATTGCATCCTATCGTTTTACCGAAGATGCCCTCCGGATTACGCAGGGTCATTTGGACCTCTTGGTAGGCTGGTCCCGTGTCCTTGTTGCCAGGTTTCGGACCGACAAGGGGAGGCATCCCGATCTCGTCCGCCTCCAGGTGGAGATTGGAAAGCTGGAGGATCAGCTTGCTTCTTTGAAGGATCTCGTCGGCCTCCGAAAGGCTCGCTTGAACCATCTCGTGGATCGGGCCTCGGATGCCCCCTTTGCTTTGGGAAAAGGAAAGGAGGGATGGACCTTGGCGCTTCCCGACCCAAAGGAGGCGGAGAAGCTCATGGCAGAAGCCAATGAGGAACTCAAGGCTTTGGGGCTTATGGAGAAAGCAGCCGAAGCGGAGATCAAAGTCGCGCAGTCCACAAGGACACCGGACTTGGATTTGGGGCTTCGATGGGTCATGACCGGAGAGGCTCGCAATGGTTCTGTTGCAGGGAGTGGAGATGACCCCATTGCGGTGGAACTGGGGTTTCGGCTTCCGATTCAAGTCTCTCGCTACGACTCTTTGGAGCGAGCCGCCAAGCGTCGCCGGAGGGCGGCTCGCGAGAAACTCTTGGAGCGACAGAACCGGCTTCGCTCCAGGTTGCGCGAGGACTTCTACAAGGCCCGGGACGCTGCGCGCAGGCTCACTCTCTTCCGGGATACCCTCCTTCCCAAGGCCAGAGAGTCCGTCCAAGTCCAGCTTCAGAGTTTTCGAGCAGGCAAGGGTAACTTCCTCGACTTGATCGATGCCGAGCGAGTCCTTCTGGATTTCCTCCTGCAGAGGAGTCGAGCGCAGGCGGAAGGTGAAAAAGCAAGGGCCGACTTGGAGGCACTCTTGGGGCTGACTTGGGGAAGAGAAAAAAAGAAATCGGCACAAGATGCCGTCAAGGAAACAAAGAGGTCAGGAAAATGAAAAGAACAGCAATATGGAAATCGAAGGTCTCCCTTGTATTGGGGAGTGTCATGCTGGCATCCCTCTTCACCCTTGTCTCCTGTGGGAAGGGTGAATCCGTCCAGGAAAAGGGAGGGACCGCAAGCGCTCCTTCCAAGGGGAGGTCCTCACAAATGGGGGCCGAAAAGAAACAGCACTGGACCTGTAGCATGCATCCTCAAGTCGATGAGGATGGACCCGGCAAGTGCCCCTATTGCGGCATGGACTTGATCCCGGTTGCCAGTGGGAAAGGAGGCGTTTTGACCCTGACCAAGGAGGCGGCAGCCCTGGCAGAGGTCGAAGTGACGAAGGTCAAGAGGCGCCCCCTTAACGCGTCTATTCTTGTGACAGGCAAGGTTGTTGAAGATGAAACCAGGGTTCATTCCGTGACGGCTTGGGTTTCCGGTCGGATCGACCGCCTCTTTGTGGATTTCACCGGGACAAGGGTGTCCGTGGGAGACCATATTGCCGAGCTCTACAGCCCGCAGATGATTTCCGCGCAGGAAGAATACTTGGAGGCCCGAAAGGCTTTGAGCGAAATGGCTGCCTCCAAATCCCCGCTTATGTTGGACACGACCCGTGCTTCCGTGCGTGCAGCTCGGGACAAACTGCGGTTGTTGGGCCTTGATGAGATGCAGATCAAGGAGATCGAGACAAGCGGCAAGGCCAAAGATCACATCACGATCAGGGCACCCCATGGAGGGATTGTGACCAAGAAACGGGTCCAGTTGGGCACGTATGTGAAAACGGGTCAGGAGCTTTATGAGGTCGTTGATCTCACGCAGGTTTGGGTCGAACTCCTTGCCTTTGAGCGCGATCTCCCTCTGCTCAAGTTTGGGCAAAAGGTCGAGGTACGGGTGGACGCCATCCCCGGAAAGGTTTTTGAAGGGAGGATCAGTCTCCTGGATCCCGAGATCGATCCAAGAACAAGGACCCTGCCTTTGCGGGTGGTTCTGGAGAACAAAGACCTGCGGATTCGTCCCGGAATGTTTGCACGGGCTTCTGTTAAGGTACCCTTGGATGCGGAAGGGAATCCCAGGACGAAAGACTTCTCCAACGCTTGGATTTGCCCCATGCACCCTGAGGTCGTGCGCAAGGAAAAAGGGAATTGCCCCAAATGCGGGATGCCCTTGGTCAAGGGTTCAACCCTCGGCTTGCATGGTCAAGGCGTCCTCCAAGATCCGCTTGCGGTCCCCGAGTCTGCGGTCCTGTTTACCGGACGTCGGAGTATCGTTTGGGTTGCGCTCGCGGGGGATAAGCCCCAATACATGCCCAGAGAGATCATTCTGGGCCCCCGGGGTGAAGGATACTACGTTGTTCTTTCCGGCCTGATGGAAGGGGAGAGAGTGGTTACAGAGGGGGCCTTCAAAATCGATTCCGAGGCCCAAATCAAGTCCAGGCCTTCTGCCCCGATTCCCAGCATGATGTCGCCGGGGGGCTTGCAAAAGGCGAAAGAGCCAAAAACGAGCAAACAAGCTTCAAAGATCCCCAACCTGAAGACCGTCAATTCTGCGGATTTGGCAAAGATTCTGAAGTTCTATCTCCGGGCACAAGATCTCTTGGCAAAGAGCAACAAAGAAGCAGCCCGCGAGGCTCTGACCGAAGGCTTTGTCGATGTGAACGCTCCTGCTTTCGAAGGTCTACGAAAAAAACTGATGGAGGACAAAAGCGATAGGGGGCTCTTGGAAGTCTTCCGGGACTTGGGGACAGCTCTTTTCACAAGAAAGGAAAAGCTTGCAGGGATCCAAGAAAAATTGGTTTGGGCCTTTTGTCCGATGGCCTTTGATGGAGACGGTGCCAACTGGTTGCAGGTCGGCAAGAAAATTCAAAACCCCTATTACGGGACGGAGATGTTGAGTTGTGGGGAAGTTGTAGAAACCCTTGTTCCCGGGAAATCGTCCCCGAAGAAAAAACAAGGAAACGCGGGGAATCGATCCAAAGGCAAACCGAGGGGGAAGAACAAAGCAAAAAAGGAAAGGAAGCCTGCAAGTCGGCCCGCACCCAAAAAAGTGGGAACGACCAAGTCTCCCAACCCAGTTCAACCCAAAGCCCTGACGGTAGCTCAGATCCTTCCCGCATATTTGAAAATCCAAAAGGCCCTCAGTGAAGACCGCATTGCCGATGCAGCCAAGGGGCTCTTCGCTCTTTCGAAAAAGGATCGAAAAGGAGTCTTGGTGGGGATCTCCCCCGAGAAAGGTGCAGATTCGGTTCGAAAGTGTTTCAACGCCTTGGGAAGGTATTTGCTGAAGCACAAAGCAATGCTCCGAGGAAAAGCCAAGGGGCTTGTCGTCGCCCATTGCCCCATGGCCTTCGATGGGAAGGGCGCCGACTGGTTGCAGTTGGGCAAGGAAATCCGAAATCCCTATTACGGCTCATCGATGCTTGCATGTGGCTCAGTTGTGGAGGATCTCTCGAAACCTGCTGACAAGAAGGGAGGGGGGAAATGACTCAGGACCCCAAAGGACCCCTTGCGAGCCTGATCCGTTTCAGTCTCCAAAACCGTCTCGTGGTGATGCTGGGGGTGGCCTTTTTGGTTTTCCTCGGAATGTTGAATGCCCCCTTCGATTGGGATCTTGGTGGGATCGATCGGGATCCTGTTCCTGCGGACGCGATCCCGGACATTGGGGAGAACCAACAAATTGTTTTTACGCGTTGGGATGGCCGTTCCCCGCAGGATATTGACGATCAGATCACTTATCCCTTGACCCAGGCTTTGATGGGGGTTCCAGGAGTTCGAACGATTCGTTCCAACTCGATGTTCGGGTTCTCATCTATCTATGTGATCTTTGAAGAGAAGATCGATTTCTATTGGTCGAGGTCCCGAATCCTGGAAAAGCTGGCCAGTCTCCCCGCTGGTTTGCTTCCTAAGGGGGTTCGACCAGAATTGGGTCCGGATGCGACCGCCCTGGGACAAATCTTTTGGTACACACTCGAGAGTCGGGATGACGAAGGGAATCCTGTTCCCGCTTTTAATCTGGCTGAGTTACGTTCAGTTCAAGACTTCCAAGTTCGTTATGCCTTATTAGCGGTTAAAGGGGTTTCCGAGGTTGCTTCGATTGGTGGGTATGTGCGGGAGTACCAGGTCGATGTCGATCCTGATGCCCTCCAAGCCTACAATGTTTCGCTCGACGCCGTTCTCAACGCTGTCCGGGGATCCAACCTGGACGTCGGTGCCCGAACCATCGAAGTCAACCGGGTCGAATACGTGATCCGTGGGATTGGTTTTTTGCGGTCGCTCAAGGATTTGGAGGAAACCGTGGTTCGGGCCAAGGATGGGACGGGCATTCGCCTCAAAGAGGTGGCGAGGATTGCCTTTGGCCCTGCGCTACGGAGGGGAGTGTTGGACCGTGATGGTGCCGAGGCTGTAGGAGGGGTTGTCGTCTCCAGGTATGGCGCGAACCCCCTCGCTGTGATTAAGGGTGTCAAGCAAAAGATCAAAGAGATCGAAGCCGGCTTGCCCCAACGGGTCATGGATGATGGCCGGAGAGGTCAGGTTCGAATTGTTCCCTTCTATGACCGAACGGGTTTGATCCAAGAGACCCTCGGGACTTTGAACGAAGCTCTCTATCAAGAAATCTTGATCACGATCATTGTTGTCCTGGTGATGGTTCTCCATCTTCGAGCCGGTTTTTTGATCTCGGTTCTTCTCCCCTTGGCGGTTCTTGCCACCTTTGTGTTGATGCGCTTCTTTAGGGTGGATGCAAATGTGGTGGCTCTTTCGGGCATTGCGATTGCCATTGGGACCCTCGTGGACATGGGGATCGTGATTGCCGAAAACGTCCTTGTGCAGCTTGGAAAGGCGCCGCCGGGAGAGCCCAAGTGGAAAACGATTTGGAAGGCCAGCCATGAGGTCTCGGGCGCTGTGCTGACATCCACTGCAACGACGGTCGTGAGCTTCTTCCCCGTTTTTGCCCTGGAGGCCCAGGAGGGAAAGATGTTTCGCCCCCTCGCCTTCACAAAGACCTTTGCCCTCATGGCTGCCGCTGTGATTGCTGTGACGGTCTTGCCTGTTCTTGCCAACTATTTCTTTGGGAAACCTAAGAAGAAGGTTGATGCAGAGGATGGATGCTCTCCCAAACCCAAGGGCAAGGCAGCATGGAAGGCTCGCCTCTGGATGCTCCTGAGGACCTTTTGGAAGATTCCAGCCCTGATTGCGGCATTGATCGCGGCCATCCTTCTCGCCGATTCTTGGGAACCCATGGGCGCGGGAGCGGGGCTTTGGAAGAACCGTTTCATGACTTTGTCCATCCTTGCCGCCGTGCTTTTATTCTTCCAAATTTTTCAGTGGCTTTATTCCTGGTTGCTTCGCGGGATGCTTTGGGTGCGCCCTCTCTTTTTCGTGTTCATTGGGTTCTTCATTTGGCAGGGACACAGTGCGTGGAAAAGTTTAGGGCGGGAGTTTTTACCCCCCTTCGATGAAGGTTCTTTCCTGTTCATGCCGACGACCATGCCTCACGCGGGCGTGGAGGAAACCGTTGATGTCCTATCAAAGCTGGATCAATTGATCCGGAGCGTTCCCGAAGTCACAAAGGTTGTCGGCAAGGCCGGGCGGGTGGAGAGTGCGCTGGACCCTGCTCCACTCGCAATGGTTGAAGCCGTTGTCCATTACAAGACCGAGTTTATGGAGGATGGTGAAGGGCACAGGCTTCGCTTTCGCTATGACGAAGATAAGGATGAGTTTGTCCGGGATTCCCAAGGCAAACTCATCCCTGACGACAACGGCCGTCCCTTTCGTTCTTGGCGGGATCACATCAAATCCCGAAGGGATATTTGGAATGAAATCGCAAAGGCAGCCCAGCTTGCGGGAACGACCTCAGCTCCTCTCTTGCAGCCCATCGAAACACGGCTTGTGATGCTCCAAACCGGGATGAGGGCTCCCATCGGCATCAAGGTGTATGGGACGGACCTCAAGACTCTTGAGAAAGTCGGTTTGCAAATCGAAGCCTATCTCAAAGAAGTGAAAGAGATCGACCCTGGTTCTGTGGTTGCAGATCGGATTGTGGGGAAGCCCTATATAGAGATCCACTTGGATCGCTTCGCTCTCTCTCGCTATGGGATCAAAATCTCGGATGCGCAAAGAGTCCTGGAGACCGCCCTCGGCGGAAAACCTCTTACTTGGACAGTAGAGGGCAGGGAGCGCTACCCTGTCCGCGTGCGTTATCCCAGGGACTATCGGAGTGCTCCCGACAAGCTGAAAGAGATTCTTCTTCCGACTCAGAATGGGAAGCAGATCCCTCTCGGCCAAGTGGCTGAAACCAAATTTGTGAGAGGTCCTCAAAGTATCAAGAGTGAGGATAACTTCTTGGTGGGCTATGTGGTATTTAACCGCGCCGAAGGCTATCCGGAGATTGATGCTGTCCTCGCAGCCAAAGCCTTCCTCCAAAAGAAGATTGATGACAAAGAGTGGATCCTCCCCTCGGGAACCAGTTACAAGTTCACGGGGAACTACGAAAACCAGCTTCGCATGGAAAAGCGGATGAAGCTTTTAGTTCCCATTGCACTCCTTCTCATTTTTGTGCTGCTCTTCTTCCAGTTCAAATCCTCCTTATTGACTCTCATGGTCTTTTCGGGAGTTCTCGTCGCCTGGGCGGGAGGGTTTATGCTCCTGGCAGCCTATGGAGACCCGAACTTCCTCAACTTCAGCTTGTTTGGGGAGAACCTCCGCGAGCTATTCCGAGTGAGGCCGATCCAGATGTCGGTGGCTGTCTGGGTGGGCTTCCTCGCCCTCTTTGGGATCGCGACCGATGATGGAGTGGTCATGATGACCTTCCTTAGGCAGAAGGTCGAAGAGCGGAAACCCAAGAACGCCAAGGAAGTCCGCGCTGCGGTTCTCGAGGCAGGCAAGCGACGAATCAGGCCCTGTCTGATGACAACTGCGACCACCGTATTGGCGCTTCTTCCGGTGTTGAGTTCTCGGGGTAAAGGAGCGGACCTGATGATCCCGATGGCCATCCCGAGCTTCGGCGGGATGTCGATTGAACTATTGACGCTATTTGTTGTCCCTACCTTGTTTTGCTCGTATCACATTTGGCGTCTTCGCCTTGGTAGGTGGAAGGCCAAGCTCTTAAAGTTACTGCCAGGGAACCTGAAACCGAAAACGACTCCGGAATGAGTCTCAGGTTTGTGGGAATTTTTCAGATCCATTTGACTGACCATGGAGGTCCCAGATGAAACGAATCGCAATTTTTAGCATGGCATTGGCTCTCTCCCTTTCTTCCTGTGCGAGTTCCCGTGGGAACCCATCGGGGGATCCTGTGAATACCAACTGCGTCATGATGCCCGATGAAACCGTCGATCCAGATATCACGGTCATGTACAAGGGGATGAAGGTCGGCTTCTGCTGCCAAGATTGTGTAGAGGGGTGGAACAAGCTGAGCGATGCTGAAAAGGACGCAAAGCTCAAGAAGTGAGAGGGAGCGGAGATGAGCCACGAGGGCCTTTCCCCCTCGTTGGCCTTTTCCCCCCTCGTGATTTGCCGGAAATTGTTATTTGCCGGAAATCGTGAGGCCTCCGATGGCAATCCATGGGAGGACAGCACCACCGAAGTGGATTCTTTGTTTGGAGATCCCTTCGATGGACTTCAGCATGTCCCGGATATTGCCTGAGATCATTGTTTCGCTGAGGGCCGGACCGACAGCTGCTTTTTCGATGAGAAAGCTGTTTTTCGCGACCCCCGAGAAATCCCCGTTTTCATTGGGGTTGCCGCCGGAAAACCTGCCGAGGAGGACGCCGCGATCGATTCCTTTGAGGAGATCCTCAAAGTCCTGATCGCCCGGATCGACGATCCAACAGTCGCCATTATTGAGACTGCGGGCAAGCCCCGTTTTCTTGGAGCCATAGAGGCCCAGGAGGAAGGTTTCGAGCTTTCCGTGATCCAGGATACTTGTGTTTTGTGCAATATAGCCATCTCTGGTTATGTGCGATCCCGTAGCGATCTCCGGATCCAAGGGTCTCGAGTGCAGGCTGAGACAGGGGGAGGCAATCAGTTCCCCAAGAGAATCTTTGTAGGGGGAGGTTCCCGAGATCAGGGGGTAGTCTCCGAGCATTCCGGTAAACATACCCAGGAAATCCGTGAGGCAGTCGGGGCTGATGAGCACCGTGCCTTGGAACTTCCCATCCAAAACCTCGGTGTCAATTTGCTTGGCGTTTTCCGAAATGAGGCGATGGATGGAGCCACATTGGTCCAAGGGTTTTTCGAGGTTTTGGCTTTCGTATCCCGTGTAATTGAAGGATGCGCTCTTCTTGCCTTTCTTGCTGGAGAACATGGTCGAAAGAGCATAAAGCCCCTTGTCCTCCTGGAGATCCACTCCCTTGCTGTTGAGAAAGAGACGGCTCGACCTCGTGAAGTCAAAGATCAATTGGTCAAGGACGGCCAGGGGATGATGGGTCTTCACATGTTCCAAAAAATCCGTAAGCCGTTCCTGCATGAGCGGGAGATCGGGATGGGATGGTCCCGATTCGAAGGTCTTGGGGCTGTCACCTTCGGCGATGTCGTTCGCCTCATCAGGCTGGGAAATTTTGGCGAGGCCCAGAGTTTCGTCGATGGCTGTTTCCACGGCGCTTGCACTGAGGTCGTTGATGGTCAGGCTTCCCTTCCGTTGGTCTCGGATAGCCGTGAGAGAGAGTTGACCGGTTTCGGTGGTTCGTAGGAGATCCAGTTTTCCGGCGTTGACGGTGAACTCCGTTTTTTCTTGAACGACCAGGATGCAACCGGCTTTGTCAGCGCCTTTTTTGAGGAGGGCTTCTTTGCAACTTTCTACGAGGTCTCGGTCGAGTTCCATTTCACCTCCCTCCCATGTTGACCGTGCATTTGATGGCGGGTCCTCCCATCCCCACGGGGATCGGTTGTTTTTTGCCGCACATCCCCGTAGCCACCCATTTCATTTCGTCGGAGAGGGCGGTCACAGTCTTCAGAAGGTCAAAGGCGACGCCGGAGATGGTTGTGTCTTTAATGGCCTTGCCCAGCTTGCCGTTTTTGATTTCATAGCCCTGGACCACAGCAAACATGAACTCACTTGTCGTGTCTGCCTGTCCATTCCCTGGGCGCATCAGATAGTAGCCATCATCGATGGATGCAATCATGTCTTCCAGTTTGGATGTTCCGGGAAGAATGGCTGTATTGCGCATCCGAATCAGAGGTTCGTCCGAGAAGAGAAAAGCTCTCGCATTTCCCGTGGGGGCGGTCTCGAACTGCGCTGCGCTCTCCTTGTTGTGCATGTAGGATTTGAGAATCCCGTTTTCGATGATGGTCGTGTCCTCGGCGGGTGTCCCTTCGTCATCGACGTGCACCGGGATGGGGCAGGTTTCGCCGAAGGCGTGGTGGGCGAAGTCCACGAGACTTACCATGGGGGAAGCCACTTCCTTGTCCATGTAGTGGGCAGCGACCGAGCCGCCGAGGACAAAGTCCGCCTCCGTTGTGTGCCCAATTGCTTCATGGGCCAGGATACCGGCCAGGTCTGCATCGAGGATGCATTCCTTGGGTCCTGCAGTTGCGTGGACCCCTTCAGCTTTTTTGACCAGATGTTCATATTGTATTTGGAGCTTTTCGAAGAGACTTTCGGGAGTCGTAAACTGGTCTTCGAATTGCCCAAGGCCTCCGAATCCTTCGAAGAGATTGACGGGTTGTCCCTCGCTCATCAGGCTCATGTCCACATAGATCAGAGAGCGTGGAGTCAGGGAGTAGGCCTCGGTGCCCTGAGAGGTAAGGAGGGACTTTTCCATGTCGAGGTTGCGCAAGACGACGACACGTGACTGCAAGTTGGGGAAGTTTTTGAGGATGTAGGCATCGATGCCGCGAGCGAAATCAAGGAGCTCCTTCTGGCCCATGCGCTCCTTTTCGGTGGCGTAGTCGAAACATCCTTCGGTCCGGGTCTCGGGGAGGCTCCCTTCCTTTCGGCCCTTGGCAAGGACCTTTGCGTTCCGGCTTGCCCTTTCGACGATACGTTCAAAAGTCTTGGTGCCGACTTCCGGGGCGGAGGCAAATCCCCAGGCTCCGCAGCCTCCCACGCGTGCGGAGGATCCTCCCGTGGTATTTACTGCGTTGCGCATTACGTCACCGTTGACTAGAGCAATCTCCACGCTTTTATTTTGCTGCACGCGAAGTTCGGTGTAGTCGTGAAAGAAAGATGCGCTCTTGCGCAGTTCGGAGGCTTGGATCATTTCAGGGTCCTGTTTGATGTTCTCAAGTATTTGAGTTTTACTTGCAACAAAGTACCCAAGTTACCGCATCAGCTCAAGCCAGGGGGAGGGGGGCTTGTTTCCCCTTTGTTTTGAGGGCCCTAGGGTGCCAGCTTTCCCCCGTAATAAAGCCCGAATCCCGTTCCAACGGAGCTGAGCAAGAGCGCGATGATCGTTCCCAGAGGTGCGCCGATCCACCACCCAAGACTCGCCCCTACAAAAGAAAGCATGGTTCGCATCATTCCCTTCATCTCTACCTCCATGATCTTCTTCGGGAAAGGTGGGAAGGGAATGAAGAGGAAAGAGCGAAGGCCCCTTGTTATGCTCCTTTTGCCTGCATGCACTTGGAGCCATCTGAGGAAGCATGAGGCTTAGATTTGACTTTCAAATCCAGGAGTCACGCATGGACGGTCATTACCTTCATTTGCTCATCAACCATATCCCGATTTTGGGGGTTCCCTTTGCGATTCTTGTGCTGCTCTACGGCCTCTTACGGAGACAAAAGGAAGTGTTGCGCCTGGGACTTCTTGTCATGGTCGTGGCGGGGGGAACGGCCTATCCTGCCATGCTTTCCGGCCATGAAGCCGAAGAGAGGGTGGAGCACCTCGCTGGAGTCAGCGAGCACTGGATCGATCAGCATGAGGATTTGGGGGATAAGGCCACCTGGCTCTCATTGGCTGCTGCGGGTTTGGCCCTGATGGGTTTGATTGCGCAATTCATCAACGAGAAAGGCGCGACAAGGATTGCGATTCTCTGCTTGGTGGCGGCTTTGGGTTCCATGTATTTTCTGGTCCTCACCGGGCAGGCCGGTGGAAGAATTCGGCGGCCTGAGTTGCGACCCAAAACCGTGGGAGCACAAGCGGGAGAGCGCGGAGAATCCCACGAGGGCCGGGAGGAGGATGATGAACATGAGGGCAGAAAGCCTGGGAAAGCTCCTGTCAAAACTCTACCCAAGAAGAGAACGGGACAGAGCGGTCCAAGGAAAGAAGGTAAGTAATGTCTTTTCCCGGAGAGTGGATTCCGGAGAAGGCGCCGTTTTGGCTGAGCCGGGAACAACGGGGATTTTTGGAGGAGATCCGGGTTCTGGCGCGAAGCGAGCTGGCCCCCCTGCAAAACGAAGAAGCTGGGGTCAACCGGCCGCTTCTCGCGGCGCTGGGGAGGTCCGGACTTTTGGCTCGCCTCTTTCCCGAATCGACTTGGGAGGGGAAGGAAGGGGCAAGGATTTCTGCGATGGCACTTTGTCTTTTGCGGGAAGGCCTTGCTATGGAATGCGGGCAGGCGGAGTTGCTCTTGGCTTTACAGGGCTTGGGAGCCTATCCCATTCTTCAGTCAGGGACCGTGGATTGCATTCGCGAGTGGATCCCCAAGGTGGCTCGCGGGGAAGCGGTTGCAGCCTTTGCGCTTTCGGAACCAGGTTCCGGTTCGGATCCTGCGGCACTTCAGCTTCGAGCCGAGGAGGTTCCGGGGGGGTGGAGGCTTTTCGGTGAGAAGTGGTGGATCTCCAACGCGCCGGAAGCTGATGTCTACACCGTATTCGCGAGGACGGATCCCGAGGCCGGGGCGAAGGGTGTGAGTGCCTTCGTTGTGCCGGGGGACAGCGATGGTTTGACAGGGGAACACACCGAGATGCTTGCTCCCCACCCCATTGGTCGATTGTTTTTTGATGGAGTGTTTGTTCCCAAAGAAAAGCTCCTGGGTGAAGTGAACCGAGGCTTTCGTGTTGCGATGCGGACCCTGGATTTGTTTCGGCCCAGTGTGGGGGCCTTTGCGGTGGGGATTGCGCAAAGAGCGCTCGACATCGCTTTGGCCTGGGCGCGGGAGCGGGAAGCCTTCGGGAAAAAAATCGGTTCGTTTCAGGCTATCGGGGCCAAGTTGGCGGACATGCACACGGGGACCCATGCGGCAAGACTCCTGGTGTACGCTGCTGCCTCTGCTTTTGATGGGGGGGTCGAGAGCAATACGGCCAACGCTGCCTCGGCAAAACTTTTCGCCACCGAGAATGCCCAGCGGGTCGTGGATGACGCCATCCAGATTTTGGGAGCAAGGGCATTGGTTCACGATCATCCCCTTGCCCACCTCTATCTCGATGTCCGTGCCCCTCGCATTTACGAAGGGACTTCCGAGATTCAACGCGAGATCCTTTCCCGGGCTTTGCAGTAGGAAGGTGTCCTACCAAACCAACAAAGGTGCACAAAGGGCGAGATCATAGGCTGCAGGCCTCAGGGTTTTATCTCGGATCAGGTAAGGGACGAGGGCCAAACATACCAAGGCCAACCCAAAACTCTCTCCCATGGCTTCTCTCTCGGGCTTGGTTTTCCAGAGAACTCCACCAAGCAACAAGGCTAACCCTGCCCCAAGAAGCCCCCCATGCAGGATCTTTGAGAGTGAGTCTCCCAGCTTCCCATGAGTCGTGGCGAGGGTTACGTCTCCCCGTTCCAGGTCCACCTCCCTCTCATCCAAAGAAATCGCCACTCCATTTGCTGTGCACAGAAGAGCAAAGGCCAGCAATGGGGGGAGATCGTGGGCCCAATCCTGCAAAGTAAACAAACCCACAGCGATGGAGAAAAACAATCCCACAAAGAGTTCTCTTGGTATCAAACCTCGCATGATCCGCGGAAAAGCCTGAGCAAGGAGGAGGTAAGCCAGAGCAGCCGCCGTAGAGATGGTTCCCGCCCACAGGTGCGAGGGGCTTAAGCCTCCTGCGAGGATCCCTGCCAAGACCAATAGCGCGGCGCTGGCCAGCAAAAAGACCCTCTGATGCTTTTTCAAAAACCGATGTCTTTGTGGGAGTGCCCGAAGACCTTTGGCTTTGTGTGCATCCCAAATGCCATCAAAAGTATAGGCAAGCCATGTGACGATTCCGAGGATGACACGCTCTTTGACACTGGGGCTGCGTCCTGTGAAAAGAGCGAAGCGCTCCTGCCAAATCAGTGCGACCAAGGGCGGGAAGAAGCCCAAAAGATGAAGGAAGCGGAGGCTGCGCCCAAAACGTATCACGAAGGCGAGAATAGCTTCATTGTGCTAGGTTTTTCTGCCTCAATCGAATTTCTTTGCCAGGTATCCCCCGATCCAACGGGCGAGGTCGGGCTTGTCGATGCTGATGAGCTTGTCGTGGGAATAGCCCGAGAAGGTTTTGAGGATTTTTTGGTCGGTCGGGTCTCCCGGCACTTCGTTGTAAAGAGACTTTACGAAGGGCAGGGGAGAGACCGTGTCAGTGTCGCTGGCGACAAAGATGACGAAGGGATGGGTCAATTCCTGCATGGCCAGGAGGGGGTCAGGTTTTTTGAAGTTCGCCCCCGTAATCTCCTGAGACGCCATGAGTGCCAAGGAAGCGACAGGGAACATAGGGATGTGCATGTTCTTCATCACTCGGGAGAGGTTGCGCCGGGGTCCCTCCGAGGGGCCGACAAAGATAACCGTATTGAGCCGGTTGAGGCGTTCCGGGATCCCAAAGGCCGCCGTAGCCCCCATGTCATAGGCAACAAGAATGGTCTCCGAGGGCTCGTGCCCTTTGGACTCCAGCCAGTCGAGAGCGGCTTCGAGATCCTGGGATTCTTTGACTCCTCCCGTGCTCAACATTCCTTCGCTTTCGCCTGAAGCCCGAAAATCGAAGACCAGGAAACCCAACCTGCAAGCGAGGAAGAGGTGGGTATAGAGGGCCGACATCTGGCCGCGATGTTGGTGACGTCCGTGAGCGATCAATACGATGGGGCGATCTTCAACAGGCGAATACCAGCCTTTTAGGAGCATTCCCGAATCGTTTTTGAATTCGACCTCGGCCACATCCACTCCCCGTGTGCTGGGGTGGACCATCAAGCCCTTATAGTTCCCCCCAATGAGGTGATACATGATCCCTGCAGTGACAAGGAGGTAAAGGATACTCAGATAGATCCCGAAAGAGAGAAGCTTCCTGAGAGGCCCTTTCGGTTTTTTCTTGCCCTTAGAGTTGTTTTGTGGCTTTGCCATATCCCTTTTCTCCCCACCGAGGTTCCCCCTTCCCCGGGGGATGATCAAGTTCCACCGCTTCTTTCGTCGAACAATATGGGACAGATCTTGACCCGAGTGTGAAAATGGAAGAGAGAACCCCAACCAAGGCCGGGGAACGGCGCAGTGATGAGCGGAGGGAGCGAACAGGAAACGTGCAGCTTCGGATCCTGACCGAAACCCTTCCGGGACCGATCCAGGACTTTTCCAAGGGCGGGGTGTGCTTTGTGACCGAAGGCTCCATCGAGGTGGAGGTGATCCTACAGGATGGAAATAAGATCCATGGAACCCTTGTACGGGCAGGAACCGTGCGTGAAGGAGAGATCAGTTTGGCCGTTCGATTTGATCAGCCTCTTCCCTCAGACCATCCCGCTTTAGAACCCAATTAAAATTTGCGTCTGAAGTTCGGGAACACAATTTCACAAAGGCCTGTGCTTATTTCTCCTGCACCATTTTTAAGTGGGGAATCGTCTTGAGGACCTCTGAGATGTGCCTTTGATTGTTGCACAGTGTTTTTTCTAAAAACGCTGCAATGACGGGAAAGGTAGATGTTTGGGCGGGACCCTTGGAACGAGTTCCAAAAAGAGAAAAACGTTTTTGGTAAATCACGCTTCGGTGTCCGACTTCTTCCAAAAGGACGAAGAGGGAGGAGCCTCTTGGATTGTTCATATGCTGGAAGATCCGTAGGGCGTTTTTCTTCCAGTTCAGGATTCGGTCTTCGTCCCCCGTGATGACAAGGCAAGGTTCTTTTACCTTGGGACTCGGATCTTTGGGTGACCTAAAGTTCATTCCGTTCCAGGGGGCGACCAGGACTCCAGCGCAGAAGCCGGGGTTTTCCGCAAGGACTCGCAGGGTGGTTCCCCCTCCCATGGAGTGTCCTCCCAGGGCGATTCGCTTGGGATCGAGCCGATGATAGAGGAGGGAGCCCTTACGGGTGTTTTCGGAAAGGAGGGCCTCGTAGGTTGCTTTTGCTTCTCGTTTTTGGCGTTCTGGATCGAAGCGGGAGCCGTCGAGGAGGAAAACGAGGAATCCCCGGGCAGCGAGAAATCGGGCGAGCCCTTCGGGGCTTTTCCCGGTTCCCCCGAGTCCATGGAGGAAAACCAGTGCGGGGAAGGGGCCTTCTTGTTTGGAGAGGGGAGTATGTTTGCCGCGTTTTTGCGCCGGGTAGACGAGAAAAAAACTGAGGCGTTTGCGCTTCTCATCTTCAGGGGATTTGGGAGCGTTGATGCGGATGATGGCGGTTCCGACGGGGTGGAGAGATGCATGCCTTGCCTTGACCTTGCCCTGAATGGGAAGGAGAGAAAGAAGGGCCAAGGAGGGGATGCCGGGGAGAAGAAGCATGCTTTCAATATGCCTCTTCCCCCCAATCGGGGACACCCCCTTTTCCGCTTTGAAAGGCCTATTCCGGGAAGCGGGGGTGCTTTGGGTCCCCTATCTGCAACCTACGCAAAGATCGATCAGGTTGCTGAGATTTCCACCCTTCCCACCGATGGCCAGGGCTTGGAGGGACAGCCCCATTCCCTTGGGAAAGCTGGAGGGGAGGGTGCTATTCATGTTGGTATTCAGGGGAACGGGGAGGGCGATCAGGCTTGTGGGATCCAGGAGGAGGATGCCGTAGGGGAGGATTTGCAACTGGCTGGGTTTGGCTGAGAGAAGAAGAAGGGGGATGAGTCCTTTCTTGCCAGCGACACGGAGGCTAAGAGGGCTGCCCGGACGGGGGGTGCCTTGGGTCATGAGGCGGATGTTGCTGTATTCGCTGGGTCCGATGTCGGGAAGAGCCCTGCCGTCCAGATTCGCGTCGAGGAGCCTGGGGTTTTGGTCAAAGGCTTGGGAGAGGGCGCTGCCGGGCTTTCCTCTATCCAGGACTGGAGAGCCCATGGCGACAGAGAAGTTCAGGCTGGTCGGAGACAGGAGCTTGGGATCTCCGGTGATGTTGTTTTTTGCGTAGGGGAGTTTGTTGACGTCGGCGATGTTGCGAAAGTCTTTTCCCCTGAAGTGATAGAGGCCGCTTTTGTTGTTCCACAAGAGATTGTTCTCGATGGTGGGGCGGTCATTGGCGCTGATGTGGCAGATCCCGCGGCCTGTGTTGCGGGCGAAGATACTGTTGGTGATGGTAATCGTTGTCCCGAGATGAAAGTGGAGCCCATTGCTCAGATTGTCATAAACCAAAATGTGTTGGACCCTTCCCATGGCGCTTGTGAAATCGACCACGTGCCCGGATCCCATGTTTTTATAAAAGATGGAGTTCTCCAGGACCGTGTTTCCCTTGAGGGTGTGGAGGGCCGCGCCTCGGCCCGCACTGTTTTTATTGTTTTGGAAGAGGCAGTTGCGGATGGTCGCGCGAACGGCCTTGACCAAGGCTCCACCTCCCCCGTCTCCCCCCGCATTACCATTGGCGACAACGAAGCCGTCCACAAGGCTTTGATCTCCAAGCATCAAGACCCGCTGCTTCCCGGCTCCATCCAGGACAGTCTTGTTTTTCAGCCAGTCCCGCTGCGTCATCCGCCGATCCCCCGGATGAAACCCCCCGAAAAGGGACACCCCTTTTGGCACCGTAAAGCCCCCCGGGTAGCGGCCTTGGGACACCCATATTGCGGTGCCCATCCCCGCCTTGGCGAGGGCTGCGTCCAGTTTGCGGAAGGCTTTGGCCCAGCTTTTTCCGTCCCCCCCCGGTTTGGCGGAGGCGTTGACATAAAGGGTTTGCCCCACAATGGGCCCGACAAGGGAAAAGGCGATGAGAGCCGTGGCGAGAGGCTTCGAAGGAAGTTTCGACAGAAGTTTTTGAATAGGTTTCATTGGGATTCCTCTTAGTTGGATTGTGTCCGATGGATTGGATGCCCTTTCTACTACAGGTTTACCCTTCTGTTTCTTCGAATATTTATCATAGACTGTTCTGTTTAATGAAATGATTTAGAGTGCATGGATTGAGAGGGCTTTGATTGATGGAACGCCTCCAACGCATCTCCCGTTTCTGGAATTGGCTCCCGGCCTTTCGCGCTGTCGCCGAAACCCAGCATCTTCCCAAAGCCAGTGAGGGCCTCCACCTCAGCCCCCCCGCTCTTTCCCGGGCCGTCAGGCTGCTCGAGCAAGACATGGGTGTCCCCCTTTTTCGCCGGGTGGGGCGGAGGATCGAGTTGAGTGAGGCGGGGGAGAAGTTTTTGCCCTATCTACGGGATGCCATGCGCCTGATTCACGATGGGCTCTTGGCTCTGGAGGGTCGCAAGCTCCAAGGAAGGGTCGTGATCGGCAGCGGGGGGGTCCTGACGACCGCCCACCTGCTTCCCGCCCTCGAGACCCTGCAGGAGAAATACCCTGATTTTGTTCCCATCCTTCTCAGTTTTCAGGCAAGTTCCATTGTCTCCGCCCTCCTCGCAGGGCGGATTGATGCCGCCTTTCTCAGCGAAGAAGTCCACGACGACAGGATCGAACGCATCCCCCTCGGCCACGCCCCCTGCAGCCTCTGGGTCGGAAGGGGACACCCTTTTTTCGGGAAGTCCCCCTCCCTGGACCAGGTCTTGACCCAGCCCTTCGTGGCTCCTCCTCCCCCGGACACAGGCGGCATGGACGAAGGTTGGCCCCCCGATCTCCCCCGAAAGGTCGGTGTCCACGTCGACCAAATGCGAATCGGCCTCGACTTCTGCCTCAAAGGCCGCTTCATCGCCGTCCTCCCCAACGAGGTCGCCCGCCCCCATGCCGAAGGGGACCGCCTCTGGAGACTCCCGCTCGACCTTGTCCCCGACGTGCCTCTCTTCGCCTACACCCGCAAACGCCTCCGGGGAGAATCCATGGCAGACCTCCTGGTCGAAGCCGTGCAAAGACAGGTGGATGGGGAGGACCGCTGTTGAATCAACCCTTCCACTCAGTTTCCGAAGAAACTGAAGACTCCGTTGGTCAGCTCCCAGCTCTTTGAGGAGAAGATTCGGTACCAGGTTTGAAAGGCAATGCTCACCCCTTTGAGGCTCCGAGTGTTGGGGATTGGAAAAGCCTGCCGAGTGCCGCCGGAAGGGGGCACCAAAAAGGGAGCAAAGGGAAGCCAGAAAGTTGGGAAGTCGATGTAGCTCTGGCAACCCGTGGCGAAAAAGCCAAGCGGAAATGCTCTGAGTTGGACAGGAGTTCCCAGAAGATGAATCCCCAGGGATCCGGGGCTGGCTTCCTTTGTTTGAAGGATCAAGGTTCCGCCGAGAACGGGGTCGCTCCCTTCCATCGTGGGAGAGCGACCGGGGGGATTCCCGCAAGGGTGCCCTACCTGTTTTGAGTAGGCACCAAAGGTCCATTGGAATGGTTCCATTCCTTTGAGGGGGTGGCTGGCGCGAAAAAGGAGCTTGCCGTTGGAAAGGGTGAATTCGCTGGGATTGTTTCGAAACATACCTGCTTGAATGCTGACTCGACTGGTTCCTTTTGAGGTGCCATCAGTCTTCCAAAGGGCATTGCCCGATTGTGTATTCCGGCCGATGAAAAAGGCAAATCGGGCTCCCGCAACCAGGAAACGATCGGAAGAATCCCCCACAGCCTTGAGGATGTCCTTCAGGGGGAAGGTTCCCTTCGCACTTCCGTCGGAAATCCATGGATGACATCCATTTCCCTTTTCTGCCCAAAAAAGCAGCTTGTTTCCCCAAGAGGTCAAACTGCTGGGATATGAGCCTTGAGCTCCCATGTGAAGATCCTGAAGCATGGAGGTCCCTTGAGGCGTTCCGTCGCTGGTCCACAGCTCCCTCCCATGGACCCCATCCTCAGCGGAAAAGAAGAATTTTCCTCCCGCGCTTTTGAGGCCGGTAGGGTCCCCTCCTCTGGCCCCCTTTTGGATTTCTAAGAACAAATGCGTCCCCTGAGTGGTCCCGTCGCTTACCCAGAGTTCGGATCCTCGAAGAGGGGTCCGAGCTGCGAAATAAAGTCTTTTCTTCCAAACAAGGAAGGAATGCGGCAAGGAACTAAGCGGTCCGCTTGCGATGTCAGCGACAAGGCTTGTTCCCCCAGAGGTCCCATCGGTGACCCAGAGTTCCGTTCCCTTTTTTCCATCGTTGGCTGCAAAGTAGACTTTGCCCTGAAACAGAGTGAAATCCCTAGGTGTGCTTCCTAGCCTTCCCGGCCAGAGATCTTTCACGAGAAAAGTCCCCTTGCTGGATCCATCTGACCACCAAAGTTCCATTCCCTTTGAACCATTGTTGGCTCGAAAGAGGATTCCTTGTTTGTAAGGGAAAAAGGTTGAGGGGCTGCTATCTGAGGTTCCCGGCCGGATATCCTTGACCCTTTTGGTACCAGAAGGACTACCATCGCTGACCCAAAGTTCTGACCCTGTCAGGCCATCGGATGCTTGGAAAAAGACCCCTCGGTCTGTTGAGGTAAACCCTTGGGGGAAGCTCCCTGAAGGCCCAGGGTTGATATCTTTGAGAAGCCCCGTCCCCGAGAGAGTCCCATCAGTCCTATAGAGTTCCATTCCGGTTTTCCTTTGTCCATCGTCGGCCGCAAAGAAGGCACGATTGAACTGGTCGGTGAACCCTGAAGGAGAAGATGAAGCCGTTTTGCCTCTTTGGTCGTTCAAGTCTTTGACCAGATGCGTTCCCGGACCCGTTCCATCCGTGATCCAAGGCTCCAGGCCAACCTTGCCGTCGTCTGCGGAGAACAGGACTTTGCCGAGCGAAGTGGCAAAGAGGGATCCCAACCTGGGACTCTTGGAATCCCCTCGAATTGAACTGAGGAGCTTGGTCCCTCCAGCAGTCCCATCAGTAACCCATAGCTTGTTCCTGGTTAAACGAGTCCGAGGAATGGGTTCGATCGTGAGGAAGACTGCTTGGCGCGAAGAAAGGGCGGTAAAGAAATAGGGCCTTGAGCCGAAGGGGCCGACGCGGATGTCCTTTACAAGGAGTGTTCCTTTGGTTGTTCCATCTGAAATCCAGAGTTCTCTTCCGTGAACCAGGTCGTCGCTTGAAAAGAGAACTCTCGAGCCCATGGAAGTGATACCCAGAGGGACAGATCCAAACCGACCCCGCTGAATGTCTTTTACCATCATTGTTCCTTGAGGCGTGCCGTCGCTGACCCAGAGCTCTTTCCCATGGATGGGCTCGGTGGCGGAGAAAAAGACTTTAGAACCTGCTTTGGTAAGATAGGCGGGGGAGGAACTGAAACTTCCAGGATGGATTTTTTTGAGAAGCCTGGTTTTGAAATTGGTTGAATCCAGCACCCAAAGTTCCTCTCCGTTCGAGCCGTCATCGGCAGAAAAAAGGACTTTATTTCCAAGCCTGGTGAAGTTTTTAGGGAGGGAGCTTGGGAATCCGGGATGGATATCTTGAAGCAAATGCGTCCCCTTGGGTGTCCCATCGGAGATCCACAGCTCCTGACCCCATTTACCATCATTGGCGCTGAAGATGACCTTGTTTCCCAATGGGGTCATCCCCGAAATCTTAGACCCCAAAGGTCCGGAAAGGATATCTTTGACCAGCTTGGTTCCGCCACTCGTTCCGTCTGTCACCCAGAGTTCAGGCCCAAACTTGGGAAGGCTTGCAACAAAAAAAGCTCGATTTCCGGCGACAGTAATTTGACTAGGATTGGAGGAACCGCTTTTGTTGAGATCCATCAGGAGTTTTGTTCCCGAAGCAAAACCATTCGTAATCCAGAGTTCACGACCATGGGTTTGTTCGACAGCTGCAAAAAGAACCTTTGAACCGAAGGGGGTTAATCCTGAAGGAAAGGAGGAGAAGGTAGGCCGTTGGGCATCGAGACCGATGTCCTTTACCAGGGTTGTAGAAGCCTTGGTTCCGACGGTCCGAAACAGCTCAAAACCAGTGTGCATCGTAAATGCTGAAAACAGAGTGAAGGGACCGAGTTTGGCGTAATTTTTTGGAAAAGAATCCTGGGGACCCAGAGGGCTTGGATTCAAGTCTTTGAGGAGGCTGGGTCCTTGGGAAAAGGTGGAACTCGGAAGGGAAAGGGGGAGACCTACAAGGAAAACAGAGAGAAGGGATGGGATCCGAAAGAAATAAAGGAGAACGTTCTGGATCATTCTTGTTCCTCATTGGAGATTGCTTCCGCGCAGGCCGGAGGATCGTGGAAAGGATGGTGGAAAGGATCGTGGAAGGGATGGTGGAAATGATGGTGGAACTGGTGGAGGGATCAGCATAGCAGAAAAGACCAAAGAGGTTTTCTTCTGCAGAATTGCTGCCTAGCGATACAAAATCAGGGCCATGCTGACTGAATGGCTCGCTTGGAGGCCTTGTTGTTTGAGGTAGAGAGCTGGCCAATATCTGAGGGGAAGGGTTGTCCCGGGGGAGAGCCAGGGGCCTAGTTCGACCTCCCAAGGGGGGACGAAGGAGCCGGGG
>Ga0256841_1001112_pt1 | contig 24491 bp, 16 predicted proteins | sample 356308metaG_FD_185971 | JGI IMG/M metagenome (GOLD analysis project Ga0256841, IMG submission 185971) | Hydrothermal vent microbial communities from Mid Atlantic Ridge, Atlantic Ocean - 356-308 | ecosystem: Environmental > Aquatic > Marine > Hydrothermal vents | place: Atlantic Ocean: Mid...
AGTGTTGGACCAACGTTGGTCCAACACTGTCTCCGGCATTATCGCCCACGCAGTCGGCAATTGTTCCCGGGTTTCTCGGGTCATCTTCCCCAATTTTAAAGATAACTTTCATAAGGTCGGAACCGATATCCGCAATCTTTGTAAAGATACCACCGGCAATTCTTAATGCCGAAGCACCAAGAGATTCACCGATTGCAAAGCCTATAAAACTTGCTCCTGCATATTCACCGGGGACAAACATTAGAATGATTAGCATCATAGTAAGCTCCAGCGAAATCAAAACAACACCAATACTCATACCGGCATTCAGCGGAATGTTGAGAAGTTTAATGGGTTTTCTTTCGAGTGATGCAAAAGCCATTCTTGAGTTGGCAAGTGTATTCATCCTGATACCAAACCAGGCAACACTATAAGAACCGAGGATTCCAAGGATTGTCCATCCGAGGATCATCGCAACCCCGCCAAAGCCAAAGTGAGCTTCGGATAACCAGCCGAAATAGAAAGCAACAGCTGCTCCGATAAACAGAAAGAGGATAGCAAGAAACTTTCCCTGCTGAATCAGATAGGTCTTACCTGTTTGATAAATTACATCGGCAACATCAAGCATAGACTTGTGCGCTCTGATCTTTTTTACTTTTGTGAATTGGAAAAGCCCAAATAAAAAGCCTCCGATTGTAATTAGAAATCCCCAATAGAGGATTGTTTCCGCTCGCATTCCGTCAGGTATTACGAGGTCGGCTTCACTTGCAAATGATAATGCCGGGACACTTAATATCCCTAAAATTGATAATATTCGTTTCATATTTTTCATTAAATTGATGATTAGGGCGCAAAAATAACAAGTATTTTTATATATGCAATAGTAAATTAGAATATGTTTTAAATAACCTGATTTCAAAGATTATCAATGTGTTATGTTGTAATTGTTTGAGTAAATTTGAATATTGTTAATATTTTTTTATATTTATTGTTATAAAGTTGCGTGCAAATAGAAATTATTAATACTTTTATTTGCGATTTTTAAATCATATCAGTGGACAAAGTGATGGAGAAAATAAAGCTTGAAATAATAGGAATGTCATACAGCCAATCTCAGAGCGGAGCTTATGCTTTGATATTGGGCGAAATTGGTGGAAAGCGCCGTCTGCCAATAATTATAGGCGGTTTTGAGGCGCAGGCTATTGCCATTGAACTGGAAAAAATGAAGCCTTCAAGACCCTTAACTCACGACCTTTTTAAAAGTTTTGCCGAAACTTTCGGAGTGACAATAAAGGAAGTTGTGATCAATAAATTTCAGGAAGGTGTCTTTCATGCCGAGCTTGTTTGTTTGGACGATAAGCATGAATACCGTATTGATGCAAGAACTTCCGATGCGGTTGCTTTATCTTTAAGGTTCAATTGCCCCGTTTATACATACGAAAGCATTATGTCGAAAGCAGGTATTATTGTAGATGAAAAAGATAAAGAAAAAACGGCTGAAGAAAAGCCCGGAAAGCCCGGTAATATTTATGAACAGTATTCCGTGGAGGAGTTAAATAATCTGCTTAAACAGGCTATTGAAAAGGAAGAATATGAAAAAGCATCAAAGATAAGGGATGAAATTAACAGGAGAAAAACGCTTTGATTATGCACCCCCGCGACCTCATTCCAAAAAAATGTTTTTATAATGATAGTTTTTAAGCTCTATTATCAGATTTATACTATTTAAATATATAGTTTATGAAAATCAAAATTATACTTTTATCAATTATTGTCGGCTTTTTTATTATTGCCGGAATTATTGCAAATATCAACGGACATGTTATGGCTCAATCTGCCGGTGAAGACTCCATAGTAAAAAAAGAGGTTTTGGCTGACCCCGGAAACGCGGTTCAGCATGGTGATAATGTTGATAAACAAGATGTGCCCGCCAAACAAAATGCAAGATCCAATTTATTACCTGCAAGAGATAAAAAGGCGACCTTCTCAATTGTAACATTATTGCGCGGATTGCTGGGACTCGTCGTTCTGATTGCTATTGCCTGGGTCTTTAGTACAAACAGGAGAGCTGTTTCCTGGAAAGTGGTTGGTATAGGACTGATAATGCAAATATTCCTTGCTCTGGGAGTCTTGTATATTCCGGCAGTTGAAATGTTTTTTGAATACGGCGGGAAGATTTTTGTTAAGGTTTTGGACTTCACAATGGCCGGTGTTGACTTTCTTTTTGCTTCAATGGTAACAGGAAAGATAGAACCCGGAATGGTTACATTTGTTGTGAAGATACTCCCGACAATCATTTTCTTTTCAGCCTTAACCAGTCTTTTGTTTTATCTCGGTGTTATTCAGAAAGTTGTATGGGCTCTTGCATGGGTACTGACAAAACTGTTAAACCTTTCAGGTGCAGAGAGTCTTTCCGTTGCGGGAAATATTTTTCTCGGGCAAACAGAGTCACCTCTTATGATAAAAGCCTATTTGTCGAAAATGACCAATTCCGAAATTCTCCTTGTGATGATTGGAGGAATGGCAACGCTGGCGGGTGGAGTTCTTGCTGTGTATATTGAGTTTCTTGGAGGAAATGATCCTGTACAGAGATTGCTTTTTGCAAAACATCTGCTCACAGCTTCGGTTATGGCTGCCCCCGGTGCGGTAGTCGTGTCGAAAGTGCTGGTACCACAAACGGAAGAGATAAACAAAGACATTAAGATACCAAAAGAAAGAATAGGAAGCAATGTGCTCGATGCCATCTCAAACGGTACAGGCGAGGGGTTGAAACTTGCCGTTAATGTTGCCGGGATGTTGTTGGTTTTCATAGCTTTTATCGCTATGTTCAACTATATCACACTGAAGATAGGCGCCTGGACACATCTTAATCAGGTTATTGCAGACAGCACAAACGGAACCTACAAAGAGCTTTCATTGCAGTTTATTCTCGGATATATTTTTGCTCCCGTAATGTGGTTAATAGGTGTGCCTGCCAATGATATTACACTTGTGGGACGACTATTGGGTGAAAAAGTGATCATGACGGAGTTTATAGGTTATGTCAGCCTGTCAGACCTGAAGGCAGCAGGCGTTTTATCGCCAAAGTCAATAATAATGGCAACATATATGCTCTGCGGATTTGCAAATTTTGCATCAATAGGAATCCAGATCGGAGGTATCGGGTCTCTTGCTCCCAACAAAAGAGTTTTGCTTTCTAAATACGGAATGAGAGCCTTGCTCGGCGGAACACTGGCATCATTGCTTTCGGCTACTATCGTGGGAACGATTTTGGGGTAGGAAATTGGTCAAAAAAACTTTTTTTCCCATTAAATATGCTAAACTTACGAAGTTTGCACTTTTGTGATTTGTGTGCTGCTGTAGTCTTAATTTTATATTTCTGGAAATACCTGCATATACAATCTTTTTTGTATTTTTGTCAGTATCGTAAAATGAAGTAAACAATTTGTTTCCCCTTTTCAGGTAATTTTTTGTTTAAAACTTCTTGAACCCTATTTTCTTCGGCTATTGATTTTGTAATTTCATTTATTGTACAATTAAAGCATTCTGCATCCTCAGTATTAGGAAATTTTTCTCCCTTAAAGTTTGTACTCATAATCTTACCCTTTTTTATATTCCGCTTGTGGTTCTGCCGCCATACTCAACTTTTCTTCTGCTTCTTTTACCGTAACCTGCCCATTCATTAGCATTGGCAATAACCAATCTCGTAAGGCAGAGAGTTGTTGGTTTTCTTTTATATTGTTTGCAATTTGCTTATTTGCAGGTAAAATAATTTTTCCATATTGTTCAATTAGATTTTTAGGCGGAACTGAAAAATATAAATTTCTAATATCATCAGGATAAACGTGTGGCTGCGCTGAACCTTTTGCTTGACTACTAATATGTGTTTGTAATAATTTTAAATAATGCAATAGCATAATAGTTTCTATATCATTTCCACCTCTAACAGTTGTGCAATCTGATGCAAAAATCGGTTCTCTCCAAAAATTTACATAACCAGCATTGGCTCCTGATGCACTAATGGTTATTGTGTTTTCATCTCTATTGTGTTTATTGTGATAGTATGAAAATTTCAAACCAGCTGCTACAACTTTAACATAACCTTCTTGGGCTTCTTTTTCTGTAATTAAATCACCTTTTGTAATTTCAGCGTAATCACCTAATTTAACAACCTCCCAACCCTCCGGGATTTCTCGTTTTAGTTCTTTGTTGTAAACCATTTTTCCTGCCATCATCAAACGAGTTTGATGGGCAGGTGAACCGATGCCTTCCTTTGGGGCAGGTAAACCGCCTTCATTCGGGTAGCCGTATTTAATAAACTTGTCATACTCTCTTTTTAGCCAGGTTCTACCGTAACCTGTTTTTAATTCTTTTTCTCTTTTTGCAGCCTCTTGCTGCGTGTCAAACTCTTCGAAATGAATTACTTTTATTGGCTTATGTGCTTTAGTCCATTTAGCACCTTGTCCGGTTTTGTGCTCATAATATCTTCGGTATATATCATTTGTTATGCCAATATAAAAACTATCGTCATTGCAAAGCAAAACATACAAAAACCATTTCTTACCGTCAGGCAAAGGCAAACCGCCTGTTTGAGTATAAGTACAAACAGCTTTAATTTTTCGTGTCAATTCACTGTTTGGGTTTACCTGCCCCGAAGGACGGTAGTCCGAAGGAAGGCAGGGAAAATCAAACTGCACAAACCAATAGTCGTAAAGGGTTTTTGCCATTGCCTCCAACTCGCGGTTTATTTTGTTGTTGAGCTCTATTTTTTCTGAAATTCCAACGTATATTTCACCAATTTTTCTTTGTTCATTTTTCTTTTTTTTAGGTATTAAAATACTGTCTAAATCATGTTTCTTAAAATGGGGGATAACAAGTCCAACGTGATAATTTTTTATTTTAGTTTGAACAAAAGATGAACGCAGAACTGCAAAAAGGTATTTGTAATCAATTATTTCTTTTTTACACCTAAATCCAATCATATCTTGTGCTGCACAAAAATTAACTGGATTAGGTACTAAACAAACTCTACCAGGGGTTCCTTTATTTACAAAAAGAATATCATTAGGCTTTAAATGTGCTCGAAACCAATTTTTTAAAGTCTCGTTTGAAACAAATCTAATATTTTCAAAAGTAGGGTAGAGACTCGAATGTTTAATACAGTTTGTCGCAATTAAAGGGAAGCCGCTCTCAACCGTTGGAACGGATTTACCTCTATTGTCTATAATATCTTCTAATACATCTGTCAATCTCCAAAACTCGATATTTCTACTCATACCTAAGCCCTTTTAAATTCCCCATAATTTCCTTTTCCAACTCTTTACCTTCTGCAAAAAGTTTGCTAAGGTTTTCCTCATAGCTTTTCATTTTAGCTTCAAACTCTTCGGCGGTAATATCCACATACTCAATTTTTACCTCAAAATATTGCCCGGCGCTTAGCGAGTAGTTTTTTTGTTTTATCTCATCATATTTTACTACTACCGAAAAATCATCAATAGCTTTTATGTTGTTAAAAGTGTCAATAATTTGCTGTTCTTCTTCGGGGGTTAAAACGGTTTTTTGGTTTTTGCCCTCTTTTACGGTTTTGCCAAGGTTGGAAGCATCAATCAGCACCACATCTTCTTTATTGTTTTTATCCATAAACAGAATGGAAACATTGGTGCCGGTGGTGGCAAAAATATTGCTCGGCATACTTACCACCCCTGCCAACATTTTGCTGTCCACCAAGCGTTGGCGTATTTTTTTGTCAATGCCACTTTGTGCGGTTATAAAACCTGTGGGCACAACTGCGGCTGCTTTTCCGTTTTTGCTAAGTGAGTAAATAATATGCTGTAAAAAGAGCGAATAAATCGCCATTTTATCAACGGCTTTTTTAGGTGTTTTGGGAATTCCCGCAAAAAAGCGTTCGTGGTTTTCTTTGCTGTCCAAATCGTCTCTAAAATCGGAAAAGTCCAACTTAAAAGGCGGATTGGAAACGATATAGTCAAATTTCATCAACTCACCGTTTTTATCTTTGTGGTAAGGGCTTAAAATGGTATTACCCTGAATAATGTTTTGTATGGAATGCACCAGATTGTTCAAAATCAGATTCAATCGCAACAAACTCGATGATTTTTGCGAAATATCCTGCGAGTAAATGGTACATTTGTCTTCGCCAATGGCGTGGGCAATACTCATAAGCAAAGTTCCCGAACCGGCACTGGGGTCGTAAACCGTAACATCTTGCACCGGCTCGTTTACCAAAATAGCCGCCATAATTTTGGCTACGGCGTGGGGTGTGTAATACTCGGCATATTTTCCGCCACCGTCTTTATTATAGTCTTTTATCAGATACTCAAAAATGGTAGCGTAAAAATCGTATTTCCGGGTAAAGATATGCTCAAAGTTTACCGTTACAATTTTATTGATTAGGGCTCGTGCAAAATCGTCGCGTTTACTCGGGTCGGCAATATATTCGGTTATTCGGTCAAACAGCACCACTTTTGCTCCGCCATCGGTTTTCACCGAAAAAATATCATTATTGATAATGGCAATATCCATTAAGGTATCGTCAAACAATTTGGCAAAATCGCTTTCGTTTTGGCGGTCGAAAAGGTTTGAAATAAAATGTTCGGGTTTTAGTTTGGCGGTATCGGCACCCAATTGCAAAAGCAACATTTCGTAATCGTCATCGGAATAGTTGCTCAACTCTTTTTCCCAACCTGCCTGACCGGCAGGCAGGTGTTCTGCTTCGGCAAGTTTCGGTTCAATTTGTTTTACCTGATAGGCAAACTTATCGTTCATAAATTTATACAGAAAAACCTGTGTAATAATCTTAAACTCGTTGCCGTCGTTGCCCAAACCATAATTAGCGCTGATGCTTTTCAGGTTGTCAATCAGTGCCATTACCTTATTTTTGAAATCTATATCTGTCATAGTTTATTGTTACCTCTCTATTTTGTTTTCCAATATTTTCTTTGCCGTTTCAGTAAATTTATGCAATTTTTCAGCCAGCAATTTTTTGGGTAAATGTTTACTAATATATTCAGCCACTTTAATATTAGATTTTTCCAATTGCAATAATTCAATTTGTTCGTGATTTCCTTCCGCACAAAGAATTAAACCGATGGGCAGTTCTTCATCTTTTTCCTTTTCATATTTTTCGAGCCAACGTAAATAAAGTTCCATTTGCCCTTTATAAGAGGCTTTAAATTTGCCTATCTTTAATTCGACGGCTACAAGTCGTTTTAATTTTCTGTGATAAAACAACAAATCGAGATAAAAATCGGTATTGTCGATAGTCATTCTTTTTTGCCGAGAAACAAAGGTAAAGCCAACACCAAGTTCAAGAATAAACTGTTCCAACCGGTTTAATATTGCCGTTTCGAGGTCGTTTTCCGAAAAAGCATTTTTGAGGTTTAAGAAATCAAGCACATAATGATCTTTGAAAACCAAATCAATGGAAAGCCTGTTTTCGGTTGCTAATTTTTGCAATTCCAATTTTGCAAGTTCTTCCGGTTTTTTGCTTATTGCCGTTCGTTCAAAAAGCATAGAATCAATTTTATTTTGCAATGTTCTTGTGCTCCAGTTTTCCATGCGGCACATTTGCGTATAAAATTTTCTTTTCAGTTCCGTATCTTGATACATCAATATTTTAAAATGCGACCAGGATAATTCTCTCCACAGTGCAGAGACAATTTCAAAATCAGGAAAAGTCTCCGCGAAGCGGAGACAATGTTGAAGCTGTTGTTTACTCCAGCCCTTACCGTATTCCGCTGTTAGTTGTTTTGATAAATTTAAAATAACTTGTTTGCCGTATTCTGCTCTTTTTCCTTTTAGAATGGTATTTTTGATTTTATTTCCTATATGCCAGTAAGTGGCGGTAATAGCTGTATTTACGCTTACCGCAATATGTTTGCGACTTTCGTCTATTATTTGTTTAATTTCGTTAAATAAAGAAGTATATTCAGTATTTTGTATATCTTTCATATTTATACTGCTTTACCGTAAAATTCGTTAATATACTCATTTACCACTAAATTATTGATGTATTTTGAAGCATCTGCATTTAGTGGGATTTTGTTCTTATTTTTAAATTGGTCAATTACCAATCGCATCATTTGTGTGCTAAAATAGCTTTCGTTATCCAATAATTTTGTATTCTGTAAAACCTGCAAATCTGCATCTTGTTTTACCGATTTCAAAGCCTCAAATATCTTGCTTTCTTTTTCCGATATTGTTCCTTTTTCAACTAATCGTTTATGAATGCGTGCATATTTAGGGTCGTTGTTATATTTTGCTTTTAGTAATTCATTTTGTCGGTTTAGTTCTTTTATTTTTTCGTAGATTTTTGTTAAAGCTCCGATATTTTTACGCATTTCGTCTTGTGTAATTTCATCGAGATTTTTCTTATCGAATAAACGTTTTAGTTCTTCATAAAGAGAAATAAATTCGGGGTCTTTTTTATCAAAATTGCTTGCCAGCGTTTCGCGAGTTTTTCGAAGTGTATTTTTTAGCTCGTCGGCTAAAATAAGTTCTTCTTCCGATATTTTGGTAAAGTGAAACAATACATCTTCCAAAGCCACATTCAGCAAATTGGTATTGTCGATATTATTTTCAAGCGCTTCTTTTGTATTAAGCAAAGCCAAATGATTTTCAGCTTCCCGGTAAAGTTGTGATAATTTTTTGAAATCAACTTTGTCGAGCAAATCATAATGACCAAACAAACGTATTAGATTGTACAGGCTTTTGGCGTTCCCCAAAGCCTTTTTAATTTTTAGAACGATCTTGCGATCTTGAATTTGGCTGATTTGCCGTGAGAACAATTCTGCGTTTTCAGTATTGTAATGGAAAAGGATTTCTTTTATTTCGCTGATCTCTTCTTCAATCTCTTCTTTCGATTTAAACAGATTGGAATAATGCTCCATTTCATCGCCAAGCTCTTCTTGTAGTTCGTCGAAATAGAGTTTGTTTGTTGCGTCAAACTCTGCTCTAATATCCGCAAAATCTACAACATAGCCGTATCTGAAATTTTTGTAAGTCCGGTTTACTCGTGTAAGCGTTTGCAGCAGATTATGTCGCTTAATCACCCGTCCAATGTATAATTTTTTTAATCTTTTGGCATCAAAACCGGTTAAAAGCATATTATATACAAACAACAAATCAATTTTTCCTTCTTTAAAATCTTCTACCCAATGTTTGCGTTCGTCTTTTGTGCCAATATCGTGAAGAATTAAAGCGGCTGTTTTGACTTTGCGCATTTGTTCTAATTGCTCTCCGTAACTTGCCGGTGGCTCTGCTGCAATACTTCGACTTTGCTTAGTATAAAGTGGTAATTCTTTTGATTCTTTATCGGCATATTTTTCATTGAAAATTTCAAACATTTTTTTTGCTTGTTCCGAACTATCACAAACGACCATTCCGCCAATGGAAGCATCGTTAAAAATCAAACGGCTTTTTTCAAAATCTTCTACGATATAATCAAGCATAGGCTCCACAAAACTATGATGCGAAAAGACCTCTTTTTTTGGAATATCGCCTTTTAACACTTTGATTTTATCCAATGCCTCTTTCAGCACAATTTTATAATCACTCTCAATTTCCTCACGAATGAGTTTTAGCGTATAACCATCGGCAATTGAAGCATTGTAATAGTATTTATGGATATAATCACCAAACAAATCTTTTGAGTAAAAATCTTTGGTAATCAGCGGTGTTCCGGTCAATCCGATTTTTATTGCGTTAGGGTCAGACTGTGTGAGATTTGCTAAAAAACTACCTTTTGGATTGTAACTTCGGTGAACTTCGTCTAAAAAGTAAATTCTTTGAATATTAATATCATAATCTTGTTTGCTGACAACATTTGCATCTTCGCTAAACTTTTGAATATTTACAACTGTAATTTCAGCTTTTCCGCTATCGTTGTGAATGGCAGTAGTTGTTTTAATGTCCTTTACAAACTCGTGTCTTGAATTTACTATGTGAACAATTAATCCGCGACTTACAAATTCTCGTTTGGCTTGAATAAGCAAATCCAGACGGTCAACTATAAAATAGAATTTTGGAATAATTTGTTTTTTCTGAAAATAGTCAGTTAGATAGCGAACATTATAATACGCCAAAGCGGTTTTTCCACTTCCTTGCGTATGCCAAATTATTCCTTTTTTAATTCCGCTTTCTAATTTATTTTCAATGGCTTTTGTGGCAAACATTTGCGGATAACGCATTACGTGCTTTTCAATTCCCTTTTTCTCGTCAACATAAGCAATGGCGTATTTGAGAATAAAAGCCAATCGGTCTTTGCTAAACAAAGATGTAGAAACTCGGTTTGTTGGTGTGTTCGGGTCTTTGTTGGTTTGAAATTCAGGTGAGTTTTTTATTACTGTCAGGTTATTGTCTTTTAAAACAAAGTTTTCCAAATCATCATTCTCATCCGCCAATAGTTTTGACAAATCAAATGTTTCTTCCTCTCTAAAATAATTAAAAATCGGCTTTTTATAAGATGGCGAAGCATAGAAAGCGCCTTGCAAAGGTTCAATATCATCGTTGTCGTATTCCATATTGTTTGAGAATACCATCAGTTGGATAATATTCACAAACTTTCTGAATTTCTTGTTTTGAAATCGTCTGTTTATTCGTTCACGTTCGGCAATTATTCCGTCTCGGTTGTTTGGTTTCTTAACCTCGATAAAAGCCAAAGGCATTCCGTTAATTAGAAGAATAATATCGGGTCTAAATTCATCGTCTCCGTTTTTGTAAGTCAGTTCGGTTACAACATTGAAAGTATTGTTTTCAAAATTATCGAAATCAATAAGCTTTACTCCCGAATTGCTAATCAATTTTTCGTAAAAAGCCTTTCCTAAATCTTCGTTATCGAGAAGCAAGGAAATATCAACCAACAATCTTTCTGCTTGTTCTTCGTCAAAGTCAGAATTTATTTTTATAATGGATTGTTTGAAAATGTCAGTGAATATATTTGTATCAATATCCCATTTCGCATCTTTCAGAGAAAGGTACTCATATCCAAGTCTGCATAAATGCAAAATCGAAGGGATTTTCACTCTTGTATCTTCGTTAAATTTTGTCATATACTCTCAGTTCAATCTATGCTACCTGCATTGATATTTCAATTCTTTATTTTCTTATAGCAATTTTGTCAGTTTTCTTTAATTGCATCAAAAATAATACTTTTATTGTAAATAAATCAAATAATTAAAAATCTCCGGGACTTTTAATTGTTTCATTAATTATTATACCTCTGGCTGTACGGAATTTCAGTATAGAGGTTTGTTCGTCAGCTTAATACCGGACTGAATAATACCGGGCAATGAATATTTTAAATGTTGTTACTTGATGCTAATGATTTTTTTGATATTTTTAGCATTGTATCTAATGCTAATAAACTGATGCTAAACGAAAATGCGAATTTTTTCGAGTTAGACTTGCTATAACTCAGACAACTACATAAAAGAGAATTTGCAAAGTTTACGACCGAAGGACATCCGTCCGGGTGCGTTTCAGTATACCTCATTTATCATTTGCTAAAAATTAAAAAGACAATCGGCTGAAAACAGATATCCTCGTTTAAAATATACCGTTTATCTGTGCCTTGGAATATCAATCCCGAAAATTTTTCTGTAAAGTTCCGTAGCAAAGAGGTCTGTCATTCCGGTTACATAATCCAGGATGGAAAGTACTTTTTCATAAGATGTTCCTTTGCTTGCAGCAAATTGTCCGGGTATTAGTCTCATCAGCTTTTTATCCCTATTGTCGGGTTTGTCATTCAAAACGGCAGGTACAAAAAGCGATAAAAGTTCGGAAATAACATTGTAGCCGGCAATTTCTATTTCAAGTACGGTATCGTGGTTGTATATTTCCTCGAAAGAGATCTCGGCTATCCGTTTAAGTATGGAGTTGTTTTCTTCAATGGAATCCACAAGTGTATTATTATAACTTCCGGAAATTATTAAGTCCGAATTTTTCAAAAATGTGTCAGCCGATTCCATTGTCAGGGCATTAATACATTTAGCACGCAGATATGTTATGCGTTCATTTTTATCTGCAATTGACTTTAATGTTGATTTTATTTTTTCAATATTGTCTTCGGGACGCTTAATGCTTTCGAGCAATGTCATAAAATAGTCAACGGCTTTTTTCTCTTCAATTATGTTAAGCCTTACTGCATCCTCCATATCAAGTATTCTGTAGCAGATGTCGTCGGCGGCTTCGGTAAGATAGACGAAAGGATGTCGCTTGAAAATCAGCGGATTATCCGAATCGTTTATCATATTTACGTTGTCGGTAATCTCTTTAACAGTCTCTTTTTCAGCCTGAAAGAAACCATATTTTTTTCTGTGTTTAAACTTTTTATCCGTAGCTACCGATTCGCAGGGGTATTTCATCAATGCCGCAAGTGTGGTGACGGTAAGTCCGAGTCCGCCGGGAGCTTTTCCCTTGAAAGTATGCGTTAACACACGCAGTGCATTGGCATTTCCCTCGAATGATATGAGATCGTTCCATTCGGGAAGCGTAAAGAAGTTCTTTAGTTGGTCATTGTCGGTGAAATATTTTGATATTGCCTTTTCGCCGGAATGTCCGAAAGCCGGATTGCCGATATCGTGTGCCAGACAAGCCGATGCAATAACATTTTGAAGCTCGTATTTGTAAAACTCTTTCGCTTCATCTGTCATCTCAGTCTTTTTGCAAAGCTCTTCACCGACTATTTTTCCCAACGACCTGCCCACACTGGCAACCTCAAGCGAATGGGTAAGCCTGTTATGTACAAAGGTGGAACCCGGAAGAGGAAAAACCTGGGTTTTGTTTTGTAGTCTCCTGAATGAAGATGAGAAGATAAGTCTGTCGAAATCACGCTGATACTCAGTCCTGACACTTGTTGTTGAGCTTTTTAAACCTACTCTTTTTTCAGAAAAAATATTGTTCCAATTCATGGTTCAAAAGTAAGGGATTTTTCAATATCTGTTCTGTTCGGAAATTTTTAAAATAGTGTATTAAATTAAGTATTATATTTGCAATCAAAATCAATGTAATTTTTCAGAATGGTTTTGTGAAATAATAAAATTATGAAGCGTTTCGTAATGTTTTTAATGGTTAGTATTTCCGTTCATTTTGTAACAGCTCAAGACACTATTATAAAAAATAACGGTGATGAAATAAAATCTAAAATCCTTGAAATAAAAGCTGAGGTAATCAGATATAAAGAATATGATTTTATAGATGGACCTATAAAAAATATTTCCGTTTCGGATGTTTCAACGGTTGTTTTTGAAAACGGGGAAAGAAAAGTTTTTTCCACAGGTAAAGTCAAGAAAACGGACTACAATGGCAATTATGTTAAAGCAGGAATGGGGCTTGGTATTAGCTACGGAGGATTGGGATTTATAGTTCAAAGGCGAGTGGGGGGGATACAAGGGGTTGGTGCTCACATTGGTTTGGGATTTTATCCGTATGCACCATTTTTAGCTTCGGCAGGCGTGAAATATTTTCCGTATAAAGATTTATATGTTGATGTACAATTCGGTTTAACCGGAGTTGAAGATCCCGAAAGTATTTCCAGAAATATTTTATACGGACCCTCGCTTTTGGCCGGTAGTGACTGGACGTGGGGAAAAGAAACCGGAATTGGAGCTAATTTGGCTTTGGGATTAACCTATAGTATAAATTTGGAGAATAGAAAACTATATTCACCCTTCACCTTAGCTTTCGATATCGGAATAATTGTGCGTTTTTAAAATTTGGATGAATAAATGCCATCACCGCTAAATTATTATTTATATCATTGGAGTTATGATGTGTTTATCGGTTGCGCAATGGCCGGATTTAAGAGGATTATGTTGATTTATTACCTTTTAAGTCTTCTTGCGCACAGGTCTTTAGCGACATAAAAGATTTGGATTTTACACAAACCTTTCCACCAATTCGGCCAGTCTGTTTGAATACCCCACTTCATTGTCGTACCAGGCAACAACCTTTACAAGCTTATTTTTATCACCGAGAACGGCAGTGAGAAGTGAATCGAATACGGCTGAGTGTGGGTTACCGATAATATCCATTGAAACGATGGGGTCTTCGGTATATTCAAGAATACCTTTCAGGAATGTTTCGGAAGCCTCTTTGAATTTGGCATTTATCTCCTCAACGCTCGTACATCTTTTCAAAGTGCAAGTTACATCGGTAAGTGAGCCGTCCGGAACAGGCACCCTGATGCCGGCTCCACCGAGATTCTCCGACAGATGAGGGAAAATTTTTGTTACGGCTTTAGCTGCTCCTGTGGTTGTAGGGACAATGGAGTAGGCCGCCGTCCTGCCTCGTCGCAGGTCGTTATGAGGGCCATCAAGAATATTCTGATCGCGTGTGTATGAGTGAACTGTGGTCATAAAGGCTTTTTCTATTCCCCAGTTATCGTCCAAAATTTTTATGAGCGGAGCAACATTATTCGTAGTGCATGAGGAATTGGATATGATAACATCCTCTCTGTTTATCAAATGGTCGTTAACTCCGAGTACAATATACTGCACACCGTCGCTTTCACCTTTTGCAGGTGCCGAAATAATGACCTTCCGGGCACCTGATTTTTCAACATGTTTCAAAGCATCCTCCTTAGTAGTGAATTTTCCGGTTGCCTCTATAACAATATCAATTTCCAGTTCCTTCCACGGAAGTTTCTCCGGATCAGGCTGTCTGAATATTGCTATCTTTTTACCGTTTACTTTGAGATGGTCCGAGTTGGGCTCAACGGTACCGGTGAATCTTCTGTGAACCGAATCGTATTTCAGAAGATGTGCCATTGTGTATGGCTCCATCAAGTCGTTAATCGCAACGATATCAAAGTTTTCCCTGTCGTACGACACCCTGAAAAACATTCTGCCTATCCTTCCGAATCCGTTTATTGCTATCCTTATTTTTTTCATTTCAGATAATTTGGTTGCAATATTATTACTAATTTGTGATTCATTAACTTATTTTTACTTTTTTTTAGCCTGCAACTTCAAAAGGAATTACTATTTTTGGCAAATAAACTCATACATTAATTAATTTGTCTAAATAAATAATCATAATAAACAATAAATCAACAGATAAAATGGAAAAAGTTCAAAAATACATTGAGGAAAATAAAAGCAGGTTTCTTGAAGAATTATTCGATTTGATACGGATTCCTTCGATAAGCAGTGAGTCGGAACATAAGGGTGATATGCTGAAAGCGGCAGAATATTGGAAACAGTCAATACTGAAAGCGGGTGCCGACAAAGCTGAGGTTATGCCCACAGAAGGAAATCCGGTTGTTTACGGAGAAAAAATAATTGATCCTTCTTTACCGACAGTTTTGGTTTACGGGCATTATGATGTGATGCCTGTTGATCCGATAGACCTTTGGGAATCGGAGCCTTTTGAGCCTGTAATCCGGGACGGAAAGATTTATGCCCGGGGTGCCGACGACGATAAGGGCCAGGCTTTTATGCACGCAAAAGCTTTTGAAGCAATGGTTAATAACGATTCGTTACCCTGCAATGTGAAATTTATGATTGAAGGTGAGGAGGAGATTGGCTCGGGAAGTCTTGTGAAGTGGTGTGCCGATAATAAAGATATGCTGAAGGCCGATATTATCCTTGTCTCCGATACGGGAATGATAGCGGAAGATATTCCTTCCATTACAACCGGATTGCGCGGACTTGCATATTGGGAGGTTGAAGTTACAGGGCCCAACAAAGACTTACATTCGGGAATCTTCGGTGGTGCCGTTGCCAATCCCATAAATGTGCTGTCAAAAATGATTGCACAAATGACGGATGAAAAGGGAAAGATAACTATTCCCGGTTTTTATGATGATGTTCTTGAAGTTTCAACTGAAGAAAGAGAGCTACTTGCCAAAGCACCGTTTGATGAAGAAGAGTATAAAAAAGCCATTGATGTTGAAGAACTTGCCGGTGAGGAGGGATTTTCAACAATGGAAAGAACCGGAATTCGCCCGTCATTTGATGTTTGCGGAATATGGGGTGGATATACGGGTGAAGGAGCAAAAACGGTTTTGCCTTCAAAAGCTTATGCAAAGATTTCAACAAGGCTGGTGCCAAATCAGGATCATCACAAGATTTCAAAGCAGTTTGCCGAATATTTTGAATCAATAGCACCGAAATCGGTTAAAGTGAAAGTTACTCCTTTACATGGCGGCCAGGGATATGTTTGCCCGATTGACTTGCCTGCATACAAAGCGGCGGAAGTTGCTTATGAGAAAATTTACGGAAAAATGCCGGTTCCTGTCAGAAGTGGTGGCAGTATCCCAATCATTTCAACTTTTGAGGAGGTTTTGGGAATAAAATCGGTGCTTATGGGCTTCGGACTGGAGTCGGATGCTATACATTCGCCAAATGAGAATTATCCGCTAAATCAATTTTATAACGGAATAAGGACCATACCCTATTTTTATCAGGCTTTTGCTGAAATGATGAGGTAATTGTATTTATCAGGGAAACATTCTAAATCTTTCAAGTCGAAACGGCTATTGGGAATAAGTTCATTGCATTAAAACCTGATGCTTTTTCGGTTCTTAGTGTCTTTGAGTCTTAGTGGCAAAATATTGGAAAATTAGCCACAAAGACCCAAAGGCTCAAAAAAAACACAAAGAAGAACTCACAAAACGGGCTTATCATATTTTCCATAGGGTCAGTTGTTCTAAATCCGTAAGGTCATTCCGCCGCACCGGCTGTAAATATATTACGAGCTTCAAAAATCTGCAAGGTCATTCCGTCGCGCTGGCTGTCAATACCTTTCAGGTTGTTATAGCCGTTGTACAAACTTTTTCAGCGGCACAACGCTTTTAACGATTATCACGGAACACTTTGCCTCATCGGCAACCTGAAAGGCAAAGGATTCTTCGTGGCTTTTGAATGATTTATGGTGTGCTTTTTCTTCAAGAAGCATAAGGTCGAAGCCGGAAGACATTTTCATCAGCTCCTGTTTCGGGTCGTCGCTTACGCTGACCGAAATATCATATAATGCAGTTGACTGCATGGTTTGCAGGCTTTTCAGAATAAGCTTATCCTTTTTTCTCTTTTGAGCTTTGCCATACCCTGTGGGTAAAAACCCGAACAAAACGATTTTCGCCTTATTCTTTTCAGCCAAAGCTGTTGCGGTCATTATCATCAGGTTCAATGAGCTGGAGCTTTGAACATAGACCCCTATTTTGCGTATTATAAAGTTCTCGCTTTGTGTTTTCAGGTTAAGGATTATGGTATCGGTTGATGTGTTTCTCAAAACATCGTCGGTAATACTGTCGCCACCACTCTTTAATTTAGGGAAGCCCATAATGATAAGATCGGAGTTTTCCTCTTCCGCAACATTAATTATGCCTTGCGATATTGTTCTTGACGCCCTTATTACCGGTTTTATTTTTATATTTTGCTTTTTAGCAAGTTCAATACTTCTTTTGATAACATCCAGCGTTTTGTCGGCTCCGGCGAGGGCTTCATAAAAATCCACTTTCCCCGGGACATCCTTTATCGCAAGGACAACTATTTCACCTCCTTTTTTTGCCAATAAAGTGTGCGAGAGCATAAGCAATGCCTTTTGCGAATTGGGATTTGAAACCGGTATAAGTACTTTATTGCGTGTGAAGAAAGAGAACCGTCTCTCTTTTTCAAGAATGATATTAACACCCTCTTTGCCTCTTTTTTCCCTTTTTCTTGAATAGAGGAAATAGACAATCAGTCCGATAATTGCAAGTTGTTGCCCGAAAGCGAGCGATACAATATCAAGGGTTAGTAACAATCCGATATTAATAATAAAAGTTATTTGCGGCAGGAAATGTTTCCAACGTGCTTTTGGTTTTAGAGCGGGATTTTTTTTATAAATCCTACGCATTGCAAGCGAAACCGGAAGTAAAGAAAAAAGCAGGCAAAAGTTTGCAGCCTTTGCAATAAACTGGACGTCGAAAAATATTAAGGCCAGGGTAACCAAAATAACACCTGTGAGCAGTGCATACGAGGGTTGTTTCGATTTTTCGTTCAGTTTTCCGAGAATATCCGGGAAAAACCTGTCTTTACCCATTGCATAAGTCTGCCGGCTTTGAGAGACTATTGTACTGCTTAATGCACCAAGTGATGCCAGTATTCCTCCAACTGATATTATTACCCATCCTTTGCCACCAAATGCCTTATCGGCAACAAGAACAAGCGGTGCACTGCTTTCTGCCAGCTTTTGCCAGGGAACCATAAGAATAGCAGCAAGTGCAATGAGCAAATAGATTGTAATGCTAATCCACATTGACAGTTTCATTGCTTTTGGAATAGTTTTTTCCGGATTTATTACTTCATCGGCATTGTTGGCGATTAATTGATAACCGAAAAATGAAATATAGATAATTGAAATTGCCGAAAAAGTACCGCCAAGTCCCTTGGGCATAAAAGGTTTAATATTATCGGGATTGATATTAAATACCGCAACAATAATCAAAACGAGTAAAATGGCGACATTGCCCCATACTATCCATGTTTGTGCGGAACTTTTCTTTTTCATCGGAACAAAAACATATAAAAAACCGAGTCCTAAAGTAATGGTAACAGCCACAAGTCGTATGACATAGTGCGACACAGGTTTTCCAAGAAGTGAAAGGGCATATTCGGCAAATCCCATTGCATACAGTCCGCTGGCAAAAATGCTGCCTATTGCAAGAAACCAGCCGGCTGCAAAACCACCGAGGCTTCCCAGTATGTTATAAGCATAGGTGTATCCTCCGCCTGACCTGGGAATTATTCTTGCCAGTTCGGCATACATTAATGTTGTGAAATATGCCAAAATACCGGTGATAAGATAGGAAAGCACTACGGAAGGTCCTGAAACCTTTGCTGCTTCCCCGATAAGGACATATATCCCGGCACCCATCAGGGCACCGACACCCAGGGTAGTAGCACCGAAAAGCCCGATTGTGCGATTAAATTTAGGTACTTTTATCTTTTGCTTAAATATCTTTTTAATATCTTCATCCATATAATTGAGATACTTTTTTAGGAGTTAATTTGATTTGCAATGATACAAAAATTTCTCTTATGGTTTTGATGTCACAAATGTATCGCAGTTTATATTCCCGAAACAAAAAAGGACTGACCGTTAAGGCCAATCCTTTTATTTTTTAATTCGAAATGAAATTCTTTTATCCGCTTACTTTAGCTCCGAAAAATTGTCTGTTCATTCTGGCAATATTCGTAACTTTAATCTCTTTCGGGCATTCTGCTTCGCAAGCATAGGTATTAGTACAATTTCCAAAGCCGAGTTCGTCCATTTTTGCAACCATAGCTTTTACTCTGTCTTTAGCTTCGGTTTTTCCCTGGGGAAGAAGTGCAAATTGTGACACTTTGGCTGAAACAAAAAGCATAGCCGAAGCATTTTTACATGCAGCTACGCAAGCTCCGCATCCGATGCAGGCAGCGGCGTCCATAGCAAGATCGGCTTTTTCCTTAGCTATTGGAATGTCATTTGCATCCGGCACTCCGCCTGTGTTAACCGAAATATAACCGCCAACCTGAATAATCTCATCAAGGGCACTTCTGTCAACAATAAGGTCTTTTAAAACCGGGAACGGTTTTGCGCGCCAAGGTTCGATGGTAACCGTTTCGCCGTCTTTAAATTTGCGCATATGCAACTGACAAGTAGTTACGGCGGAATCGGGGCCGTGCGGACGCCCGTTGATGTAGAGGCTGCACATACCGCAAATACCTTCGCGGCAATCATGATCATAAGCAACAGGATCCTTTCCTTCTTTGATAAGTTGCTCATTGAGCAGATCCATCATTTCAAGAAAAGAACTGTCGGGTGAAATTTCCGAGATTTCATATTTTTCAAACCGTCCTTTGGCTTCAGGGTTTTCCTGGCGCCATATCTTAAGTGTAAGGTTCATATCTGTTATTTTTATTGTCTTTTTTAATGTTCAATAATTTTCCTATTAACTTTTTGCATCTTTGTAATTCCTCGTTTTAACTTCGATCTCCTCATAATGCAAAGGTTCTTTATTTAATAAAGGTTCTTTATCATCGCCCTGATATTCCCAGGCTGCCACATACATAAAATCTTTATCGTTTCTTAAAGCTTCACCTTCGGGAGTTTGATATTCTTCACGGAAGTGTCCTCCGCTGGATTCTTCCCGGTGTAAAGCATCAATAGCCATCAATTCGCCCAGTTCAAGGAAATCGGCAACTCTAGTAGCTTTTTCCAGTTCAACATTAACACCTGTTAATCCGCCCGGAACATCCACATCTTTCCAGAACTCCTCTCTCAAAGACCTGATCTCTTTAATAGCTTTTTCCAAACCTTCCTTATTTCTTGCCATACCAACATTATCCCACATAATATGTCCGAGAGCCTTATGAAAATGGTCAACAGTTTTACTTCCTTTTATTGATAGCAACTTGTTGAGTTTATTTTTAGCACCCTTCTCCGCCTCATCAAATTCAGGGAGATCTGTTTTTATAAATGGAACCGTTATCTGGTCGGCAAGATAGTTTTGAACCGTATAAGGTATAACAAAATAGCCGTCAGCCAAGCCCTGCATAAGTGCGGAAGCTCCGAGTCTGTTGGCACCGTGGTCGCTGAAGTTAGCTTCACCGGCAGCAAAAAGGCCGGGAATAGTTGTTTGCAATTCGTAATCAACCCAAAGTCCGCCCATAGTATAGTGAATGGCAGGATAAATCATCATCGGCGTCTCATATGGATTCTCATCCACAATCTTTTCGTACATCTGGAAAAGGTTACCGTAACGAGCTTCAATAACATCCCTTCCAAGACGACCGATAGCTTCTTTGAAATCGAGATAGACGGCAAGGCCTGTATTTCCAACGCCGTAACCAGCATCACACCGCTCTTTGGCAGCGCGTGAGGCAACATCACGGGGGACAAGGTTGCCGAATGCCGGATATCTTCTTTCGAGATAATAATCGCGGTCTTCTTCCGGAATATCTGTTGGTTTTAACTCACCTCTTTGAATTTTTTGAGCATCTTCCTTTTTCTTCGGAACCCATATCCTTCCGTCGTTCCTGAGGCTTTCGCTCATCAAAGTTAATTTTGATTGAAAATCACCGTGGACAGGAATACAGGTTGGATGTATCTGAACGAAGCAGGGATTTGCAAAAGCAGCGCCTTTTTTATACGCTTGCCATGCAGCACTACCGTTGGAGTTCATTGCATTGGTGGAGAGGAAGAAAACATTTCCGTAGCCACCTGTTGCAAGGATCACAGCGTGAGCCGAATGTCGTTCAATTTCGCCTGTGATTGTATTTCTTGTGATTATTCCCCTTGCGCGTCCATCTACGACAACAAGGTCGAGCATCTCACGACGGTTGTACATTTTTACGTGTCCGCGATGTATCTCTTTACTTAGTGCTCCGTAGGCACCGAGTAATAATTGTTGACCTGTTTGCCCGCGGGCATAGAAAGTACGCGAAACCAAAGCTCCGCCGAATGAACGGTTTGTGAGCAATCCGCCGTATTCTCTTGCAAAGGGAACTCCCTGTGCAACACATTGATCAATAATGTTATTACTTACTTGTGCGAGGCGATAAACATTAGCCTCGCGCGACCTGTAATCACCACCTTTTATAGTATCGTAAAACAGGCGATAGATAGAATCGCCGTCGTTTGGATAATTCTTAGCAGCATTTATTCCTCCCTGGGCAGCAATACTGTGCGCACGCCGGGGGCTGTCCTGAATGCAAAAGTTTTTAACCTTAAACCCCATCTCACCAAGACTTGCAGCGGCTGCGGCTCCGGCAAGACCGGTTCCCACAACTATTACTTCGATCTTTCTTTTATTTGCAGGATTAACAAGGTTTTGATGAGCAATGAAATTACTCCACTTTTCAGCTAATTGACCTTCAGGAATTTTTGAATCTAAAGTAGCCATATATCTAATAATTTATATCAAATTAAAAATTACCAAAATAAATTGCAATGGGGATAACTATGAAACCCAAAGCAAGAACAATAGAAATAATAGTACTCAAACTCTTTATAAAAGGAGTATAAGTCCTGTTATTCAGTCCAAGTGATTGAAACGCAGATTGGAATCCATGATGAAGATGAAATCCCAAAATGACGAAAGCAACAATATATCCTATAACAAATCCGAATATTTTGAACTTGGCTAAAACCAAAGCCGCCATATCATGAATGTTTTCACCGTCTATGTTAACCTCACCAATATGACCTAATTTTGCCTTAAAATAAAAATCTGCAAGATGTATTGCCAGAAAAATGAATATAATAGCAGCAGTATGGATCATAAACTTTGAAAACGGGGATGTGTGCGACCAGCCTTCAATTTTGTATCTGTTGGGGCGTGCCATCCAGTTCTGTATTTGCAGAATGAGGCCATATATTATATGTATAATAAAACCTCCGAACAGAATAACCTCAAAAACCTTGATTACGGGATTGGTACCCATAAAGTGGGCTGCAACATTAAATGCTGTTGTATCCGGTAATAATACCAGAAAGTTTATGCCCAGATGCACAAAAAGGAATGTGATTAAAAACAGTCCCATAAATGCCATTACAAATTTCTTCGTTAAGGAAGATTGAAATCTTTTATTGCCCATGATTAATTATTTTGTCAATAAAACTTCGTTAATAATTTCCGTTATACTAAATTAAATTAATGTACTATTGAAAGAGCAAAAATAGATTTTTATTTTTTTTATCAAATTCTAAATAATAATATTTTGTTAATTTGTAAACATTATAAATAGTGGAAATTTGATAAATGACGGAATTTCAATCAATTGATGAAATTTATAGTTATTTTGAGATAGTTAATTTTCCAAAAAAATATAAAATATGAAAAGGGAATCGTTTAAAAAGGAGTTTTTTACGGAAAACAGAAAAAAACTGGCAGGCCGGTTGAGTCCAAAATCAGTTGCAATAATTAACCCGAATGATGAGCTCACACGCAACGGCGATCAGGATTTTCCATACAGGCAGAGTTCCGATATGTTTTACCTTACCGGATTGATCCAGGAAAAGTGTATCCTTACTCTTTGTCCCGACCATCCCGAAGAAAGTATGCGGGAGATAGTTTTTACCATTAAACCGAATAAGCAGCTTGAAACATGGACAGGTCATAAATATACGAAAGAAGAAGTACAAAGGATTTCAGGAGTGAAAACCGTTAAGTGGCTTGAGGATTTTGATATGACATTTCGTGATCTTGTCTTATCATCGGAAAATATTTATGTTAATCTGAATGAATATGCTAAATATCTGACTGATGTGGAGTATATGAATAACAGGTTTGCGTTGAAAATCAAAGAGATGTATCCAGCTCATAACCTTAGAAGGCTAGCACCTTTTATTACCGGGCAACGACTTCGTAAAAAGCCCGAAGAGATAAGAGTGCTGAAAGCAGCTTGTGAAATCACAAATAGGGCATTTCGGAGAGTTCTCGGATTTACTAAACCGGGTGTTATGGAATATGAGGTTGATGCCGAGATCACTTACGAGTTTTTGAAAAACGGAGCTCAGGGACATGCATATCAGCCTATTATTGCCTCAGGAAGGAATGCTTTGGTTCTTCATTACATTGAGAACAGTATGGTATGTAGTGACGGGGAATTGATGCTTCTTGATTTTGGTGCTGAATATAACAATTATGCTGCCGACTGCTCAAGGACAATTCCTGTCAACGGTAAATTCACTGAAAGGCAAAAGCAATGTTATGAGGCGGTTCTGAGAGTTCAAAAGGAAGCTATTAAGCTTTACGTTCCGGGAAACACAATTGATAAAGTGAATAAGGCAGTGTGGAAAATGATGGAGAAGGAGATGATAGGGCTTGGCTTGTTTTCGGAAGAAGATGTTAAAAATCAGGATCCTGCTGAACCTCTTTATACAAAATACCTGATGCATGGCGTTGCCCATTTTATAGGACTGGACGTTCACGATGTGGGTGGTAAGTATGAAAAGTTTGAAAAGGGTATGGTGCTGACTTGTGAACCCGGACTTTATATCGAAGAAGAAGGTATCGGAATCAGAATTGAGAATGATATTGTCGTTGGCGATAGCCCGATTGACCTTATGGCTGATATCCCGAGGGAAGTACGGGATATCGAAGCTCTTATGTCGAAATAGGTTTTATATACCCTGTTCTTTCATATACTTTTCAATTCTTTGGGCATGATCTTTGTCGTCGCCGTTCAGTCTTTTAAATATTGAGTTTACTTCATTATCTTTTATGGATGTCATAAATTCCTGATAATGAAGTTCGCCGGACGTGTTTTCAATGTGGACGGACAACTCAAAAGCTTCTTTTCTTGAAATCGGATTATCTTTTAGATGCTCGATTTTTTCTATGATAAAAGACAATGTCTTTTTTATTTTATTATGCGATTTCATAATTATTTCGGCAGGGAATTTGTCAACCGGCATAAATGAATCTCTGGCACTGCGTAATATTGCTGCATGACCTTTTTCTTCCAGCGACATTTTCCACCAGAAATCGGAATCCTGAGGGAAAACTTTATGAAAATGCAGATAGAGGT
>Ga0256841_1001113_pt1 | contig 24474 bp, 19 predicted proteins | sample 356308metaG_FD_185971 | JGI IMG/M metagenome (GOLD analysis project Ga0256841, IMG submission 185971) | Hydrothermal vent microbial communities from Mid Atlantic Ridge, Atlantic Ocean - 356-308 | ecosystem: Environmental > Aquatic > Marine > Hydrothermal vents | place: Atlantic Ocean: Mid...
CGCCCCCTTTGGGCCACAAACGCGGGGGCCTGCCGGTCGACCGTAAGCCACGACTGCTGCGGTTTCCAGCGCAGCCCCTCGGCGCGTAGCCATTTCCATATCGTCTTACAATGGCTACACATCAATCACCGGAGGACATAAGAAAAACATACCAGTGTAGTCAACTAATACTTAACGTCACTGAAAATTGCAACTTCAGATACAGATACTGTAGCCTAAATAACGAAGTTTCTTTAGGAGCACCCGGTTACAGCACAAGGGACACCTTGCCACCATTCCCTCGATGATCAGCGGCGCGGGTGGAGCGAGCGTTCGCGCCATCGTGACATAGAAACCGAGTGAGGCATCAGCCACCATCGACTCCAGAACGAAGCCAATTTGCCTCCGCCATTGACACGACGGCGTCCGCCAATGAAAAAATGGCGAAAGGAATCGACGGCAAAAACGTTATAAAACTGTAGAATCTGGAGACGAGAGCGCGAGAATGGAGGGTTCAACGCAGGCTGACGATGCGACCCTGGTGGCGCGATTCAAGCGCGGCGAACTGAGAGCCTACGAACACCTGTTCGATCGCTATCAGGCGAGGATCTATAACTATCTCTTTCGTCTGACCGGAGACGCCGAGTTGGCCGAAGATCTCACTCAGGAAGTATTCCTGCGCGTCTTCACCGAGGTGCGGAAGCTCAAAGGCGCGATCAACTTCTCCGCCTGGATCTATCGCGTAGCGACGAATCTCTGCTATGACCATTTTCGCCACCGGGCGCGAAACCAACGAGTGACGGCGAAGATCATGGCGCAACACGCCATATCCGATACATCCAATACTCCGGAACAGCGACTGCTTCGCCGCGAACGCGCCATTCATATGGCCGAGGCGCTCGATCGCTTACCCATGCATTACCGCACCATCTTGCTGCTGAAATACGCCGAAGGGATGTCGTACCGCCAGATTGGCGCCGTGCTCTCGCTCTCGGAAGCGGCGGTCACCTCACTGCTTCATCGGGCGCGAATGGAATTGCGTCGCCTGTACAGCCTTAAAGAAGAGGGAGGAGAATCACATGCCGTGCTCTGAAGTGGAAAAACTGTTAGGAGCCTATCACGACGGCGAACTGGATGCCGAGCAGCGAGCTCACATTGAAGAGCACGTGAGACATTGTCCGCGGTGCGCCGCTCGGTTGGAAGAGATGGACAGCTATGCGGCGATGATCCTGCGCCTCTGTGGTCATCACATCCCTCCACCGCCTGAGATGAAACCGTCTCTATTTCGGCGGCTGCGTCGACAGGTGCTCCGAACGCTCGCCTGGTCGCTCATCCTCATGCTGGCCGTCATCATCCCTCTCTCCTTCGCGCCCATTTTCTTCCGAGAAGATATCCCCCGGCTTGGGCGCGTGTTGCTGGGACTCTCGGGATTGACGCTCACTATCGCCCTGGCTCCGTTCTTTTACCAGGCTCTCCGGGATGCCGGGAATGTCATCTGGTATCACTTCACTGCCGATCGGGAGGAAGAGTGATGAAGTTCTCGTATATGAGTCCAACGGCTCGATTCACCTTCGGTTTGATCATCGTCAGTCTGATCCTGATGAGCGCCGGCCTCATAGTGATCGGAAGTCGGGGTCAGCATTATCCGGGGATTCGCATGCCCGAATCGATCCCCGGATGGACGCTGTTCGGCGCCCTCATGGCGTTCATTCTCCTGATCCTGGTGAGCGCATTTTTCACTCAACACGAGGTGACCGACCGCGAGATCATCATTCGCCAGGGCATTCTGTTTCACGGCGCGATTCCGCTGGACAACGTCGCCAGCGTGCGAGAGACGCTTCGTAAGCCCCTGGGGCTCGGCGTTCGCATCGGGCCGGATCGGACGCTGTTCGTCAACACGGCTCTCACCAATTTGGTGGTGATCGAGTTGAAAAAGCCTCAGCGCTTCAAGGTATTTCATCTCCTGCCATTATGGGAGATGCGCCGAGTGATCATCAATCTGACAGAGCCGGAAGCATTCGTACGGTATATCCACGATCGAATCGCGCCGCCAGAATCATACCGGCCGCAGAGTTGGGCATGAACTCTCCGGACATTCGAGAAGAATGGCTCATGGATCATGAATCCACCACGAAGGAGGCAAAAGGAGCGCAAGCTGGCAACTTGCGCCATCTTATTTTCACCGGAGGCGCGACATGAAAGAGTTCATCAGCATCATCTTCATCTCCTTGATGTTCGCCTCAACTTCGGCGAGCTCCAGCCCGACGCCGCGCGAGCGACCGGCTGCCGCTGGCCGGGCGAACGCCATCGGGGTTTTGAGCGGGACCCGACTGATGCCCGTCACATTCATCACTCCCGGAGATGATGGCCAGATGCGCCAGATGCCCAATCCAGGCCGGCCGGCACAAACTCTGGAAGGCTTCTGGCAAGGAACGCTCGACGTCGGTGGAACCACGCTGAGGCTCGTCCTCAAGATCTCCACAGCGCCGGATGGTCGCCTCATTGGCCGCCTGGACAGTCTCGATCAAGGAGCCATGAACTTGCCGATCGACCATATCACGCTCGATGGGAAGCTCGTGCGCCTGGAGATGAAAGGGCTGAACGCCACATATGAAGGGCGACTGAGCGAGGACGGATCGGAAATATCGGGCCAATGGACGCAGGGCGGTATCTCCTTGCCGCTCACGTTCCGACGAACGGACGAAGCGCCAACGTTGAGGCGCCCGCAAGAACCGAAGAAACCGTACCCGTACGACGAGGAAGAGGTCGTCTACGAGAACCGGCGAGCTGGCGTCAAGCTCGCCGGGACGCTCACCTTGCCGCGCTCGCGTGGGCCGTTCCCCGCCGTTTTGCTCATCACCGGCTCCGGGCCGCAGGATCGAAATGAAACCGTCGCCGGTCACCGACCGTTCCTGGTCTTGGCCGATTATCTCACGCGACGAGGGATCGCCGTCCTGCGGGTCGATGACCGGGGCGTCGGGGGCTCCACCGGGAGCGTCGCCGATGCCACGAGCCAGGATTTCGCCGAAGATGTGCTCGCCGGCGTCGCCTACCTCAAACGACGACCGGAGATCAATCCCGAGCAGATCGGCCTCATCGGTCACAGCGAAGGCGGGCTGATCGCTCCGCTGGCCGCTATCCGGTCATCGGACATCGCGTTCATCGTTCTGATGTCCGCGCCGGGTCTCCCAGGGGAAGATATTCTCTTCCTTCAAGCCGCAGCAATAGCCAAGGCGAGCGGTGCGAGCGATGACGTCATCGCCGTCAATCGCGCCATACAGAAGCGGATCTTCGACATGGTGAAACATGCCGACGACCAACTCACCGAGGAACGTCTTCGAGAAAACGTGATGACGTTCATCGCGCACTTACCGGAAGAGCAGAAGAACATAGCCGGCCGCTTCACGGAAGCCATAGATCGTCAGGTCAAGATGGTGTTGTCGCCGTGGTTTCGTTTCTTCCTGACCTATGATCCCAGGCCGACTTTGAAGAACGTGAGGTGCCCGGTGCTCGTCATCGACGGAGAACGCGATCTGCAGGTTCCGCCGAGAGAGAATCTCCCCGCCATCGTGGAGGCTCTGGAAGCGGGAGGCAACGGCGATTACCAGATCGTCAAGCTGCCGGGCCTCAATCATCTGCTCCAGCGCTGCCAGTCCGGATTGCCCGCAGAGTACGTCAAGATCGAAGAGACCATTAATCCGGTTGTGTTAGAAATCATCGCCAATTGGGTTCTGAGGCACACGTCGAGGCGATGAGTCGCGATCACCGACGAGCGGATGAGAGCAATCGACGAGCGGAGGGCCGAACGCGCAGACCTCTCGATGAAACCTGCATCGCCGACGCTCCGCGAAGAGAGCGCGTCGGATCGAAGGAGGTATTGTTCATGAAGGACAACACGAAAAAAATCAGCCTGTTCGTCGGGCTGACCTTCCTGTTGAGCTGGTCCATGGCGTTGCTCTTTTTCGCCCGAGGAGGCCAGCGCGCTACTTCTGGATATCTGGTGATGACCATCGCCTATATGTTCACCCCGATGGTGGCGGCCATCATCGTGCAGAAACTGATCTTCCACGAGCCGCTCAAAGAACCGCTGGGCATCTTCTTCAAACCGAATCGGTGGTTTCTGGTGGCCTGGTTGCTCCCTCCCCTGTTGGCTCTGGCGACGCTGGGCGTGAGTCTCCTCTTCCCCGCGGTCACCTTCGCACCCGAGCTGGAGGCCATGCTGGAGCGGTTCCGTCCCCTGGTCACGCCCGAACAACTCAAGCAAATGGAGAGTCAGGCTCGCGCGCTACCCATCCATCCCTTCTGGGTGGCCTTGCTGCAGGGACTCATTGCCGGGCCGACGATCAACGCCATCGCCGGTTTCGGCGAGGAATTGGGCTGGCGGGGGCTACTGCAACGCGAATTGCGCTTCATGGGCTTCTGGAGATCGTCGCTCGTCATCGGTTTCATTTGGGGCGTCTGGCACGCGCCGCTGATTCTCAAAGGGCACAATTATCCACAACATCCAGAGTGGGGCGTATTGATGATGATCGCCTGGACGATGCTGCTGTCGCCACTTTTCAGTTGGGTGAGACTCCAGGCGCACTCCGTGATCGCCGCCGCCATTCTTCACGGAACGTTGAATGCTACGGCCGGACTGTCCATCCTCGTCGTTCGAGGCGGCGATGACCTGACCATTGGAGTGACCGGGCTGGCCGGTCTCATCGTCCTCGCCCTGATGAACCTCGGCCTGCTCATCGCCAGGCGTCGCCCGTTCGGAGCCGACGAGCCGTTGTGAGCGCCCGACTCACTGGACGTGTGGCCGGATTCCTATCCGGAGGGCGACTCCCGGCAAGTGAGGTGGCGATCAAAAGAGCTCGCTCCCTTACGGCTCAGGGAGATGTTGACGATGTGCTGGGGCGCATGCTCTCAGGCCCGTTCAGCGCGCTCCATGGGGGGAATTGTCCTCCCGCTCGGCATCTCCTGCTCCTTGCTTGCAATTCCCCCGATCATGGTCTACATTTGAGCCTAGTGGCGACTATAGAATGGCTGAGGAGACCCTATGGAGTACAAGAATAGCGTACTGGAATTAATCGGCCGCACCCCTCTGGTCAAACTGAATAAAGTCACCAAGGGCATCGATGCGCTGGTGTTGGCCAAGATGGAATCACAGAACCCGGGCGGGAGCGTCAAAGACCGTATCGGTATTGCTATGATCGAAGCGGCCGAACGGGAGGGGCGGCTCAAACCTGGTGGCACTGTCGTCGAAGCGACCAGCGGCAACACGGGCATCGGTCTGGCACTGGTGTGCGCCGTCAAAGGCTACAAGGCCATCTTCGTGATGACCGATAAGTGCAGCCAGGAAAAGGTGAACTATCTGAAGGCACTGGGCGCCGACGTAGTCATCGTGCCAGCGGCGGCCAAGCCGGGAACGCCCGATCACTACGTGAGCACGGCCCGCCGCATCGCCGAAGAGACGCCCAATGCCATCATGGTGTATCAGTACGGCAATCCGGCCAATCCCGAGGCTCACTATCGAACCACCGGTCCCGAAATCTGGGAGCAGACCGAAGGACGCATCACCCATTTTGTGGCCGGCATCGGCACCGGCGGCACCATCAGTGGCGTGGGGCGATTTCTCAAGGAGAAGAATCCGGACATCAAGGTCATTGGCGCCGATCCTTACGGTTCGGTGTTCAAGACCTACAAGGAGACGGGCCAGCTCATCGAAGCGACGCCCTATCTGGTTGAAGGCATCGGCCAGGAGATGATCCCGGAAAACGTGCACATGAAATACATCGATGAGATCATCAACGTCACCGATCGGGATTCGTTCAATATGGCGCGGCGATTGAGTCGCGAGGAAGGCATCTTCTGCGGCGGGAGTACGGGAACGATCGCCTGGGCGGCGCTCAAAGTGGCCGAGAAGCTCACCAGGGAACACGTCGTCGTGTTCGTCGTCTGCGACACGGGCGAACGCTATCTCTCCAAGTTCCATTCCGATGAGTGGATGCGAGAGAAGCGGCTCCTCGGTTTCGAGAAGATGACGCTCGGCCTGCTGGTCCAGACGAAGGAACCTCACCGCCCGCGATTGGTCGCCGTCAGTCCCACTGATCTGGTCAGCGATGCCCTCCACAAGATGAACGAATATGGTTACTCGCAACTTCCGGTGCTGGAGAACGGTCGATCGGTGGGCAGCGTCCGCGAACGACGCCTCCTCAGCAAAGTGGTGAAGAACCGGATGCTCCTCAATACGCCGGTCAGTGAAGTCATGGAGCCGCCGTTCCCCGTCGTCAATGAGAACATGGAAGTCGAACGCGCCATCAAATATCTCAAGCAATCGCCTGCCCTTCTCGTCGAAGAATACGGTCGCATCATCGGCATTGTGACCCGCTACGATGTGCTGGATGTTCAACATTAGCTCAGGGGCTCGTCCGACGAGGTGACATCGATCGCTGGTCATGGTTGGTCAGGGAATGAGCGATGCGCTCGGACCGAGGATGAAACGCCGCTCCAATGGTGACGAACTATTCACCGGGCCCTCGTCTCCCCCATTCACATCCGACCGGTGAAGCGAAAAGAGAATCACGCCATCGCGGCGGTATGAGTACCAAAAGGTGAGCGCATCCTGCTCGCTTCCATGGACATATCGCCCTCCCCGCGCTCGAGAGAATGGGAAAACCCGCTCTCCAGAGGCGCATGCCTGGAGCACGTTCATGATGCCCTCGGGAGCTCCCGACGTCCGGTTAGTGCGCCGACATCACCGGTCAATCTTGCCAGCGGGCGGAAGGTTATGCTAGGGTTTGCCGTCTGTTGCGAGGATGAACGGCGATGATTCAATCCCATAAAGGCATTCATCCCCGGATCGCCGAGACGGCTTTCGTGCACGAGATGGCCACGGTCATCGGCGATGTGGAGATCGGCGAACACTCGTCCATCTGGCCGGGAGCGGTCGTGCGCGGTGATATGCACTACATCCGCATCGGTCGGTACACCAATATTCAGGACAATTCCGTGCTTCACGTCATTCAGGGGAAGTACCCCACCATCGTCGGCGATTACGTGACCATTGGTCATAACGTCATTCTTCACGGCTGCACGGTGAGGGATTACTGCCTGATTGGCATGGGAGCCATCGTGTTGGACAATGCCACCATCGGCGAGCACGCTCTGGTGGCCGCCGGTTCGCTCGTCAAGGTCGGACAGGTGGTGCCACCGCGCACGCTCGTTGCCGGGGCTCCGGCCGAAATCAAGCGCCAACTGACCGATCAGGAAATCGAACAGATGCAGAACGCCTGGAAACACTATCTGGATTTGAAGGAGCTGTACCTGAAGGAACGCTCCTGATGGCCATGGGAGGAGATCCGAACACGTTGAAGCGGACACATACCTGTGGAGAATTGAGACCCGAGCACGAAGGGCAGCGGGTGATTCTCATGGGATGGGTGCACCGGCGGCGCGATCTGGGACCATTGACGTTCATCGATCTGCGCGACCGCGAAGGCATCACCCAGATCGTTTTCAATCAAGAGCGCCAGCCAGAGGCTCACGCGCGCGCCAAACAATTGCGCAGCGAATACGTCATCGCCATCGGCGGTCAGGTGGTGCGTCGATCGCCGGAGACGGTGAATCCGAAGATCGCGACGGGCGAAGTGGAAGTACTGGCCGACGAGGTGATGATCCTGAATCCGTCCAGGACGCCGCCCATCCCCATCGCCGAAACCGGTCAGGCACCACCGGCCGAAGAACTGCGACTCAAATACCGCTATCTGGATCTCCGGCGAACGCGCATGCAGCGCAACCTTCGCCTGCGCCATCGCGTGGCGTTGACCATCCGACAATACATGGACGCCCAGGGGTTCCTGGAGATCGAGACGCCCATGCTCATCAAATCCACGCCCGAGGGCGCTCGCGACTTCATCGTTCCCAGTCGGCTTCATCGCGGGAAGTTCTATGCCCTGCCGCAATCGCCGCAATTGTTCAAGCAACTGCTGATGATCTCGGGCCTGGACAAGTACTTCCAGATCGTGCGCTGCTTCCGCGACGAGGATCTCCGCGCCGATCGCCAGCCGGAGTTCACCCAGTTGGACATCGAAATGACGTTTCCCACGCCCGACGACATCTTCGCTCTCATCGAGCCGTTGATGCAACAGTTGTGCGCGCTCGTCGACGTCCAGGTGGAGCGTCCATTCCTCCGATTGACCTACGCTGAAGCCATGGAACGGTACGGGACCGATAAACCCGATGTGCGCTTCGGCCTGGAACTCATCGATCTCACCGAGCATTTCAAACCGAGTGCTTTCCAACCGTTCGTTCAATGGATCGAGCGAGGCGGGATAGTCAAGGCCATCACCGTCCCTCGAGGGGCGCGGTATTCGCGCAAGCAACTCGATGAATTGACCGAATTCGCCCGCCGACACGGAGCCGAGGGCCTCACCTGGATCAAAGTGCACGAGGGAGAGGTGAAATCGCCGCTCCGGAAGGTCCTGGGACAGCCCCAGATGGAAACCATCCTTCGCACCGCGAAGGCCGACAGGGACGATCTCGTCCTCCTCATCGGTGGACGCCGCGATGACGTGCTCTCCAGCCTGGGCGCGCTCCGGCTGGAGATCGCCCGTCGAGAGCAGCTCATCGATGCATCCCGCTTCGCCTTCGTCTGGATCATCGATTTTCCCATGTTCGAATGGGACCGCGATGAGGAGCGATGGAACGCCATGCACCATCCGTTCACCTCGCCGCGCGATGAGGATCTGGACAAGCTGGAGACGGACCCGGCAGCGGTTCGCGCCAAAGCTTACGACCTGGTGCTGAACGGCGTGGAGATTGGTGGTGGCTCGATCCGCATTCACCGTCGGGACGTGCAGCAACGCGTATTCAATGTGATCGGACTCTCTGAAGAGGCGGCGCGCGAGAAGTTCGGCTTTCTCCTGGAGGCGCTGGAATACGGCACGCCCCCGCACGGTGGCATCGCGCTGGGCTTCGATCGTCTGGTGATGCTGCTCCTCGGCGAGCCGTCCATCCGCGAAGTCATCGCCTTCCCCAAGACGGCCAATGCCACCGACCTCATGATCGATTCACCCAGCGAGGTGTCCGAAGAACAATTGCGCGAACTCGGCCTGCGAATCATCCGATCCGACTAACCTCCCCGTCGGAGAGGAGGCGAATGGATCCTCCCCAGAGAGGCGCTCAGCGCACGCCTTTGCTCGCCCGAGGGGCTCGGGATGGGAACGGGAGATGTCGCGACCTCGATCCCTTCGCTCCGTCATCGTCACTGGTGAGGTTTGGTTTTTCCCTTCTTGCCCGCCATTCATTTTGACAGTATGCTTACTGAGCATGGCCAAGATTCGCATCCTTCCGGACAGGATCGCCAGTCGCATCGCTGCCGGCGAAGTCGTCGAGCGCCCAGCTTCGGTCGTCAAGGAGTTGGTCGAGAATGCGCTCGATGCGGGCAGCCGGAAGATCGACATTCTCGCCGAGGTCGGCGGCAAGAAGCTCATCCGCGTCCTCGACGATGGCGAGGGGATGACGCGCGATGATGCGCTATTGGCTTTCGAGCGACACGCCACCAGCAAGCTGGAGACGGCCGACGATCTGGAGCACATCACCACACTCGGTTTCCGCGGCGAGGCGCTGCCCTCCATCGCTTCCGTCTCCAAGGTGCTGCTGCGAACGAAAACTAAGGATGAGCCGGTGGGAACAGAAATCGAGGTTGATGGAGGCAAGATTCGCGACGTGCGCGACTGCGCCTGGGATCGGGGCACGGAGGTCATCGTGCATCAACTGTTCTTCAATGTTCCGGCGCGGCGCAAGTTCCTGAAATCCGATGCTACCGAACTCTTCCACATTACTAATCTGGTCACTCACTACGCGCTGGCTTATCCCCAGGTCGCTTTCTGTTTCCGGCACGGAACTCGTCGGCTGATCGATGTCACGCCGGTCGAGACGCTCAAGGAACGCGCCTATCAACTGTTCGGCGCCGAGTTTCTCAACACGTTGATGGAGCTCGATCATCGGGTCGAACACATCCGCGCCTTCGGATTCGTCTCCAAACCCAACGCGGCGCGCACCAATCGCGAGGCCCAGTACTTTTTCGTCAACGGGCGCTTCGTCAAAGATCGACTCATCGGCGCTGCCTTGAACGAGAGTTATCGCGCCGTCTTGCCGTCGGGGATGTATCCGGCGGCCATTCTGTTTGTGGACCTCCCTCCCGAAGAGGTCGATGTCAACGTTCATCCGGCGAAAGCGGAAGTGCGGTTCCGTCGCGCAGCGAAGGTGAAGGCGACCATCGTCGAAGCGATTCACAAAGCCATCGCCACCACGAAACCGGTCAAAGACTTCGTCCGTTCCAGAGAGAGCGCGCCGTGGATGGGCGACCGCCACACCGAGGGAACGAAAGCGCGGCGAGCGTCGGTCGAGGCGTTCCGTTTGCAAGCGCCCCTCACTTCGCCCATCAGGCCACCCAGACAACCTTCCATGGATTTCGGCTTCCAACCGCGCGCTCCTCAGTCGGGCGAACGGGCGACTTCACCATCGCCAGCGCGCGCTACGGCTACACCGGCGGCACCCTCAACAGACCAGACGGAAATGCCCTCCCCTCGACCGCGGAGTGCTTCGATTGAGATCACCATCAGTCCCCAATGCACCGAACGTCCACCTCTCGGAGCACCGGGCGAAGCGGACGTCGCTCCCCACAGCATTCGCCCACTCGGTCAGGTGCACGATAGCTTCATCGTCGCCCTGAGCGACAATGGACTCCTGCTCATCGACCAGCATGCTGCACACGAGCGCATCCTTTACGAGAAGTTCCGGGAAGCGATTCGCCGGCGAGCTGTCGAGGTCCAATCGCTGCTCATCCCCGAAGTCATTGATCTCTCTCCGGCTCAGGCAGCGACCTTCGATCGACTGCGCGCCGAGTTGGAAGCCATGGGATTCGATATGGGTCAGCTCTCGGGGCGCAGCATCGCCATCAAAGCCATGCCCGCCGATATTCCCCTGGAAGAGGGACGAGCGCTGGTGCTGGAGATTCTGGAAGTGGCCGAACGGGAGAAACGCACCGACTCTGTGGACAGGCTCCGCGATCGCCTCGCCGCCAGCATGGCGTGCCGCGCCGCCATCAAGATCAACACGCCACTCACCGAAGAGAAGATGCAATGGCTCATTCAAGAGCTGTTTCAAGCCGATGTCCCCAGCAATTGTCCTCATGGACGTCCCACGGTGGTGAGGATGACGACCCGCGAGATCGCCCGTTTATTCGACCGATGAACGCGAGGGGGCGGTCCTGAAGGGGAGATTCATCTCGGGAGCTGCGTCTGGATTCTGGCGGGGGTGGCGCGCCTCGATCAGCGTTCTCATCCTCACTCGCTCACCTCTATCTTTCGTTCTTCATCTCTACTCTCCACGCCCTCGCCACGCAGTTCGGCAGCGATTTCCTGAGCCACTCGGCGCGCCGCCTCAATCTGATCGGGTGGGAAGGAGATGGCCGCCACGGCCGCATGCCCACCGCCGCCGTACCGCTCGCAGATCTTGGCCAGGTTATGGGCACGCGGTCTGGGACTCCACGGATTGGAGCCCACCGAGACCTTCGCGCGCGAGGAGGAAAGGCTCACGCCCACACTGTACCGCACGTCGGGGAACAGATAATAGGGGATGAACTTGTTGTATCCCTCTACGGGATGCTCGCTCACATCGAAGTAGACGACACCATCTCGGCTCCGGGCTTCTTTCCGAATCACGTCGATGGTTTTTAAATGCCAGCGGTAAAGGGACTGGAATCGATCGGCAATATAGGGCTGGCGGGCAATCTCGGAGAGGGATTTCGTCTGGAAATCATGGATGATGCGCTCGGCGATATGCGGCTCCCGCGACGCTTCGATGACCAGCAAGACGCGCAACGCCGGCTCCCTCATCTCCACGGCTGCGCGGGCATCGGGATACTGCGCGCCATCGATGACATCGGCCCAATGCACCAGTTCATCCAGGTCCGGACAACGCCAATCGAATCGCTGCGCGGCCACCGTAGCGATGAATTTCGTACAGGATTTGAAAGAGGGATCGTGAAACTTGCGACCGCTTCGGTCGCGCCGGAAGTGCGCTTCGTCTTCCCGAGAGAGAAAGGCGCTCTCATGATGATCGAACCACCAGGTCAATCGCGGCGAGCTGCTGTACTTGAAATCGACAATGGCGTTCTCATCGCCGTCGAACAACTCGTCATGGAATAAATTATCGGCGCGGTGCATGAGCGGACCATAGCGAAACGTCGCTTCTCTCCGGATGGCTTCACGATAGAATCGAGAGAAGATGGCCGCCGATGCCAGGCCATCGAAGCAATTCCCATGATACAGTACTTTCATCCTCATAGCCCAAGATAAAGCGTGAAATGATAGCCGAAACCCGCCAAGCGAACAAGGCGGGAACAAGGCATCAACGCCCCGAGCGAACGTTGGCCGAAGGGAGATGATCGATCACGCGCGGAAGGGGAAATCGCACAACAGGATGACCTGAGCGAGATATTCCCTGCTGAGGGATGAGAACGGCGGTCGAGCGAATGATCACGCGCGGACGAGCCAGGGTCTTGTCGTCAAGGTCCGCACGATCCGCATACGAGTTCCGCCAGGAAATAAAAAGATGGCACCCTGACCACCCCCCAGGGAGCGGTCAGGGTGCCATACCTGCCCCATGACATTAATGTTCGACGAAGCCCTATTTGTGTCGGTCACGGCCTGTGAAGGCGCTCACACCAACCATTCACTTCCCGGCATCATCGTCACCTTCACCGACCGATTCCATGAACGAGCGAGCCGCCTGGCGGATCTGGTTGAGACTGGGATTCCTGTTAATCTGCATGGTCACGAGCTGGCCGTTCTCGTCAAATACGCTGATGGCGTATCGAAGCACTTTGCCATTCGCTGGATTCACGGCCAGCGGCTTGACCCGCTCCAGGTTATCCACTGCTACGAGGTACCGCCCGGTGGTCAACGTAACTTGAGACAGCGTCTCCATGCTCTCGTTGACGACGGTCGATTGCGCCACCGGCAGCCACCGGTTGGTCACCTCATCGAATCGCAGCAGATATACGTGACCGGACGCGTTGGTGCGCGCATTGCGGATGGCCACGTTGAATGTATAGGTTCCCGCCTTCTCCACGTTCAACACGTAATAATCATCCGCCGCTTGACGAACGCGACGAGCCGGCGAATATCCCAGCTCGAACCGCACAGCACCTTTGGCGACATCGACCGGCTGGATATCCTCAGGCGGCTGCCCCGCTCCCAAGCTCAGCGCATCCACGCGCAGCGTATAGGGACTGCTGGACGAATCCTCCCAGGCGAACACGAGCGGATTGGTCAAGATGTTTTGATCGGGAGAGACCCCGGCCAGAAAGAGCGTGAATTTATTGGCATCATCCACGTTGATGAGGTACTGCCCTCGCGGCAGGTTCATGGGTCCGATCGCTTCCGCGGGGAAGAAACCGAATCCTGCCCCGCCGCTTGCCAAGGGAAGGAACCCGGGTCCATTGAACGACCCGCCGAGGAAGGCGCCCGTCGTGGCATCGAAGAGCAACAGATCAAGATCGCTGGGAACGACCACCGGTCCAACCGGTGGCGGGAAGATGAATCCGAAGAACAGTTGCTCGGCATCGCCCGAGAGATCGTGAAATCCTCCCGACTCAGCCATGGTCATGGTCACGTTGGGCGTATCGCGTCGAAGTCGAATGACGTAGAAATCGGTGCCGTCAATGAAGGCGTTGAGGAAGACGATGATCTGCGTCTGTCGCGGCGTCCCCACTACATCTCCGGTGAGGGGACTGATGATCGGGGGGATATCGATCGGGAGAGAGAGAAACAGAGGAACTAATCCTCCCGCCGAACTTCCCCGCACCACTACGGGAAACGGAATGCGATCGAACTGACCGGGTTGATTCAAATCGTTGGGTTCCTCCTCGTTGACGACCTGGGGAATGATTCCCTGGGCCTGATTCGTCTGGGGCAGGCTCATGATGCAAAAGGCGAGAGCAATCACCACAACCCAGACGACCCTCCCTTTTCGTGAGAGTTTGCTCAAAATATCCTTACTGATCATACACTCATCCTCCTTGATTTTTTTCGCGCCGCACCTTCGTCAGGCCACCCTTCAGCAGAGACGCCTGACACCGTCCAGGCACACGGCGAGCCCATCGGGCGCAACTGAAATTGGCTTCGGGGAAGAAGTTTCCTCACCTCTTACTCCCTCTTCTCCATCACCTCACGAACGCAGGGTCTAGCATGAGTGCTTCGGCGGTGATTGAGCAGCTCGCTCATCGACCACCCGAACGACCACCCAAAAAACGAATACCACCCTTAAACAACTCTTCCAAACTAGCCCACAACTGCAACGCAAATACGCTACCATATTAGCAGCTAAGCGAAGTGAAGTCAAGCATTTTTTACTCCTCCGGAGAGCCTCGAGCGTCGGTTCGAGCCATCGGAGATGGAGGCGATACTGGTGCGGTGCGCAATGCGTCGGGAGGAACCCATTGGCTCCAGAGAGCGGCCATCGCCCCTTCCGCGCTCGCCGCGATGGAGGAATCGCATTCCTGGAGTCCGGGCCCTCAGGCCCTTTCGCCGCGCCCCTCCGGAACGGCCGAGTCCCGGTCGGCGCGCCGATGCGGGTGAGAGAGGTGGGCAGAGAAACAGAGCATCGGTTATAATGGCCCGCCAGCTTTCATCACCAGCATGAGGAGGAGACTATGAAGCGATTCATCTCCCTGATCGGCATCATCCTGCTGGTCTGGGCCAACGCCGCGCTGGCGCACGGCGAGCGACGGTCATCTCTCGCCCGATGGGCGATGGGTGGCATTCAGCATGTCGATCACCGACGTGGAGCATAATCGTCGCAACAGCGACATTTACATCGTCTCCACACGAGGAGGAGAAGTCCGCCGCATGACCACGCACGAGGCGAGCGATGTCCATCCCCGATGGACGCCGGACGGTCGCCGGATCGCGTTTCTCTCCACCCGGAGTGGGAGCGCGCAGATCTGGACCATTCGCCTGGATGGCGGCGAAGCCGAGCAACTGAGCGACCTCCCCGTGTCCATCTCGGACTTCGAGTGGACGCCGGATGGTCAACACCTGGTGTTCGTCGTCGATGTCTATCCGGATTGTCCGACGCTGGAATGCACCCGGCGACGCGATGAGCAGAAGGCGAAAAAACAGGTCAAGGCGATGATCCACCACGATCTGCTCTACCGACACTGGGATCACTATGAAGATGGGAAAGTTCAGCACCTGTTCACACTCACCGCCGATGGGAAGGTGTGGAAAGATGTGACGCCCGGTCTGAAACTGGATGCCCTTCAATGGTGGTTGGCCGCCGCCGGACGCGATTGGGACATCTCGCCGGACAGCCGCCTGCTCGCTTTCGCCACGAACCTCAATGGTCATCTGGAATTGAACTACGACGTGGACATCTATCTCGTGCCCTTGGTCGGTGGCGAGATCGAGAATCTGACCGATGACAACCCGGCGGCCGATTCTCTGCCCCGTTTCTCGCCCGACGGCCGCCAGATCGCCTATCGAGCCTCCAAGCGCGTGGGATACGAGTCGGACGAATACGAATTGATCGTCATGGATCTCCGGACCAGGCAGAGGCGCAGCCTGACCGATGCGTTCCCCCACTCGGTAGGCGAGATCTTCTGGGCGCCGGATGGGCGCGGCCTCTATTTCAGCGCCGGCGAAGCAGGACGGATGAAGCTCTTCTATGTGTCGCTGGATGGCGGACCGGTGCGGGAGGTGCTCGGCGGACCTTACTGGCACCACGCCATCGAGGTCTCGCCGCGTGGCCTCGTCTTTTCGCGTCGCGACATTGCTCACGCCGATGAGATCTTCCTGGCCGATCTGGATGGCCGCCACGAGCGGCAACTCACGTCGGTGAACGCGGACTTCTACGATGAGGTCATCACCGTAGATGCCGAAGAGTTCTATTACACCGGTGCGCGTGGTCGCCGGATTCACGGCTTTCTCGTCAAGCCGGTCGACTTCGATCCGAACAGGAAGTATCCGCTCCTGGTGCGCATTCACGGTGGGCCACAACAGATGTTCGGCTTCTCATTTCGCTATGAGTACCAACTGTTCGCTGCCGCCGGTTATGTCGTGCTCTTCGTTAATCCGGCGGGAAGCCCCGGCTATGGACAAGCGTTCACCGACGCCGTCAATCATAACTGGGGCGGTGATCCCTATGTCGACATCATGCGAGGCGTCGATGAGGTCATCAAACGAGGGTTCGTTGACGAGCGACGCATGGCGGCGTGGGGTGGATCGTACGGTGGATATATGGTCAACTGGATCGAAGGGCACACGGATCGCTTCGCCTGCCTGGTGAGTCATGCCGGCGTGGCCAACATGTGGTCGATGTACGGCTCGACCGAAGAATTGTTCTTCCCTGAGTGGGAGATGGGAGGACCACCGTGGGAGCGGCCCGAGGAATACGATAGATGGTCGCCCATCCGGTACGCCAGGAATTTCAAAACGCCCATGCTCCTCAGTCACGGCGAGCGCGATTATCGCGTTCCCATCACCGAGAGCGAGCAGATGTTCACTGCGCTCCGGCGACAAGGGATCGAAGCCCGGTTTCTCCGCTTCCCCGACGAAGGACACTGGATTCTGAAGCCCAAAAATCGCGACCTCTGGTACGGGACGATTCTGGAATGGGTGAACGCGCACTGCCAGTCCGCTCCCCCGACTGAGACCCGGAAGTCGCCTCGACTTCGATCACCAAAGGCATCGGGGAGATGAGCGGGATGTCTCCCGAGCACCTTTGAGATGGCCTGTGCTCGTCCCTTCGAGCCACAGTGGGGGGCTCGTCCTTAATTTATGTCGTCCCATCGAGGCCCTCGACGTTCACCTGGCGCACCGGAGCCACGGCGAGCTCGTCGTGTTGGTCGGTCTGATCGCCACGCTCCTATTTCAATGTTCACCCGGCGCACCGGAGCCACAGCAGATTTGATCAGAGCGCGTGCCGTTTCTTATAATGTGGCGCTTGCGTGCATCATCGATCATCAAACGTGCGTCCACGAGCGGGGAGTGAGCATGTTCGTGCCCTCCAGGCGCGTCGTGGATGAGCAGAGGAGGCATTGGTCATGGAAAAATCATCGATTCCGCTGAAAGGGCTGGACGCCTACGTTCGCAGCGTTCGGCGCGAATTCGAAGAGAAACTGGCCGAACTCGTCGAGATTCCCACCATCAGCATGGATCCGGATCGACAACCCGATATCGAGAGAGGAGCCGACCTCGCCGTGGAATACTTGAAAGCGATCGGCGCTCAGGCCGAGAAGGTGCAGACATCGGGTAACCCGGTCGTCTTCGGTCAATTGATCGTCGATCGTCGATATCCGACGGTGGCCATCTATAACCATCTGGATGTCCAACCGGCCAATGAGCCGGAGTGGGTGCGCGAACCGTTCACGTTCTTCAAACATGATGACCGGTACGAAGGACGCGGAACGACCGACGACAAGGGTCCGGCCCTGACGGCTCTGATGGCCGTGCGCTACGCGGTGGACAACGGGATTCCCCTGAACTTCAAGTTCTTCTGGGAAATGGAGGAAGAGATCGGCAGCCCGCACTTCGAGCAGTTCATGAAAAAGAAGCGCCGGGAGGTGAAGACCGATTCCGTGCTCGTCTCCGACACGATCTGGATATCCCGCACCAAACCGGCCATCCCCTATGGACTGCGCGGATTATTGGGGTTCACGCTCACGCTGGAGACGGGAAAGAAAGATGCCCACTCGGGGACCACTGGCGGTGCGGCGCGCAATCCCATCGGCGAACTCTGCCAGCTCATCGCTCAGTGCTACGATGCGCGAACCGGACGGGTGAAGATCCCCGGCTTCTACCGCGATGTGAAGCGGGCCAGCGCCGAAGAGATCCAGAACTATCTGGCGTCTGGATTCAGCGTGCGCCGATTCATGCGCGCTCACGAGTTCAAATCGCTGCGATTCACCGATCCGGCGCGCGTGCTCAAAAGCATCATGGCCGAGCCCACGTTCGAGGTCCATGGAATCGTGGGCGGCTATGTGGGGCCGGGCGTCAAGACGGTCATTCCGCCGCGCGCCGAGGCCAAGATCAGCACGCGGCTGGTGCCCCATCAGGATCCGGATAAAATCTTCCAGCTCGTGCGCGACTTCGTTCGCTCCAAGAATCCCGACGTCAAGGTCACCCATGAGGCGACGCTGCGACCCTATCTGGGAGAGTTCACCGGACCCTATGCCGATGCCGGCCGCCGCGCGGTCACCTTCGCCTTCGGCAAAGAGCCAGCGTTCACCCGCGAGGGCGGGTCTATCGGAGCCATCGTGACCCTGGAAGAACGCCTCGGCGTTCCCATCGTCTTCCTGGGATTGAGTCTGCCCGAGCACGGCTATCACGCGCCCAACGAAAATTACGACTGGGGCCAAGCCTCGGGTGGGATGAAGATGTTCGTCAAATATTTCAGCGAAATCGCTCAACTGAACCGATGAATCACCATTCCCTCTCCAACGCTCGATCGTCGTCTCCGCGTCGGACCGACGAAGAGTCGGGAGAGGGCACGCTGAGGAGGGTCATATGATCGAGATACGACGGGTTCTCTGGATTCTGGCATTTTGTCTCTTAAGCACGCTGGTGCGGGCAGAGACGCCTCAATTCTACCCCGGCGTCTCTTATGATCCGGCGATTCCGACCTTGAAACAGGTGGTGGGCCACGATTGGGGCGAGCGCATCACCTCCTACGAGGAGATGGTTCGATATCTCACTGCTCTGGCCGACGCCTCTCCCCGGGTGAAGCTCGTCGAGTATGGACGAACGTGGGAGGGACGCGCGCTCTACTATCTGATCATCGCTTCAGAAGAGAACATGACGCGCCTCGATGAGATTCGCCGAGGGATGCAGAGACTAGCCGATCCCCGTCGCCTCAGCGCCGAGGAGGCCGAACGCCTCATCACATCGCTTCCGGTGATCGTCTGGCTGGCGTATGGCGTTCACGGCAATGAGATCTCCAGCACCGACGCGGCGCTGTTGACGGCTTACCACCTGGTGGCGGCCAAGGACGATCCCGTAGCCGAGAAGGCGCGCCGTCAGAGCGTCGTCATCATCGACCCATCGCAAAATCCGGATGGGCGCAACCGATTCATCAATTATTACCGGCAGACGCGAGGCCGGTGGCCGGATGCCGATCCTCAATCGGCCGAGCACAACGAAGTATGGCCGGGCGGGCGAACCAATCACTACCTGTTCGACATGAATCGCGATTGGTTTGCTCTGACGCAACCGGAGACGCGGGGACGCGTCAAAGCCTATCTGGAATGGTATCCGCAGGTGTTCGTGGATTTCCACGAGATGGGATCGAACGCCACGTATTATTTCGCGCCGCCAGCGCCGCCGCTCAATCCCGAAGAGACGCCCGCTCAGGCCGAGTGGCATGAGCGGTTCGGCAAAAATAATGCCAAGTGGTTCGATCGGATGAAATTTGATTATTTCACTCGCGAGGTCTTCGACTCCTTCTATCCCGGGTATGGCGAGGGGTGGCCGATGTTTCATGGCTCGATCGGCATGACCTATGAACAGGCCTCGGCGCGCGGCCTGCGGGTCAAGCGCGACGACGAGACGATGCTCACCTACCGCGATGGCGTTCAGCATCATTTCATCTCCTCGCTCTCCACCATCGAGACGGCGGCGACTCATCGAGAGGCGCTGCTCCGGTATTACTATGAATTCCGCCAATCGGCCATCCGGGAAGGCGAGCAGGGAACGGTCAAAGAGTACATCATTGTGCCCGGCCACGATCCCAATCGTGCGGCCAAACTCGTCGCCCTGCTCATGCAGCAAGGCATCGAAGTGAAACGGGCGACGGCACCTTTCTCCAATCCTAAAGTCCGGGATTACTATGAGGGTCGGCGTCAATCCAAACAGTTTCCGGCAGGAACATACGTCATCTCGCTGGCCCAACCAGCCAAGCGGTTGATCAACACGCTGCTGGCCAAGCAGACGCCGATGGATGAAGCGTTCATCAAAGAGCAACTGCGGCGGCACAAAAAGCGGCTGGGCGATCAGATCTACGACATCACCGGCTGGTCGCTGCCTTTGCTGTTCGACGTGGATGGCTATATGGCCGAGGAAACCTCCCGTGGAGAGTTCACCGTCCTTCAGGAACCGCCCTCGCCGCGAGGAGCGCTCCACGGAGGAGAGGCGCACGTCGCCTATCTCATCCCCTGGGGCACCCAGTCGGCCGCCAAGGCTCTGGCCGCGCTCTGGCGAGAGGACATTCGCGTGTTCAGTTCGGATAAACCGTTCACGCTCAATGGAGTGAAATTTCCCAGCGGTTCGCTCATCATCAAAGTGAAGAATAATCCTCCGGATCTCTATGACCGATTGACCAGGCTGGCGGCGGAGGTGGGCGTGGATATCTATGCGACCGATACGTCCTGGGTCGAAGACGGCATCAACTTCGGCAGCAACCAGGTGCACTACCTGAAGAAACCCCGAGTGGCCATGGCCTACAATCTGCCCACCCACCCCTATTCGGTCGGCTGGGCGCGCTACCTGCTCGAACAGGTGTACGGCTATCCAGTGACGCTCATTCACACGCAGCAGCTTCGCCGGGCCGACCTCAGCAAATACAACGTCATCATTCTCCCCAATTCACTGAGCTTCTTCGGCGGATACGAGCAAGTTCTCGGCGAAGCCGCCGCGCGGCGACTGAAACGATGGGTGCAAGACGGAGGGACGCTGATCACCATTGGCGAAGCCACGCGCTGGCTCACCGATGAGAAAGTCGGCCTGTTGGCCACCAAGCGGGAACTGAAAGGGGGACGGCCCGAAAAAGAAGAGAAGCCCTCGCCGTCCAAAGAGACCAAAGAGACGAAGAAGCCATCCCCTCGACCGTCTCCGCCGGGCGCGCCGTCACCGACATTCAGCCTCGAGGAGGCCATCCAACCGGAGAAAGAACTCCCACCGGCTACTCCGGGCGCCATCATGCGCATCACATTGGACACCGAACACTGGCTGGCCTTCGGCTATGATGGCGACGCCAACGTGCTGGTCCAGAGTCGTAACATTTTCACGCCGCTCAAGCTGGATAAGGGGCGAAATATCGGCGTGTACATGTCCGAAGACAAGCTCCTGCTCAGCGGCTTCACCTGGGATGAGGCGCGCCACCAACTCGCTCACAAAGCCTATCTCATGGTCCAACCGCATGGTCGGGGATACGTCGTGGCGTTCGCCGAAGATCCCAATTATCGCGCCTTCTGCGATGGATTGAATCTGCTCTTCCTGAATGCCATATTCTTCGGCCCGGCGCATTGACCATGTCCAGTCCGGATTCACCAACCCGTCCCTCGGGGAATGCGTGAGCGGAGAGCCGGCGCTCTCTCTGAGCGCGAGCGAAGGGGAGTGCCGGCGCTACTGATGAACAGCGCGCGCGCCGAACGATTGGGCCAGCGGGCGAAAGACGTCCAGATCCGCCGTCCTGGTCTGATCGATGCCGAGCGGCGTGAGGCTGATGAATCCGCGAGCGAAGGCGTGAACGTCGGTACCCTCCACGTCGTCTTTGACCGGATGATAAATATTCCAGAAGTACATCTGGCCACGAGGAGACACGCGACGCTCGTAGTCCTCGCCAGGGACTTTCAAGCTGAGCCGCGTCACCCGAACCCCTTTGAAACGATGAGCGATGCCGGCGGGAACATTGACGTTCAATAACAATCCCGGCCGCATCAACCGGCGCGACCGGAGTCCCTGGACCAGGCGACGAACGAAAGCCGCTGTGGCCCGGTAATCGGCATCATCGTGACCGCCCATGGACACGGCGATGGCTGGCAGGCCCACGAAGGCGGCTTCGCGCGCGGCGGCCACTGTGCCCGAATAGAAGGTCACGATTCCCAGATTCGCCCCGCGATTGATGCCGGAGATGACCAGGTCGGGCTTCTCGTCCATCAACGCTTCCAACGCCAGCCGCACGCAGGTGGCCGGACGTGCCTGAATGGCGTACCAGACGATGCCATCGGCCCGTCGAATCCGCCGCACCATGATGGGGTGGCGATAGGTGATGCCGTGCCCGGTGCCACTCTGCTCGCTGGCCGGCGCGGCGACGACGAGTTCGGCCACCGAAGATAAAGCATCGGCCAACGCCTTCAATCCAGGAGCTTCGTATCCATCATCATTGGCTAACAGGATGGTGAACGAGGGTGGCTGAGCCTCCTGGGCCATAGGAGGGGCGCCGCTCATCCCCAACAGGACTACGAAGACGATCGCCGCTACGGCGCGTCGGTTCATCATCGTCTCTCCTCTCCGACCTCGTGTATATTCCGCCAGCGTGGGAGGCAAGTTTTAGCACCATCTCCGTCCGAACGCAAATCCCCCGACGCCTGGCCGGTTCATCACCGGGAGCGACGCCCACAGAGAGTATGCCGTGAGCCGTCTGGGAGACGTCATCTTCATCACCTCAGAGTGGGGTCATTCGCCCATTGAAGACGATGCGTCCACCAGCCTGGCGCATGCCACAAATCCAACATCCCCCATGTCATTCGCCCATTGAAGACGATGCGTCCACAGGCCATTGATCACGGTCACCACAGGTCACGGATGGGTCTCCACACACCATCGCTGTTCGCCGTCCGGCGCGGACGTCTACCCGTGAGCGATTCTCTCGCTTCTACCGATTGACCCTTGTTGAGCGTTCACGCCGACTGGTAAAATGGAAGAGCGATTCTCGATGAAGGAGTGATGGCCGTGAATGCCGAGCGGCGAGGTCAGACGAGACAACAATATGTGTCCCTCACCCACAAGGCGATGATATACGGCGTGCTCGCCGTGGTGGCTCTTCTCATCTGTGCGGCGAACGTGTTAGGGATGCTGGCCATCCTCTGGGAGCCCACTCATATCTTGACGCTCCCACTATACATGATGTTCGCCGCCGTGAGTCTCTGGGCGAGTGTGAATTTCTACCAAACGCGCTCGCGGGTATTGTTCTATCGGGATCACCCGGATCAAATGGATGATACCTGAAGGTTCGCGCTTCTTTTGGATCGATGACCCTCCCGTCGCGATCGCTGGCCGGGTCCGACGTTCCACGCTTTGGCCAACTTGCGCGCCAGACGTCGAATTTCCTTCTCATCCAGTGGATTGGTCTCCGAGGGTTTCGCTGACTTCTGCTCGCCTTTTTTGATCAATCGTACGGTCACTGTCTGCCTCCCTATCGAATTTTCGTACGTGTTGGTTCACCCTCTCTGATGCTCGGATGAGGCGAACGGATGTACACAAATGTGACCGGCGATGATCGACACTGGATGGGGAGACCGGGGAACGAGTCTGAGCGCCGATGAAGGCGAGATCACCGGCTGGTCAACGCCAGGATGGATCGGGCGAAGATGTATCTCCTGGGATTGATCGGACGATCGTCGAACCGGATCTCGTAGTGAACATGACTGGCCGTCGCGCGCCCCGTCCGCCCCACGCGCCCGATCCGATCGCCACGCTGAACGCGATCGCCGACGGCGACGTCGATGTGGGAGAGATGACCGTAAAAGGTGCGCATGCCTTGACCATGATCGATGACCACCAACTTCCCATAACTCCCACGATAGCCCGCATAGACGACGATCCCATCGGCAGTGGCATTGACCGGGCGACCATATCCGGCACCGATGTCCACGCCGGTATGAAACTCATACCCCTCAGCGAACGGATCTCGGCGCAGCCCGTACCCCGAGGTGATGCGTCCATAGATGGGCCATCCGATGGGCGTGGTGGCCAACCGCACCCGCTCGTCGTCAAGACTCTCCCGCAACCATTGCAGGCGAGAGGCTACACGATCCAACTCCTGAGCGAACGAATCGAGTTCGCCCGGCCCGCCAACGCCCGAGGTCGTCCCTTCGATCGTCTCCGAGTCCCCACTCACATTGAGGCCGATCTCTTCGGCAATCTGACGGAGCCGATGCGATTCCGCCTCGATGGCCGCTAATCGCGCCCGCAATCTCCTCAGCGCCGCCGCATGCTCTCGCTTCAATGCCCGATTCTCCCTCACTACCAGATGATAGTGAGCGAGCAATCCCGCCTGCTTGAAAACCCAGATAGAGACGCCCATCAGAACAGAGAGCCCGGTCAGACCAGCGATGAGCGCAGCTTTGATCTGCCGGTGATGCACGATGATGCGGTAAAAACGGGCACTCGCGGCCGAGGCGATGATCAAGGTATAAAAACGATGATCCTTACGCACGCCCACACCCCCTTAGCTGTATAGTCAATCCCGAGTACGTCCCGGTATTTTACGCGCGTGTCACACTAACATAAATGGAAGAAAAAGGCAAGAACGAATCGCCGATTCTGGACTTCGCAGGCTATTGCCATACTGCTGCTCGAGGTGAAGTATTTCTCGATCGCCTTTGGTTGACGGGTGCTCTATGGCAGTGATAAGCTATGATCGACTCACCCCCGGCAGAGAAGACATACGGAGGCATGCGACCCAGGAGCGAGGGACATGGCATCCCGGCAGCAACTGCGGAGGAAG
>Ga0256841_1001114_pt1 | contig 24469 bp, 25 predicted proteins | sample 356308metaG_FD_185971 | JGI IMG/M metagenome (GOLD analysis project Ga0256841, IMG submission 185971) | Hydrothermal vent microbial communities from Mid Atlantic Ridge, Atlantic Ocean - 356-308 | ecosystem: Environmental > Aquatic > Marine > Hydrothermal vents | place: Atlantic Ocean: Mid...
GTCGCCGACCGCATCGCCTGGATCCAGGCGGACGTCTTCGACCAGCTCAAGGAGCTGAAGCGGGAACGGCAGCACTTCGACCTGGTCATCGCCGATCCACCCGCCTTCGTCAAACGGCGCCGCGATCTCGCCAAGGGCATCGAGGGCTACCGCCGTCTCAACAAACTGGCCCTGGCCCGGACCGAGGCCGGCGGCGTTCTGGTGAGCTGCAGTTGCTCCTATCACCTGGAAGCCGACCGCCTGCGCCAACTGGTCGTCGGGGCCGCCGCCGGTATCGGCCGCACCGGCGCCCTGTTCGCCCGCGGCGGCCAGGCCCCCGATCACCCGGTCCATCCGGCGATCCCGGAAACCGACTACCTCAAGGCCCAGTTCTATCGCATCCTGCCATGGCCGTGAAATCCCCGCGCATCGAGATCGAATACTGCACCCGCTGCAACTTCCTGTTCCGCGCCGCCTGGATGGCACAGGAATTGCTTAATACATTCGCCGAGGAACTGGGTGAAGTCGCCCTCCAGCCCGGCGGCAGCGGCGTTTTCGTCGTCCGCCTCGACGGCCGCACGCTGTGGGACCGGCGGCGGGAAGGGCGCTTCCCCGAGGCCAAGGAACTCAAACAACGGGTCCGCGACGTAATCGCCCCGACCAAACCGCTGGGCCACAGCGACCGCTGAATCGACGAAAATACGTCATATGCCTCAGAGCGAACCGCAACAATCCGCCATTTGCCCCATCAGCGTGGTGCTGCCGGCGAAGAACGAAGCCGCCGCCCTGCCCGCGCTGATCCCGAAGATCCGCGCCGTCCTCCCCGAGGCGGAGATCCTGGTGGTGGACGACGGCTCCGACGACGGCACCGGCGAGGTCGCCGCTACCCTCGGCGCCCGCATCGTCCGCCATCCCTACAGCATGGGCAACGGCGCCGCCGTCAAAGCGGGGGCGCGGGCCGCCCGGGGGAAGGTGCTGGTCTTCATGGACGCCGACGGCCAGCACGATCCCGCCGACATCCCCCGGCTGCTGGCCAAGCTCGACGAGGGCTACCGCATGGTGGTCGGCGCCCGCCATCCCCGTTCCCAAGCGTCCTGGCTGCGGCGCTTCGCCAACGCCTTCTACAACCGCCTGGCCTCGGTGATGACCGGCTACCGCATCGAGGACCTGACCTCCGGTTTCCGCGCCGCCGACGCCGAGGCCTTCCGCACGTTTCTCTACCTGCTGCCCAACGGCTTTTCCTATCCCACCACCAGCACCATGGCCTTCTTCCGCGCCGGCTTTCCGGTGGCCTACGTGCCCATCCACGCGGGCCGACGGCAAAACGACAGCCGCAGCCACATCCGCCTGGTGCGCGACGGGCTACGGTTCTTCATCATCATCCTCAAGATCGGCGCCCTGTTCTCCCCCATGCGCCTGTTCCTGCCCGTCAGCGGCCTGATCTTCGCCACCGGTCTGGGCTACTACGGCTATACCTACTGGGCCTGGCACAAACTGACCAACATGTCGGTGATCCTGTTCCTCGGCAGCCTGTTCGTGTTCATGATGGGTATCGTCTCGGAACAGATCTCCTCGCTGCATTACCGGTTTCATGAATGAAAGCCCTCTGGCTCACTTCCAGCTTCCCGCGCCATCCCAGCGACAGCGCCTCGGTCTTCCTCCGCCATCTGGCCCTGGCGCTGCAGCGGGAAGGCGTGGAAATCCACGTCTTGATGCCGGATCATCCCGATATCGCCCCCGACGACGCTCCCATCCGCCGCCACCCGTTCCGTTACGCTTTCCCCCGCCCCCGGCAGCGGCTGGCCTACGGTTCCGGCATTCTCCCCAATCTGCGCCGAAACCCCGGGCTGTATCGGCAAATCCCCGGCTTCCTGGCCGCCATGACCTGGAAAGCCCGGCGCCTGTGCCGGCAGCTGCGCCCCGACCTCGTCCACGCCCACTGGATCGTGCCCCAGGGCAGCATCGCCGTGCTGCTCGGTAGCCGTTTCGACGTACCGACCCTGGTCACCGCCCACGGCGGCGACGCCTTCGCCCTCCAGAAGGGCCCGCTGCCGGCACTCAAACGCTGGACTTTGAATCGGGCCGACGCCTGGACCAGCAACACCGCCGCCACTGCGGCCGCCGCCGGCGTCTCCCGGCCGGCGATCATCATCCCGATGGGCGTTGACTTTGACCATTTCAGCGGCGGCGATCCGACCGACTTGATTCCGCTGAAGGACGGACAGCCGTTGATCCTGTTCGTCGGCCGCCTGGTGGAAAAGAAAGGCGTGGGCGACCTGCTCGACGCCTTCGCCCGCTTGGTTCCGGCGCTCGCCTGCCGGCTGTGGATCATCGGCGACGGTGAGCAGCGCCCCGCGCTGGAGGCGCAAGCCCGACGGCTGGGCCTCGGCGACAAGGTCCGCTTCTGGGGGCGGCGGCCCCATCACGAACTGCCCGCTTTCTACGCCGCCGCCGATCTGTTCGCCGCCCCTTCGGTCACCGACCGCCGCGGCGACACCGAAGGCCAGGGGGTGGTGTTCCTGGAAGCGATGGCCAGCGCCACCGCCGTCATCGCCACCCGCACCGGCGGCATCGAGGAAGTGATCGAGGACGGCCGCCACGGCCTGCTCGTCGAACCGGGCGATCCCGACGCCCTGGCTGCCGCCATGACCCGCCTGCTGCGCGATGAAAACCTGCGCCATCGCCTGGCCCGTCAGGGGCAACGCCAGGCCCGCGGCTACGCCTGGCCGGTGATCGGCCGCCGCTTCGCCGAACTGTACCGACAATTGGCTGAATAAAAAAACGATCCCCATCCTGGTCATTGTCCTGGATTCGATGACCGAAGCCACCGACTCCCAAACTGCTCATAATCCCCTTCCGAGAGAAAGACCGGCTGCCCGTCGTTGTCGCGCAGCATGACGTGGTAAAGCCCACCGGGAAGACGCAGGCGCGGTTTTCTGGACAGATTGAAAACTCAGCAAAGGAAAAAAGAAAGCCTGACCCCTGGGTTGGGTCGCGTTCGGGGGCGGAAACTTTTAGAATGCCGACAAGACCACAACACTGTCATCACATGACCGAAACCAATTCCACGCCGCTCCACGCCGTGATCGACATCGGTTCCAACGCCATCCGGCTGCGCATCGGGGCCTTGGGCCACACCGGCAAGCTCGACATCATCGAAGCCGTGCGTGCACCGGTCCGCCTGGGGCGGGACGCCTTTGGCCGTAGTCGCCTCGAGCCCGCCACCATCGATCAGGCGGTGGCGACCTTCCGCGACTTCCGGCAGGTGCTGGACCGCAAGGGCGTTCCCTTAAAACAGGTCCGGGCCATCGCCACCAGCGCCATGCGCGAGGCGGGTAACCGGCAGGAACTGGTCGAACGGGTCCGGGAAGCGACCGGCATCGCCATCGAGGTCATCTCCGGCACCGAGGAGGCCAGACTGGTTTCCCTGGCGGTGCGCCACACCCTGCCGCAGTTGGAGAAACAGAACGCCCTTCATATCGACATCGGCGGCGGCAGCGTCGAGTTCGTGGTGCTGGAGAAAGGCCAGGTGACCGCGCTGGAGAGCCTGAAGATGGGCACGGTACGCCTGCTGTCGCGTTTCGGCGATGAGGACGACCGGAAATTCGTCCGCCTGCTGGACGAGTTTTTCGCCGCCAACGCCGCCAAGATCCGGGAGCTGATCGATGGCACGGCCATCGATATCGCCGTGGGTACCGGTGGCAACATCGAGGCCCTGGGGCAGCTGGGGCGTCAGTTGCTCGACAACGATTCGCCCAGGCGGCTGAAATACGGCCAGTTGAAGGAATTAGGGAAGATTCTCGACGGCCTGGATTACCGGGAGCGGGTGGAAAAACTGCAACTGCGCCCGGACCGGGCCGATGTCATCATTCCCGCCTGTCATGTACTCAGGCAGGTCCTCAAGCTGGTAGGCAAGCCGGATCTCCTGATTCCGGGCGTCGGCCTGGCGGAGGGCGCTCTGATCGACCTGCTCCAGCGCCGCCGCCGCAACGCCCATGAAGACGCCCTGGCCTGGGCCGGCGCCGTGGCCCGCAAATATCACGTCGACCGGGAGCACGCCGAACAGGTCCGGCGGCTGGCATTGCAGTTGTTCGATCAGCTGACGCCGGTCCACGAACTGCCGGCCCGTGACCGCCTGCTGCTGGAGCTGGCGGCCCTGCTGCATGAAATCGGCATCTTCGTCCGCCCCGACGGCCACCACCGCCACGCCCACTATCTGCTCGGCGCCATGCCCATGCTGGGCATTTCCGAGGACGAGCAGCGCCTCTTGGCCCTGGTGGTACGCTGCCAGCGCAAGAAACTGCCGGCGGCGGACGATCCCCTCCTGGACGGCCTCGGCAAGAAGGAGCGGGAGCGCTGGCTGAAACTGGTGGCGCTGCTGCGCCTGGCCATCGCCCTGGACAAGGAACGCCGCGGTGCGGTCCGGGAACTGCACTGCCATCTCGATGGCAAACGGATCCACCTCGTCTGCCGTGGTGAAGGCGATCTGCTGCTGGAACGCTGGGCCGCCCTGCGCCAGAAAGAAATCGCCGAAGCCGCCTTCGATCGACCGATCGAAATCGAAATTTGATGGACTGGCGTCAGGCCCTCGCCTTCGACCGCGACCACCTCTGGCACCCTTACAGCGCCCTGCCGCCCCACTATCCGGTGTGGCCGGTGGCGAGCGCCGCCGGCGTCCGCCTGAAGCTGGCCGACGGCCGGGAGCTGATCGACGGCATGGCTTCCTGGTGGTGCGTGATCCACGGTTACAATCATCCCCGGCTGAACCGGGCTGCCGAAGCCCAGCTGTCCCGCATGGCCCACGTCATGTTCGGCGGCCTGACCCACGAACCGGCGATCGAACTGGGCCGGCGCCTGGTGCAGCTGACCCCCGCGCCGTTGGAAAAGGTGTTTTTCTGCGATTCCGGCTCGGTGGCGGTGGAAGTGGCCCTGAAGATGGCGCTGCAGTACTGGCAGGCCCGGGGGCGGCCGGAGAAACGCCGCTTTCTGGCTTTGGAGGGCGGTTACCACGGCGACACCCTGGGGGCCATGTCGGTGTGCGATCCGAAAACCGGCATGCACCATCTGTTCGCCGATTACCTGCCCCGCCAGCGCTTCGCCCCCCGCCCCGCCTGCCGCTTCCACGATCCCTGGGATCCGGCGTCCCTGGAGCCGCTGGCCGACCGCCTGGCGCGCCATCACCGGGAGCTGGCCGCCCTGATTCTCGAACCCGTCGTCCAGGGGGCCGGGGGCATGTGGTTCTACCATCCGGAATACCTGAGGGGGGCACGGCGCTTGTGCGACCGGTACGACGTGCTGCTGATCGCCGACGAGATCGCCACCGGCTTCGGCCGCACCGGCAGGTTGCTGGCCTGCGAACACGCCGGCGTCGTTCCCGATATCCTCTGCCTCGGCAAGGCGCTCACCGGCGGTTATCTGACCCTGGCGGCGATGCTGACCACGGCGGCGGTAGCCGAGACGATCGGGAGCGGCGAGGCCGGCTGCTTCATGCACGGTCCCACCTTCATGGCCAATCCCCTGGCCTGCGCCGTGGCGGCGGCGAGCATCGACCTGCTGCTGGCGTCGGACTGGCAGGTCAACGTGCGCCGGATCGAGCGAGGGCTGCGGGCCGGGCTGGCACCGTGCCGAGAACTGCCCAGCGTGGCCGACGTGCGGGTGCTGGGGGCGATCGGGGTGGTGGAAATGACGGAAGCGGTCGATCTGGCGGCGATCACGCCGAAATTCGTCGAGGCCGGCGTCTGGCTGCGCCCCTTCGGCAAACTGGTCTACACCATGCCGGCCTACGTGACCACCGATGCGGATCTGGCGGCGCTGACCCGGGCCATCTGCCGCGTGGTCGGCAGCCTCTAGGCCCACAGCCGGTCCAGGGGAAACTCGATGGCCTCGAAAGGCGGCTGGCGCACCGGATCGTCGTCCTTCAGGGCGGCAAGAAAACACCAGTAGCCGTTTTCCAGAACGTAAACCTCCAAAGTCTTCAGCGCCGGATCCACCAGCCACAGATAGGCGACGCCCCGGCGGGCGTAGATGGGCATCTTCAGGGCCCGGTCGACCCGGGCGGTGGAGGGCGACAGCACTTCACAGATCCAGTCGGGCGACACCTCGAACCAGGCGGTCTCCGGCAACGCTGGCATCCGTTCCCGGCGCCAGCCGGCCAGATCGGGAACCAGGACGTCGGCATCGAGATGCAGTTCCGGCTCGTCGATGATCCACCAGCCGCCGGGACCGCCACTGCCCCAACTATAGGCCTCGCCTATGCTGCCTCCCAAAGCCGAATGCGCCCAGGCATGTTTCGGTGCCGGGCGGGGATGGGTGTACAGTTCACCCGCGATGATCTCCCCCACCAGGTTTTCGGGCAGACGGCGGATATCTTCGTAACTGACGGGTTTCTTTGCCGGCTCAGCCATAAGGAATGTCTCCAGAATCTCTGGATTCAATTATCGCTTCAATCCCCGCCAAACTTCCACCAGGCCGTCGATTTCGATGCCGAAAAAGCCGAGGATACGCCCCACGCTCTCGTCGATCATTTCCGCCAGGGTCTTGTCGCGGCCGTAGAAGGCCGGCAGGGGTGGAAAGACGATGCCGCCCATCTCGGTGACCGCCGCCATGTTGCGCAAGTGGGCCAGGTTCAGGGGGGTTTCCCGTGGCACCAGCACCAGGGGACGACGCTCCTTGAGGGTGACGTCGGCGGCGCGGCTGATCAGATTGTCGCCGAAGCCGTGGGCCACGGCCGCCAGGGTCTTCATGGAACAGGGCGCGATCACCATGCCATCGACCCGGAAGGCGCCGCTGGCCACGGCGGCGGCGATGTCGTCGACGTCGTGGTTGACGTCGGCCAGCGCCTGCACCTGCGCCTTCTTCATCCCCAACTCGTGGTGCAGATTCATCAGCCCCGCGCGGGAGACGATCAAATGGGTCTCCCAGTCCGCCAGCGGCCGCAGCAATTCGAGGATACGGACGCCGTAGATGGCGCCGGTGGCACCGGTCAGGGCCACGATCAGGCGTTTGGGCGTCATGACGACACAGTCTCGGCCATCCGGTCGGTGGCGTCCACCAGGGCGTCGATCATCTCCTCCCCCCGGGCGACGTGCCCCGAACGCTCGAGCACCCGCAACCGGGCCCCGGGCAGATGACGCCGCAGCGTGAACGCCGCTTCCAACGGGCAGACCAGATCCCAGCGGCCGTGGACGATGGTGCAGGGGATCGAACGAATCTTGCGGCAATCCTCCAGGATCTGGTTGTCCTTGAGAAAGTAATGGTGGGCCGCATAGTGGAGTTCGATCTTGACCTTGGGAAGCACGGTGTCCGGATCCGGCAGGCGGTCCGGGCGAAAGTCGCCCCCCAGGGTGACCGCGTCGCTCCAGCGGGTCCAGGCCCGCACCACCCGGCGCTGCAACGCTTCGTTGCCGCCGATGACCGCCTTGTACATCCCCTGAATCATGTCGTTCCAGCCGGAAACCGGCAGGCTGGTGATCAGCTCGTGCCAATGGTCGGGATAGACGCGCCGCACCCCGTCGCGGACGAACCAGTCCAGATCGTAGCGCCGCGCCAGGAACACCCCCCGCAGAATCAGCCCCAGCACCCGCTCCGGATGGCGCTGGGCGTACAGCAAGGCCAGGGTCGCACCCCAGGAACCCCCGTACAGGACCCAGCGGTTGATCCCCAGACGAACGCGAACGGCCTCGATGTCCTCCAGCAATTTCCCGGTGTCGTTGTGGCGCAACTCCCCCTGGGGTTCCGAGCGTCCGCAGCCGCGCTGGTCCAGCAGAACGATGCGGTAGCGTTCGGGATCGAAAAAGCGGCGATGCTCCGGACGGCAGCCGGAACCGGGACCGCCGTGGAGGAACACCGCCGGCAGGCCGTCGGGATTGCCGCATTCCTCGAAATGGACCCGGTGGCCGTCGACCTCGAGCCGGTGGGTGGCGTAGGGTTCGATGGTGGGATAGAGGGTTTTCATGGAACCCTATTGTAAAACAGCGGGCAAAAGAAAGGGGCCGTAAAGGCCCCTTTCCGGATTCCGATCCGCGCCGGGATCAGAAACTGAAGCCGACGTAGCCACCGGCAGTCAAGCCGTCGGTATCCGTATCTTCGACGCCGTTCAGATCGCTTTCGTTCCCCGGTGTCACGTGATAACGGAAATCAGCCCCGATATAGACGTTCTTCCACAGGTTGACATCGGCACCGGCGCCGAACATCAGACCAGGATTGAGCACGGTCACCCCATCCGAGGGCGGGCTGATGACATGGATACCCAGACCCACCGGAATGATCCAGGGACGGATCATGCTATCGCGCATGAACTTGATCTTGGGCGCGGCGGTCAGGGTGAACTGAGTCACCGTGGAAGTCTCGGCCTTGCGATTCGGAGCCAACACGGACACGGGCACGCCATCGTCGTTGTCGGTCAGCAGGGAATGGCCGCGAGCGAAACGCTTGTATTCAAACATGACCTCACCCAGAAGATCGGTACCTTCCAGGAAGGTGCCCTCGGTCAGACCGAACAGATCGCGGCTCAAGGTATGCTCGAATCCGGCGCCGATATAGAAACCATTCTGTCCTTTCGCCGCAGAACCGGTGGGATCAGGCAGGACGTCCTTGCCGCGATCGGTCATCGCCCGCGCATAACCGCCGCGGAAGAAGATCATGCTGTCACCGGCACCGGAAATACCGCCGGTCTGCTGCTTCCATTCCTCCAGCTCCATCACCTTCTCGTGATGCATCTGGGAATGGGCCTTGAGATCGGCCAGTTCCTGCTTCAACAATTTCAATTGATTTTCCAGCATCAGGATACGGGCCTCGGCATCGTTGTGGCTGTGACCCTCGTGGGCCAGCACCTGGGGCGCCATCGCAACGGCAGCCACCGCCGCACCATGGAGCAGGGTCTTGTGAATCTTCTTTATTGCTTTCATCATCATCCTCCCCTTGTAGTGGAGTTATCGTCGAATGGCAATCGTTATTTGTTTCATCCCCGCTGCTTTTTGCTAAAAAGCAACACCGTGACGACCCTAATGCTAGCAGACAACTTTCACAGGGGCAATTATTTTGCGATAATCGAACGAAACTGGAGTCATTGCCGGTCTCCCGGGCTGTCGGGTCGATGTCGTGGATTTACAACGACCCGGGGCCTACGCTAGCCTTGGACTGAGGATCCCGAGAACTACCTGCGGACATAATGAAACAAAAACTGACACGGATAAGGTTGCGCCCGCCTGTCTTCATTTTTCTGCACGATCTGTTGATGATCAGCCTCGCCTGGCTCGGGGCTTTCTGGCTCCGTTTCAACCTGGAACCGTTGTCTCACAGCGCGTGGCGCTCCAGCCTCGAACTGCTACCGTGGATCCTGTCAATCCAGGGACTGACCTTCGGCTACTACGGTCTCCATCGTGGCGTCTGGTGTTACGCTTCGTTCCACGATCTGCTCAAGATCGCCCAGACCATCGCCACCGGTACCGCGGCCATCACCATGGTGCTGTTCTTCAACGAGTCCCTGGACGCGCTGCCCCGCTCGATTCCCGTCTTGTACGGCCTCCTCGCCCTGACCTTGTTGGGTGCCCCCAGATTCCTGTTCCGCCTTCTCTACGCCCACCGCCCCAATACCGCGCCGGAAAAGAAGCGGGCCCTGATCGTCGGCGCCGGCAGCGCCGCCGAGACCCTGATCCGGGAATTGTCGAACGACCGCAAGGCCGAATATCATCCGGTCGTCCTGGTGGACGACGATCCCCGCAAAAAGGGACGTCAAATTCGGGGAATCCAGGTCGCCGGAGGCTGCCACAAGATTCCTAAGCTGGTGACAAAACACGACATCGACTGCATCCTGATCGCCATTCCGTCGGCGACCAACGAACAGATGCGCCGGATCGTCCAGTACTGCGAGGAAAGCGGGGTCCCGTTCCTGACCCTGCCCTCGTTCCACGAAACCTTTCCCTGCAGCCAGTCGATCCGCAATCTGCGTCAGGTCTCCATCGACGACCTGCTGGGCCGCGCCCCCAACGAATTGGACTGGCTCTCCATTCACGCTCACCTGCAGGGCAAGGCGGTCATAGTCACCGGCGGGGGTGGCTCGATCGGCTCGGAACTGTGCCGGCAACTGGCCGCCCTGCCGGTCTCGCGGCTGGTCATTCTCGATAATTGCGAATTCAATCTCTACAAGATCGAAACCCAACTGAAAGAGGAGTTCCCCCATCTGGAGATCGTCCCCAAGCTGGGCAGCATCACCGACGAGGCGGCGGTCGATCACCTTTTCAAGACCTATCGGCCCGAGGTGGTGTTCCACGCCGCCGCCTATAAACACGTGCCGCTGCTGGAAGATCAGATCCGGGAAACCATTCTCAACAACGTGATCGGCACCCACATCGTGGCGCAGACCGCACTGCGTCACCAAGTGGAGGAATTCGTCCTCATCTCCAGCGACAAGGCGGTGAACCCCTGCAACGTCATGGGAGCAACCAAGCGGGCCGCCGAAATGCTGTGCCAGAGCTACAACACCCTGGACGCCACCCGTTTCATCATCGTGCGCTTCGGCAACGTGCTCAATTCCGCCGGCAGCGTCGTACCCCTGTTCCATGAACAGATTCAGGCCGGCGGCCCGGTCACGGTCACCCATCCGGAAGTCAGCCGCTACTTCATGACCATCCCGGAAGCCTGCCAGCTCATCATGCAGGCGGCGGCCATCGGTGAGGGCGGGGAAGTCTTCGTGCTCGACATGGGCGATCCCATCAAAATCTGCTACCTGGCCGAACAGATGATCCGTCTCTACGGCAAGCGTCCCGGAATCGACATCGAAATCCGCTACACCGGTCTCCGCCCGGGGGAGAAGCTGACCGAGGAATTGTTCCACAAGCACGAATACCTGCTCGAGACCCCTTATCCCAAGTTGATGTTGGCACGCTCGCCGGTATGCGATCCCAAGATCATCGAGAAATTCCTGTCCCAGTTGTGGAAAACCTGCCAGAACTACGACGAGACGCAGGCTTTGATCCTGTTGCAGGCGCTGGTGCCGGAGTACCGCCACCATCTGGAACAGGCGGCAGCGGCGGAACGGCACCCGCAATCCTCCGAACCGATCTACCATGAGGAATCGAAATGACCGTCCGCATCCGAACCCTTGACGATGCCGTCGACCACGCCAGGCGGGGTCTGAAACTCACCGCCCGGGTTCGATTGGCCCGGCGCCCGATCGTCCTGAAGGTCCACCCCGATCTGGACATCGTGGAGGAACAGGAGGCCTATCTGCTGGGGGCCCGTTTCCTCTTTCGGGCCGGTGACGAGGATCAGGTGGTCGACCGGATCTATGTGCTCGGCTTTCCCACCGAGGATCCGGAAGAAACCCTGCTGAACCGCAACGTGGCCAACGGGCTTCTGAAGGAGGATTACCGGCGTCTGAAACAGGCCGGCATCCGGCTGCTGGAGGAACCCTACTTCGAGGAGTGAGCGTTTCTGCGGGGACCGAAAAGCGCGGTGCCGATGCGGACCAGCGTCGCCCCTTCCAAGATCGCCGCTTCCAGGTCCCCGGACATGCCCATCGACAGGGTATCCAGATCCAGACTCAACGAGTCACGCAACTGACGCAGCAACCGAAAAGGCCGGCGCTGCGCCTCCATTCCGACGCTCGGCGCCGGCAGCGTCATCAATCCCCGCAGCCGCAGCCGGGGTAGTTGCCTCACCGCCCGGGCCAGTTCCGCCACTTCGTCTGGGGCCACCCCTGCCTTGCTCGCCTCGCCGCTCACGTTGACCTGCAGGCAGACGTTGAGGGGCGGCAGCCAGTCGGGCCGTTGCGCACTCAGGCGCCTGGCGATCTTGAGGCGGTCGACACTGTGGACCCAGTGGAAGCGGCGGGCGATCGGCCGAGTCTTGTTGGACTGGATCGGCCCGATGAAATGCCAGGTGATGTCGCAATGGCCCAGGGCCTCCTGCTTTTCCAGCGCCTCCTGGAGATAATTTTCCCCGAAATGGCGCACCCCCAGCCGGTAGGCGGTCAGCAACCGTTCCGGCGGTTGAGTCTTGCCCACGGCCACCAGGGTCACCTCGTCCCGGCGTCCGGAAACCTGAAGCGCCTCGTCGATGCGGGCCTCGAGATGCCTCAAGCGCCGTTCCATCGCTCCGTCGTCCGCACGATCGTTCAACTCGCCCATCGCCGCTTCCGGAGAAGCGACCGGCGATAAACTATACTTGCAGGCGTTGTCATCCATTCGCCCAAGGAGTGTCGTCATGGATATCGCCGAGTTGTTGGCCTTTTCCGTCAAGAACAATGCCTCCGACCTGCATCTGTCCGCCGGGCTGCCGCCCATGATCCGGGTCGATGGCGACATTCGCCGCATCAACGTGCCCCCCCTGGAACACAAGGAAGTCCACGCGCTGGTCTACGACATTATGAACGACAAGCAGCGCCGGGACTACGAAGAATACCTGGAAACCGACTTTTCCTTCGAACTGCCCGGCATCGCCCGCTTCCGTGTCAACGCCTTCCATCAGGACCGCGGTGCCGCCGCGGTGTTCCGCACCATTCCCTCCAAGGTCCTGACACTGGAGGATCTGGGATGCCCGCCGTTCTTCCGGGAGGTGACCCAGAAGCCACGCGGCCTGATCCTGGTCACCGGCCCCACCGGTTCCGGTAAATCGACCACGCTGGCGGCGATGATCGACCATATCAATTCCAACAATTACGCCCACATCCTCACCATCGAGGATCCGATCGAATTCGTCCATCAGAGCAAGAAGTCCCTGATCAACCAGCGGGAGGTCCACCGCGACACCCTCGGCTTCAACGAAGCCCTGCGGTCGGCGCTGCGCGAAGACCCGGACGTGATCCTGGTGGGGGAAATGCGGGACCTGGAAACCATCCGCCTGGCCTTGACCGCCGCCGAAACCGGCCACCTGGTGTTCGGCACCCTGCACACTTCCTCGGCCGCCAAGACCATCGACCGCATCATCGACGTGTTCCCGGCGGCGGAAAAGGCCATGATCCGTTCCATGCTGTCGGAGTCCCTCCAGGCCGTCATCGCCCAGACTCTGCTGAAGAAGATCGGCGGCGGACGGACCGCCGCCTGGGAGATCATGGTGGGAACACCGGCGATCCGCAACCTGATCCGGGAAGACAAGGTGGCCCAGATGTATTCGGCGATCCAGACCGGCCGCAAGGACGGCATGCAGACCTTGGACCAGCATCTGCAGGAACTGGTGGACAAGGGAATCATCTCGCGCCAGACCGCCCGGATCAAAGCGGTCAACAAGGCCGCCTTCTGAAGCCGGAGGAATCATGCCATGAACATCGAATCGTTGCTGACCCTGATGGTGCACAAAAAGGCGTCGGACCTGTTCGTCATCGCCGGCCGCCCCCCCTGCCTGAAGATCAACGGCAAAGTGGAGCCGGTGGGGCCCAAGACGCTCAACGACGCCATGGCCCGGGAACTGGTGCTGAGCACCATGGACGCCCGCCAGCGGGACGAGTTCGAGAACGCCCGCGAGTGCAACTTCGCCATCAGCATGGAAAACCTGGCCCGTTTCCGGGTCAGCGCCTATTATCAACGCAACAGCCCGGCCATGGTGATCCGCCGGATCCAGGATTACATTCCGGATCTGGAGGAGCTGAACCTGCCCCCGATCCTCAAGGAACTGTCCATGACCAAACGGGGCCTGATCATTTTCGTGGGCGCCACCGGCACCGGCAAGTCCACATCCCTGGCGGCGATGATCAAACACCGCAACCACAACAGCTCCGGGCACATCATCACCATCGAAGACCCGATCGAGTACACCCACAGTCATGCCGGCTGCATCGTCACCCAGCGCGAGGTGGGCACCGACACCGAATCCTACGAAGTGGCCCTCAAAAACACCCTGCGCCAGGCGCCGGACGTCATTCTGATCGGCGAGATCCGCAGCCGCGAGACCATGCAGCACGCCATCACCTTTGCCGAAACCGGTCACCTGTGCCTGTCCACCCTGCACGCCAACAACGCCAACCAGGCCCTGGACCGCATCCTGCATTTCTTCCCCGAGGACATGCACAGCCAACTGTTCATGGATCTGTCCCTCAATCTCAAGGCCATCGTCGCCCAGCAGCTGATCCGGCGCGCCGACGGGGAAGGCCGCTATCCGGCGGTGGAAATCCTGATCAACACCCCCCTGGCCTCCGACCTGATCCGCAAGGGGGAGGTCCACAAGCTGAAGGAACTGATGAAACGTTCCCGCGAACAGGGGATGCAGACCTTCGACCAATGCCTGTACGATCTCTACCGCGCCGGCAAGATCAGTTACGAGGACGCCCTGGCGGCGGCGGACTCCCGCAACGAGGTGCGCCTGATGATCAAACTGGGCGCCGAAGGGGGGGCGGACAAGTACGGCGCCCTAAGCGACCGGATGCACCTGGTCGAAGACGACTGATCATTCCGGATCCATATAGACCACCCGGCCGTCCACCAGGGTGCAGCGCACCCGCCCCTTGAGGGTCCTGCCCCAGAACGGGGTGTTCCGCCCCCGGCTCCGCCAGTGGGATTCCCCGACCCGCCAGGAGGCTTCCGGGTCGAACACGCACAGATCGGCGGGCACACCTGGGCGCAGCCGCCCGGTGGACAGACCGAGGACGCGGGCCGGCCCCAGGGTAAGGCGGGCGACGGCCTGGGGCAGGGTGAACACCCCTTCCGCCGTCAATTCGATCATCAGCGACAGCAGGGTCTCGAGCGCGGAAATCCCGGGGGCCGTGTCCGGGAAGGCGTCGAGTTTGGCATCGGCCTCGTGGGGCTGATGATCGGAACAGACCGCCGTCACCGTTCCCTCGGCCACCGCCCGGCGCAGACCGTCGCGATCGGCCGCGGTCCGCAAGGGCGGCATAACATGGACCATGGGATCGAAGCCGATCACGTCCGCTTCGCTCAAATGCAGCTGATGCGCGGCCACGTCGCAACTGACCGGCAGTCCGTCGGCACCGGCGGCGGCGATCATGGCGGCCGCCCGGCGGGTGCTGAGGCAGGAAAAATGCACCCGGGTGTCGATCTCCTCCACCAGCGCCAGTATCTGGGCGACCGCCACCGTCTCGGCGCTGGCCGGAATCCCCGGTAGCCCCAGCCGGGTCGCGACCGCCCCTTCGTGCACGCAACCGCCGGCGGCGAGCCATTCGTCCAGGGGGCGGACGAACACGATCAGATCGTAGGTGGCGGCATATTCCAGGGCCCGGCGCCACACCAGGGAATGGCGCAACGGCCGGGTCCCGTTGCCGACCACCCGGCAGCCCGCCTGCCTGAGGGCGTACATTTCGCTGAGCGATTCACCGTCCAGGTTCCGGGTCAGGGCCCCGACCGGGACCAGTTTGGCCCGGGCCGCCGCCTGGGCCCGCTCCCGGACCAGCTCGATCACCGCCGGAGTGTCGGCGACCGGATCGGTCTCGGGGGAACTGCAGAGGGTGGTCACCCCACCCTTGACGGCGGCGGCCGTCTCACTGGCGATGGTGCCCTTGTGTTCCTGGCCGGGTTCGCGCAGATGGACGCTGAGATCGATCAGACCCGGCGCGATGACGGCTCCCCGAACGTCGAGTTCGCGCTCCGGGGTGAAATCGGCCGGCGCCGCTCCCACCGAGACGATCCGGCCATCGGCGATCCAGACGCCGCCGGGATTCAGGGTTTCGTTCTCCGGATCGAGCAGCCGTCCGTTGACGAGGGCGATCTTCATCCCTGCACCGCCCCCATCGTCAGGGCCATGACCGCCATGCGAACGGCGATGCCGTGTCCCACCTGCTCCAGAATGACCGAGTGCCCGCCGTCGGCGACTTCGGAGGCGATCTCGACCCCCCGGTTGATGGGACCGGGATGCATCACCAGACAGTCGGGCTTGGCCCGCCGCAACCGTTGCCGGGTCAGGCCGAAACAGCGGAAGAACTCGTGTTCGCTCGGAAGCAAAGCCCCCTGCATCCGCTCCTTCTGCAGGCGCAGCATGATCACTACGTCGGCGTCCTCCAGCCCTTCGTCCAGGTCGTGACAGGCCCGCACCCCCAGGCTTTCCACCGCCACCGGCAGCAGAGTGCGGGGCGCCACCACCCGGACCTCGGCGACTCCCAGGGTGTTGAGGGCGTGGATCTGGGAGCGGGCGACCCGGGAATGGAGGATGTCGCCGACGATGGTGACGATCAGGGAGGAGAAATCCGGTTTGTGGCGGCGAATGGTGAACATGTCCAGCATCGCCTGGGTCGGATGGGCGTGGCGGCCGTCCCCGGCGTTGATCACGCTGATATGGGGCGCCACGTGGCGGGCGATGAAGTGGGCCGCACCGCTGGCGCCGTGCCGTACCACGAACATGTCCACGCTCATGGCCTCGAGATTGCGGACGGTATCGATCAGGCTTTCCCCTTTGGTGGTCGCCGACACCGCGACGTTGATGTTGAGCACGTCCGCCGACAGCCGTTTGGCGGCCAGCTCGAAGGTGGTGCGGGTCCGCGTGCTGGGCTCGAAGAACAGGTTGACCACCGTCTTGCCCCGTAACAGCGGCACCTTCTTGACCTTTTGCTCGGCGACGCTGCCGAACGATGCGGCGGTGTCCATGATCCGCTCCAACCAGACCCGGTCGAGCCCCTCGATGGTGAGAAAATGGCGCAGGCGCCCACTGTCGTCCAATTGCAGCGCGCTCGTCATCGGGGTCACTCGCCGTCGATGGTGTACAACTCCAGGCGCAGGGGATCGGGACCGGTCAGCTTGATCCGCTGATTGGGGCCCAGGTCGATACGGGCCCCGACGCAATCCGGTTGAATCGGCAGTTCCCGCCCGTTCCGCTCGATCAACACCCCCAGGACCACCTGGCGCGGACGGCCGTAATCGAACAGCTCGTTGAGGGCGGCGCGAATGGTGCGACCGGTGTACAGGACGTCGTCGATCAGAATCACGTCCCGGTCTTCGGTGCTCGGCAGCTGGCTGGGGCGCACCTCCGGATGCATGCCGATGCGGGAGAAGTCGTCGCGGTAGAAGGCGATGTTGAGCCGGCCGATCGGCCCCTCGATGCCGAGACGCTCGCGCAAGCGTTCCGCGATCCACACCCCGCCGGTGTGGATCCCCACGATCATGGGATCGCGCAGGCGCCGCGCTTCCATCTGGCGCTCGAGGCATTCTTCCAGCGCCAGCAGCAGGGAATCGACGTCGAGTTCGGCGATCACCTCTTTCATGCCGCATCCTTCTGCAGGTTCAACCAGGTTTGCAGGATCAGCTGGGCGGCCAGCTGATCGTTCACTTCCCTGACTTTTCCGGCCCGCAATTTGAGGTCGTCGAACAACAACCGGCGCGATTCGAAGCTGGTCAGATGTTCGTCCACGGCATGGACCGGCAACCGGTAACGGGCCTCGAGCCGGCGGCAGAATTTCCGCATCAACGGGGTCACCGGATTGTCCCGTCCGTCGACCTGACGGGCGATGCCCACCACCATGCCGTCCGGCCGCCAGGTCGCCACCAGACGGTCGATCGCCTGCCAGCGGACCGCCTTCTTCTCCGAGCGAATCGTTTCCAGGGGCGATGCCGTACCGGTGAGGCGCTGGCCCACGGCCACGCCGATCTTGCGGATACCGAAATCGAACCCCAAATAGGTACCACTGTCCCGCTTATCCATGTCCTGCCTGCGATGACAACAAATCCAGATTGACCCCCAATCGGGAGGCGGCCGCCTTCCAGCGCCGGGACGGCGGCAGATCGAACAGGATCTCCGGATCGGCGGGCACGTTGAGCCAGGCGTTGTCCATCATCTCCTGCTCCAGTTGCCCCCTGCCCCATCCGGCATAGCCCAGGGCGACGAGGAATTTCTCCGGCCCTTCCCCGGCGGCGATGGCTTCGAGAATGTCCCGGGAAGTGGTCAAACCGATGTCCTCGTCGACGGCCAACGTGCCCTGCCATTCCCCCACGGGGGAATGGAGCACGAAACCGCGCTCCGGCTGCACCGGTCCGCCGAAATAGACCGGAATTTCGGCGACCTCCGGACGCGCGATCTCGATCTTCATCGAAGCCAGGATTTCCCCCAACGTCATTTCCATCGGCCTGGAAATGACGATTCCCAAGGCCCCCTCCTCGCTGTGCTGGCAGATGTAGGTCACCGTCTGGGAAAAATTGGGATCCGCCAGGGCGGGCATGGCGATGAGAAATTGTCCGGTCAAAGAATGGATCGTATCTTGCATCGACTTTCGAATCCTCAGCGCCCCATGGCCAATCCTGCGTCATTATAAAAGTTCCAGGTCCGGGTGATGACCAGAATGTCGGTCTCGGCCGCCAGTTCCTTGGGGAAAGGGGCGAACGGAGCCGCCAACCGGACGATGCGTATCGCCGCGGCGTCCAGCACCTTGTAGCCGGAAGAGCGGTGGATCTTGATCTTCTTGACCTTGCCGTCCTTGGCGACCCATACGCTCATGAGCAGACGCCCCGACATCCCCTTGCGGCGAGCTTCGTCCGGATAGTTCAGATTGCCGATCCGCTCCACCTTGTCCTGCCAGGCCCGCTCATAGGCCGCCGCAACGTACTTGTGGGCGCGGATCTGGCGGACCGGCGTCACCCGTTCACTGCCGAACAGCAGCGGCCGCTTGGTGACCTGACCGAGCTCCGCGATCTGCCGAGCCAGCATCCCGGGATTCAGCCGGGGCCGCTCCTCCGACGGGTTCGGTTTGGTGGCAACCGCCGCCTCGGCCCGTTCCGCCGTCAGCACCGGTTTTTTGTTTCGCGGTTGCGGGCGAGCGGGAGCGGCGCGGGGACGGCCGGAAGGTGGGGTCTTCGGCGACGGTCTCGGTCTCGCTTTACGGGGGGCGCCGCCCCGGCTGTCATGGGCCGCCCGATAATCGGCCTTCTCCGGTCTTTCCCGGTCCGGTCGCGACACCAGTTCGATGTCGAGATGGCGTTCGACCGACGCAGGCCGGGGCAGCTGGAAGCGAATGCCGAAAATCAGCAGCGCATGGAGCACGGCCGCCGCCAGCACCGCCAGAAACAGTCGGTCCGAGGAACTGCCGAAGGATTCCCGAAACATGGTCATCGGTGGAGCAGCGCTTCGATCTCGTTCATGAGTTGGGCACTGATGTTCAATCCGAACAGTCTATCCAATTCCTGAATGCACGTCGGGCTGGTGACGTTGATCTCGGTGAGGTAGTCACCGATCACGTCGATCCCGGCGAAGATCAGCCCGCGCCGGCGCAATTCCGGCCCGACCTGGGCGCAAATCCAACGATCACGGGAAGACAGCGGGCGCCCCTCGGCCCGTCCGCCCACGGCCAAATTTCCCCGGATTTCACCCGGAGCCGGGATCCGGGCCAAAGCATAAGGCACCGGTTCGCCGTTGATCAACAGGATGCGCTTGTCCCCCTGGGCGATTTCCGGCAAATAGCGCTGGGCCATCACGAAACGGCGCCCCCGCGCCGTCATGGTTTCCAGAATGACACTGACGTTGGGATCCCGGGGATGGAGATAGAAAATCGACGCTCCCCCCATCCCGTCCAGGGGCTTGAGGATGATTCGTCCCTGCTCCTCGAGAAAGCGACGAAAACGCTCCGGCTCCCGGGCCACCAGGGTGGGGGCGCAACACTGGGGAAACCAGGCGGTGAACAGTTTCTCGTTGGCATCCCTGAGGCTCCGGGGCCGATTGACCACCAGCGTGCCGCGCTGCTCCGCGCATTCGAGCAGATAGGTGACATAGATGTACTCCTGATCGAAAGGCGGATCCTTGCGCATCAGAATCACGTCCAGGCTGTCGAGGGGCGCATCCGTCTCTCCTTCGAAGCGGTACCAGCACTGGGGATCGCGCTTCACCTTGAGACGCCGCATCCGGGCGAAAGTGCGCCCGTCGCGCAGGTAAAGGTCGCCCATTTCCATGTAATGCAACGCCCAGCCCCTGTCCTGGGCTTCCAGGAGCATGGCGAAGCTGCTGTCCTTCTGAATGTTGATGCTACCGATCGGGTCCATCAAAATTCCCAGGCGAATCTCCGAATTCATCGCTCCTGTCGGTCGATCTGGATCACAGTGATCCATGGTAACACTTACCGCCTGGCAATTTGACTTCCCGCCCCTCCCATTTTGCCTTCCCACATGCACTTGCGCTAAAATTAGTGGTTTCAATTCATTGGGTATTCGGGGTTTGGAACATGTCCAGAGTCTGTCAGGTTACCGGAAAGCGGCCCATGAGCGGCAACAACGTCTCCCACGCGAAAAACCGCACCAAGCGCCGTTTTCTGCCCAACCTCCATTATCATCGGTTCTGGGTGGAAAGTGAAAACCGCTGGGTGAAATTGCGGGTCTCCAGTCAGGGGATGCGCATCATCGACAAAAAGGGCATCGACGCCGTGCTTGCCGAGATGCGCCAGCGCGGTATCAAGATCTGAAGTTAAGGAGACGGCATCATGCGGGAAAAAATCAAGCTGGTTTCCACCGCCGGCACCGGTTATTACTACACCACCACGAAAAACAAGCGTACCACGCCGGAAAAGCTGGAATTCAAGAAATACGATCCGGTGGTCCGGAAACACGTTCTGTTCCGGGAGGCGAAGATCAAATAATCCGTCGTGGAACCCGCGGCCTGACCGCGGGTTTTCACTGGGCGAACAACTCCGCTTCCGCCCCGCCGTCGAAGGCCTCCGGCGCCGGTTCTTGCTGCGGCTGTGGTTCCACCGTGGCCGCGCTCTGCCTTTCGGAGACCGTGGCCGGATAGCTTTCCGGTGTCGACTGGATCCAATTGGCCAATTGTCTTTTTCCGGTGTCCGTCTGGATCACGATCCCCAGCAGCGCCAGACTCGCCAACCATCCCACCAGGAACCACAGCACGGCATTCACCAGCGCCTGTTTCCGCGTCACCGCTGACGCATTCGCCTGGGGCGAATGCAAAGGCAACTGCTCGGGATCGACGGCCTCCAGCTGGTCAAGCAGCGGCACCGGTTCCGCAACCTCCGTTTCCTGATCGATCTGCTGATATTTTTGCTTCAGCCGCTCGATTTGCCGACGCATCCTGGCGATGTCGTCATCGGCCTGGTCGCGGACCATCTGCAATTCCGCTTGAAGCGCCTGAACGATCTCGTCGGCGCTGCGATCGTCGATCGCCTCCTGGTATTGGCGGATCCGGGCCTCCAATTCGGCAACCCGCCGGCGCATGGTCTGGAGTTCCTCTTCCAGGGCCTGCGGTTCCGCCGGTTCCCCGGGTGCCGGGGTTTCCCGATCGGCAAGCGCCTCGAGCCGATCGAGCAGCGACCGCCTTTCCCGGTGCAGTTCGGCCAATTGGTCCTGCAAGCGGCGGTTTTCCCGGCGCAACGCCTCCAGCTCGGTTTGCGGCGCATCCCGAGCACCGGTGGATTCGGCGCCTTGTTCCGCCTCGGGACGGGGAACCCCCGGATCGCCGTTTCGGTCCTCCACGCCCGCCAGGCATTTGCGCGGCACGTTTTCCAATCCTCCCTCCAGGACCACAGCTTCGAAACCATAGCGGAGCAGAAGGAACGCCGCGGCAGAGCTGAGTTTGCCGTTTTGGCAGACGGTGATGTAGCGCCGCTGACGGCTCAAACTTCCCAGTTGCATCCGCAAGGAGAAAAAGGGAACGTTTTGACTGCCTTCGATGTGGAATGCGTGAAAGGCATCCGGGTCCCGGACGTCCAGCCAGACCGAATCCTGCCCCACTTCCTGGTAGGCGGATTCGAAGCTGATGCGGGTGAGCACCGGTTCGGCCAGCCACTCCAGAAACGCCTCCCGCCGCAATCGCAGGACCACACCATCGGTCATCGCGGTGACGTTGACGGCGCGGGGACGGCCGGACAACAGGGCGTCCTCCCCGAACATGTCCCCCGCCTGCAGCTCACCCAGCTTGATTTCCCTGGCGTTGGGACGCGGCTGGCGGCTCACCAGACATTTGCCCGAGCGGACGACGTACAGGCAGTCGGCGATTGCTCCCTGCTCGACGATCCGGACACCGGCCGATACTTCGACTTCTTCCAAACTGCTGAGAATCTTTTGCAGATTGCTGGCCGGGAGTTGCTGAAAAACGGGAAGTTTCAGCAGACGGGTCAGCCAGTCCTTCGAATCGGATTCGGTTTTGGACACCGCCGCGGCAGTGCCGTCCTGATAATTGTCCATGGATCTCAACAGGTCATAGTCGACACGAATATAGCGTAAAGGGGTCAACGCTCTGGCGGTGACGTTGTATGGCACCTGGTGCGCCAGGGGAAAGCGGGCCCCCTCGGTATTCCCTTCCACTTCTTCCATGAGAATTCCCCCGCTTTCCAGAGCGATCCGGCCGTCCAACAGATAGATCCAGTGCCTCGGGATCTCCCCCTGGCGAAACAGAACCTCACCCTTGCCGGCTTCCTCGACCACCAGGCCGTCACACAACCGCCGACAATCCGCCTGTGGTAACAGATGCAATGGAATGAGCCGCCGCACCCGGACATAGAGATCTTCGATAACCGTCACCGTCGCAGATCCAGCGCCAGGTTAGACCGGCCGGTCGCATCCAGCCCACGACCACACGGAACGGCGTTTCCCGTCCGATCCCGGGCCGTTTTCCACCCGGCTTGCGCCATACGGCTGTCCAACTTCCCAATCCCCCGTTGGCGATTTCCGTGGTTTCCAGTCCCCACGATTTGGCCGCTCATTAATAGTTTAGTCGTGATTTTCGATTACGGTTTATGGACGACGCGGCATCGGGGTTCGACATTCCCTATGGGCCGAGGTCTGAAGGGCCGTCTCCGGCGAGGGAGCAATGGCAAGTTTTCCTATCCGGCAAAGGTTTCGGCGCTACAATAGCCCGGTCGACCCCCAACAAGGACGTGCCGATGGCGCCTCGTTTCACGCTGAAAACGCTGGCACTTCTGATGGCGGTGCTGGATGGATTCATCGTGCTGGCCCTGCTCGTCCCCCTCATCGCCGATGGCCTGCCGGGCATCTCGGGAAGCGCTTTGGCGGGTGTCCTCATCGCCACCTTGGCCCGCTCCGGTCTGACCCTGGCGATCATCCGCTCGCTCGACTGGCAGGCCGGTCACGACCCGATCACCCGGCTGCCCAATCGCCACCTGTTGCACCGTCAGCTGGAGCAGGTACTGAAAACGCATCCCTCCGGACCGGTCGCCCTGTTCCTCATCAACATCGACCGATTCCGCCTGTTCATCGCCAGCCTCGGCTATCTCTCTTGTGACCGACTGCTTTCGGAAGTGGCTCGGCGCCTGCGGCGGCAGATGGCAACCAGAGGAATTCCGGGACAGCTGTACCACTTCGAAGCCGACACCTTCGCCCTCCTCATCCCGGGAGACGAATCGGGGGAGCGGGTCGCCCGGCTGCTGCTGGAAGCCTTCCATCAACCCGTCTACCTGAACCGGCGGGAATTCTGCATTTCCGTCAGCATCGGGCTGGGAATCCATCCCTGGGACGGTCGCGACGCGATGCAACTGATGCGGGCCGCCGACCTCGCCCTGCAACAGGCCAAACGTCGGGGCGGCAATCGCTGGTGCCGCTATCGTCCGGAATTCGAACCGGCGATTTCCCAGCCTCTGGCCCTGGAGGGCTATCTGCGCCACGCCATCGAGCACGACGAACTGGAACTGTACTATCAACCCCAGGTGCGTCTGCTCGACGGGCGCCTGTGCGGCGCTGAGATCACCCTGCGCTGGCATCACCCAAAATACCGCCTCATCCCACCCCAGGATTTCATCCCCCTGGCGGAAGAAGCCGGCCTCATCGGCCCCATCACCGAATGGTTGCTGAAACAGGCTCTGAGGCAATTGCAACGCTGGCAAAAAGCCGGATATCCCCGGCTCCGACTGGCGGTCAATATTTCCGCCTATCAGTTTCACCAACACCAGTTGCCGCAGCTGCTGGAGCAATTGCTACGCGCCCATCCAATCGATCCGGAGTTGCTGGAACTGGAACTGACCGAATCGGCCGCCATGCTCGACATCGAGCACACCGTCCAGGTGTTGCGGCAACTGCGGGCGCTCGGCATCAGACTGGCCCTGGACGACTTCGGCACCGGCTTTTCCTCGTTGAGCCACTTGCGCCGCTTTCCCCTGGACACGCTCAAGATCGACCGCTCCTTCGTGCAACCCATTCCCCGGGATCCGGGCAGCAACGCCATCGTCCAGGGGATCGTGCAACTAGGCCACAGCCTGCGCTTGTCCACTCTGGCCGAAGGTATCGAAACGCGCCAGCAACTGGAACTGCTGCGTCGCTTCGGTTGCGACGAAGGCCAGGGTTACCTGTTCGGCAGACCGATGCCGCTGTCCCGCTTCGAAGCGCTGATCGAACGGGGACTACCCCGGCAATGGTTCAGACCTCGAACGCTAGCCCGATGATGTTGTATCCGGCATCGACGTAGACCACTTCCCCGGTGATGCCGGAGGCCAGATCGGAGCACAAGAAGGCCGCCGCGTTACCCACCTCTTCAATGGTGACGTTACGGCGCAGGGGCGCGGCCCCTTCCGCCTTGCCGAGCATTTCCCGGAAATTGCTGATCCCGGAGGCGGCCAAGGTCCGGATGGGGCCAGCGGAAATGGCATTGACCCGGATCCCCTGGGGTCCCAGGG
>Ga0256841_1001115_pt1 | contig 24466 bp, 23 predicted proteins | sample 356308metaG_FD_185971 | JGI IMG/M metagenome (GOLD analysis project Ga0256841, IMG submission 185971) | Hydrothermal vent microbial communities from Mid Atlantic Ridge, Atlantic Ocean - 356-308 | ecosystem: Environmental > Aquatic > Marine > Hydrothermal vents | place: Atlantic Ocean: Mid...
CTAGAGAAAGGCCAGCTCCGCGATGCAGTGAAGTCCAGTCGGTAACCAATCCACGCATATCAGCATGATCCACCATCGCAAACTGCCTGGCCGTGCCCTGACCCAACGCGCTTGAAAATATGATGAAATGGATCAGCCTATTGACAGGTCAAAATATATCAGCCCGAATTTCTCACCGGGTCGCGTAGCGAGGCCGCTCAAGGTGGCGTGATGGCTGGCGTTCGCGACCAAGGGCCGCGCAGGCGTAGTCGACACTACGTTGAGCAGCCCGACCGAGTGAACGCCAGTCAGCGCGCCGCATTGGGCGGTCGCAGTCGTGAACGGGTGAGAAATCCGCGCACACAGGCCGTTGAAAAATGACATTTTTCAACGGCCTGTGTGCGCTACAGGGATGTACCGCCAATTTCGATGACTGCAAGTCATTTCGCGTCCAGTGAACATTGGTCAGCCCACACCCCTCGCCAACTCCATCAGATAGCTGCAACTGTATTTTCGAAATCGACGAATCGGCCTGGAGAACGCGATAAGGTTCACCACTTCGAAATACTGCTTTGATGATGCCCAGCAGCTTGCGCATGCGATCTGCTGTCACAGAAACACTTCAGCGTGGATGGCATGCTGATCGAGGCGCTGGCCTCGCTCAAGAGCTATCGTGCGAAGGGCGAAGACGAACCACCCAAGGCGGCGGGCGCAACCCCACGGTGGATTTCCATGGCGGGAATCGCCATGTTTCATCCGCTGCTCACCGCCAGGAAGACCGCACGCGAAAACGAACCGCAAGCCGGAGGATGCATTCGACCAAGGCCAAGTATCGAACGCAACCACTCACAAAGCAGGCGGATCGCCGGATCCCATGACAATATCGAGACTACCCGAGCGTTGCCCCAAAAAACCGACGGGGGACAGGAACCCCAAACCCGCGAGCAACGGAAGCATTAGCCATAACGAGCTCGACACAGAGATATCGGCAGCCGGAAGCCATTGCGGTCGCACCTCAGGGTTCCACCCGACGGGCTTGTAGGCCCATATGTCACCAGTCGTTGAATCCTCAACGCCCAAAAAAACATCCAGGCCTGGAATGTACTTCCATTTCCCAAGTATCCCCCGCGTGTCCGTGACGAGCGCATTCGAATCCGGCATCAGAAGGCCAATGGGCACGATCTCCTGAATAACCCAATCATCCAATTGGGGATTTTCCGGGACATGCAGCTCCCATAACGAACCGTCACCGCCCCACATAACAAAACGATTACGAACAGGATCATAATCCAAGCCAAAATCACCCAGATTAGCCATATCGAAGGTATTTCCCGGGTCGATTGGAACGAACAATTGGTTTACCACCAACCCGCCTGAATCCAAGTTGAGATCCCAGAAACTGAACGCCCCACTCTCGGCAGTGCGTAGGTAAATGTTATCGATATAGTCGAAAGCACCAGCACCTTGCCCTGAGATCGTATCCCAAGTCGACCCAAGATGTTCGTAGGTATCGAGCGAAGGGTCGTTGACGTTATTTACCGTATATCGCCATAGATTGGCAAGATCCGCGACATAGAGCACATCGTTCGCCAGCCCAGGCTCATACGACAAGGCGGTAGTCCCTTCGACAAAACTCCCCCAGAAGTCCCCCGGGTAGCGTCCACCGTCAGCCGGAACCAGGTTATCGCGGTTCTCCCACATCCGCCCTCCAAGCGTTGCGGGATCGACGCCTGAACCATCCAAGCCTCCCACCTTGTCTCCGTCTGCTTTCGAAGGATCCCAAAAGTAAGGGCCGGTCTTCTTCGATCCGCCTTGACCATCACTGATCAACCAAGCATTTCCCGAGGGAATGGTCGCCCCGCCAAAGGACACGAATCGGTCGGCCAGGGGTAAAAACTCAGAGTTGTCGTAGGTATGCGCACTCAAGGGAGAATTCAACTCGCCATCGACCGTGCGGAACAATCCTGATCCGTAGCTTGCAAATTCCAGATTGGTGGGTAGTGAAGCTCGCTCCCATTCAAGCGTGCTGCTGCGCCAACGGTAGACATCGTTACCGGTATAGTTGGCGTGCCCTCCGCCGAAGAATATCAGATCCCCTCGGTTTGGGTCCCACGCCATCGAACTCCACGCCTGTATCACGCTGCGCGGCGAGCCCTGGAAAAAATTGCCAGGCGTGCTCGGCACCAGTTCACGAGGAGTCCAAACAGTATCGAAACGATTTATGTTCAATTTCGACCACTCGTTTTCATGCATTTCCGAGAGGATGCGGCCGAAGGCAACCGTTGGATCAACAGGGAATGTGACACCCAACACGACTGAAGGCGGCAAGATGCCAATCAACAATCCGAATAAATAGCTTACTCGAATAACCATCTTCTTTCTCCTCGCGCGGCATTGAGTATCCACCAAAAACAGATTATCAGTACTGTTCTTTTGCCGGCTGAAAATACCGTGATTGCTTAAAACCTAGCAGGATATTGAAAATATGCCATTTTTCAATATCCTGCTAGCCCTCCGTATCGAAATGTATAGTAACGTGGACCTCAGCGATCACACTGGGCTGAAAAGGTCCGGCTCCAAGCAATTTTGCGTCCAATGCGCATCGCCAGGACAAGCTCGGATTTGTAGCCAAAACCAGCCGCTCCCACTCCCGGCAAACGCAACCTCAGGTCAGCTTATCGAATATCCGAAACCCGGCCAGCCAAGTGCCAACAGCCGAGCCCAGGGTGCTGAAGATGAATACCAGCAGGGTACGCGACACGCGGTTGCGCCACCAGCCCTTCCAGTGCGTGGTGTCGTGACGCAGTTTGGCAAAATCACCGACGGTCGGCTTGCGGAAATAGAGTTCTGCCGCAGCGGTCGCCATGCCGGCGCCGACGGTCGGGTTCAGCGAGGTGATCGGCGCGGCGACGAAGGCAGTCAGCACGGTGCCGGGATGGCCGCCGGCGAGCAACGCACCCAGCGCCGACAGGCTGCCGTTGATCAGCACCCAGTCCCACACCAGCGACCAGCCGAGCGCGGGGCTGCGCCAGAAGCCAATGCCGAAGCCGATGAACACCAGCAATACGATCAGCCATGGCACGAACCGCCAGACGTGGGTCTTCTCCGGCAGCATCTCCAGTTCCGCAATGGTGCTCGCGGTATCCAAAAAATCTTCGGCCAGCGCGGCCTGGGTACCCGCCAGATGACCGGCGCCGAGCACCGCGAGCACATGCTGGCCTGGCTTGTCGCGCAGGGCCTCGGTCAGCTTGGCGGCCATGTAGCGGTCGCGTTCCGCGATCAGCGGCTGATAGATCTCACTGCGGTCCTCGGCGAATTCGGCGAAGGTGGCGTCGAGCATGTCGCCTTCCTTCAGCGCCTCGATCTCCTGCTCGGAGACCTCTTGACGTGACAATACCGATGCAATCAACGCGCTGAACAGGCCCAGGCGTTTCCACCAGGGTACGTTGACCAGGGTACGCTTCAATGTCACACCGATATCGCGATCGATGCACAACAGTTGCAGACCGCGCTGTTCGGCCTCGCTGATCGCGGCGCGCTGTTCGGCGCCAAGCTCGATATCGAACTGCTCGGCAAGACGCTGTTGGAATGCACCCAAGGCCAACTGTCCGGCGACCAACGTTGCCTTGCCCTGACGCACGACTTCGAACAGATCGACCCGGCTCAGCGCATCCGGATCGATCAACGCTTGATAGCGACTCGGGCACAGCTCCACCGCGACGGCATCGAAATCGCCCTCGGCGAGCAGTTCCCGCACCTTATCGGCGCTAGCCCGCGAGACATGCGCGGTCCCCAGCAAGGTGACGCGGCCATCTGCTATCTCGACTTCGACCAGGGGTTCGTGATGCGCGGAATCGGGCAATGCGGGCTCCTTGCGGCGTGGTGAGACGGCCGATTCGACGCCATCGAGTTCGAGCTGGATTCACCATGGGCCGAATAATTAAAGAACTGGTGGGCCCTGAAGGACTCGAACCTTCGACCAATGGATTATGAGTCCACTGCTCTAACCAACTGAGCTAAGGGCCCTTGAAGGGATTACGCGCGGCCGTGCCGCGCGGAGAGGGTTCACATCCCTGTGCTGCGCTCGCGAAAGCGCCTTTATTATGTCAGGAAGTGGCAGACTTGACTATACGTCGGGTATTAGCGTGCGACCCATTTCGTTCCTGACAAGGCGGGGCAAGCCGTGGCCATACGCGCTGGCGGCCGAAAATATGTACCCGGTTTGGCAAAGTCGCGGACGCCGGCTACAATATAAGGCACTTCTTAAATATCCTGTTTTCCATGGCGCGCAAGCTTTTTATCAAGACCTTTGGTTGTCAGATGAACGAGTACGACTCGGCCAAGATGGCGGCGGTCTTGCACGAATCGCATGGCCTGGAGTTAACGGACGACGCCGAGCAGGCCGACGTGCTGTTGCTGAATACCTGCTCGATCCGTGAAAAGGCGCAAGAGAAGGTGTTCTCGCAACTTGGCCGCTGGCGGCCGTGGAAAGCGGCGCGGCCGGATCTGGTGATCGGCGTCGGTGGCTGTGTCGCCAGCCAGGAAGGCGAGGCGATCCAGGCACGCGCGCCCTATGTCGATCTGGTGTTCGGCCCGCAGACCCTGCACCGCTTGCCAGCGATGCTGGAACAAGCGCGTGACGGTCGGCGCCATGTCGTGGATGTCTCCTTCCCGGAGATCGAGAAATTCGACCGCCTGCCGGAGCCGCGCGCCGAGGGCGCGACGGCCTTCGTGTCGATCATGGAAGGTTGCTCGAAATACTGTACCTTCTGCGTCGTTCCCTATACGCGCGGCGAAGAGATCAGCCGGCCATTCGATGACGTAATCGCCGAGATCGCGACACTGGCGAAACAGGGTGTGCGCGAGATTAATCTGCTCGGCCAGAACGTGAACGCCTTTCGCGGCGTGATGCACGACGGCGAACCAGCCGACCTGGCCTTGCTGATCCGCTACGTCGCAGCGGTCGACGGCATCGACCGCATTCGTTTCACCACCTCGCACCCGGTCGAGTTCAGCGACCCGCTGATCGACGTGTATGCTGACATTCCCGAGTTGGTCAGCCATCTGCATCTCCCGGTACAGAGTGGTTCCGACCGCATCCTGACCTTGATGAAGCGCGGCCATACAGCCCTGGAATACAAGGCCAAGATCCGCCGCCTGCGCGAGATCCGACCGGACATCAGCCTGTCCTCCGACTTCATCATCGGCTTCCCAGGCGAGAGCGATACCGATTTCGAGGCAACCATGCAGTTGATAGAGGACATCGGCTTCGATCACTCCTTCAGCTTCATCTACAGCGCCCGCCCCGGCACGCCGGCGGCCGAGCTGCGCGACGACACGCCAGCCGGGATAAAACAACAGCGCCTCGCGCGCCTGCAACGGCGCATCGGCGAGATGGCGGCAGGTATCAGCCGACGCATGGTCGGCACGGTGCAGCGCGTGCTGGTCGACCGGCCATCGCGCAAGGATCCGGCGCAACTGGCCGGTCGCACCGAGAACAACCGGGTGGTGAACTTCGACGGCCCGGTGGAGCTGATCGGCGAATTCGTCGACGTGCGCATCCGCGAGGCGCTGCCGAACTCACTCCGTGGCGAATGGCTGCCAACACGGGCGGCCAGCTGATTCATGAACGCCAACAGCGAGCACCCTGAAACCCTGAACCTCGCCTTGCTACCGGAAGACAACCCCCGGCTGGCGAACCTGTGTGGCCTGCTGGACGAGCACCTGCGCCAGATCGAACGCCGCCTGGGCATCGAGATATCCAATCGCGGCAGCCAGTTCCAACTGGTCGGCAACAAGCAGGCGATCGCCGCCGGCGGCCAGGTGTTGCAGGATCTCTACGCCGCCAGCGCCGAAGAGACGCTGAATCCCGAGCGCGTGCATCTGTTTCTGCAAGCCTCTGGCATCGACGCCACGCTGGCGGAGCACGCGCGCGATCTGCCCGAAACCGTCATCAAGACCCGGCGTGGCTTGGTGCGCGCGCGCGGCCCGAACCAGCAGACCTACCTACACAACGTGGTCAGCCACGACATCAACTTCGGCATTGGCCCGGCTGGCACTGGCAAGACCTATCTGGCGGTGGCCTGCGCAGTGGATGCGCTGGAGCGCGACCAGGCGCGCCGCATCCTGTTGGTGCGCCCGGCGGTGGAGGCTGGCGAACGCCTCGGTTTTCTGCCCGGTGATCTGAGCCAGAAGATCGACCCCTACCTGCGACCGCTGTACGACGCGCTGTACGAGATGCTCGGCTTCGAGCGCGTCGACAAGCTGATCGAACGCAACGTCATCGAGGTCGCGCCACTCGCCTACATGCGCGGCCGCACCCTGAACGAGGCCTTCGTCATCCTCGACGAGGCCCAGAATACCACACCGGAACAAATGAAGATGTTTCTGACACGCATCGGCTTCGGCTCCACTGCGGTGATCACCGGTGATGTGACCCAGGTCGATCTGCCGCGCGGTCAGCGTTCCGGCCTGCGCCACGCCCTGGAGGTATTGCACGGCGTCGAGGGCATCAGCTTCACGATGTTCAGCGCGCGTGACGTGGTGCGCCACCCGCTGGTGCAACGCATTGTCGGCGCCTACGACGAACACGAGCGTGACCATGGCGATCATTGAGATCCAGCGCGCCGCCGATGACGACATGGCGCCGGACGACAGCAACCTCCAGCACTGGGCGGAGACCGCGCTGGAGGCGCTGCCGGCCGGCACCGAGCTGGTGATCCGCATCGTCGGACCCAGCGAGAGCCAGGCGCTGAATACCGAGTACCGAGGCAAGAAACGCCCGACCAATGTACTGTCCTTCCCATTCGAGGCGCCGCCGGGGCTGGATGTCGCGCATCTCGGCGACTTGGTGATCTGCGCCCAGGTGGTCAACGACGAAGCCGCCCAACAGGGCAAACCGGCGGCCGCCCACTGGGCGCACATGGTGGTGCATGGCGTCCTGCATCTGCGCGGTTTCGATCACGCCGAGCCAGCCGAAGCCGATGCCATGGAGGCCCGCGAGACCGCGATCCTGTCCACGCTCGGCATCGCCGATCCCTATCGATCCCCTCAGGACTGAAGCCGCCTTATGAATAAAGATCGAAGTCCCATCGGTCCGCGCCTGCGAGCATGGCTGGCCAGTCGGCTGGTCGGCGCCCCGCGCGGACCGGAAAACCGCGAGGAGCTGCTGAACCTGGTAAAACAGGCGCGCGCCGGCTCCCTGCTGGACACCGATGCCTTGACCATGATCGAGGGCGTATTGCAGGTCGCCGACCTGCGGGTGCGTGACATCATGGTGCCACGCGTGCAGATGGCGGTGATCTGCCGGGATGCGCCGCTGGAGACGCTGCTGCCAACCGTAGTCGAAACCGCGCATTCACGCTTCCCGGTGATCGCCGACGACAAGGGCGAGGTGGTCGGCATCCTGCTGGCGAAGGATCTGCTCGGCTACTGCGGCCAGGGCAAGCGCCGCTTCAATATACGTGACGTGTTGCGCGCGGCGGTGTTCGTGCCGGAGAGCAAGCGCCTGAACGTGCTCCTGAAAGAATTCCGCGCCAGCCGCAACCACATGGCCATTGTCGTCGACGAATACGGCGCAGCCAGCGGCTTGGTGACTATCGAGGACGTGCTGGAACAGATCGTTGGCGAGATCGAGGACGAACACGATTTCGAGCAAGGCGCCAGCATCCTGAAGCTCGACGACGACGAGTACACTGTGAAGGCGCAGACCCCGATCGACGATTTCAACGCATATTTCGGCGCGAAACTCAGCGACGAGGAGTTCGAAACCATCGGCGGCCTGGTGACCCATGCCTTCGGCCGGCTGCCAAAAAGCGGCGAGACCATCGTCATCGGCGATTTCCAGATTCGCGTGGTGCGCGCCGACAGCCGCATGGCGCGCCTCTTGAATGTCCGCCCCGTCGCGCAACAGCGACAAACGGAACAGGACGCCAGCAGCGCTTCCGGCGCTCATCCAGGGGACGCTGCTTGATCGCACGTCTGCTGGTCAGCAGATGGTTCCCGCTGTTGCTCGCCGGCGCGCTTGCCAGCCGCGCCTTCGCGCCCTGGGACTGGCACTGGGCGGCATTTCCCTCGCTGATGCTGCTGTTCCACTACTGGAGCAACGCGCGTACCCCGGCACGGGCATTTCGCGATGGTTGGTTCTGGGGCCTTGGGCTGTTTGGCTTCGGCATCTTCTGGCTACATATCAGTATCGACCAGTATGGCAACCTCGGCACACCAGCGGCGATGGTGATCGCGCTGGTCTTCATTGCTTATCTGGCATTGTTCCCCGCGCTGGCCGGTTGGTTGGTCGCGCGTCTGCGCGGCGGCTCGGCAACGGCGAATCTCGTCATCCTGATGCCCGCCGCCTTCGTTCTCGGAGAATGGCTGCGCGGCTGGCTGTTCACCGGCTTTCCGTGGCTATTGCTCGGCTACACGCAGACCGATACCCCGCTGGCGGCGCTCGCGCCATTGGGCGGGGTGTGGCTATTGAGCTGGCTGGTCGCGCTGGCCAGTGGGCTGCTGCTGGCAACATTCGGCGCTGGCTGGCGAATGCGTGCAGCGGTAGCGGCCCTCGCCGTCTGCCTGTGGTTTGGCCTGCCTTGGCTGCGACAGCGACATTGGACGACATCGACCGGCGAGGCCTTCGAGGTCAGCATCGTGCAGGCGAATATCGCCCAGCGCGACAAATGGAAGCCCGAGCAGTTACGCCCAACGCTGGATCTGTATGCGTCGATGAGCGAAACGGTCGCGGGCCGCTCGCGCCTGATCCTGTGGCCGGAAACCGCCGTGCCGTCCTTTCTGCACCGCATCGATGCTTACTGGCTGAAACCGCTCGCGCGACGACTGCGGGCGAAAGGCTCGGATCTGCTGCTCGGCATACCGGTGGCGAAGCCTGGATCGAAGGCGTACTTCAACGCCGTGGCACGCCCGGCGAACGACGCCAAGCCGGCGATCTACGCGAAACGCCATCTAGTGCCCTTCGGAGAGTACGCGCCACTCGCCGCGCTGACCCGGCCAGTCATAGACGCGCTCGGCATACCGATGGCCGCGTTCAGCCCAGGCACGGCGGCACGACCGCTGCTCAACGCCGCCGGCTACCCGGCCGGCATCTCGATCTGCTACGAGGACATCTTCAGCCGCGAGGTCGTCGAGGCACTACCCGACGCGGCCTTTTTGATCAACGTCAGCAATGATGCCTGGTTCGGCGACTCCGCCGCCCCCTGGCAGCACTTACAGATGGCTCGCATGCGCGCCATGGAGAGCGGTCGCTTCATGCTACGCGCAACCAACACCGGAGTCTCCGCGATCATCGGACCCAACGGAGAACTGAAGGCCCGATCCGGCCTGATGAAACGGGAGATTCTCAGCGCCAAAGCCATGCCGATGGGCGGTATGACACCCTATATGGCGATTGGCCCATATGCCGTGCCCGCGCTGCTGACAGGGTTGCTCGCGCTCATTGCGTGGCGACGCCATCGCGAGCACGCAAACTCGGGAATCGGACAAAACCCGGCACGGCTCGCGAGCAAATGAGATCACGCCTTGGCTTTCTCCTCTATCGCCTTGCCACCCTTCTGAATGACCTTGCCCACGCCCTCCACGGCACTGTAAGCAGAAACCGTGAAGCCAGGGTCTGTTAACAGGATATTGAAAAAGTCCTTCCTTGGACTTTCTCAACGACGGAACCGGAAAATGAGATTTCCCAGCCCCTTCATTTTCAATGACATGCAGTCATCGAAAATGGCGCTACGTTCCTGTACCGCGTACAGGCCATTGAAAAACGCCATTTTTCAATGGCCTGCCAACCCGGATTTCTCACCCGTTCACTACTGCGACCGGGCTAGGTTGCGCACTGAAAAAGCGCCACTCTGCGTTGCTCGTCGTTTATTTGGAATGACCAATAGAAGGGTTATTTGTGCCCCTTCCCGATCATATCCCTGATGGCATCGCCGCGCCGCGCGGACTGCTGGATCTGCCGTCCTGCATCCTTCGCGCTACCCTGCGCCTGTTTCACCATTTCCGCATAGGCGTTCTTCCTTGGCGTGGATTCGGTCGCTGTTTGCTGTTCGCAGGCGCTTGCCAGCAGCAGGGCCGAGAGTATGATGATCGATGCGTTGGAATGTGACATATTTTCTCCGGGTGGCGACGATTGAAACAACTGGATCAAATTCGATTAAACAACCTTATCGCCCAAGCGCGCAAATCCGAGCGCAAACGCGCGCACGACTGCTTTCATCCCGATCCAGGGGATCCAGTGCAGCGAATGTTGATCGCGCTGGAGCCAGACACCTGCATCAGCCCGCACCGTCACCCCGGCAAAGGCCGTTGGGAGATGCTCACACTGTTGAGCGGACGACTGGCGTTGTTGCTATTCGACGACAACGGACAGCTCATCCAGCGCGTCGAGCTGTCAGACGCTGGAACCCGTGTCGTCGAGTTCGATGGCGCGCAATGGCACACCCTGGTCGCGCTGGAAAGTGAAACCCTGATGCTTGAGGTGAAGCGCGGACCCCACACGCCGCTCGGCAACGACGATTTTGCCAGTTGGGCACCGCGCGAGCAGAACGCCGACGCCGCGAAGATGCGCGAACGTTTCCGCGTGGCGCGGATCGGAGAACGGTTTGCCTGAGAAGCACTCTCGCCGGCCACGCTGTCAAAACTGCGGATGAAGACTCTAACCCGGCTCGGTAATGGCGTCGCGATACTCGCGGTGGCCTTTTTTTTGTATATCACGCTCTCCCAGCCATCACTGGTCGATCAACTCGCCCTCGGCCTGACACGAGGTTCAGCCTTGCTCATGGCGATCGCCGTGTATGTCGCGGCGATGAGCGTTGGCGCGTTGAACTGGGCAGTACTGCTACGCGCTGTCGGCGAAAGCCTGCCCGCCGCCAACGCGGTGAGCATCGTGCTGCTTTCCCAGGCCGCCAAGTATATTCCCGGTAACATCGCTCACCATGGCGGGCGTATCGTGCTCGGCCGCCGCCAGGGTCTGTCGTTGACGAATCTACTGTTCACTCTATTTCTGGAAACGCTATGGGTGGTCGCGATCGGCTCGCTGGTGGCGCTGGTCGCCATACTTGCCGCCAGCGAGCAGGTCTTCTCCGGGGTGCGGCAATTGCCGCAGTGGTGGATCCTCGGCGGAATCCTCGTCGCGGCACTGATCACGCCACTGCTCAGCCATCGGCTGTTCGAGCGCTTGGCACGCTGGTGGGCGATGCGCCGCGGCGAAGCGCCTCGCCGCATCCACCTGCCGTCCGCGCGCGCCTTCTCAGTGATCAGCCTGCTGTACGTCATCAACTATCTGATCCTGGGTCTGGTGGTGTATTTGATCGCCACCCGGGTTTTTCATGCCCAGGGCGGCGGCGTCCCGCTGCTAACCGGTATCTTCGCCGTCGCCTGGATCATCGGCTTTATCACCCCCGGCGCACCGGCGGGACTTGGCGTGCGCGAGCTGGTGCTGGTGGCCGCGCTGACTCCGGTGTACGGCAGAGAGACCGCCATCGGCATCGCGGCGATGCTGCGCATCGTCACCGTGATCGGCGACGGATGTGCCTTTCTGCTTGGACTCGGCCTATCCCGTTGGACTCGTAATCTCCCGCAGGCGCCACATGTATAGGAAAATTCCTACGCACTCGCCGGAACCGACATACGCCAAAACGACCAACGAGCAGCGATACTGGAATCGTTGGTTGCACAGGGAGTCAGGAAGTCATCAGGAAGAAAACCGACAATACCAAGCCGGAAAAGCCCGTCTTCAGGATGAAAACGGGCTTTTCTTTTTGCGCGAAGCCCTGGTCGTGGCTAACTTTCATGATGCCCCCACCGCCATGAAAGACTGCCCCCGGTTCGGCCGCGGGATGCGCGAGGCGGGGCACTGAAAATGCTCCCGGCATATCCAGCATTCCTCACTTATCCATGAGTTATGCCAAGGCCACACTGCGACATTCCGCTCCCTCGCAAAATTCCTGGTAATTCCCAAGTCCCGCGCGATCCTCTCGTCAACCCGGCGAGGCGTGCGGGTGAGATCGCCAACGACAGGGCCGGAACTATTGGGGACTCGAAAAATTCCTTCCATGATATTTTTCTTGTCGCAAAGAGAAAATGCTCTTTGCTCGCATTATCCATCACTTTTCATGACCGAAAAGGGCGGGACATCCCTGTCCCACTCGGGCATCTCGATTTTTCGAGATGCGCTATTCGCCCCCAACCGCCGCGCGCGCCGCGCGCTTGCGCTCGTGTTCCTTCAGATGTTTCTTACGGATGCGGATCGCCGCCGGGGTGATCTCCACCAGTTCATCGTCGTTAATGAACTCCAGCGCCTGCTCCAGGGTGAACTCCACCGGCGGGGTCAACATGATGTTCTCGTCGGTGCCCGCCGCGCGGATATTTGTCAATTGCTTGGCCTTGAGAGGATTCACCGTCAGGTCGTTGGAACGTGAGTGGATACCGACCACCTGCCCCTCGTAGACCTCCTCGCCATGGCCGATCAGCAGACGACCGCGCTCCTGTAGATTGAACAGCGCGTAGCCGAGCGCCTTGCCGGTGGAATTCGCGATCAGCACGCCGTTCTGGCGGTTGGCAAACTCACCCTTCACCACTGGTCCGTAATGGTCGAAGACGTGGTAAATCAGGCCGCTGCCAGAAGTCAATGTCATGAACTCGGTCTGGAAACCGATCAGGCCACGTGACGGGATGACATAATCCAGGCGCACGCGCCCCTTGCCGTCCGGCACCATGTCGCGCAATTCGCCCTTGCGCAGGCCCAAGGCTTCCATCATGCCGCCTTGGCGGTCTTCCTCAATATCGACGGTGAGCTGCTCATAAGGTTCACGGATCTCACCATCCACCTCCTTGAAGATAACCTCCGGGCGGGATACCGCCAACTCGTAGCCCTCTCGGCGCATGTTCTCCAACAGGATGGACAAGTGCAGCTCGCCACGCCCGGAGACGCGAAAACGGTCGGCATCACTGCCTTGTTCGACGCGCAACGCCACATTATGGATCAGCTCGCGCTCCAGGCGTTCCTTCAGGTTGCGCGAGGTCAGATATTTTCCTTCCTTGCCGGCAAACGGCGAGGTGTTCACTTGAAAGGTCATGGTCACCGTCGGCTCGTCGACGGTCAGGCTTGGCAGCGGCTCGACATGCTCCGGATCACACAAGGTATCGGAAACATTCGGCGCCTCGATGCCAGTGATCGCGACGATATTGCCAGCGCGCGCCTCCGTGGCCTCCACCCGGTTCAGGCCAAGAAAGGTCATGACCTTGCCGATCCTCGCCTTGTAAGTCTCGCCATCGCGCTTCTCGACGACGATCGGCATGTTGACCCGCGCCTTGCCACGTGTGATGCGCCCGATGCCGATGGCGCCGACATAGCTGTTGTAATCCAGGGCCGTGACCTGCATTTGGAAAGGGCCATCCGGATCGACATCCGGCTTAGGGCAGTGTTCGACTATGGCCTCGAACAATGGCGTCATATCGCCTTCGCGCGCATGCTCGTCAAAGCCTGCATAGCCATTCAGCGCTGAAGCATAGACAACCGGGAAATCCAGCTGTTCATCACTCGCGCCGAGACGATCGAACAGATCGAAGGTCTGTTCAATGACCCATTCCGGGCGCGCGCCCTCGCGGTCGACCTTGTTGATCACGACGATAGGCTTCAGGCCGTGCGCAAAGGCCTTCTGCGTGACGAAACGTGTCTGCGGCATCGGTCCCTCGACGGCGTCCACCAATAGCAGGCAGGAATCCACCATCGACAGCACGCGTTCGACCTCGCCACCGAAATCGGCATGGCCCGGAGTATCGACGATGTTGATGTTGTACTCGTTCCAGCGGATCGCGGTATTCTTCGAGAGGATGGTGATACCGCGCTCTTTTTCCAGATCATTGGAATCCATCACCCGCTCAACCTCGCCGAAGCGCTCGCCCAGCGTACCCGACTGTTGCAGCAGTTGATCGACCAGGGTGGTTTTTCCATGATCGACGTGCGCGATGATGGCGATATTGCGGAAGTTTTCTATCATGCTGAGGTCCGGGGTTGAGCAAGGGATGCAAAGCCGGCCAGTATATCATTGTTTTCTAAATAACCATGAAATCCACTCCCGGCTTTGTTTGACACCCACCCCGGCGGTTGAAGGCGTTTCCGTATTGCCGCGCATTTCAAATCATCGACTTATCGGGATCTACTTAGCCCTGACAGCGAAAACCTCCGCCATACCCGCGCGTTGAAAAGAGATTTTCAGTTACCCACAAAAGCTGTGGATAAGTCTGTGAGTGAATGCTTGATATCCGTGCGAAATGCGCGAGAACACGACGCTCGCGCCAAATTGGATAAATTTCATACAGGCGGGATAAGCTCCGAATATCAATCACTTACACAACAGCCACGCGGCATGTCGGCAAATCAGAAAGTTCTTGACGATGTCATATCGCGACACATGGAAGCTGTGCATAAACAAGACGCTCAAGACGATGTCACGAGTTCGCCGACTTGACAATCCACACCATGCCGCATAGCGTGCGATGCTCTCGAACTTCAAGGCGGAAACCATGCGAAATGCCCCGGAAAACGTCGTCCAGCAATGGCTGGACGCACTCTCATCGACCACCATCGCCGGAGAACTCGACCGCCACATGGCGTTGATCTCCCAAAAGCTGAAATTGTTTGGCATGCCGGGTTTCGATACACTAGGCTATGACGACTGGAAGAGACAGTGCGCCCATGAGTTTCCACAACGCATGGTTGACGATATCCACTATGGGCCGGTGAAGATCCGCACCACCTCGGACGGACATATCCTGTTCAGCGTTCATGAATACATTGAAACGCGTGACGGCGAACGCATCAAACAGCCTGTCGAGATGCTGCTGAGCCTTGAGGATGATGGCCAGTGGCGGCTGACTCAGCAACGCATCCTGGACGCGGCCGAAGCGACCCACCTCGGGCTGGAATGAAGCTGTTCGGTTTTCGCAACCTGCGCGTCGCCATCCTGCTCGGCGTGCTGTTGCTGGTATTGAACTACACCCTCGGGCAACGCCTGCATTCCACCACCTGGAGCGACCCGCTAGAGGTAGTCATCTACCCGTTGAATGCGGATGGCAAGCTAGAAACGACCGCCTATATTCGCTCGTTGACGCAACGTCACTTTGAGCCTATCGCGACATTCTTCCGCCGTGAAGCCCACCGCTGGGGCGTGATCGAAGCCAATCCGATCCGGGTGACACTGGGCGCAACGGTCGACGCCCCGCTACCGCCAGAACCCGGCAACAGCCTGCTCTCACGCCTGCTTTGGAGTTTGAGAATCCGCTACTGGGCATGGCGACACACACCCGACGCTGCCTCCAATTTCCAGCGTATCCGGGTTTTCGTACCCTACCAACAGGGCAGCGATGGCAAGCCCCTGGCGCATTCCCTGGGGCTACAAAAGGGTCTGCTCGGTATCGTCAATGCCTATGCGCTGCCCCGTCAGAGGCGCCAGAACAATGTCGTCATCGCACACGAGATCATGCACACCGTCGGCGCGCTGGATCGCTACGACTCAAATGGCAACCCGATCTATCCGGATGGCTATGCCGAACCCGAACGCAAGCCGCTATACCCGCAACGACGCGCAGCGATCATGGCCGGGCGTATCGCCTTGACGACGGGGCAATCGAAGATGCCACGCAGCCTGAAAAGCTGCGTGGTGAACAGGCTCACCGCCAGCGAGATCGGCTGGCTGAGGAAGGAATAACATATTGGCCGCCACTACCCAGTAGCGGCCATGGTCAGCTACTTCACGACCTTCAATAACTCGATATCGAAGACCAAGGTTTCGTTCGGACCGATGTCGCGACCCGCGCCACGCTCACCATAAGCCAGCTCCGGCGGCATCACGACACGCCATTTAGCCCCTGGCCGCATGCGCGTGATGGCTTCGCGGAAACCGGGAACCACCCCGTTCAACGAAAACTGAGCCGGCTTGCCGCGCGCGTAGGAGCTGTCGAACTCCTTGCCATTGATCAGGGTGCCACGATAGTTGACCTCGACCTTGTCGCTAGCCTTGGGCTTCTCACCCTCGCCGGCCTTCAGCACCTCATATTGCAGGCCGTTGTCAAGCGTCGTGACACCCGCCTTTTTCGCGTTTTCCTCGCGGAAATGCTTGCCTTTCTCTACCGCTTCCGCGGCCGCTTTCTTGCGTTCCTCGGCAACTTTCTCGCGAGCCGCCTTCAGCGCTGCCGACATCTGTTCCTTGCTCAGGCGGGCCGGCGCGCCCTTCAGGTAATCATCGACTCCAGCGGCAAACGCGCTACTGTCCAGCTCACCAGCCACCTGCCCCTTCAGCAACTGGCCAATACGCTGGCCAATGGTATAGCTGTACTGCTGGGTCGGGGTTTGCAGCTCCGCCGCGGAGAGTCCCTGCGCGGCAAACAAGGCCATGGAGAGTACCGATAAAGAAAAGAATCGCATGAATCTACCTCTAAAAATGAAAATGAGAGAAAAGCCGCTGCTCAGGCGTCCGTCACGAACCGCATCGACAGATCGATGGCCAGAACGTCTTTCGTCAACGCACCGATGGAGATGAAGTCGACGCCGGTTTCCGCGACCTCGCGCAGCCGTTCCCGGGTCATGCCGCCCGACGCCTCCAGTTGGGCCCGGCCGGCGGTACGGGATACCGCTTCGCGCATTTCCGCCAACGAGAAGTTGTCCAGCAGTATCCTCGGCGTTTCGACTCGCAAGGCCTCGTCGAGTTCCGCAAGCGTCTCCACCTCGACCTCGATCAACACATCAGGCGACAGGCGCCGTGCCGTTTCGACCGCCGCGCTGATCGAACCTGCCGCCATAATATGGTTTTCCTTGATCAGGATCGCGTCATGCAGGCCGAAACGGTGATTGTCACAGCCACCGCAACGCACTGCGTATTTCTGCGCCAGACGCAACCCAGGCAGGGTCTTTCGCGTATCCAGCAAGCGCACGTCAAGATCAGCAACCTGCCTGGCATAGTGCCACGCGCGGCTGGCGGTGCCACTGAGTGTCTGTAGGAAATTCAGCGCGGTGCGTTCACCGCTGAGAATCGCGCGGGTGTTGCCGCGCAGAAGGCAAATCTGACTGTCGGCGGCAACCCGGTCGCCATCCTCGACCCGCCATTCCACGCGGATATCGGCGTCGAGCTGACGAAATGCCTCATCGAACCAGTCCCGGCCGCAGATCACCGCCGCCTCTCGGCACAGCACATTCACCTCGGAACGCGCGTCCGCCGGGATCAACGCGGCGGTCAGATCACCATCACCGATGTCCTCGTCCAGCGCGCGGGCCACCTGCTGTCGCAATTGCTCGTCATCGACGAGGTGTGCACGCCTCAAAGGATCTCCAGCAGTTCGACCTCGAAGACCAGGGTCGCGTTACCCGGGATGGCCCCACCGGCGCCCGCCGCGCCATAGCCCAGTTGCGGCGGTATAGTCAGTTTACGCTTGCCACCGGGCTTCATCCCTTGAACGCCTTCGTCCCAGCCACGAATGACCCGACCACCACCCAACGGAAACTGAAAAGGCTCGTTGCGATCCACGCTGGAATCGAATTTGGCGCCATCGGTCAGCCAACCCGTGTAATGCACCGAGACCTTGTCTCCAGCATTCGCCGCATCACCTTCACCCTCGACAAGATCCTCGATCTTCAGACCGGAATCGGTCATTCTCTCCGCCATGACAAACCTCGCTGTATGAAAGACACAAACACGCGCCAACAACCATCGGCTGCTGGCGCGCACTATAACAAAAATCTTGTCGAGGGTATCAGTCGGAAGTACTGCCTCCGGTGTGTTTCTTCAGGCTCGAAAGCATGGCGTTCATGGCGCGATCCATCAACGGCTTGCCGGCCTCGGCCAGCACCATTACCGAGCCATCCTGAAACGCTTGCGCGAGCTCTTGCAATGTCAGTTCCAGCGCTTTCACACCCTTGCGATTGACAAACAAGCAATTGTTACTGACACGACTCTTCCACGACAGTTTCAGGCGTTGGCTTCCGCCATCCTTCTGGAACTCGATCCAGGTGCCGACGTCCAACGATTCGGCCTGTTGGCGCGCGCTCTCCTCGATATCCTCGCTGGGTTCCTCGACGATCAGAGTATCCTCGTCGACGACATCGTCTTTCACCTGCTCTATCGGCAAGGTGGCGACAGGATTCGCCTTCAGGCAGGCGACATGGCATTCCTGTAACTCCTTGAACAAGCGCGCGATGCGATGCTGATCGAAGGAGATCTCGTTGAGACCCTCGCGCAGCCCCTTCAATAGCGATGGTATCGCGTCCAAGAGTTGCTTCCTTTCCTGCGGCTCGCGCTTTGGCTCGACGCTCCATAGCAGTTGGTCGACCAACGCGGCGGTGGCATCCCATTTGGCGCTGTCCGGACCGTTCTTCAGGTAGACCAGCACCATCACATCCTTCCAGGCATCGCGCAGCATGTTGCGCACCACCACCGGCACGCCCTCGCGCATCATCAGTTTATCGCGCATCAATGCGTTCACCGCCTTGCGCGCCTGGGCCAGTTGCTCCTTGCCCTCATTGACCCGGCATACCCGTTTTTCGACCAGCTCGGCGCCATGGCTTTCACGCTTGTAGAAAGCCTTGAATTCGGCTTCCACCTCGGTGAACAGACTGATATCGCTGTCAAATTCCTCGGTGATACGTTCAACGGCGGCTTCCATCCGGCCATACAGACTGTCAGGGCCGCGTTCGCCGTCATCGCTCCAGCCAACGGCTGCCTGCGCCAACTCGTTCAGCAACAAGCGGGCGGGATGATGACGCTTGCTGAAGAACGAGCGATCGAGGATCGCCGCCTTCAGCATCGGAATCTGGAGGCGTCCAAGCAACACCTTCATCGCATCTGGCAGATTTCGGTCCTCGACGAGAAAATCGAACAGCATCGATATCACATCGAGGGTATCCGCATCGGCGGTACCCAGCGAATGCACGCCGACCGCGGCGGGATCCAGCCCCAGTTGCTGGCCGAGCCGCTCCTTCACCTCTTCCGGAGAGCGCGGCAACTGACCGCCCGCCACTGTTTGCTGCACCGCGTTCAACGCGGCCAGCAATTCGCCTTGATCGACCTGTCGAACCGCGACTGGGCTACCGGACGAGGGCATCGTGGCGCGTTGCGCGGCGAGCAGCTCGGTCAAGCTATTGAACAGGCGTGTCTGAGCCTGATCCACCTCGCCGTCATCATCGGCACTATCGGCCGCTTCGACGCGTTGCCGTTTCTCGACCGCCGGCGCCACCGGATTGCGCTTGATCATCGGATTGAGCTTGGGCAGCACCCCGGCCTTCTGCAACAGGTCGTTCAACTCATCGTACAAGCCGCCAACATAAGCGATCACATGCCGGTCGAACAATTTGAAGATAACCAGTTTCATCGGCACGTCGGCATCCAGTACCGAGATGGCTTCCTGGAAGGTATTACTCAATACCGCCGGACCGATCGGGTTGTCGACGGAGGTCAGCTCGTCCCCACCGGTGAGATGGCTGTAACGGTGATTCAGCGCAAACAGCTCGCGATGGTAGCGGTTCTCCGCTTTCGAGATGATATTGCTGATCGCAAGCGACTCTTCGAGCTGCGCTTCGCCAACCAGCTCCAGCCCTCCGGACTCGGCGAACCCGGAGGATGCCGAACGCTGCGCCGTCCCGCCGGACGACCAGAAGCGGTCGAAGTGAAGCAACACCTGACTGGAAAAGCGGGTGGAGATGGCATCCTTGGCCTTGCGCAACTCGCGCATGGTATGGAAGTAGGAGGTCTGTAAGGCATCACTGCCGGATTTCTCCGCCAGATGATACATCGCGTCATCGAGCTGTTCGAACAGTCCCTCGACCAGAACCGGCAACGTCTGTCCGATCACGGCCCGAGAATCCGCCACGATGGCCCTCACCTGGGGACCAAGGCTCGAATTACGCACGCCTGTCAACGAAACGATATTATCTTCTTTTGGCATTTTCCTGATCTTCCAGCAACAATTCAGAACATGGCGAGAATCGGGGTATGATTCCGATACAAACCTTTTCCAACTATACGTCAAAATTAACAATTGCGCGTGAGACGCGTCACAATTGCGCTTTCAATTTCCCATCCGGGCCTATCAACAAGTGAAAATACCGCCGTCCCTCATGTCGAGACCTGAAACACCCCGGGCCATGAAAGGTTGCCCGTGTTTCAGCCACGGGACGCCGAAAGCCGGCCGACATCGCGAGGTATTCACGGCGTTCACGCTTACCACTCATGCGTGGCAATACCTCAGGGAATCTCGATTTTTCGAGATGTCCCTCATGTGTCCAAGAGTCAGTCGACCGAGCGTATCGCTACTGAAGCCGGCCGATCCGAAAACCCGGACCGCATCACGTTTCTCGCGACCCAACAACCCAACCGGAAACCGCCCATGTCGATATCCAAGATTCACGACGGCTGGCTATTGGCGGCCAGACGGCTGCCATCCACGAATTGCGACCCGCGTCCCGCGGACACGGCCATCAATCTCCTTGTCATACACAATATCAGTCTGCCGCCCGGTGAGTTCGGCGGCACAGCGATAGAGGACCTGTTCCTGAACCGCCTGAAGCGGGAACGACACCCCTATTTCGCTAAGATTCACGACCTGCGCGTGTCCGCCCATCTGCTCATCGACCGTCACGGAGACATCACACAGTTCGTGCCATTCGATCTGCGCGCCTGGCATGCCGGGGTGTCCTGTTATGACGACCGGGAATGCTGTAACGATTTTTCCATTGGCATCGAACTGGAAGGGACCGACGACACCCCCTACACAGAGGCGCAATACGCCGCATTGAGCGCTACCACCCGCGCCCTGCTACGCCATTATCCTCACTTGAACCCACGACGGATCGCCGGCCATTGCGACATCGCTCCGGGACGCAAGAGCGACCCCGGCCCGGCTTTCGACTGGATCCGCTATCTGGCCTCGCTGCATAGCCACGGCCAAGGGCTTTAGCCCGGATTTCTCACCGGGTCGCGTAGCGAGGCCGCTCAAGGTGGCGTGATGGCTGGCGTTCGCAACCGAGGGCCGCGGCGCAGGCGTAGTCAACACTACGTTGAGCCGCCCGACCGAGTAAACGCCAGTCAGCGCGCCGCATTGGGCGGTCGCAGTAGTAAACGGGTGAGAAACCCGGGTTAGCAGGCCGTTAAAAAATGACATTTTTCAACATCCTGTTAGCGCGGGTGCGAATCCACCCGACATCAATATAAAACTGCTTGTCTTACGCCTTGATCGATAACCGGCCTGAAATGCTGAATATGCGGTAACTACTCAGCAAGTAGGAAAATCATGCTGTAACTGCTCAGATTGCCGCTGAAATGTGTCAGATCAAGGCGGGAAATGTGAGTTTACAGGTGTAAATGACCATTTTCCAACGCAGAGATGGCGCATTTCAGTGGTGAGCTGAGTAGTTACAATATGCGTTCTATTGGGGCTGGGTCGACAAGAATGGCCACGTCTGGCCAACCTTCAGGCAGCCTCCAGGATACGCCGCGGGTTCTCCTCAACCAGACGCCGGGCTGCCGCTTCGCCGATCAAACTCGCCGCCGCCGCCATGCCCGAGGAAAGATTCGGCGGCCGATAGGCCAGATTATGCGCATCAGTGGCCAACAGGGTAACCCGATCCTCCAGCAACAGGGCTTCGGCCAGATGCCGCGCCTCCGCGCCGAACTGCCCGGTCAGGCTGCCGGCGGTCACTTGAAGGAGACATCCGGCGGCTAGAAAGGGTTCCAGTTTGGATGGCCGGCTCTGCAATGCCTGATTCCTTTCCGGATGAGCGATCATCGGCAGGATGTCGCGCTGTATCAGCCAGGCCACCATGTTCTCGGAACCCGCCGGGATGCTGCTATGTGGAAACTCCATCAACATCACATGCCGCCCCTGCCAAGCGCCAAGCCAGGGCAGGCCATCGCCATTGGCCAACTGCACCAGCTCTGGCCCAATGCGCAACTCCGCCGCCAGGCGCAGCTCGATGTCCACTCCGGCATCGGCGACCTGTCGCTGGAACCCCTCGAAGGTCTGTTGTAGCGACTCACGTGTATTCGGATAACGATCGAGATGGATGTGCGGCGTCAACATCTGCACCTCCACGCCGTCTGCGCGCGCGATACGCAGCATCTCCAGCGCATCCGCCAACACCTGGGCGCCATCGTCCACGCCCGGTAGAATATGGCTATGCATATCGATCATTTCAGGTCTCCCGCCGCCGGCTGCCCATCAGGCCTTCGACGATCAACAGCACGACGCCGACACTGATCGCCGCGTCGGCGACATTGAACGCCGGCCAGTGCATGCCGGCGATATAACAGTCGAGGAAATCCACCACATGCCCGAGCCGCACGCGGTCGATCAGATTGCCGAACGCGCCACCGATGACCAACGCGACGCCCAGGGTCTCCCAGCGAAACCCTCGCGGCAGACGCCACAGCCACACCAGCAACGCCGTGATGATGACCACAGCCAGCACGATGAAGAACCCACGCTGCCAACCGCCGGCATCGCTGAGCATGCTGAACGCCGCCCCTTCATTATAGACCCGCGTCAGATTGAAGCCTGGGAATACGGGCCGGGTCTCGAACAGCAGCAATGTCTGTTCGATCTGGTACTTGCTCAACTGGTCGAGCACCACGACCAGCACTGAGACGCCGAGCCAACGCCACATCAGGCGAATTCCCGACTTTCGCCAGCATCGAGATTCTCGACGCAACGCAGACAGATATCGGGATGCCCGCTATCGGCGCCGACATCCTCGCGATGATGCCAGCAACGCGCGCATTTCGGGTGGCGGCTGGCGGAGATCACCAGCCTCAAACCGTCGACATCGGTTTCCCGCGCCTCGGCCGGCGCCTCAGCGAGCGCATGCACCCGTGCATACGAGGTGATCAACACGAAGCGCAACTCGTCACCCAGCGCGGCGAGGCGCTGGTGACACTGTCCATCGCAATACAGATCCACCTCGGCATCCAGCGACGCGCCGATCCGGCTATCCGCGCGCGCCTGTTCGAGCTGTTTCGCCACGGCGACGCGCACCTCCAGCAGATCCTCCCAGAAGGCATCGTTGAAATCACTGTCCACGTCGAGATCGCTGAGACCGTCATACCAGGTCTCCCAGAACACCGTCTCGTCGCGCTCGCCGGGCAGGTGTTGCCAGATCTCGTCGGCGGTGAAACTTAAGATCGGCGCCAGCCAGCGACAGAACGCCTCGGCGATATGATACAGCGCGGTCTGCGCCGAACGACGCGGCAGACCATCGGCCTTGGCGGTGTACTGGCGGTCCTTGATCACATCCAGATAGAAACCACCCATGTCGACGACACAGAAGTTGTGCAGCCGATGGTAGATCACATGAAACTGGTAGCCCTGATATGCCGCTATGATGTCACGCTGCAGCACGGCCGCGCGCGCCACCGCCCAACGATCCAACGGGATCATCTCGTCGGTCGCGACCCGATCGCTTGCCGGATCGAAGCCATGCAGGTTGGAGAGCAGGTAGCGCGCGGTGTTGCGGATACGCCGGTACGCGTCGGCGGTACGCTTCAGGATTTCATCGGAAACGCTCATCTCGCCACGATAGTCGGTGCTCGCCACCCACAGGCGCAGAATATCAGCGCCGAGGCTCTTGAAGATCTCCTGCGGCGCGACAACGTTGCCAACCGACTTCGACATCTTGCGTCCTTGCGCGTCGACGGTAAAGCCATGTGTCAGCACGGAACGATAGGGTGGCGCGTCGTCGATGGCGATCGCGGTCAACAGTGACGACTGGAACCAGCCTCGATGCTGATCCGAACCCTCCAGATACAGGTCGGCCGGAAAGCCCAGCGCCTCACGCGGCTTCAACACAGTGAAATGGGTCACGCCGGAGTCGAACCAGACATCGAGGGTATCGCCGACCTTGTCGTAGTCCTCGGCCTCGTCACCAAGCAGCACCTCAGGCTCCAGCGAGAACCAAGCCTGGATGCCCGCCTTCTCGACACTCTGGGCAACCTGCTCGATCAACGCCTGGGTACGCGGATGCGGCTCACCGCTCTGCTTGTGGGTGAACAAGGGAATCGGCACGCCCCAGGTACGCTGCCGCGAGATGCACCAATCGGGACGCCCCTCGATCATGCCCTGGATGCGCGCCCGACCCCAATCCGGCATCCAATGTACCTCCCCGATCGCCTCCAGCGCGCGCCGGCGCAAACCGGCCTGGTCCATCGAGATGAACCACTGCGGCGTCGCGCGGAAGATGATCGGCGTCTTGTGTCGCCAGCAATGCGGGTAGCTATGCCGCAGGCGCGCCTCGCGCAGTAGCACGCCGCGCGCCTTCAGTACATCGATGACCTTCTCGTTGGCGGTCAGCACATGCTCACCGGCGAACAATGGAGTGCCGTCGAGAAAGCGACCGTCGCCGCCGACTGGATTGTCCACCGGCAGGCCGTAGCGCTGACCGACGATGTAGTCGTCCAGGCCATGCCCTGGCGCGGTATGCACGCAGCCGGTGCCAGTCTCC
>Ga0256841_1001116_pt1 | contig 24462 bp, 14 predicted proteins | sample 356308metaG_FD_185971 | JGI IMG/M metagenome (GOLD analysis project Ga0256841, IMG submission 185971) | Hydrothermal vent microbial communities from Mid Atlantic Ridge, Atlantic Ocean - 356-308 | ecosystem: Environmental > Aquatic > Marine > Hydrothermal vents | place: Atlantic Ocean: Mid...
CGAGGATATTGCTGGCTGAATGCAGCGTCACACGATACAGTTTGGTCGTATTGTTGACACGCTCAAGTATCAGCAACCGATCATCCGCATAGGCCAGCATTTCGCTTACCTTGACTTTGCTCTGTTTGTCCGTGTTGTCGGCCAGAAAGGTTTCCGGCAGATCGATGACGTACACGTATTCGCCGACCAGTGTCATGGTTTTAAGATCCAGCTTGAACAGGCGGACATGACGAGATGTCTTGTAGGCGGATTTGTCCGGGTTGGCCAGTGGACTCTGCAATGCGAAATAAAGGTGGGACTCATCAGGCGAAACAGCGACCGATTCAATACCCCTGTTCAGCTTGCGTTTCGCGAGGATACCCGGCAGAACACCTTTGACCGGGTAATCCGCACCGGCCAGGTCGGATTCAATACCCGCCGGCACCAGCCTTTCAATCACTTCACCCCCCGGAGCAACATGCACCAGACTCGGTGCATATTCATCGCTCAGCCAGAAGCTGCCGTCGGACAGGCGCACCATGGCCTCGGTATCGAGTCCGTTGGGGTTCAGTGCAAGGGGATTTCCCGCGATGTCATAGGCTGACTCGGTATCGGTCAGGGTCAAGGGGTTGGGCAGGCCGCTGACAGGCTTTCCCGATGCATCCTTGATCTGCACCGCTTCAACCACTTTCCAGCCACGGTGGTGCTTGCGCCGCTCCAGTTTGTAGATCGTGGGCGTAAAGTTCGGTACCGGGAAGATCTTGCCTTTTTCGCAGATATCCTTGCCGGTTATCACGACGTCCTCGTCACATTTGATGTTGACGCCGCGATCCGAGGCCATATAGAGGATACGCCGGTTGTCGCCGGGAAAATGAAAGGCGCTGCTGCCGATGCCTGTGGTGAATTTCAGGCGCACGATATCGGTGTCGGTCGCATTCCTGAATTCCACGACATCCAGTGGACGTTCGAACACGGAACCTTGCACCGTAATTTTTGTATCACTGTGCTCTCTTCTTTTATCCGCCTGTGCCGATACTGCCGTCAGGAACATGATTGCAAACACGCATAGCTGTGCCGATATACTCATCACTTTCTCCCTGTCACCGACCACCGGGATATTGGTAGTTTCGGGATGCAGGGTAAAGTGAGCATGTTTCCGCTGTGTGTAACCGGCATTACGATCCCGTGAAGGTGATGCGCAGACCACAATACCGTTCCTGTCAGGATGGCGGGTTTGCGCCGGCCTGGAAGCTCCGGCCACAATGCCGGTGCCATGTGTATTTCCGGCGCCTGTCGAGGCATTCTGTGATGGATCACGCTGACAAGATAGCGTTGCGGTTATTGATAGAATTCCGGGAAGATAATCGATCTGAAAAATGGAGCAATAGCCTTCCTGCGTTAGATCCTTGTGATCGGGGACCTACGCCTTTCTACTCCTGCAGTTAACTGATCACCGCAGACAGATTAAAGCCTTTCGAAACACTCCAATGCCTACAATCCCATTCAGCCTACCAGGCTATTACAAAATATTAGGGATTGTGAATATATCCCCTCGAATGGCGGTCGCTCACCAGAGTCAATCCAGCAGGAGTCCGCCAGGGCATCAAATCGCAAAACCTTAACCTTGCCGTCATATATTTACAGTAATATGGTATGGACACAATCAATCTTCAGCAGCCCGACCTGTATTTCAAACACGAACTCAGCCTGCTGCAATTCCACCAACGGGTCCTGGTGCACGCCCCAGTCATCCGCCACCTTTTCAAACATATCCTGCACCGTGGACTAGACATTGAAAGCATGCTGTTGCTGGGTCAGGTAACGATCCATCAGGCGGGTAACCGTAATCTCACGGATGTCCTCGTGGTCAATTTTTCCTGCCAGGTCATAGATCAGCCCTTCTCGCACCGCAGGGAGGCACGGGTAATACCGCCTGATGACCAGTCCTGAGCCCGTACCACCCTGTCGATACAGCGAACCGTACCGGAAGAACCCACCGCGTGATCCCTGCCGGCCTCTTTAAACTGATGCGCAACACTTTCCAGTTCGATACAAGCCGCCAGATGGGCGGCGTCGAGTTTTTTCCGGCTTATCCTGCCATCGGAAAAAATGTATCCGGGTCATGCGTACGCAACCCAGCGGCAGACTTTCCATAAGCCTGGGGGTAAATTTCCTGCCAATGATAATTTCCGTGCTCCCGCCGCCGATATCGATAACCAGGCGGCGCGCCACAAGCCTATCCCGGACGGATGCCGCCCCGGCCCCGTCTTCATCAAATCTTCAACAGACAGCAACCTCTGGTTCACACAGCCAGGTCAGTCTACTCCCGGGAGAAAACACAGGAGCGAACACATGTATAAACTCGATGTGATTGAAATGACTTCCCCACTGGATGCAAACTCGGGAAAGACCTGGTTCCGCTACGTCATCAGTAATAACAAAAATTTCATCACAGGTTACCGGCCCGGGAGTGAACGGGAGATAAGGCGCTTTGCCGACAACTGCATTGCGACACTAAACCGCAAGTACCCGCCGGTGAAAATACGCACCCTGAACCCGGTACGGGTAAACGTGAACTATCTGTCACAGATTACTCACGGCATGCACCAGGGACGGATGAAGGAAACATAACCCACGTATTCCGCGAGAATCTCTCCGGGAAGCGGTCTTCTTGGGGCCCACCGGATGTTCAGGACGACAATCATACTGTTTCTGTATAGCGTCCATGTGGAACACGGAGGTTTCACAGCTCGATAATGCCGATCACGCGGACGAAAGGCCAGTAGCCTGCGTCTTAAATAAAAGGCCAAGGCTGATCGGGATTCGTGTCGGTATTTTGTTTAACTGGCACTGCGATTTAATCTGCTGTTCATCCTGTTGTCACAGGCTCGTCATCCAGATCACCGATCCTGCCGCAAAGGTCATGTGGCCTGATATCAGCTGGAGTGTTTCCCATGGATTTTTATATTCGAGAGCTCCCCGATGGCAAGGCAACCCTGATGACACGAGATGGGCTGTACCTTTTTACCTTCCGTGATCTGAAATCTGCCCGTCAGGCCTGTGAAGACTGGTATCAGCTTAACGGCAATGAGGGGGGGTGGTGTTACAGGGATGAAGACTGTGGTGTGTCCTGCAGTGTAGTTGGCTAGCAGATCACCGTAGATCATCAGGCAGGCATGCCGGCCCCCTGCTTGCCTGGCAAACCGGGCAGTATTCAGCGTGCTCATCGTAGCATCTTGACATGATCAAAACAGGTAAAAGGGAACAGCATATGGAACTTTACATTCAGAAATACAGTGGTGACCTGACCATCATTCTTTCAAATGAGGGCGAAGTTATCGGCATCTTCGAAGATGCAGCTGACGCCAGGGTTGCCTATATTGAACACCTGAATTCCATCGATGGCACAAGCAGCCGATCCTGATGAGCAGCTAATTATCTGGAAAGCATGTCGTCGTTGCCGGCCCGTGATGGAAACGGTGTGGAAGGTTGATACGGTGTCACTGTGAGGTCCTCGAGACGGAACCTGTAATCCTGAGCCACACTTTCAAGCTCTACCCGACCCAAACCAAGCACGGGCTCTTTTCCCCTGATAACGTCTGCCATGCTCTTGTGTTTGTACTTGTCAAGCAGCCCCATGCCGGCTTCGAACAGTTTTTCATTCTGTGCGCGGCACCGCTCTGTCCACTGACTTCTCTCCTGAACAGCACTGACCAGCAGCGTGTTGTCGCGCATCGCGCTTTTCAACGTTTGACTGACATCCCTGTATTTCTCCAGCAGCCGCCTGTATTTATCCGAATCATTACGAATTCGACCCACCAGACGGTCGTTATTTTTCTCTGCTTTACCGAGTTTCCTTCGGTTCTTTTCCAGTCCTGATTCCAACTCGGAAACCTTGCCCTCCAGTTCAGTAACGCGTGCGGCGAGTTGCGTACTTTCCTCCTGCAGCCTGCTCTTCTCCATTGAAAGCTTGCGAATCATGATCTGGGCCTTGCGCATGGCATCTGCCGCACCACCTTCACGACGTTCAGCCTGTGCGGACAGGCTGCAGACAAGCAGGGATAGTAACACCGACAATAGCCTCAAATGTGATGTTGACATAATCAATCTCCGTTAGAACCTTGCATTCACATCAAACTGCAGCACATCAGTACCCAGTGGCGGACCATCGATCTCGTCTGCTGACAAATATCGAACCTTTAGCCAGGTATAGTCGTTGATTCCGTAACTCCCGCCGATAATCCAGCCTTTTGAGTTTGTTCCGCCAAGGAAAAAGTCCGAGTCGGTAAACGCATCCAGAACGGCGTCTCGCTCCAGGTAGCGATAAGACAGGAATGCCTGCCAGCTGCGTCTTTCATACGTCGTAGGCCAGCCGACTGCAAGCTTCAACGTATAGCCTTGAGTTTTATCTTTTGAGGGATCCTCGGTAAACAGCGTACTGTTCACAAACATCTGCCCATTAGTCCGTTTGCGTATTTCGTCTTCGTCATAACCGATATTTTTTACATAACTACCCGTTAGCACCCAGTGTACCGGTGCAAACCGTGCCAGGTCATAGCGGGTGGTCAGGTCAACGATATCGTAATCGGAGGCCAGTCCGAAGCGTCGTAAGGATCCACCCGTGTCATTACTGATCTCGAACAGACTGTTCCCCTTCTGTAGAAATTCCGGTGCAGTGTAGTCCGTCAGTGTACTATCCAGCGAATTACGCTTGCCTACGATATTATCGTAGTTGTAATACGCCAGACCGATACGAAACGAAGACTGATCTTCGAACACTTTCTGAAAACCGAGCTGGGCGCCAAACAGCCATTTGTCTTTACTGCTGAGCTCAACCTCCTGCAGGGAGAACGCCCCCACTGTGGCAAACAGCGTGCTGTCCTGCTCGTCAATATCGTAAAGACTGCCTCCACCGCCCAGGTTGTGCCGGAAACTTGCGGCAAAACCATCAAAATTCAGATCCTTGTCCCAAATCAGGTCGGTCGAGAACCAGGGGTTGGGCATGCGCCCTCCAGTCAGTGTCATCCAGTGATAACCGTCCGCATCATGTCCCTTGTACTGCAGGTAAGCACGATCTAAGACCAACCGGTCAGGACTGTTGTAATTCCCCAGCGTTTGATTGGTCGAGACGGGGTCATTGAAACTCCCGGTCGCGAGGCGGATCCCTGTCTTTAGATTGGTCGTGACTTTGGCATCCATGCCGATGCGCAAGCGTATCCGCGCACGGCTGCGGTCCTCGGTAGTGTTGAGCAGGGCCAAAGACCCGTCCTCGTTACTTTTCTGGAAGTCGATGTGGGAAAATTCCACATTTCCCGAGCTGAACAGATCCTGCTGGCCACGCAGGCGAATGTCACCCTTGAACTTGATACGGGAGATCCAGTCCGGCAAGGCGTCAGGCATACCCCAACGCTCCTGCTTTGCCTGGGCCATGACATCTTCGACGACCTTTGCACGGACTTCAGACTCGACCTGCTGCTTGATTTCATCGCGTACAAATTCCGGTACGTAGGGGACCCGCACCACACGGCGCTCATTCTTCACCGCTGCACGTTCGTTACGCCGGACTTCCTCACGTGCTTTTTTCTCGGCATTGGCAATCAGCTGATCGGCCTGCTCGCGAGCCAGCACGCCCTGCTCCACCAGTGCCTCAATCAGGTTCAGTGTTGTATTTCTCAGCAACAGAAGGTCGCCCGTCTCATCGGCATGCGCGCCGGTGCCTGCTATCAAAACAGCCGTTATTGATACCGCCAGCACCACCGCGGGCATTTTTTTCATTGCAGATCTCTCCTGAATCGATCGGTTTGTCATCATGCCGGGCACCCGGTCAAAGTGTGGAACTGATGCGCATACGCACCGGCTGTGGCATATCAGGCGGCGGAGCAACAGCCAGTGCCCGAATCTGCTCGATAATTTCTTTCAGCGCCTCGTCCATACTGCTGTCACCGGTTGAGTTATCCAACTCGACGCGCAGGATGCTTCCGTCCTTCCCGATCCAGATTCCGGCGACAACCGAGTACGCCTTACGGCGCATCTCCTCGTGCTCGGCAAACACATCCTCGATACGCCGCTGCAACTGGGACGCGTAATACATGGCAGGGCTACCAGCGCCATTCAGTAATCCTCTTCCACCTTTCTTACCGACAAGGCCAAAGCCATCGCCGGCCCCGCTACCATCGGCATCCACACCTAGCGCCTCGCCTGGTGGAGGTTCGTCGGCGACCTCCGGAAGCGGATCCGGTTCATCGAGTTCCGGGGTTTTCACCTGTTCCTCGAGCTCCGGCTCGGGGGGTTGCTCGATTTTCGGCGGAGGCGGCGGCGGAGGCGGCGGTTTCAGCAAGGTGATTTGCTGTATTTTCTTCTGTGTCCGGTCAGGCTTGTCATCCAGGAAATTCTGGATCATCAAAATCGCCACTATGCCCACCCCCGCCACCAGCAAAACTCCCATCGTGCGAGGCAGATATTTTCGCAGGGCAGACATACGCGTTACTTAACGAGCTTCTGTGTCACCAGTCCGATCTGGGTGATATCGAGTCTGCCCAGCAGGTCTAGCACATTGACCACTAACTGGTACTGAACCGCAGAGTCACCCTTGACCACCACTGGCAGCTGCGGGTTGACCGCCTTGTATTGCAATAGGGTGGATTCCAGTTGCTCCATCGTTACCGGATAGGTATCCAGGTATATGCCGCCATCGCTGGTAATGGTAATGGCTTTGGTCTGGGGTTTAGACAGGCTTGGCGTCGAGCTTGCCTTGGGTAGGTTGACTGCAATCCCCTGTACGCTTGCCGTGGTCATGATAATGAAGATGACGAGTAACACATACGCCAGATCGAGCATTGGCGTGATATTGATGTCGTCATAGGGCTCGTTTTCTTCCTGAACATTCACGATGGCATGGCCTCAGCTGTATTCTTCCGCAACCTTGGCGATAAACTCATCGGCAAATACACGCATATCCGACTGAACTTCCTTGATACGCGAACCAATGTAGTTGTAGCCAAACAAGGCAGGGATAGCGACGGCAAGTCCTGCCACGGTGGCAACCAGTGCGGCAGCGATACCCGGGGCAATGGAATTCACATTCACGTCCCCGGACGCAGCGATTGCAGCAAAGGTAATCATGACACCGACCACCGTGCCGAGCAGGCCGAGGAAAGGGCCTCCGGAGATCGCAATGGTAAGCAACACCATCTGGCCATTGAGCTTCTGCAACTCGCGCGTCATGACGCTGTCCATGGTGGCCTTGATTGCACCAATTGCCTGCGGGGACAGCGTGGCGGCAGCTGCCCGCGCCCCGACACTGTTCGCCATTCGGTGATGAATTTCCTGAACGCCGGCATGATAAATGCGATATAGCGTGGAGCTTTGAAAATGATCATGCTTGCCGGCCAGGGCCGTCATCAGAGGCGATTCTTCCAGCTCCCTGTCATCTTCACTCTCTTCGCTGTCCAGGTCTTCCATATGACCTGCACTAAGTTGTGCAAAATGGGCGTCAAAGGCACGGTTATCCTTGCGCACTCGGTTGATCACGAGCCCCTTGTTGAACATGACGACCCAACTGACTGCCGCCATGATCGCCAGCAACACGATCACGACCCAGCCATCCAGGGTGACATTGTGCAGTGTCGTCATGAAATAGGACTCTTCACCGCCATCGCCGCCCTGGTCGGCATCTTCGCCGTACACGATCATGCGTGTGCCGGGTGTCTGTGATTGCACCAGCGCGGCCAGCCATGCCTCGCTGCGGGCAACCGAAGAGATTTCCAGTTCATCAACCGTGCCACTGAACCCTGTACTGGATTCCAGCGCCTGACCCAGCAGAATGTCACCACCCGGAAGCGGGTTTTCGACAGTCAGGCTCTGTACTGGAACGCCATCCAGGAACAGTTTCAGGGAATCCGCTGTCACCACCAGCGCGGCATGGTGCCAACCTCCCGGTACAAAATTGGCGGGACGCGTCTCGTCAGATCGATCTCCCATTGTCAGCCGTGCAACCAGTCCGGTGGACGTCAGTTCCAGCGCGAGGAGTCCCGCCTCGCTGCTGCGCGTGAGGATGGATTGAGGTTCTGATGGCAGACTGTTTACCTTAAACCAGAAGCCGACCGTCCAGCCCTTGAGTGGATCAATCTGTAACGAAGGATGATCTGCGATGCGCAGCTGCGCAGCGCTATTGAAACGCGCGCCACCCCCTATCAAGGCATCCGGGATGATTTCACCGGTCCATTCAACCGGCTGATTTGTGTAGGCTGTGCTATCGACCGGAGTATCCTTGTCGAAATGATAGACCAGGGCCTGACTGGAATCATAGGAGCCCGGCGGGTCTTCCGCCTTCACCGCAGCGGAGTTACCGTAATACATCCAGAAGCGGTTTGCGTTGGAACCGGGGAGCAGCTTTGGGAGCTTTACCCAGATGAGCGCCATTTCGTTGATGGGATCGAATTTCTCCACGTGAAATTTCAGCGGCGTTTGATCATCTTCAGAGATAAAACGCAAGTCACGCGCATCCTCCGCCATATCCAGGAAGTAGCGGAAATTACCAGTATGCAGGCGCACCAGAACAGGTACATCGTCCACTTCCCCCGCCAGGTTGGCGCCAGCCGGCGAAGTATCGACGCTGATCGCCTTGCGATAAGCCCAGTCCGTATTCCACCAGGCCTGCGCCAGTATGGGCACCAGCAGACATGCAAGGAAAACCAGGTTGCGTTTTATTTTCATGTGTACAAATCGCTCCAAAGTAGGCGGTATTTTCTTACTTTAAGATGACGACAGTGTGACGAATGCCGCCTTGATGAATAACCCGGGTTGTATCAGACGCTTCTATTCACCGAAACCGAGAATTTCGACTGTCAGCAGACCAACTTCCTCGTCGGCATACCCCTCTTCCACACTGGCCAGACTGGCCGTACTGGTTTCGGCCTGCTTGGTTGCACTGCTGGCCACGTTACTGACGCCGGTAAGACCTGCAGCAAGACCAGCGGCGTTAGCGACTGGTACACCAACAGAGATTCCACCAACATTAATATTATCCGCACCAATAACTTCCACAGCACCCAGCGTGAGGTTACCGGTAGCCTGGATACCGGCATCACCGGCATTGATAGCGCCACGCGGCGCAAACAGGAAACCATTGACACCAAGCAGACCACTGCCGGAGATATTCGGCGGGAACTCCACAACCGTCTGCCCGGTTTGAGGATCGATACGCGTAACGGGTGGCGGTGAGGCCAATGCGGTCTTGGCGCCGCGGCCCGCATCGATATCACCATTGGACGACCACATCAGCAGATCGCCCTCAAGGGCGAACACGCGCGACTGGTTAACCAGAAAATCACCATCGACAAAGGCGTTGATATCACCCGCACGGCCTGTCACGACACCCAGCTCATCGGGAGCCTTGGTGAGCACCGTACTACTGGTCGCGCCGCCGTCAATCAGACCGCCCGGTACCAGCAAGTCAATATCACCACCGTCCAGCGTGAAGATTTTGCTCAGCTTGATATCCAGACGTCCGTCCGGGTCAGGAGCGGGAAACAGAATCCCGATAGCGTCAAAACCACGTGAATAATCACCGGTATTCCCTTCTGTCGCGTCCAGCCCCGAGGCCTTAAGCTCGCTGAACAGCACCTTGTAGAGAAAGCGATTGCGTTGCAGGGGGTCGATCGTCGACAGGGCAGCACGTGCTTCGGACCCGGTTTCAGTTGTTACGCCGATCGAGCCCAGGAAATCACGTAGAAGCGGAATATAGGTATCATCCGCATCAACATAGCGCGCTGTAAATGCGGTGTAATCCGGCTCGCCGCGGTGTCCAGCCAGTATACTGATCGATGCGCCTTCATCGGGAAGCACAGTATTGGCGTTATCGCCGATACTCTCGATACCCGCGGTAGCACCGAGGTCGATGCTGCGCCCGGCCTGAAACAGGATATACCCCGGTCCGGCCACGGTAAAACTGCGCCGGTCATTCGATGCCAGTGCGCCGGATGTCCTGTCACGCAAGGTCGCCTGCCGAATATCGCGACCCGCGTCGATGTAAGATACCTGCTGCGCGTTGGCGTGCTGGATACTCACGTTCTGACCGAGGATATCGCGGCCGGCAACCAGGCGCGTCTGGTTGGAGAACACCAGACTGGATTTCTGGCTTTCATCCCCGGATCGCCTGATATCACCGCTGCGCGCAACCAGCTGATTGGACCGCGTGCTGTTTTCATAAACCGGTGACAGGGCATGAAACTGCGAACTGGTGCTGGTCAGCGTATCCAGTAGCTGGCCACTGCCGAGTACCACAGGGAAACGTGCATCCGGTAACAGGGCGGGATCCGCATCAGCCTGCACCAGCGCAATACTGTCCCGCAATACAATGTCGTTACCCGCCAGCACCCGGATACGGCCATCGGCTGCCGGTAACACGGTAAGCTTTTGCCCGTCGATACGGACATCCCCTTCGATCGACTGCAGTTCCAGGCGCGCAGGTACGATATTGCGGGACAGCAGGTCTGTGGTTTCGCCACTGCTCAGTGCACTCGGTGACAACCTGTCGACCACCGCCTGTGTTGATGCCTCGTAAACCGCGTCTCCCGCCAGCGATGTCAGTGATAACCGCGCATTGTCTGACTGCGTCAGGAACAGGGTATCGACACCACGCACGTTGGGAATCAACCGCTGGACCAGCAAAAACTGGGGAGCTGATTGTTCGATCAGTCCCGGGTCGAAACTGTTATTGATGAACAGTCGATTACCCGCAACCAGCGAAACGTCTGCATCGCCGATACCCAGTAATATGCTCCCTGTTTCACTGGCTGCGATATCACGACCGGCGCTGACACGGACCCGCCCCTGATCGGCCTGCAGGTAAAAATCGCTAAGATCCCGCCCGGCGCGTACTTCGAGAAGATTTCCGCCGGCACGTTCTAACTGCGTGTCTGCACGCTGTTCAATGCGGGTCGCAGAAGGCGATGAAACAACACCCAGATTATTGCCAGGTCTGATCGAACCCGGCATCACAAGATTGAGATCACGGACATTACGTCCGGCCGTAAGCTGCATGTGTCCTCCACCGAGAACACCAACGCCATCGGTGAAGTCGTTCACACTCACGCCCCGAATCACCGGTAACTCGCCGATACCTGGAAGGACATTGTTATAGTCGCCGCCAACCTTGGGTTGCCATGCCTGGTTGAGTCCGGCGACACCTGCCCCGGTAATATCACCCAGTGCCGAAATACGTACATCGCCACCGCCCTGCCCGAACTGGATGCTGCCGGTCAGGGTATACAGTATGCCATTGCCGTCCAGGTTATTGAGTTGCGGGAAGATCACATCACCAAACGCTCCCGCGCCGGCGTCGCGACCGATGGTATAAATTGCGGAACCCTCGGCAAGCCGTACATCGCCGCCCGACACGACCTGTATGTCGCCGGTCCCGCTGCGTACCAGACTGCCGCCGTTGAGCAACACATCGGCATTGGCGGCCGTAGATAGCAGCGACGCGGCAGCCGTGTCGGCACCACTGCTCAACACATACGCCCAGCTTTCCCCGCTACTGATGCGGGTCTCAGGCGTCCCGAAGAGTGGCGAGGTGGTCTCAATCACACCATCCGTCAGACTGCCATCGAACACCAGGTCACCGCCCGCGCGCAACATTAACATTCCAGGCACGTCATCTGTGCCGAAACGGACATCTAGCAGATCGACGTCTTCGGCCAGGCGCAAGTCACCCTCTGCACGAACATCCAGCGCAGGACGCAGACGGAAACCCGCGGGTAGTCTAACCTGTGCGGCCCGCTGGAACACATCCATCGTAGAAAACTCAGCTGATAATGCAGCCAGCGTCAATGTACTCTGGCCCGTCGTTGTGTTCTGTCCCGGGTTGTCCAATACACGCACAGCCACCACTTCGCGCCCGGCCGCCCCGTTGATCTGTGCGCCGAACGGTTGCAAACCGATCAGGGAGTCGTCCGCACCGGCCGGTACATAAAGCTGCAATACGCCACCACCGTTCAGCTCCAGCCGAGCCTCGGAATCGGCTTCCAGTCGCGATTGTCCATCGCCGTCGGCATCCAGGGCGACAAGCGCAATACGTCCTGCCTCACCCCCATCCGCATTGGCACTGGCATCGAGAACGCCCGATAACATCAGTGTATCGCCAGCCGCGAGTTCAATACGCCCACCGTCAGCGCCACTCGCATCAATGTCGCCCGCAAATATCAGATCCCCCTGGTCTGCCGACAGGGCAACATGTCTCGCCACCAGGCTCTCGTCCTGCGCTAGCAGGAGGTCGCCGTCACGAACACGAATCACCTGTTCCGCACTGAAGTCACCCGCTGTCAGGCTTGCCAGTAAGGGTGAAAGTGAACCTTCGCCGGAACCGTCAGTACGATGCATGGCAAGCGCATCAAAACGGTAACCCGCGCCATCCTCGCCGTCCATGCTGCGGCCTTCCAGACTGACATCACCGAAAGCGATAGCACCATTACCTGCTTCTACCACCAGGCGGCCGCCGGCACCCCCTGCGGGCGCAGCGGAGACATCCAGGCGCCCGCCTTGCAGACGCACATCCCCCTGCAGCGCCAGCAGGCGTATTTCACCCCCGGGTGTTCCGAGAAGTGCCGTATCGAAATGCTCATCACGTCCGGATACATCCAACTCTGCGCCTGTCAGCAGGGTAATGTCGCCCGGCCCGGCAGCCGTCAGCGATACGCTGCCCGACGGCAGCGAAACTGCCGTATCCAATGTGATGGCATCAGCATTCATGTCCAGACGTGCAGCAAGGCCGGCTTCGCTTCTGGCTGTTTCGTCCCGTGAATCTGCACCTTCCAGGGTCAACCCGCCACTGACGTCCAGAGCGCCCTGCGAACCACTCGCGGCTGTCAGCAACGGCGTATTGATGACCAGGTCAGCATCCGTGCTCAACCGGCCTCCAGCCTGAAAGTGCACACGGCTGTTTGCCTGAATACGGTTATCCGTGAAACCCTTGAGCGCAAACCCCGGCCCTTCCAGTAAACCATCCAGGGTCAGGTCACCAGTCTGCAACAGGAAATCACCGCCGGCATTCTCAGCCGCGAAGGCGGTACGGTCTGAAAAGTTGGACAGTTCAATCTGCCCGCCACTCAACACAGCCGAACGACCCTGCAGTGCATGGCCAACCAGTCCGGCCGCATCGAGATCAATCGACCCGAAACGGATCAGGTTCCCGCTGACGTCTTCCAGCGTTCCGTAGAGGTCGACCTGGCCGCTGCTACGCAGCGTCAAGTCAGTACCCTGCAAACCGGCCAGTGTGGCGTTATCCAGTACCAGTCCGGACAATCCGAGTCCATCGGTTTCACCCAGACTGACGGCATTGGCACCAAGCTGCAGTGAACCATTGCGTGCAGAGAGTTCGCCGGCCAGCGTCAGATCCGTTGGGGAATCCAGAATCAGCCCGCCATCATCCGCGAGCAGGCGCGTGCCCTCGCCGATTGCCAACGTCGCAGTGGGTGGCGCCGGCACCTGGTTGCGGCGTGCCTGAAGACCCCGCCGGCTACTGACCGCCACGATAGCAGCATCGCCGCGGATATCCAGATCCGCCCCGGCCCGCAACGCAGTACCGGTGGTGCGCAGGTTTGTCTGCCCGCCCTCACCCAGATACAGGTCGCCGGCAACCAGTATCAGTTCCGGCAAAGCCAGATCAACACCATCCTCGACAACCAGTTGCTGCGCTGTCGGCGTGACCTGGACCGTATCGCCGACGTCCTCGCGGAAACCGCCCAGTAATAAACTTTCCGCGCCCAGAGCGGACAGATCATTCGCTGTCAGCTCGATACCAGCACTCTGCCGCTGTGTCACAACACGCAACGATTCGGCGCTGATATCGACCTGGGCACCCCGTCCCCCGGCCAGGTTTGGCAGCAAACCGGCGCCGAGGTTCAGTGCCTCACTGGCATGAATACTCAAACGTCCCGCATCGTCAGAACGCGTGGCCGCATCGGGAAACAGGGTATCGAGGTTCTTTTCGACATACTCTGCGCGCAGCCTGACCTGACTGCCATCCTCGATGGCATAGCCTTGCCAACGACTTTCGATCAGGTCGGTGCCCGCCACGCCGCGACGACCGGCAAGCATCGGTGCGCCGTCAGCGCGACGTGCCGCGCTACCGGGTACCAGGTCCTGGCTGCCGGATACTGGCGTCACCAGGTAACCACCGTACAAGGCATAGCGTGCCGGAAGTATGGCGTATTGACCAGCTTCAATACCCGCACCGGCTTCCAGGTACAGGGTATCGCCAACGCGAATATCCTGTACGGTCTCGGCCTGTGGCGACTCCAGTGGATCCCAGGGTGCAAATTCACTGTTCAGTTGCGGCAGTATGGCGAATGAGGGATTGGCTTCAACGGCTGCATCCGGGTCGAGGTCGGCCAGCAGGATATCCCTTGACCCGCCCGGGCCCGGTACGAACTCCCAGGCACGGGCATCGCCCCCACCACTGAGGTCCAGCTGTGCTCCTTTTGCCAGATCAACCGCCGGTGCAGCCAACCGGATCAGGCGTGCGGGTGGTGCACCCGGCAGGTCCGTGGCTTCACCCAGAAAGAATGTCAGATCCGTCTGGAACTGCAATTGTCCAAACGGCACTTGCAGTCCCTTTCCAGTCACGGAAACCAGACTGCCAGGCAACAGGTCAATGCGTTGCGCCGCCTCAAGCTGCAATTCGCCAAACGGTGCCTGCAGCACACCGGCCTGCTCGATAATCGGCGCATGAAGCGTCAGGCGGCCACCGGCGGACAACACCTGTCCTGCAAGGCCCGGCACGCGATCGATGCGAATGCGCCCGGCTTCGGCATCTTCCACTCGAAGGTCGAAGCGCGTCAGGGTGGAAGGATAGATCTGTTGTGCTGACAGACGGATATCCGCTGCGCTACGCAGTGCGCCGGTCAACTCCGTATCCACATCATTGGTCCGCATCAGCTGGCCTCGCAGACGGATGTCGCCACGACTGGCGATATCCAGCCCGTCCCGGTCTTCGCTGCCGAAGCCCTGCCAAGTACTGTGGCCACTGATATCGACCAGATCGGCGCTGACCGCAAGCCGCCCGTCACCCGGCGTCGGCGCGACACGAACCGGTTGGTTGGTCCCGCGATTCACTTCACTTTGTGGAATGGCGCCGTCAACGAAGGTATTAAAGGTGCTACCAATCGCAACATAAGGCGCGGACAGGCGTACCTCGGCGCCGGTATTCACGAACAGCGGCGCATCCAGCACCAGCGCACGCCCGGCGTCAAGCGTCAGGTCACGATCAAAACGTATCGCCGCAAGCGAGTCCGGCGTTTGCAGCAAGCCGCCAAGCCGGTCAGGCCGGCTACTCAGTGCGAGACTGCTAAAACCGCTGTCCAGCAGCCGCTCTGCCGGGATATAGGCCACACCATTTTCCATCTCCGGCAGCGCTGCATCGGCTTCCGGCAATGTCCCCGCGTATTCTACCAGGCGAAGGGTGCGCAGCGTGTGCGGGAAACGCTGCTCCGGCGGGAACGACAACTCCTCAAGCAGCGAAAGCTGACCACGACGACCGGGGTCCAGCTGGAATGAAAAACGTCCGCCTTCCGCTTCAGGCGCTGCAACCTGCGCATCATAGGCGCCTTGCAACAGGGCCGTTTCGGCGGCCAGCATCTCGACACGTCCGGCGCGCCCGGCGACCTCGACCGGCTCGAAACGCAAGGCCAGCGGCGACTCCGAAGCCACCGGAAGATCCAGGGTCGCAGCCACACCATGAACATCAATCCATGAACCGGGACGCGTCACTATACTGCCTCGGTTTGCCTCGATGCGGACCGTTCCTGCATCCAGTACCTGTCCGATTCGCCGCCCCAGGTCATCGGGCCGCGCAATATACTGACCGGATACATCAAGCCGTGCGTTGTCACCCAGCCAGATTTTCTGTTCGGCCAGGTAACCATCGATGCCATTGGGTTCGATGGCCAGTGTCATTTCACCGGCGTTTGCGGTGAGTTGTCCATCCACGTACAGCGACGTATCACTGCGCAGTGCTATACGCGCGCCCGGGTCCCCCTCAATAACTGCACCGGTACCGATATCGATCAGCGGTTCGCGCAGGGAAACATTGGAGCGCCTGGACTCAAGTGTCAGGTCAACCGGTCGGCGTTCATAATCAGGCAGCAGTAATGTGTCGGCGGGAACTGTTTCGCCACTACGTTGACTGAAGGCATCCGGCCTGAGTTGCAGGTTGCGCTGGCGCAGAACCAGGCGGGTGCCGGGTGTGACAACCACGCCATCGCGTTTTGCGGTAAAACGGTAGCTGCCGAAACCATCGAGGGGCAGTGACACACCCGGCGCAATGCTGTCACCTTCAAACGTAAAGCCATCGGCGGCCAGGCTGAAGTCCCCGTTGTCCGTGAAACCCCGTGCGCTCGATTTGCCATCCAGGATAAATTCGGCAGGAACGGTGCCATCTGTGACAGAAGAAAGGGCAATCGACCCACCTTTGCCACCGTTCAGTGTGCCATCCACCTGCAACCAGGCACCGGCATCGGCATTCAGGCGACTGCCTTCGGCCAGTCGCAGGCTGCCGGCGGCATCCAGCGTTATGGTGCCGCCATTCACCACAACCTGCGCCGCAGAATCCGAACCGGCAAGCAGGGGGTTATCATTGGTCCAGACACCGCTCACGTCGAGCGACACCCCGGGCGCCACGTCAATCGCAACATCCTCCGGCAGTACCGTGGATGTTGTCGCGGCGGTCGCGCTGATCCGGCCACCCGGCAAACGCATAGCATCGTTGAATGCGACCCTGCCGGCTTCCATCTCCAGTACGGTATCCAACGCCAGATCCAGTGAACCGCCCGCATCAATGCGCAACTCACCCGGAGATTCAAGCCTGATATGGCCAAGTCCGCTCTGGTTCAGCATGGCGGCAGAAAGTGTTACCGGCAACAAGGGATCTACGCCACTGCCCGGGGCGGGGACCGGGATAAGGGCCGCATCCGGCGAGACTGCAACTGAGGGCAGAAAGCCTGTTTCACTGGTGCGCAACAGGATATCGGCACGGCCGCCGAATGGCCGCTGGTCGAAGGGACGGTGTTCACCATCGGCCAGCTGCTGCACAGCTTGACGCTGCCAGCGGCCGGTAACCGAACCCGCCCTGATCTCACTACCGAAGGCCAGGCGGGGACTATTGACAGTCAATGTACCGGCGTCACGGCCCTCCACGTAGCCGGCCTCGTAGTGGGAGAACGCACTGCTGCTGAAACTCTCTACGATTCCCCATTTGTCATGGCGCACTTCAATGTCTCCCACCAGTCCCAGGTAACGGCGACCGGGTTCGGCCTCACTGATATCAATGACGTCAAGATCATCCGTCACCAGCCTGGTGGTCGAAACCTGGTCGCCTGTGAAGGTTACCTGGCCACCGCTGATATCGATCACACTGCCCGCCCCGGTCAGCAGGTCACCATCGGACTGCAGCGTTATGTTTCCACCTGTCGACAGCCTTTCACGCGTGGTGCGCTGGATGTTGTTGACCGCCCCACTGATATCCAGCAAGGGGGAGTCCTTGCGTACATCAACGCGCAGGGTTTCGCCGCGCAGGACGCCGTCACGCTGCAGGGGGGAATCCGCCAGTTCACCGCCTCGCGCTTCCACCTCGATGACATTGTCGGCAACCGACAGGACCGCATCGTCCGTACCGCTGACGTCAATGACAGCACCTTCATCAATACGCAGCGAAACACCTTCTTCCGGCAAGCGGCTGATAGACCTTATGGTGCGGGGGTCTCTCACAGCCTGAATCTGCACCTCTGCAGACGGCGCAGTAATGCGTGCATCGGCTTCGATAGTCACCTGTTCACCACTCAATTCTATCTGTGAACGAGGTTGTATCTGGCTGTCCGGCGCCTGCTCGCCGGCGCTGGCATCGTCCAGCAACACTTCCACGCTCCCGCCCACGGTCAGTGTACCGGCACGTGTTGCTTCAGGTATCTTGTTGGTAGCACCGGAAAATACAACGCGATCCTGTGCAACCAGCCGGACAGAACCGTTGAGTGTGGCGCTGGTCGTTGCCCTGACCAGGCCCTGTTGATTCACGGCCAGTCCCAGCAGGGAAACATTACCGCGCTCGGCGATGATCTCTCCCAGGTTATTCACATCACCACCGGTTTCTACTTCCACCAACAGGCCGCGCAGGTCCGGGTCAGATGATGCGGCCAGATAGACGCGATCCTGACCGGCGGCAAGTACCGCCTGGCCACCGGGTGTTTTAATCGTTCCCCGGTTCTCGATCATTGGCGCCAGTATCATGACGCGCCCGCCGTCGCGGCTCTGCAGCCTGGCGCCCTCGGCAATTTCGATGGCGCCCATCTCTCCATTCCCCTGGAAAGCCGGGAGATTGCCCTCCTGATCAATGGCGCCGACCAGGCCGACGTCTTCAAATATACGGTCGTCAATATCCAGGGTAGAGGCCACCAGTGTATTGACATCGACATTTGCATCGGGGCCAAACAAAAAGCCGTTCTGGTTGATCAGGAACACCTGCCCGTTGGCTTCCAGGTTACCGAGGATACGACTGGGGTCGTCCTGGAAGATACGATTCAGGGCAACAGACGAGGATGAAGGCTGCGAGAAACGGACCGTGTTGCCTGGGTCAATATTGAAGCTGCGCCAGTGCAGCAGGGCATTCCGCGCAGTCTGGTTAATTTGCAGCTGATTGCCATCTATCACCGGGACATCAGCGCCGTCCCAGCGGTAGTTGATGTCACCTGGCTGGGTCGCGACCGGCAGTTCTGCCCTCGCCTGCGCGGTGATAAACAGCGTGCCGGACAGGGCCATGCCGGCCAAACGACATATCAGTCGCAGTGTTACATCCGTTAGAGTATTTCTGCTTACGTCATGATTTTTCATATTTTTCGTGTACGCCTTTTCGCAATTAGAAACTGCATTTTCCTGTCGCCACGCGGCATGCATGCCGACAGGAAAAAGCTAATCTCGTAAAGTGGTGCAGGCGGACCCGCTTTCACAGGCCCGCCTGGCAACCAGTCGGCAGCATTGCACTACCGTATCAGGAGTCTTACTTTACAATTTCTTGAACAACGGCTGGCAGCTGTCCGCGCCACCTGTTGCGCTTTCGCGCGTCCAGGGAGTACGTGGATCGCCGACCGTGAAGACAGAGGCGGCTGTGGCATCGGGCACCAGGAAGCCAGCGGCACCCCAGGAGTGCACGAAACCGGCGTTCAGGACATCGACAATGCTTGAATCGATATTGGTCGCGTTAGTGAAAATGTCTTTAATGGCCTGCGTCTTGGTGGCATCAATACTGGCACGAAGTGGACCGGTGTTATAGCCACTGTTGCGATTCTGGAAACCCATGTAGTACACCTGACGGTAGTCACCCTTGATCGCGTTCTCCAGAGTCGGTGCAACGCCGTCTACCTTGACATAACGGAAGTTTTTGGCAAGAGCGATATTCTTCTCGGTGGACTGGTAACCGAAGCCGAATGACTGCACACCCGCTGCAATATCAGGCGTGATCTTGGAAGAGGTCAGACCGGTCCCCGTATCCAGCGCATCCAGGCAACTACCCAGCGTACCGGAACTGGAGTTTTCGTAGACCAGTGGACCAACACCGAAGAAGCCGGCGCCATTACCCGGCTGTGTCAGGATCGACTGTGCCTTGGCATAGCAGTTCGTCCGATGGTAATGGATCATGTACTCGGCGTGTGTACCGGAACCTTTCACACGACGACACAAGTGCACGTTATTCGCCTTGGGGTCGGTGAAACTGCCAGGTACATTCACTGTTTGACCATATACGGAGATATCGGACCAGTTGTTGTATTTACCCGAAGTGATACCGCGTACAACAGTAGAGGGCAGAGAGGGCATGCAGGCTTCAGTTTCGTCACCAGCCACACAACCCGGCGGCAACAGACCTGCATTGATCTGATCAGTCTGCAGTTCATTACGCAGGCTCAATGTAACAATCGGGCCAAAGATCAGGCCAGGCCCCACCTTCTCATCCACCGTTCCGTCATTGATAAAATCACCGGAAGCCGGCGCCAGCGGACCCACAAACTTGCTGGCTTCGATATCAGAAGCGCCCATATCCGGAATCTGCTGGACCAGGTCATCCTGCAGGCACTCGTAGAGGTTATAGGTCCCACCATTACCATGAGCCTGTCCGGAAACACTCAACGTACAATTAGTCGGATTCGCATCCATAAACTCGAGCGGAACCCGGTTAAGCACCGGCGTCGTACCGTTACCGGAACCACCGACATCAGACTTGTAGAAAGCTATGGTATTGCCGGCGGCAGAACCCATACTGCTGTTCGCAGTACACTGAACAACCCAGAAGGAACGATGCTCGACGATTGGTTCGGCCAGGGAGACATCACCATTACCCGGAGCCTGGTCAATGAAGTCGACATAGACATTGATCGGAGCCGTCTGGTCACAGGCAAACTGCACAACGTTTTCGCGTAGCATATTGGACGGTGCACTCGCACCGGACATGAAGACTTCTGTTTGAACCGGCAGGGCCGCATTCGCAACGCCTGAAAGCGCCAGCGTGATACTGGCGGCAGTAGCATTGAGTTTCATATTACGCATGATAGATTTCCTCTTTCGTTGAAAAACAGTCAAATAACCAGAACATTCAGACCTTGCGGCGACGGGCGACGCTGACCAAACCCATCAGGCCGGAACCGAACAGCCAGGCTGCAGCGGGAACCGGCACAGCGGACACCGCACTGTAGGAGACAACACCCGTGCTAGTATCAATATCGATAAAACCGTAGAGCTCGGAAACATTGGAAAAGTCGGGCTGATAGTAATAGCGATACAGTGCCAGACTGTTTGTCACTGCTGTATCAGTGGTGGTCAACCAGTTTATGGTGTCACCATTACCGCTCCAGCCCTGGAACGGGTCAGTCCAGTCACCCTGGCCCGAGTTAACCGGATTCAGCACACCATCGGCAGTAATATCCGATACCTGGTTGACACTGTTGAGCCAGTCACGCATACGCGTCGAGAAACCAGAGAAGGTATTGATCTGGCTGACAGGAGGCGGCAGGGTTGTTGAATCCGTATTGGTCAGGAAGAGACCAAACTCATCAAGTACTGCATTGTTGTCCTGACGAGCGCCGGCATCAAACACAAACTCACTGATACTGGATCCTGGCGTTGCAAAAAGATTCTGGACAGCCGCGGTCTGCGCCGCATTAGAAGTCCAGTTGGTCACTGTACCGTTGACCAGGTCATGCGTATTGATATTGGTATCGAGAACGATCGTAGCGGGCGTAACCGTATTGAGTACGATATTGATAAACAGTTCCCCATCACCGGACTGGGTGGCATCGCTGAGGATTGCAGCATTTGCACTACCGGCTACCAGCATTGCCACCGCGGCGGCAGTAGTCTTGAGCGTCATGGACATTATTTCTTACTCCTGTTTGGTTTGTCGTATAATCTGTGAAAGGTTTTGCGAAACCTGCCGAAACCTGACAGAGGCTCCACCTTTACCTGCTACATGGTGAGTCCGCAGACACTAACCCCTCCACTTGATCACCGTGCACGCGACGCATCCTATGCGCGCTTCATGAACCCGGCGTGACTGTAAATTGAAAGTTTGGTGACAGATACTGCGAGTATGTACTGGCAGGTTGCGTGAAACTCTCACGGAGCGAACGTCATGCTATGTGACATTCTGAATACAGGTGTTTACAGAATTGTATCGACTGCTAATTTACTGTCCTGGCGGAAAAATAACGCACTTGCGCACAAAAGCTTGGTTTCAGAACCCATATTTCAGCCTGAAGTGGGATCGCAAATCGCCTTTCTCAACGGTTCCGTTATCCTTGAGCGGCCAGGCGAGCGACAAATCCGCTTCGAATCTGCCAGGCCCTTCCAGGCGTAACCCTGTACCTGCACCATAAAGCTCAGCATGGTCCCGCTGACCGGGCAACGGATCCTTCAGGCGTAGTTTTGCACCATCAAGAAATGCGTAGATTCCCAACTTGCGCAGGTGACTGGAAATGTAGCTGGCGAGTGACGGGGTGCGCAGCTCGACATTGCCGCGAATAGCGTCGTCCCCGAGAACCTGTGACTCGAAATATCCACGCACCGTTTCGGCCCCGCCCGCACTGAACTGTTCATTACTGATCAACGGGGAATCGGCGATCTGCCCGTTGAGTTCTCCATGCAGAATAAAACCACCCGGGAGTTTATTATCTTGTTCTGCAAATGCGGTCGCATAGATAAAATTGGGTTTTGCATTGAAACGCTTGTTATCGAACTCCTCCTCGGTATTACCCAGCCCGCGCACACCGAAATTGACAGCCACACCAAGGATACTTCGTCCCGACTTGCGAAGCAGTGTAGCGCGGTATGAACTGGTAAAGCTGACATAATCTATAGGCGTATTGAGCCGATCCGCGCCAAAGGAACGAATACTCTCCCTGAAATCCTTGTAATCCACGCCCATGGTGGCACTGTGAAAAAACCTGTTACTCCCTGTGAGGGGGTGAATATAGCGCGCCCCGGCAATGGTTCCGTCACCCAGCACAGTTATAGCGCCTGCTGTTGCAACATCACTTCGTGTCACCACGGCGTAGCCGGCAAACACGTCACCGCTGTTCCCAGCAGGCATCACGTAGGTCAGAGACGCCACTTTCACATCGTCTGTATTCTCTGGCGCCGTCATAAACATGAGCGAAGCGCTGTGTGCTTTCTGGAACAGGTTGGCATATCGCAGGGTTGTACTGAGTCGAGATCGCGTTGTGTCTCTGGAGTTGCGCCCGGTCAGCTCGACATCTGCATGCAAGGGAAACTCATCCTTTACCTTGAGATCTACTTCGACCGTACCCGGGGTGCGGCCCGGGCGAAACACAGGTGTAACGCGCCGGTCCGGCGTGACCGCATTAACCTTTCGTATTTGCTCCTGAAGATCAGGTAGATGAGGCACCTGGCCCTGCGCAAGCGACGGCACTTCTTTACGCAATTGGTCCAGCGAAAAGTATCGCGAACCGGAAACCCGCACACGTGAAACAGAGCCTTCCACGACCTCTAGCCTGACAACACCCTCCCTGACGTCCTGCTCTGGAATATTGACGACAACAGTAGGGTATCCGGCGTCCCGGTAAAACTGCTCCAGTGCCTTCCTGGCGTTCTCAATGTCATCAAGTGTACGGTTCTCACCAAGAAACGGATAAACCGTTCTCTCAACCAGCCGGGTATCAAGCAGACTGTTACCCTCGACACCAAATTCCCAGATATCGAAGCTTGTTACTGCATCTCCCGGATTGTCATCATTCTGATCCGCATGTCCAGGCTCCAGAGCACCTATCCATAACAGGAGCAATAAAATACTGAAGAACGGTCGCATTTTCCCAGCCGGCTTTATTCTAGCATTTCAAGAGGGGTGATTGTGCATAACCAACATGACACTTACATGACAGCCATATAATTGTTTTCATACGTAGGCGCTATTGCAGTTCATCGTTTTACATCTATAATCGCGCACCCGATTTTTCATGACAGAGCCAAGCCATATGAAACAGACAAAACGAAAAGCCACCTCTCTTGTTCTGCTGACTGTTCTCCTCACACAAGGCTGCGAACAACTGGAATACAAACAGGAACCGGCTTCACTTGTTGTCGACCTGACCGCAGTTGCCAGGGCGGTTGGCAAGGACGATGAGATCAACGCCACATTAAATCTGACACGAGAACAGCTGAATAGCGGACTCAGATCCCTGCTGGATACATTGAATAACGAACTGGACAGCGCAAAAAAGAAACTTGCAGAGAAATCCGTAAAAGACAACGACACTGCATACACACAGCTCGCTGAAAAAGCTGCCGGCCGGCTTCAGCGATCACGCCAGGCTGCACAACTCAGGCTCAATGATATGCGAAACGAGCTGCTTGATAACTTCCGGGCAAGGGTCAGAAAGACAGCAACAGAAATAGCACATCAGCGCGGCGCCTCCATGGTCAGGATAGCCGGCGCAGACCTTTTGTGGTTTACCCCGGAGGCCGATATAACCGGTGAAGTCATTGCCCGTCTACGCAGACAGAACAGTACTGAAGCGGAAGATTTAACCTCCAGTATCAATCCTGACGACCGGAACACCCGCAGAGAAACAAAAAAACTTAACCGGCTTGTCGAGAAAACAGAAAACAATCCGTAAAATCCTGAGCCGGCCCATGTGGCCGGCTGCACCCTACTCTCCCTCCCGCTCGGCTTCCGGTTTCAGACTCCCTTCATCAGTCTCGCAAGACCGAATCTGAATTGCCTGATTTTGCACAACCTCACATCAGGCACTACAAAACCGTTGCCGCCCATTGTCATGCATACATCACAAAAATGACACTGAAATTAGGGAAGGTCTGATCTATTCATGCTGAGAGCAAGATTTTGATGCATTTCTCGGTGAATCAGGAAATCGAACTACGAATGCGCGTTATTCGGTGCTGTCAGGCCCGATATTGCGCCGATTGTTCCGA